>Ga0209640_10000755_pt1 | contig 25812 bp, 31 predicted proteins | sample RifCSP10_1_FD_184018 | JGI IMG/M metagenome (GOLD analysis project Ga0209640, IMG submission 184018) | Soil microbial communities from Rifle, Colorado - Rifle CSP2_sed 10_1 (SPAdes) (version 2) | ecosystem: Environmental > Terrestrial > Deep subsurface > Rock core/Sediment | place: Rifle... | reverse complement strand
TTGTTCTGTTCAGGGGTCATGGCGGCTCCTTCCTCCACCCGCGGCGAGTATCGCCACGAGGGCGCTTCCCGAAAGTCCTCTAAGAGAGGGCTGTCTCGCAGCAAAGAGGAGAGGAGGCACGGCGCCCGCGTGAGCTCCGCTGTGAACAGAGTCTTACTTGGCCCGGCCGGAAGGGTAGTACTGCGCCATCAGGTTCACGTAGCAGCCCGTCCCCAGCTCCTCGGCGACGAAGTGGAGGATGGCCTCCGTCTCCTCGAGCAGGCCGGGCATGACGAGGTGGCGCAGGAGCACCCCGCGGACGGCAAGGCCGCGGTCGTCGAGCTCGAGGTCGCCGACCTGGCGGTGCATCTCGCGGATCGACTCGCGGGCGACCTCCGGGTAGTCGGCGCGCCTGAGGTAACGGCGGGAGGTCTCTCGGCTCCAGAGCTTGAAGTCGGGCATGTAGACGTCCACGACTCCGACCAGCAGGCGGAGGCTCTCGAGGCTGTCGTAGGCGGAGGTGTTGTAGACGAGCGGGAGCCGCAGGCCGCCCTCGATCGCGAGCGGCAGCGCCTCGAGCACCTGGGGCACGACGTGCTCCGGGGTGACGAAGTTGACGTTGTGGCAGCCGCTGCCCTGGAGCTCCAGCATCATCGCGGCCAGGCGCTCCGGGGTGGCGACGACGCCCTGCAGGTTCCCCCAGGAGATGTCCCAGTTCTGGCAGAAGACGCAGCGGAGGTTGCAGCCCGAGAAGAAGATCGTCCCGGAGCCGCGGCGGCCGCGCAGGCAGTCCTCCTCGCCGAAGTGCGGGAAGCAGGAGGCGACGACCGCGTACCGCCCGACGGCGCACAGGCCCGGGACGTCGGCGCGGCGGTCGACCTTGCACTCACGGGGGCAGACGAGGCAGCGCGGCCCGAGGAGCTCGAACGCCTCTCCCGCCCGCCGGCGGGTCTCGTCAGGGCCGAGCTGGAGGTACGCGGGCTTCATGCCTCAAGGGTAGGACGGCGAGCGCGCGACCGGAAGCCCCGACTATCCCTCCTCGAAGCCTTCGAGCACCGCGCGGACGAGCGAGCCGATCGTCTCGAGCACGTAGCCGCCCTCCTGCACGAAGACGGTCGGGAGGCCGAGCGCGGCCAGGCGGCGGCCTGCCTCGCGGAACCCGTTCTCCGTCACGGCGAGCGGCGCGTTGGGACCGCCGGCGCCGGCGTCGACCCCGAGCGGCACGACCAGCGCCTCACTCCGGTGCTCTCGGGCCGCCTCCACGAGCCGTTCGACCCCGGCGAGCCACGCGTCGTCGCCAGAGCCAGGAGCGAGCGGCACGTTGAGGTTCGCCGGCCCGCTCTCCTCGGCGAAGCCGAGGAAGTGCGGGAACCAGCCCGCTCCGGGATCGACGTGGACGGAGGCCGTGAGCACGTCGTCGTGCTCCCGGAAGATCGCCTGCGCCCCGTTCCCGTGGTGGGCGTCGACGTCGAGCACGGCGACGCGCTCGTAGCGGCGCTCGCGCAGGTACCGGGCAGCGACCGCCGAGTTGTTCAGGTAGCAGGAGCCGCCGAACGCGAAGCGGGTGACGTGGTGGCCGGGAGGGCGGCAGCAGGCGTAGGCGGTGCGCGCTCCGCCGAGCACGAGATCCGCGGCCGTCAGCGCGACGTCGACGGCCGTCCGCGCGGCCTCCCACGTCCCCGAGGCGACGACCGTCAGCGTGTCGTAGCAGTACGCGCCCGTGCGGGCTGCGAGCGAGGCGGGGACACGGGGCTCGAGCCCGGCCAGGAAGCCGGCGGTCGGGAAGATGTACCCGACGACGTCCTCCTGCCCCGGGTCCCGGGGCATGCCGGCCTCGACCCACTCGACCCACGCGGTCCGCAGGAAGGCCACGAGCCCGGGGTCGTGGACCGCGAGGAGCGGGTCGTCGGGGTGCCGCTCGGCCGGGACGATCGGCGCACCTGACTCCTCGAGCGCTGCGCGGATCGCCTCGGCGCGTGCCGGCGTCTCGTCCGCGGCGATCGGGACGCCGACCCAGATCCCGGTCGCAGGGTCGTGGAGCCGGTGTGCGTCCGTCCAGACGACGGGCATTCCGAGCGCCACGGGCTACTCCCCGGAGAAGCGGTACTCGGCTGCGACATCCGCTTCGAGGTACGCCGCGGAGGGGCTGCCGGCCGGGGTGAAGACCCCGATGATGGTCATTTCCCGGTCAGGGCTCGCGTTCTCGACGACGTGCACCTGCCGGGGCCGCAGGCGGAAGGCCGACCGCGGGCCGAGCTCGATCACGGTCTCCCCGAGGTGAAGCCGGCCCGGCCCCTCCGGCACCCAGACGATCTCGTCGTAGAGGTGGTAGTGCCAAGGTGCTTTGCCGGGCGGGATGAACCCGGCGAAGAGCGTCGCCCGCGTGGAGCCGTTGTGCGGCCCGAAGAGCACCTGGAAGGAGCGAGCCCCGGTCGCCTCCTCCGAGCCCTCGCTCTCGAGCGAGGCGACGAGCACTCGCGGGCCGAGCGGCGCGTGGCGGTCGGTCTCGGGGCCGACGGTCGCAAGGATCGCCGAGAGCCCCTCGGGCCCGGTCTCGAGGGTCGCGGCCTCGCCGGCCGCCGCGAAGACCGCCGAGCCCGTGTCGAGCGCGGCCTCCTCGCCGTCGAGGGCGACCGCTCCCGAGCCGGCGACGACGTAGAGGAGCGAGTCGCGCTCCGCGTCGCCGAGCGTCGCCGAACGACCCGGCTCGAGTCCGAGCTCGGCGAGCGCGAGCGGGGAGCCGTCCGCCGGGGGCACGAGCTCGTGCCTCGTGGTCGCCGTTTCCACGCGGCGCAGACTAACGGCGGTCAGGACCGCGAACGGCTGCTGCGTCACGAGACGTGTTCGAGCCTCACAACCGAGGGGTAAGCAACAGGGGGAGTTCACGATGACCACGAAGACGAAGCACACGTTCGAGACCCGCATCGACATCCCTGAGGACGCGCGCGAGAAGCTCGTCGAGCTCCTGAACGCCCGGCTCGCCGACAGCTTCGACCTGTACTCGCAGCTGAAACAGGCGCACTGGAACGTCAAGGGCTCCGACTTCGTCCAGCTGCACGAGCTCTTCGACGACGTCGCCGAGCGTGTCCTCGAGCACGTCGACGAGATCGCCGAGCGGGCGACGGCTCTCGGAGGTCTGGCGCTCGGGACGGCGCGCATGGCGGCCGAGGCCTCGTCCCTCGACGAGTACCCGCTCGAGGCCGTCTCGGGCATGGACACGGTCGAGGTGATCGCCGACCGCCTGGCCGCCTACGCAGCGAAGGTCCGCGAGGCGATCGACACGGCCGAGGACCTCGGCGACATGGCGACGTCGGATCTCTTCACCGAGGTGTCGCGAGGGATCGACGAGCACCTCTGGTTCGTCGAGGCGCACCTCCAGGCGTAGGGCGTGCGCTTCCGGAAGAACGCGCGGCTCGACCCGTCCCAGGTCGAGGATCACCGCGGTCGGGGGCGCTCGAGCCTACCCGGCGGGATGCCGGTGACGATCGGCGGAGGCGGCGGGCTCATCGGCATCCTGCTGCTCCTGGCGTTCCTCTATCTCACGGGTGGAGGAGGGCTCGGCGACCTCGGCTCGCTCGAGGGGCAAACGCTGGGTCCCGGCACGGGCTCGAGCGAGATCCAGCAGGAGTGCCGGACCGGCGCAGACGCGAACGAGCGCGAGGACTGCCGCGTCGTCGCGATCGTGAACAGCGTCCAGGCCTACTGGCAGAAGACCTTCCGGGGCTACGAGCCGGCACGGACACGCTTCTTCGACGGCGTCATCCAGACCGGATGCGGCCCGGCGTCGCCTGCCGTCGGCCCCTTCTACTGCCCGGCCGACCGGTACGTCTACATCGACCTGGGCTTCTTCGACCAGCTGCAGTCGGAGCTCGGCGCGCGTGGCGGGCCGCTGGCGGAGGCGACATCCTCGCCCACGAGTACGGGCACCACGTCCAGAGCCTGACCGGGGTCCTGCAGAGCGCCGATCGGGACACCGGCCCGCAGGGAGGCCAGGTGCGGATCGAGGTGCAGGCCGACTGCTACGCGGGGCTGTGGGCCGGAAATGCGCTGGAGACCGGGTTCGTCGCGGACATCACGCGGCGCGACGTCGCGGACGCGCTCGACGCGGCGGCGGCGGTCGGCGACGACCGCATCCAGGAGCGGGCCCAGGGGCGTGTCACGCCGGAGTCGTGGACCCACGGCTCGTCCGAGCAGCGTCAGAGCTGGTTCGTCCGCGGCATCGAGGGCACGGGGCCGCAGAGCTGCGACACCTTCCGCGGGCGCGTCTAGCTGGTCAGATCGTCGCGGACACCCGGCACGTCTCCCGCCGCGGCCCGCTCGCCCGGACGACGAGCGCGTCCCGGCCGTAGAGGTCGCGAACCGTGCGGCGGAGCCTGAGCGAGCCGCTGGACCCGGTTCGCAGCGTGCCCCGGTACGCGGTCCGGCGCTCGTGGAGGAGGATCACGCTCCAGCGCGCGTTGCGGCGGCGCGTGTCGATCCGGAGCTCGACCCTGATCCTCCCGTCGTCCGCGCGGAGGCGCAGGCTGGACGTGCTCCTGCCCGAGCACGTGCCCCTCACCCGCACGTCGTCGTCGGTCGGAGCCGCGGAGGCGCCGAGCGGGCACGCGAGCGCCGCGACCGCGACGGCGAGTGCCGATGCCCGCTTCCAGGTCACGCCCCGATCGTGCCCGAGTGACGGTCGGCGAGGCAATCGGACCTCGGTCCTAGGACCTGCGCGTGAGGCCGTTCCGCTCGGCCCAGAGCGCGGCCTGCGTGCGGTCGGTGACGCCGATCCGGCGGAAGACGCTGGTCAGGTGAGCCTTCACGGTCTTCTCGCTGATCGCCAGGCGCTGGGCGATGACCTTGTTCGGGAGGCCGTCGGTGACCATCACGAGGACCTCGCGCTCGCGCTCCGAGAGCGCGTCCGCGGGCGCGGCCGCCTGCCGCGCGCTCAGGAGCTCTCGCGCGGCCTTGGGGTCGAGCGGCGCCTCGCCGCGCGCCGCCGCCTCGATCGCCTTCGCGAGCTCCTCCGGCTCGGCGTCCTTGAGCAGGTAGCCCGCGGCGCCTGCATCGAGGGCTCGCAGGATGCGCTCGCGGTCCGAGAACGACGTCAGCACGACGACGGCCGTCTCCGGTCGGGCGGCCTTGATGCGCCGCGTCGCCTCGATCCCGTCGAGCACGGGCATCTCGAGGTCCATGAGGACGACGTCCGGGGCGCGCTCGCTGCAGAGCGCGACCGCCTGCGCGCCGTTCTCGGCCGCTCCCACGAGCTCCACGCCGGCGAAGGTCGCGATGAGCTGCGCGAGCCCGGTCCGCACGACGGCGTGATCGTCCGCGACCACCACGCGGATCACGCGGGCACCTCCAGCCGGAACCGCGTCCCGTCTCCCGGTACCGACCGCACGTCGAGGCGACCGCCTTCCCGGGCCGCGAGGTCCTCGAGCAGCGAGAGCCCGAGGTGCCCGTCAGCACGGCTGCGCTCGCGCTCGTCCTCCGTGAACCCGGCGCCGTCGTCCTCGACCTCGAGGTGCACCATCCCGTCCGCGCTCCCGAGGCTCACCGAGACGCGGGTCGCACGCGCGTGCTTCTCGACGTTCCGGACGGCCTCGCCCGCCGCGCGGTAGACGAGCTGCTCCGTCTCGGCCGGAAGCGCGAGGCCGTCGTCGACGTCGAGCGACGTCTCGATCCCACGGGCGGGCAGGGGGGCGAGGAGGTCGGTGAGGGCTGCCCGGAGCCCGGTCGCGCGGAGGTTCGGAGGATGGATCTCGACGAGCAAGGAGCGGATGCGGCGCATGCTGTCACGTGTCCCGGTCGCAGCTTCCCGGACCGTCGCGCGGAGCGCGGGAGGCGTCTGCGGGTCGGCCTGCTCCGCCGCGGCGCTCAGCGAGTACGAGATCCCGGCGAGGTCCTGCACGACGCCGTCGTGGAGGTCTCCCGCGATCCGGCGGCGCTCGTCGGTCGACGCCTCGACGGCCCGCACCAGCAGCGCCTCCCGCTCTTGCTGGCTGCGACGCAGACGACCCCCGAGCCGCCACGCGAGCGGCACCTGCACGAGCCAGAGGAGGACCAGGCTGACCAGCAGCAGGACGGCGAACGGAAGCCAGATCCGGCGGCCGGTCGCTGCGACCTCCGTGCTTCGTTGGTACGTCTCGAAGAGAAGCGGCGTGCCGTCCGGCGCCCGGATCGGGAGGTAGACCTCGTACAGGTCGCCGAGGCCCTGCTCGTAGCGGTTCTCCGGCCCGGAGAGGTCGCTGAGCTCGGCCCGCGCGTTTCCGGTGCGCAGCACCTGGAGCTTGGACGCGTCCAGCGGATGCACCGCGCCGATGAGCCGCGGCTCGTCCGAGTAGACGATCCGTCCGCCGCGCGTCCAGATCTTGACGCGCACGATGCGCTCGCCGAGCACGCGCTCCTGGACGACCTGGTCGATCGCGGCGAGCGCCGCCGGGTTGCCGTCCAGCGCCTCGTCGCGCAGCTCGGGCTCGACGATCCCCTGGCCGGAGAGGATCGCGAACTGGCGCGCGTCGCGCAGCGCCTCGCTCTTTCCGAGGTCGCGGAGGACGAGGAGCGCGCCCGCGAGGAAGACCGCGAGCGCGACGAGGCCCGCGAGCGCGAACTTCGTCACTGCGCCCACGACGGAGGCGCCGTCGCGTCGGAGATCAGCGTCGGACATGGCGTACGACCAAGGTCCAATTGTGGCCGGGACCGGGCCCCGGACACACTCGAGCCGTCAAGTTGGGCTCGAGTGGAAGGAGAGGATCGTGAGGAAGCTGGGCATCGGGATCGCGATCGTGGCGCTCGTCGCGGCCGTGGTCGCGCTGGCGGTCGCGCCCGCGGGGATGGCGAAGCGCGGCGACGTCCGCGTCGCAGGGAAGTGCACGAAGTCGAGCACGTCGAAGCTGAAGCTGAGCGAGGAGAACGGCCGGATCGAGGTCGAGTTCGAGGTCGACCAGAACCGGAACGGCGTGCGCTGGAAGGTCGCGATCTTCCAGAACGGCTCCCGCATCGCGCGGATGACCCGCGTGACGAGGCCGCCGAGCGGCTCCTTCGAGGCGCGCGTGCTGGCGGCGAACCGCCCTGGTGCGGACACCTTCAGGGCGAGGGCGACGAGCCCGTCCGGCGAGGTCTGCACCGCTCGGGCGTCCTTCTGACCTCGCGCAATCACGCATCGACACCACCCAACCACCAGGAGGTACTCCGTGTCGCGCATCTCGCTCGTCGCAGTGCTCGTCTTCACGCTCGTCGTGGCCGTTCTCGTCTCCGCCGGGGCGGCGTCCGCGGCGCCGGTGAAGCTCGTCGGCACCGTAGGCCCCGGCGACACGATCGATCTCCGCCTCGGCGCCAAGAAGGTGACCAGGCTGAAGGCCGGAGTCGCGTATCGGATCGTGGTCACCGACCGCTCGGAGGACCACGACTTCCGCCTGCTCGGGCCCGGCCTGAACCGGCTCGTCACCGGCGAGGAGTTCATCGGGAGGCAAGCGGTGCTCGTCAGGTTCCGGAAGGGGACCTACCGCTTCTTCTGCGCTCCTCACGCCGACGAGATGCGTGGCAGCTTCCGCGTGACGCGCTGACCCCCTGGCGTCATGTGTACCCCGAGGGACGGTGGCGCCGATGCGCCGTCCCTCGGCTCGTAGAGGCTAGACGCGCGGGCCCTCGAGCGGCAGGCCGCCCGCCCGCCAGTCCTCCTTGCCTCCGGAGAAGTGGAGGACGTTCTGGTACCCGAGCGCGAGTAGCCGCTCTGCGACCTCGACCGAGCTCTTGCAGCTCGGGCTCGCGCAGTAGACGACGACCCCTGCGTCGTGATCGGGGATGCGGCGCTCGGCCAGGTCGTCCACGCGCTCGGGCGGGATGTTGATCGCGCCGGGGAGATGCGCCGCCGCGTACGAGACGGGGCCGAGCGCGTCGACCACGACGGGCGGATCGTCGCTCTGGATCCGCTCCCAGAGCGCTTCCCGGTCGATCTCGACGAGCGTCACTCCGGGTCAGCCGGTCTCCGGCACCAGCGTGAGCTCGTCGGCGTAGCACCAGTACCAGAGCTCGCCGGGCTCGGCCGAGCGGATCAGCGGATGCCCGGCCTCGTGGGCGTGCGCCGAGGCGTGACGATTCGGGGAGGCGTCGCAGCACCCGACCTGCCCGCAGGTCAGGCACATGCGGAGGTGGATCCACCAGCTGCCGGTCCTGAGGCACTTCTCGCAGCCGGCTACCGGCTCGGGGAGCTCGGTCACCTCGATCGAGTCGAGGTGGGAGCAGGCGGCGGGCATCACCGCGAGGAGCCTACTCGTCCCGGGCCGGGCAGGGCGTCAGGGCGAGGCGACCCGCGCGGCCGACGCGGCGGTCTGCCTCCTCGGCGCACCGGCGGGCTCGTAGGCGCAGTCCGGCTCCTCCGCCAGCGGATCGCCCGTGGCGGCGTACGCGCGCGCCCGGCAGCCTCCGCAGAGCACCCGGTACTCGCATGCCCCGCACACGCCGCCGAGCCTCGCGGGGTCGCGGAAAGCCTTGAACAGCGGGGCCTCGAGATAGAGCTCGGAGAAGCTGCGGTCGCGAACGGAGCCGACCGAGAGCGGCAGGAAGCCGCACCCGCAGACGTCTCCGATGTGCGAGACGAAGCAGAACCCGTTGCCCGAGAGGCAGCCCCGCGACATCACCGTGAGCCGTGTGGTCAGCCGCTCCGGCCGCCGTTCCCGGCGCTCGTTCGCCACCTGGGCCTCGACGCGGCGGAAGTGCGGGGCGCAGATCTGCTTGACGGGGATGGGCGCCGTCCGCTGGAGGTCGTACAGCCAGCGCAGCACGCGCTCCTGCTCGAGCGGCTCCAGCTCCTCGCCCGCGAGGCCCGAGCCCCGGCCCGTGGGAACGAGGAAGAAGAGCTCCCAGCCCGAGGCCGCCAGCTCCAGTGCGAGGTCGTAGAGACGGGGAAGGAGCGCTGCGTTGGTCTTCATCACGCTCGTGTGCAGCTGGAACGGGACGCCCGCGGCGCGCAGGTTTGCGAGGCCCTCGCGCGCCGCCGCGAAGAAGCCCGGCGTGTCCGCGAAGTGGTCGCTGCGCTCGGCGTCGGGGAAGTGGACGGAGAAGGACACGCGCTGGACGCCTGCCTCGCGGATCTCGGTGCAGCGCTCGGGGGTGAGGAGCCAGCCGACGTCGACGGAGAGCGCGACCTGGAGGCCGAGCGCCGTGGCCTGGCGGGCGAGCTCGAGCGTGTCCGGCCGGGTGAGCGGCTCGCCGCCGGTGAGGATCAGGACCGCGCCCGGGAACCCGGCCGCGAGGTCGGCCACGAGACGGCGTCCTTCCTCGTGCGTCAGCTCCGAGGGATGAGGGCGATGCTGCGCCGCCGCGCGGCAGTGCCGGCAGGCAAGCGGGCACACGCGCGTCACCTCCCAGGCGACGACGAGCGGGGGCCTCCGACGCTCTCCGAGGCCGGGGACGTCCGTCGAGGACCGGGAGGGCGCTCTCCGTCACTGCGGAGACGCTAGACGCGGCCTCTGGGCCGGATCTGATCAGTATTCGTCACGGCTGCGGGGGCCTCGGGCTCGCCTGAGTCGTGCGTCTGGGCAGTTCCGATCATGTGTCCGGGTCCGCCGCCTCGTATCTCCTTCCCGGCCGCATTCGTCGAGCGAACGGAGGGCATCAGCGTGGAGGCCTACGACGTCTACGTGTCCGTGCACGTCGCGGCGGCGGCCGTGTGGGTCGGCTCGGCGTTCCTGCAGGCCTTGCTCGGCCTCCGAATCGGGCTCGCCCCGGACGCAGAGCGCCAGCTCGGCTTCGCGCGCGACGCGGAGTGGCTCGGCATGCGCCTGTACCTGCCGGCGAGCCTGGTCACGCTCGTGTTCGGCATCCCCCTCGTGCAGAAGAGCGGCTGGGGCTTCTCGGAGCTCTGGATCGTGTTCGGCTTCGCGGCCATCGGGCTCTCGACGCTGATCGGCATGGCGGTCTTCGGGCCGGGCTGGGCGGCGGCGGCGCGCCTCGCGGCTGCGGAGGGAGCTGCCTCTCCGGAGGTTCGCACGCGCGTCGAGCGCCTGCTCGCGTTCGGCTGGGTCGACCTCGGCCTCCTGCTGGGCGCGGTCTGGGCGATGGCGGCGAAGCCGTCCGGGGACGACACTGGCGCCGTGGCGATCGCGATCGCGATTCCCGTTGCCGCCTCGGTGCTCGGAGTGGCCATGCGGCGTGCGGCGTCGCTTCGCGTGCAGCCGGCTCGCTAGCCCGCAGAGCCGGCCGCCTCGCCGGCGAGCCTCTCGAGCTCGAGGTCGGAGCCGCGGCCGACGGCCACCCCCAGCAGGAAGCAGACGAGCGGAGCGTTCCTCCGGTCACCGCTCTCGTGCGCGGCCACCCGGGCGAGCTCGAGCAGGACTCCGATGTCCTCGTCGGTGAGGTCGAGCTCAGCCGCCTCCACGCCCGCAGCGGCCGCGATGTGGTCACGTGCCGACTCGAGCCACTCGTGCACGCGCGCGATCCTACTCGAGGCCCTACCGGCGCGCGCTGACGCCTCGCCGACGAGCGCGTACACGCGCTGCGAGCCGAAGCCCTTGAGGTCGTGCTCGCCGAGATCGGCGTCCCCGATCGTCTTCATGCGGTCGCACCCGAAGTGCTCGACGATGCGGTCGAAGACGGTGAAGATGTCGTTCAGCTCGGTGATCAGCGCGGTCGGGTCGCGGGAGACGGCCATGTCGGTGAGACCGACGAAGTCGAGCATGAGAATCGTGGCGTCGTCGAACCGCTGCGGTGTCGTGAAGCCCGAGTCGCGCATCTCCTCGACCACTGACGCGCGCGCACCAGGTTCGGCGCCCTGACCGCGGGTCTGGCCCAGTTCGGCGAGCGGGCACGCTTCCAGCTGCGGGATCTCGAGCAGGCGATCGAGCTCGAGCAGCCGGACGCGCTGTTCGTGGACGATGGAGCGTGGGGCGCGGCCGTTGCGGCCGAGCTCTTCGAGCTCCCGTGGGCGTTCTCGATCGTCTCGCCGGTCCCGTTGCCCTCGCGCGACGCACCCCCGTTCGGGCTGGGGCTCTCCTCACGCCACGATCTGGTCGGCCGCGTACGCGACCGACTGGCCATGCGCCTCACGCTCGGCACGCTCGAGCGGATCATCGCCTCGCACCTGAACCCCCTCCGCGCCGAGATCGGCCTTCGTCCCGTGAGGACGATCGAGGACGTCTACCTCGCCGCCTCCGTCGTGCTCGCCTACACGGCCGAGCCGTTCGAGTACCCGCGCACGGACTGGCCGGCCAAGGTCCGGCTCGTCGGGCCGGGGCTCTGGGAGCCGCCCGCAGATCCACCCGCCTGGCTCGAGGATCTGCCGCGGCCCTGCGTGCTCGTCACCTGCTCGACGCTGTTCCAGAACGACCGCCGGCTGGTCGAGGTCGTGTGTGCGGCGCTCGCGGGCGAGCCGTTCGCGGTCGTGGTCACGACCGCGGGCGTCGATCCGACCGGCCTCGATGCGCCGCCGAACGTCCGGATCGAGCGTCGCGTCCCGCACTCGCCCGTGCTCGACCGGGCCGCGTGCGGCGTCTGCCACGCGGGGATGGGGATCACCCAGAAGGCGCTCGCCCACGGAGTCCCCGTCGTCGCCGTTCCCTTCGGCCGTGACCAGCCCGAGGTCGCCCGACGCGTCGAGGCCGCGGGCGCCGGCGTCCGGCTCCCGGCGCACAGGCTGACCCCCGATCGCCTGCGGCGAGCGGTGCGGCGCGCGATCGAGCTCCGTCCGGGCGCGCAGCGCATCGCTGCCGCTTTCGCCGCGGCGGGCGGGACCGGGGGCGGCGGCAGACGCGCTGGAATCGCTCGTGACGGCCCCCTCGCGTTCCGGTCCGATCGATCGGCTCGAGCTCGCCCCGGACGTTGCGGGTGCCGGCCAGCGGCTCACACGGTGACGACGATCTTTCCGCGCGGGTGCCCCTCGCCCATGTGCTGAAGCGCGTCGGGGAGACGTTGGAGCGGGAACGTGCTGTCGATCACGGAGGTCATCGTTCCGTCCGCGAGGAGGTCCCGGAGCGTCTCCAGGTCCTCCTTGTTCAGCTGGGCGATGAAGAAGGTCGTCTTCTGGCTCGTGAAGAAGGACGCCAGCTTCGTCCGGATGACGTGGCCGAGCGGCCCGAGCAGGCGGTTCTTCCTCGGCCCGCCGACGACGACGACAGTGGCGTTACGCTTCAGCACCCTGCGCAGCCGCGTGAACGGCCGGGTCCCCGCGATGTCGATCAGGAGGTCGTAGCGCTCGTCGTCCCTCGTGCAGTCCTCGACCGTGTAGTCGACGACCCGGTCCGCGCCGAGCGACCGCGCGATCTCGACGTTCGAGGTGCTGCACACGGCGGTCACGGTCGCCCCGAGCGCCTTCGCGATCTGCACCGTGTAGGTGCCGACGCCGCCGGAGGCGCCGTGGACGAGCACTTTCTGGCCGGGCTGCAGCCTGCCCTTGTCGCGGAGCGCCTGCAGCGCGGTGATCGCGGCGACGGGCACCGCGGCCGCGACCTCGAAGGACGCGTTCGCCGGCTTGTGGACGATCGCCCGCGCGGCCTTTCCGACGACGTACTCGGCGTACGCTCCGGTGCGTCCGCCGAACACCTCGTCGCCGGGCCGGAACTCGGTCACGTCCTTGCCGACCGCCTCGACGACGCCCGCGTAGTCGACGCCGAGGCGGATCTCCTTCGGCTTGGTGAGCCCCATCGCGAAGCGTCCGATCCGGGGCCTGCCGACGACCTCGTACCAGTCGGCGATGTTCACCGACGCTGCGTGCACGCGGACGAGGACCTCGTCGTCGGCCGGAGTGGGCTTGTCGACCTCGCGCAGTTCGACGACTTTCGCCGGCGGCCCGTATCGCTCCCGCACGGCCGCCGTCATCGTGGTGCGGCTCGCTCCGAGCTCCACCGCCTCCTCACTCATTGCCGTCATGCCGACCTCCTCCTTCCACGTACGCTGTAAACTTACGGAGTAAGGTAAACGTACGGCGTAAGTCTGTCAAGCGAGGAGGCGGACCTGGCCAGGCGAACCAGCGCGAGCACCGAGCCCCGGACTCCCCTGAGCAGGGAGCGCGTGCTCCGCGCCGCAGTCGGCCTCGCCGACGACGGGGGGATCGAGTCGCTCTCGATGCGCAAGCTCGGCCAGGCGCTCGGGGTCGAGGCGATGTCCCTCTACAACCACGTGGCCAACAAGGACGACCTCCTCGACGGCATGGTCGACCTCGTCTGGAGCGAGATCGAGCTGCCTTCCTCCGGAGGAGACTGGCGGACGGCCATGCGGGCGAGCGCGATCTCCGCCTACGACGTGCTCCGGCGTCATCCCTGGGCCTGCGGCCTCGCGATGTCGCGGCCCAGCATCCTGCCCGCGCGCCTGCGGTACATGGAGGCGATTCTCGGAGGGCTGCGTCAGGCGGGCTTCACGCCCGGGCTGGCGTTCCACGCGTACCACGCTCTGGACAGCCACGTCATCGGCTTCACCCTGTGGGCGATCGGGCACTCGATTCCCGCGGGCGACGACCTCGCGGACCTGGCGGAGAGCTTCCTCCGGGAGATCGCTGCCGAGCACCCGTTCATCGCCGAGCACGTCGAGCAGCACCTCGCGGGCTTCGGTCGCGAGGGCGAGGGCGAGTTCGCGTTCGTGCTCGACCTGATCCTCGACGGGCTCGAGCGGGCCCGGGCCGCCTGACACGGCTCGACGATCGCTACCGTCAGCCGCGCCTCCTCGGCCGACTCCGGTTCTTAGGCCTTTCCTACCCGGGTCTCATGCCTTCCATAGGAGGCCGCGCTCTCATGGAGGTGGAACAGCGATGGAGGCTCGCATGAACACCCGGGAAGGACGCAGGAGCCGCCGGCTGCTGCGATCCGCCGCGCTCGCGGTGGCGGTCGTGCTCGGCGCGGCGACCGGAGCCGCGACGACAGCGGCGCTCGAAGGCGGGACGACCGTGCAGCAGACGGTCGTCGCGGCCGAGAACGCCGCGCTGGGCAAGGCGACGCTCACACCGAGCCAGATCTACGCCGCCGACGCGGCCGGCGTCGTCGACATCACGGTCACGACCACCGCGACCGGTCCCTTCGGCCCCGCCCGGACGGCAGAGGCCGAGGGCTCCGGCTTCGTCGTCGACACCTCGGGCGACATCGTCACGAACGCGCACGTCGTCGAGGGCGCGTCCTCGATCGTCGTCACGTTCACCGACGGAACGGAGGCGCAGGCGACGCTCGTCGGCAGCGACCCCTCCACCGATCTCGCGGTCATCCGCGTGGACGTCCCGGCGGAGACGCTGCAGCCGCTGATGCTCGCCGACTCGAGCGCCGTTCGGGTCGGCGACGCCGTGGTCGCCATCGGCAGCCCCTTCGGGTACGCCGAGAGCATCACCTCGGGCATCGTGAGCGCGGTCGGGCGCGAGATCGAGGCGCCGAACGGCGCGACGGTCACCGACGCGATCCAGACCGACGCCGCGATCAACTCGGGAAACTCGGGAGGCCCGCTGATCGACGCGAGCGGCAAGGTGATCGGCGTCAACGCGCAGATCAGCACGGGCTCGGGCGGAAGCGACGGCGTCGGTTTCGCGATTCCGGGCAACACCGTCAGGTCCGTGGTCGCACGGCTCCTCGGCGTCGACAGCCTGTAGCCAGCCTTCGCGTGGCCGCCTCGCGTCGTTGACGAACGACCGGTAACGGTCGAAAGTACCTCGACGAGCGCTGACCACCACATGAGGAGCATCACGGGACGCAGGAGGGGGGTCATCGCTGCGGCGCTGCTCGTACTCGTCCCGCTGGGCGTGTTCCTCGTCGCGCGCGACGATCGGACGAGCAGCGACGCACCGCGAACGTTCGTCGTGGACGACTTCGAATCGGGCTCGATCAGGGATTGGAGGGCCGTCGGCAGTGGCGCCGGTGGCTGGTTCGTCTACAGCGACGGCCAGAAGCCCCCCGATCCCGCGCAGACCGACCCTGACTCCCCCTTCAACGTCGCCGACCCGCCCCAGGGGGAGTTCGCGGCGGTCACCGACATGAACGGTCCCGGAACCCAGATCCTCTACCGCGACCTCAGGCTGGATGGTCGCTTCGCTCTGCATGCGATCGTCTTCTACGCCGGGAGCGTCCCATTCACGAACGCCGAGACCCTCGACCACGGCACGCGCGAGCCGAACCAGCAGTTCCGGATGGACCTCGTCCGTCCGTCGGCTCCCATCGACTCTCTCGCGCGGGGTGACGTGCTGATCGACGTCTTCCGTACCTCGCCTGCTCATCCGCCTGCCCTCGCGCCGACTCACGTGAGGGCGGACATGTCGCGCTGGGCGGGCGAGACGGTTCGTCTGCGCCTGGTCGTGACCGACAACGGAGGGCCGCTGCGCGCCGGCGTGGACAGCATCTACTTCGAGAAGATCGACGCCGACTCCGACGACCGGATCGAGCTTCTGGAAACCCCAGAGCCGTCGAGCGCCCTCGGCCTCGTTCTGCACAGGCTGGCCGAGGAGGACGCGCTGGCTGCGCTCTCGGCCCGTGCCGAGGCGCTCGCGGCCGGAGACGAGTTCTCGGGCGCGGTGCTCGTTGCGCGTAACGGGGAGGTGCTGCTCGAGGATGCTTGGGGCCGCGCCGAACGCCAGGCCGGCATCCCGAACACGCCCGAGACGAGGTTCCGGATCGGCTCGATGAACAAGATGTTCACCGCAGTCGCGACGCTGCAGCTCGTCGAGGCGGGCAGACTGGCGCTGGACGACCCGGTGGGCAAGCACCTGCCCGACTATCCGAACGAACAGGTTGCCTCGAAGGTGACGGTACGGCACCTGCTCACACACACCGGGGGCACGGGGGACATCTTCGGCCCTGAGTTCACGCAGAACCGGCTGAAGCTGCGGACGCACGGCGACTACGTGAAGCTCTACGGCTCGCGCGGGCCCGGATTCGAGCCGGGCGCGCGCTTCGAGTACTCCAACTACGGCTTCGTCCTGCTCGGTGCGCTGATCGAGGCCGTGAGTGGAATGCCGTATTACGACTACGTCCGTGAGCACGTCTTCCGTCCGGCCGGCATGACCGCGACGGACTCACTCCCCGAGTCCGAGGATGTCCCGAGTCGCGCGGTCGGATACACGAGCGCCTATCCCGGCGCCGAGTGGGAGCCGAACAGCGACACGCTCCCGTGGAGGGGCACCGCCGCGGGCGGCGGCTACTCGACGGTCGGGGACCTCATGCGGTTCGCGGAGGCGTTGAGCTCGGGGACGCTGATCTCGACGTCGATGCTCGAGGAAGCGACTCGCGCGCATCAGCCGGGCTACGGGTACGGCTTCGGCGTTCAGGGAAAAGGGCCACTCCGGAGCTACGGCCACGGGGGCGGAGCACCCGGCATGAACGGCGAGCTTCGGATATTCCCGGAGCTCGGCTACGTCGTCGTCAGCCTCGGCAATCTCGACCCGCCGGCGGCTTCCCAGCTGGTCGAGTATTTCGCGCTCCTGATGCCAGACGAGTAGTCGACCACCGACCACCCATGGGCCCGGCACGGGATCTTGCCGTTCGGACGACTGGAGCCCTTGCCACCCGTCTGGCGGGGCCCCGAGGGCGGGAGACGACTGCGAGCCGGCGGAACGCCTGGCTGGAGATGCATCTCAACGGGAGCCTCGAAGCTCCAGACCCGCTGCGGCTCGATCCTCGCCTCACAGGGCAGGGTCGTCGCAGTGCCGCCTCACGGTCTCGAGGAGCTGGAGGACGTCGACGGGCTTCGGGAGGTACCCGTCGAAGCCGGCAGCGAGGAACCGCTCGCGGTCGCCGTGCATCGCCTGGGCCGTCACGGCGAGCACCGGCAGCGAGGTCGTGCGCTCGTCCGCTCGCATCCGCCGGAGGGCCTCGACACCGTCGACGTCGGGAAGCTGGACGTCCATGAGCACGAGGTCCGGGCCGTGCTCGACCGCCAGCTCGAACGCCTGGGATCCCGTTGTCGCCTCCAACGTGCGGTACCCCGTGGCCGTCAGGACGTCCCGGAACAGCTTCATGCTCTTCTCGTTGTCCTCGACGATGAGGATCTGGGCGCCTGCCATCACGGCGGCCTCGCCGGCAGCGTGAAGACGAAGGTGCTCCCCTTCCCGAGCTCGCTGTCGACCCAGATCTGGCCGCCGTGCAGCTCGACGAACCGCTTGGAGAGCGCGAGGCCGAGGCCCGTCCCTTCGCGGAGTCCGATCCCGACCTCGGTTTGCTGGAACTCCTCGAAGATCCGCTCACGGTCCTCGAGCGCGACCCCGGGCCCGGTATCGGACACCGAGATCCTCACCTCCCCGTTCAGCCGTGTCGCGCTCACTTCGACCGCTCCGCCGGGAGGCGTGAACTTCACCGCGTTGGAGAGCAGGTTGAAGATCACTTGCCTGATGCGGCGCTCGTCGCCCTCGACCAGGTCGATCTCCGGATCCGCCGAGAGCTCGACATGGACTCCCTCCGTCGTCGCCCGCTCCCGCACCGTCACGATGCCGCTCTCGAGCGCTTCGCGGAGCGAGAACGGGGTGACCTCGAGCTCGACCTGCCCGGCCTCGACCTTCGACAAGTCGAGGACGTCGTTGATCAGCGAGAGCAGGTGGTGCGCCGAGGCGAGGATGTCGTCGAGGTACTCCTCCTGCTTCTCGTTCAGCTCCCCGAACATGCGCTCGCGCAGGACCTGGGAGAAGCCGATGATCGCGTTCAGCGGTGTCCGCAGCTCGTGCGACATGCTTGCCAGGAACTCCGACTTGTGCTTGCTCGCGGTCTCGAGCTCGCGGTAGAGGCGGTCGAGCTCGTCGTTCATCCGGTTGACGTTGGCCGCGAGCGCGCCCAGCTCGTCGCGGTTGCTCACGTCGACATGGCCGGTGAAGTCGCCGGACGCGATCGCGGCCAGCCGGGAGTCGACTCGCTGTATCGGCCCGATGACGGACCAGGAGAGAACGAGGCCGAGCAGCAGCGCGAGAGCGATCGCTCCCGCAGCGACGCCGATGAAGAGGTTGCGCTGGCTTGCATACGAGTCTGCGTTCTGCGCGATGACGTCCTCGGTCGTCGCCGTCGTGGTACCGGCAAGCTCCGCGGCCAGCTGGTAGAGGTCGGTGGCGAGCCGGTGTGCCTGGTTACGGAATGGGTTCTGCTCCTCGTCCGACGCGCCGCGGTCGGCGGAGTCGATGATCTGATCGATCACGGTCGAGAGCCGCTCGCTCTTCGCGCGGATGTGGCGAAGGACGAGCCGGTCCTCGGGAGGAGGGACGAAGCCGAGGCGCTCCACCCGGGTCGCGGGGCCGATTCGGACCAGCGCGTTCCGTACAGCTTGGTCGATCGCGACGTCGCTCTTGCCGCGACCGATCGGGATGATTCCGGGGTTGACGTTGAAGAAGTCCGGCCCGGGGTTCTCGACGAGGAGCAGGCGGATGTGCCGCGTGTCGCTCTCGAGCTTGCCGTACGCGAGGGCGCGTTCCTGGAGGGTGCCGAGGCGCCCGACACGGTCGTCCGACTGGCCGAGAACCCGCAGCCCGAGCAGGCCCACCGCGACGACGAGGGCCGCTGTGCCCACGAAGGCGATCAGGAGCTTCGTGTGGACCTTCGCCGGCAGGCGGCCGACCCCGCGGACGAGAGCGTTGTCGCCCGGGTCCGGCAGTCGTCGCCGACCGGCGGGGACCGCTCGCTCCGGCGCTGGCCGGGCCTCGGACACGTCCTCAGGGGGTGAGGGTCGCGGACGCCCCCGCCAGGTTCGTGATCAGCCAACGTCCGTTGATCCTCGCCACGTCCGCCTCGGCCGCCGTCACCGCTTCCATCTTGCTCGTCTTGGCGTCCAGGTAGTGGCACTCGAAGTACAGGGTGCCGTTGTCGCCGTTGACCGTGATGCGGACCTTGTACGCGGGCGTCTCGGAGATCCACCTGTTCGAGGGCAGGAACGCCTTCGACTTGGTGAGCCAGAACTGCCGGATCGCCTTCTTCCCCTCCGCGATCGTCCCGGCGAAGGTGAACGTCGCGTTCGGCGCGTACAGGCTCATCATCAGGTCGATGTTCTTCCTCGTCGTGGCCTTGTGGAAGTTCTTCTCGAGCAGGTCGATCTCCCAGAGGTCGGCGTATCGCTGGCGTTGCTGCTCGGAGGCCGAGCTCGGGCTCGAGCCACCGGAGGCGGCGAGCGCCCCGACCAGCATTCCTCCTGCGACTGCGATCACTGCGGCCGCTGCGATCAAGAGCGTTCGCATGCTCGTGAGCCTCCTTCCCTATCGGGCTCGCTCGGCAGCAAGTACGTGACGATGTTCACATGTGGGAGCGGATTCGTCCAGTGCTTTCTAGAACGCACAGGTACGTCTGCCAACCGTGCTCGCTGGTGGTTCCGGCGGGGTGCTGGCACACCTATCGATCTCGGATCCGGGCGAACCTGAAGCCGCTTGCCGAGAGCGCGACCTCGACGGTCTCGCGCAGGCGGCTGCTGCGTCCGTCCTGGCCACGACGGGTGCCCTCGACCCGCGCGACGATCAGGGGGAACTGGTCGGACCCGGCTTCGAGCCAGAGGGTCACCCGGCGCAGCCGCCAGGCCCGCTGTCGTCTCTGGAGATCCGCAGCGATCCGCACGGCTGTGGGGCGGTCGAGCTTCGAGTCGACACCCCGTGACGGCCGGACGGCGACGCGTGGGAGCCGGACGAGCTGCGCGGCAGGCTCGGCCACTGGCGCATCGGGCCGGGTGCTCGTGCCGCTGGCGACCAACCCTCCGGCATACGCCACGAGGCTTGCGGTCGCGAGCGCAGCGACGCTCCGCCGAGTGAGCTGGATCGAGGGCACGAGCCCGGCGAGCGGGCGGGCCGCGCACGCGACCGCGAGTGCGGCGAGTACGGCGACCTTCGCCCAGAACTCCGTCGGAGCGAAGGCGATGAGGAGCGCCGCGAGCAGCGCGACCGTGACGGCGAACACGATCCGACCCCTGCCGCCGGCCGGAACCGTCTTCGGATCCGTGAGCATGAAGAAAAGGAAGACGAGGATCTCGGGCGAGAACGCGAGGACGGTCCAGAAGTGGAGACCTTCGACGGGGCCGAGATGCCACCGGGCGGTCATCGCGTGCCCCGTCGCCGCGACCACGGCCACAGAAGCCACGAACACGAGCCAAAAGGAGATCGCCATCGCGAGCAGCCCGAGGCGTGAGAGGATGGCGAAGCCGCCGACGACGATGATCGCGAGGGCGAGCGCCAGAGCCGGCGACATCGGGCCCCACCAGAAGTCGAGCGGGTCCGCGCGCTCGGGGCCAAGCGCGAGGAAGCAGAGGACGAGCCCGATGTTCGACGGATTGAAGACGTGAGAGCCCCGGACGCGGACGAGGTACTTGGAGAGGAGCGACACGGCCGCGGCGCCGGCGAAGATCCACCAGCCGTTCGTGCTCCACCAGTCGCCGTGCTCCGTGCCGGGCACACGGAGGATGAACGCGACGCCGTTGCCGGTGAGGAGCGCGCTCGCGGGCCACACGAGCATGCGCTGGCGCCGGAAGACGATCGCAACCTCCAGCACCGCGCACGTGCCGACCGAGATCAGGATCTGCGCGATCGAGAGCCGGAAGTCGAACGCGACCTGACCCAGTACCTGGAGCGAGACGATGACCGCGGCCAGGTGCAAGCGCGGGTCGCGCCAGCTGGGGAGCACAAGCGTGTACCGCGAACCGGCGATCGCGAGTCCCCGAGCGCTCGGCACGGCGGCAGGAATGCTCACATCTCGGCTCCCGTGCAGTAGCGGCGCACCTGGTCCGGGAACTCGCCGACGCTGATCGGCTTCTCCAGGTGGCCGGCGAACCCGGTCGTGACCAGCCGTCCATCGCTGCCTGCGAGTGGAACGGAGCTCAGCGCGACGACGGGGATCCCCGACGTTCGCGCTTCTTCCCGGAGCCTGCGTGCGGCTTCTGTCCCGTCCATGTCGGGAAGGCGCAGATCCATGAGGATCACGTCCGGGAGCTGCGCACCGGCAAGCGCGAGCGCCTCGGCGCCGCTCGCGGCCTCCACCGTCCGGAAGCCGGCAGCGCGCAGCACGTCACGGGCGAGCTTCCGATTCCGCTCGTAGTCGTCGACGATCAGCACGAGCGGATGCTTCGTGTCAGCGCCTGGAGAACGGGACGTCACGGCCGTATCCTCACGCCATGCGCATCCGGCTGGTGCTCGCCGAGGATCAGTACCTCGTGCGCGAAGGTCTCAGGCGCCTGCTCGAGACCCAGGACGATCTCGAGGTGGCGGCCGTCTGCGACGATCTCGACTCTTTGCTCGCGGCGGTGGACGCGGAGCGGCCGGACGTCGTCGTCACCGACATCCGCATGCCGCCGGGCGGCGCCGACGAGGGGATCCAGGCGGCGACGCGGCTGCGCGAGACGAACCCGGAGGTCGGTGTCGTCGTGCTCAGCCAGTACGCGACCCCGCGGTACGCGCTCGCCCTCTTCGAGGGAGGGAGCGAGCGGCGCGCCTACCTCCTGAAGGAGCGGGTCAAGGATCTCGAGCAGCTCGCCGGCGCGATCCGCGCCGTCGCAGCGGGTGGCTCGGTCATGGACCCGAAAGTGGTGGACGCTCTCGTCGCGGAGACCGCCCGTGTGGACGAGTCGCCGCTCAACCAGCTGACGCCGCGTGAGCGCGACGTGCTGCGCGAGATGGCCGAGGGGAAGAACAACGCAGCGATCGCCGAGACACTGTTCCTGACCGAGCGATCGGTCGAGAAGGTGATCCACTCGATCTTCCTCAAGCTCGGGCTCACCTGGGAGCCGGCGGTCCACAAGCGCGTCACAGCGGTGATCCTCTACCTGGCGGAGACCGAGTAGCGTCATCGTGAGATCGGGAGCGAGCCGGAGACGCCGACTCCGTGTCCGGGCTCGGATGGGACCGTCAGCCGGCCTCCCAGCGCCTCGACGCGGTCGCGCATCCGGTCGAGAGCCTCGTCGGGGGTAGACGCAGCCGATCGCGGCTCCTCCTCGACGACCTCGAAGAGGAGCGCATCGCCTTCGAGGCGCACTCCGATCGTGACGCGGGCGCCGCCGCCCGCCCGCTCGAGCGCCTCGAGGCAGCAGAAGTACGCCGTCCCGGCGACTTCGGGCGGGCAGTCCGCGTCGACGGCGACCCCGATCCTGGCCCGGACGCCGCTGCTCACCGATGCGGCGCGCAGTGCAGCACCCAGCCCGCCGGCTTCGAGCAGGGGCGGGTAGATCCGCAGGGCCAGCTTCGCCGTCTCGTCCAGGGCGCGCTGCAGATCACCGCCCATCTCGTCGAGGAGCGCCCTCGCCGCGCCGGCATCGGTGTCCACCAGGTCGCGCGCGAGCTGGAGATTGACTGCGAGCGCGACGAGGTGCTGCTGCAGACCATCGTGGAGCTCGCGCTCGAGGCGGCGCCGGTCGGCATCGGCAGCCGCCGCGAGCCGCTGGCGAGACGCGCGAAGCTCTGCGACCTCGTGACGCAGCCGGTCGAGCTGCTCCTGCGCCGTCTCGACCTGCGAAAGCTCCAAGGTGATCGTCCTCCTGCTCGCGGGCTTCCGGAAGTTGTCCGTCATCGAACGGGCGCCGTCAAGGGGCCTAGCACCCGTACGGACCGGGTGCCAGCCTGCCTCCGAACTCGCCTGCAGCCCGCCTCCGAACTCGCCAGCCGCCTCCGTAGTCCCCGCGATCACGACCTCCTAGCGTCGGCGTTCGACCGAGCAAGAAACGAGCAAGGAGGAGATCCATGCGAAGAAGCTGTCTGACAATCGCGACGCTGGTCGTGGCCGCGGTCACGCTGGCGTCCGTCGCGGCGGCGGGCCCTGAGGCCGCGAACCAGAGAGTGGGCATCACGATGCGGGGCCTGCCGAACGGGACGTTCGTGCTCGCTCCGCTCCAGTCCGGAGCGCTCGAGCGGGACTCGGGCACGGTACGTCACACCGTCGCGAACTACACGCCGCGCGTCGTGATTCGCGATGGGCAGCGAGTCTCGATCTTCAAGCCGGTGGTCTGGCTCCTCGACGGCAGGCGGGGGACTCTCGCGATTCGAGAGCCCGCAAATCGATGGGTCGAGACCGGGGACGCCGCGATCGGAACGGGCACGTGGAAGGTCGTGCGCGGAACGGGCCAGTACGCGCAGGTCACCGGGGGCGGGCGAAGTGCCCATGTGGGGCACAACGGCGGAACCGGGGCGTGGTTCGCACGCCAAGAGGGCTTTCTCACTTCGAGCTAAGGAGGAGACAGATGCACCCGAGAACACTGCTCCGCATCGCGGCAGCGACCCTCGTGGTCGCCTCGGTCGGTGGCCTCTCTGCCGCAGCACGGGGACAGCCGGCCGGCAACGTCGTCACCGATTGGAACGGAATCGCTGCGACCTCCATCATGGCGACGGCCGCGCAGCCGCCCCACGTCGCTGTGCTCAGCCTCGGAATGGTGCAGGGCGCGGTCTACGACGCCGTGAACGCGATCGACGGCGGCCGTGAGCCCTACCTGGTCGCACCCGCGGCCGACCCCTCGTACTCGAAGGAAGCTGCCGCGGCGACGGCGGCCTTCCGCGTGCTCGTCGGTCTCTTCCCGGCGCAGCAGGGCACCCTCGAGCCGCTCTACGAGGCGTCGCTCGCGAGCGTGCCCGACGGCGCAGCGAAGTCCGGTGGCATCGCCGTCGGCGCCGCCGCCGCCGCCGCGATGCTCACCGCGAGGACGGGTGACGGCCGCGGCGGCCCGTTTACCGTCGTCGAGGGCTTCGATCCCGGAGAGTGGCGGAGAACGCCGCCCAACTTCGGAGGCGACGGGGCCGCCTGGGTGGCGATCGTGCGTCCGTTCCTCGTCCCGAACGTGGAGAAGATCCGCTCGGATCCGCCGAACGCGCTCACGAGCGCTGCCTACGCGGAGGACTTCAACGAAGTGAAGGAGATCGGATCGCTCACGAGCACGAGGCGCACTGCTGACCAGACGGCAGCTGCGATCTTCTGGAACGACAGCGGACCGGCGATCTGGAACCGCGTCTTCCGCGCGCTCGCGTCGAGCACGGAGCTGGACGTCGTCGACAGTGCACGTCTCTATGCGATGACGAACCTGGCTGCGGCGGACGGCTCGATCGGCTGCTGGGACAGCAAGTACTACTGGAGCCACTGGCGGCCGATTACGGCGATCCGCGAAGCGGGGTCGGACGGCAACCCGGCGACGGAACCCGACCCGGCGTGGCTGCCTTTCTTCAACCCCACGGTCCCCGTCTCCGGGCCTTCTCTCGTCACGCCCGGCTTCCCGGACCACCCGGCCGGGCACGGTTGCATCAGCGGCGCGTTCGTGCACGCGCTGAAGTCGTTCTTCGGCACCGATAAGGTCGAGTTCACGGCGATCAGCAACAAGTGCTCGCCCGCGCCCTGTCCGCCGCGGACCTTCGAGCGCTTCTCGCACGCCCTCAAGGAGGTCATCGATGCGCGAGTGTGGAGCGGAATCCACTTTCGCGCTGCCGACGTCCAGGGAGCGGTGCTCGGGAAGAAGGTCGTCCATTACATGGAGCAGCACTACTTCAAGCCCGTGGACTGAATGGGGCGCGAGGAGGCCGCGTTGAGCGCGGCCTCCTCGCGCTTGCGCGGCCGGGCTAACGGCGAGCGGTCGGCTCTGCCTCCTGGCGGCGAGCGACGACGATGCCCGCCTGCCAGCCGGGCGCTCGTCCACCGCGGGGAAGCGCGACCGACTCGATGTCGAGCCCGCTGCGGGCGATCAGCCAGGAGACGATCGAGTTGGAGTTCCACATCTCGCCGGCGCCGAGCTCGTCGCGACCCCAGACCGGTGTCGGCGCGTGCGGCACGAGCTCGACGAGGCGCCTCGCGGGGTCGAGATCCGTGCTGAGGCGGATGGGGCTCTCGACCGCCTCCGCGACGTCGGGGATGACGCCGTCGCGCCAACGTCGTACCTCGTAGCGAAAGAGCCGGAAGCGGCCCGCCGCACGCGCACCGACGGCGCCCTCGGCGACGACCCCGCGCTCGGCGCCGCTGCCCCAGGCCGGCGCCTGCTCGATCACGAACCGCCCATCCGGCGCGTGGACCTCGAGCGCCGAGTGGTAGAGGTCGCAGCGCTCGCGTCGCTCGAGCGACGCCGCGACCGCCTCGAACACCTTCCCGTTCAGCCGGACGGAGTGGCCGCCGGCACCGAGCGGCAGCCAGTACAGGTCGATGCTCGCGATCGGGCGGACCGAGCTCACTGGCCGGACACGGCATAGACCGTCCTGGCGCCCGTCAGCCCCTTGAACTCGCGCTCTCCCCGGTTCTCGAAGACGAGGTCCGAGCCGGAAGCGAGCTGAGACGTCGTCGCCGAGACGAGGATCTCTCCGGGGGAAGCCGCCGCGGCGATCCGCGCCGCTTCGTGCACCGCCGCGCCCCGCACGTCGTCGCCCACGACCTCCACCTCGCCGGTGTGCAGGCCTGCGCGAATCTCGAGACCCAGCGCTCGTGCGCGGTCACGGATGCCGATCGCGGCACGGATCGCGCGGGCGGCGCCGTCGAACACGGCGAGGAAGCCGTCGCCTGTCGTGTCGATCTCGCGGCCACGGAAGCGGTCGAGCTGGTCGCGGACGTCGCGGTTGTGCCCGCCGAGCAGGTCCCGCCAGGCTGCGTCGCCGAGCCGGACGGCGGTCTCCGTCGACCCGACGATGTCGGTGAAGAGCAGCGTCGCGAGCACGCGGTCTCCGGACTCGGGCTCCGGCAGCCAGGAGCGGACCTCGGACCAGTTGATCGCCCGCAGCGGCTCCTCGCTCACCACCCACCCGTCGTGCCCCGGTGGGATGTCGAAGACCTCGTTGGGCCCGATCTCGAGAACCGACCCGTCGTCCATCTCGACGTGCAGGTTGCCTTCGAGGACGACCCCGGAGTGGTGGGCCTGGCAGCTCTGCGAGGCCCGGCGGTTCCCGGTCAGACGGCGTCCGCCGAGCGCGCAGTGCGCCCCCGGCTGGAAGACGTTCCGCGAGATGGCGGCATCGCCGAGCTGGACGATCTCCGCGCTGATCCCCCCGACCTG
>Ga0209640_10000754_pt1 | contig 25816 bp, 17 predicted proteins | sample RifCSP10_1_FD_184018 | JGI IMG/M metagenome (GOLD analysis project Ga0209640, IMG submission 184018) | Soil microbial communities from Rifle, Colorado - Rifle CSP2_sed 10_1 (SPAdes) (version 2) | ecosystem: Environmental > Terrestrial > Deep subsurface > Rock core/Sediment | place: Rifle... | reverse complement strand
TGACGATCCAAAGGCCGGCTGGAAGGGCCGCGGCTTGTGGACGACGAGCGGCGATCGCGCGCCATGGTTAAAAGAGGGCGGCAAGGGCGCGAAGCCGATCGCCGTACACTTCCAACTACGACCCGATCCGCTGGCCAAATAGCCGCGCGGCCGATCATCACCGCGAGTCAAACCGCGGACAGCTGAGCGACGGGGTCTGCGCACTGCGACGGCTCCGTCGTTTTGCTTTTGACTTTCGTCAGCGCCGCCTATTTTGCACTGGTTCGCCGCCATCGAAAGCCTTTGCAAATCGACACCTGCCTGCCGTAAGAAGTACAAGATTTCGAGAAAGGGGTTGGGCCCATGGCAAAGATTACTCTGAACAATGTTACCGTCTCCGACGCCTATATGGCATTGCTCGCCGATCGCGGCGTGGACTACTGGTTTGCCAACGCCGGGACGGATTTCGCTCCTGTCGTTGAGACGCTGGCTAAGGCGCAGGTGCTCGAAACAAAGGTGCCGACGCCGATCACCTGCCCTCACGAGAACACCGCCATGCACATGGCCATCGGCTACTTTCTTGTCACCGGGAAGCCGCAGGCCGTCATGGTGCACGTCAACGTCGGGACCGCGAACGGCATGAACGGTTTGCTCAATGCGGCGCGTGGCCACGTGCCCGTGCTGTTCACGGCGGGGCGAACGCCGACCAACGAGGACGGTCTGGCGGGTCACCGCAGCCTCGACATTCACTGGACCCAGGAGATGTTCGATCAAGCCGGCATGCTACGCGAAGCGGTCAAGTGGGATTACGAACTGCGCAACGGCCAGCAACTGGAAACCGTCGTGGATCGGGCGCTGAGTATCGCGATGAGCGAGCCCAGGGGGCCGATCTATCTCTCGTTGCCGCGCGAAGTGCTGGCGCACAAGATGAACGAGTTCACGTACACCACGCCGTCGCGCCAACACGCCGCCGCTCCCGCGTTTCCCAACGGTGATGCCGTCGAGGAAGTCGCCGCGCTGCTTGCCGCCGCGGAAAATCCGTTGATCATCACCAACTGCGCCGGCCGCGATCCCAAAGCCTGGACGGCGCTGAGCGAATTCGCCGAACGTTATGCGATCCCCGTGATTCAATACCGTAACCGCTACATGTCGATTCCAAGCAACCATCCGATGAATCTCGGTTATGAGCTTAAGCCTTTACTCCAGAGCGCGGACGTCATTCTGGCCATCGATGTTGCCGTGCCTTGGCTTCCCGCCACGGACAAGGTGCGCGAGGACGCGAAGGTCATTCACATGGGACCCGATCCTCTGCACGGATACGTCCCGGTGCGCGGTCATCCCTGTGACATCGCGCTTGCTTGCGCTACTGCCGAAGGGCTCCACGTGCTCAACCAAAGTATGGGCGAGCACGAGGCTAGAGCCAAGTTCCGCATTGACAAACGCCGAGCGGCATTGACGGATAGTTGGAAAGCCATGCGCGAGGGATGGCGCAAGAAACTCGAGGAGGTCAAGGGCCAGTCGCCGATCCATCCGGCCTGGATCACCCACTGCATCGATAAGATCAAAGGTGAGGATACGATCGTCGTCAAGGAATCGCCGCTCTTGCCGGAATATATCAATTTTTCCAAGCCGGCGACGATGTTCAACGCCGGCGCGGCCTCGGGTCTCGGCCACGGCTTGGGCTGCGCTCTCGGCGCTAAACTCGCCGCCCGCGACTGCTTGGTCATCGGCACTCATGGAGACGGCTCGTACATGTTCGGCAATCCGATCTCAGCGCACTACGTCGGCGCCGAGCAGGAGCTGCCGGTGTTGACCGTGCTCTTCAATAACCAGCGCTGGCAAGCCGTGCGTCGCGCCACGGTCGACATGACCCGCGACGGCTACGCGGCCAAGAGCCAAAGACAACCGATCACGTTTTTGGACAGCATCTCCAATTACCAGAAGGCCGTCGAATGCGCTGACGGCTACGGCGAGAAGGTTATCGATGCCGGCGAAGTGATGCCGGCGCTCGAACGCGGTCTCAGGGCGGTCAACGTGGAGAAACGCCAGGCGGTGATCAACGTCATTTGTTCGGCGTGATAATTCGGACGACCCGGCACGAACTCTTCGTCTTTTCAGGTGAATGGCGTTGATCTCTTGAAAAAGATCGAACGCCGAAAAAATTCTTGTTCTATCTGTTAGGCAGAGATAACGGGCGCCAGAAGAAGGAAATCAGTTGCGTCATGCTGGTCAATCGCCGCACGCTGCGCATTGAATGGGGTCAATGCGATCCAGCCGGGATCGTATTTTATCCCCAATACCTGATCATCTTCGATACCAGCACCGGCTGGCTGTTCGAGCGCACCGGACTCACGCCGTCCGCGATGCGGAAACGATACGGCATCGTCGGCATGCCCGTGGTCGAAGTCGGTGCGCGTTTTGTTACTGCTTGCCGATTCGACGACGAGATTGTCGTCGAGAGCGAAGTCGGCGAGTGGGGGCGCAGCAGCTTCACTGTGCGCCACCGCGTGCTCAAAGCAGGTCAGCTTGCGCTCGATGGCTTTGAGAAACGTGTTTGGGCGGGTGCACATCCCGAACGAGCAGGTGCGATCAAGGCTCAAGCGGTTCCGCCGGAAATCGTCGCGAGCCTCTCCGATCCGACCGGTGCGACCACGGTGGCTGTGGAACGAACTTAGGACCACGCGTAGGAAATAGGAGGCAGCAAGATGGAAACCCTTGTGAATGCTCCGACTGCGGATCGAGTCTCTTTCGCAAAGCCCCCGCGCTTCTCGGGCATCAGTCACGTGAGTTTGGCATGCCGCGATCTCAAAGAGTCGAAGATTTTTTATTCCCAAGTCATGGGCGGCGAGCTGGTTCATGAGATCGCCGGCTTTGTCGAGTACAGGATCGAAGACATCATCTTCGGGCTCTCCGAGCAGCACGAAGGTTGGACCGGCGCGGACGACGAATATCCTCACTACGCTTTTTACATCGACGGAGCGAATTTCGCGCTGATGAAGGCCTGGCTCGATCGCTACGGCGTGCCCAACTATCCATATCGGCGCGACGCCACCGCGCTGATCTATTTCCGCGATCCATCGGGCAATCTGTTCGAGCTTTACTGCGATCACGGTTACGACGGGATTACCGCTTTGCCGCCAGCGCCGCGAAGAGGAGGGCCGGCGATCGATTTTCGCGCTCTCAACTACCGTTGGAACGGTCACAGCGCTGTGCACAGCGCCGGCAGTCAAACGGTCCGGCCGCGTTTCACCGGGTTTGCTCATGCCAGCCTTTACTGCGGCGACCTCGAACAGGCGAAACGTTTTTTCACCACAGTCATCGGCGGTGAGCTGATTCACGACGTCGATGGTTTTGCCGAGGTGCGCGTGGCCGGCACCATTATTGGGCTCACGGTGCGTCCGGGCACGACCACCGGACGGGACGCCGAGTATCCGCACTACGCATTCTTCGTCGAAGCGCAACATTTTTTGCCGATGGTTAGTTGGCTTCATGAGAATGGCGTGGTGACGACCGAACCATGGACCCGCGACGGCATCAAAGGGCTGTTGTATTTTCGCGACCCGGCGGGAAATCTTTTTGAAATGTATTGCCGTAAACTCGATGCGGCCGCATCGTTTATGCGCGGTGCCAAGCAGGGCGGCAGCTACACGATCGACTTCGCCGCTTTGCAATATCACTGGAACGGCTAGCGTGGCTGCGGCGCCTTTAGCGCAAGAATCGTCCCATGACCGGCCGATCGATGAGACAATCGCGAAACCTGAGCGCCTTTGTTAAACAAGATTAATGAATGAACCCGACAGCGAGGAGGAGAAACAGTGAAAACTTCAACGGCTAGGAAACCGCCTGAAACTCATGATCGACAGTCCAAGAAAGCCCAGATCGACCGCCCCGAGAGTCTGGGAAAGCCGCAGATGAAATGGGGCAGCGACGTCGTCGCCGAGGTGACGCGCAGGCTCGATCTCAAGTACATAGCGCTCGTTCCGGGCGCGAGCTATCGCGGCTTTCACGACAGCATTGTCAATTATCTCGGCAACAGCAATCCACAGATGGTGATTTGCCTGCATGAAGAGCATGCCGTCTCCATCGCCGACGGTTACGGCAAGGTGACCGAGGAGCCGATGGCCGTGGCGCTACACTCCAACGTCGGTCTCATGCACGCGACCATGACGATCTTCAACGCCTGGTGCGATCGTACGCCGATGATTATTTTTGGCGCCACCGGTCCGGTGGACGCGTACAAGCGCCGGCCGTGGATCGACTGGATCCACACCTCGAAGGATCAAGCGTCGATGATTCGCAATTACATCAAGTGGGACGATCAACCGGCGTCGCCGCAAGCAGCGGTGGAATCGGTGCTGCGCGCCAACCAGATCACTCGCAGCGCGCCCTTGGGTCCGGTTTACGTTTGCCTCGATGTCGGTCTGCAGGAGGAGCCGCTCACGGAGAAAGTTTTGATTCCCGATCCGGCGCGCTTCGCGCCGGCGCCCTCGCCCGCGGTGCCGCACGCGTCCGTTCTCGCCGCATTGAAGGCGATCGACAAGGCGAAGTTTCCGCTGATTCTCATGGGTCGCGTGTCGCGCAGGCAAGCCGATTGGGATCGCCGGGTGCGCTTCGCCGAAATGATCGGCGCCGCGGTTTTGACAAGCACCAACGACGCGGCTTCCTTTCCGACCACGCATCCGTTGCATCTCGCTGCGCCCTGCCTGCGCCCGAGCAAAGCTGCCACGGCGCTGATCGAAAAGGCGGACCTGATCCTAAGCATGGATTGGCTCGACCTTGGCGGCGTTTTGCGGCTGGCGCTTGGCGCCGCGCAGACCCAACAGCCCGCCGAGAAAACGATCCTCCATTGTTCGGTGGATAGTTATCGCACCAACGGGTGGAGCATGGACCACCAGGCGCTGGCGGCGGTCGATATCCCGATCCACGCAGAGCCCGATCAATTGATCGCCCAGATGCTCGACGAGCTGGATGCCAATAAAACGGCGAAAATCAAAACCCGGCCGGAGATGAAGAACATCGTTCATTGGAACGACGCGCTCGGCGCCAATGCGAAAGCCACGAACGGGAAATCGATGACGCTTTGGGATATGGCGATGACCGTGCGCGAATTTGCTAAAAAACGGCCGATCACATTCGCTCGTCTATCGCTCGGCTGGCCCGGCGAAGCGAATGAGTTCAACGGACCGCTCTCTTTCATGGGCAACGACGGCGGCGGCGGGGTCGGCACCGGGCCGGGGCATTGCGTCGGTACAGCGCTGGCGCTCAAGGGCAGCGGCCGGATTCCAGTCGGCATCATCGGCGACGGCGATTATTTGATGGGCGTGAACGCGCTATGGACCGCGTCCCACTTGGAGATTCCTCTGATGATCGTGGTGGCGGACAATCGTTCGTATTTCAACGACGAGATGCATCAAGAGCGCGTCGCGCAGATGCGTGATCGCCCGCCGCAGAATCGCTGGATCGGCCAGCGCATCGACGACCCGCGAGTGGATCTGGTCGCGATGGCGCGCGCGCAAGGATTCGAATCGGAAGCGCCGGTTTCGACGGCCGATGCGCTCGCGAAAGCGCTCAAGAAAGGCGCGGACATCGTCGCCAAGGGCGGACGCTATTTCATCGATTCGGTGATCGAGCCGGGCTACGCCGAAAGCGGACCGGATCAGCGCGCCGGCATGGTGAAAAAGAAGTGAAATAGGATGGGCTCGTTGATCGGATGAGACGCAGACGCGGGCTATCGAGAGCGGCAAGACAAAGTGATCGAGGGCGGGGCTTTTCGTCAATGTCTTCTCGGAGATTGTTTGAAATCCTTCGCCCCTTCGAGCGTACTCAGGGTGGGCTTCAGGCGAAGTTAGAGTTCGTCGTCGGCTTCAGCATCAAAGGGCCTGGATTCGGGCGTTTGTCCGTTGGCGGACAGATGTCTAGATAGCAATGAAACTCATTCATAGGTCATTTCGACCCCTTGGGGAGGGACTCAGAAAAACTTCGCGAGAAATCGTTCCCCGCCGGAACTTGAATTTTTTGCTTACCACGTCTAAAAATAGGCTGCGTCTATTTCAAACAACCCTGCACTAACGATGCCCGATTCGAAAATTAGTTGGTTACGCCGCCGGTTACGCCTCGCTACGCTTGCGGGTGCCGGGGCGCTTGTCGCTGGCGGTTGCAACCTGATGCTCGAACCGATCGAGCAGCGTTTTTTGTTTCGTGTGCGGAGCGTTGACCCGGCGTACCTCAACGCGGTTGCGTCCCGTGAGCGCGGCATCGAGGAAGTACGTCTCAAGACGTCCGACGGCGTGACGCTGCATGGCTGGCTGAAACATCCGGTGGCGGCGCGCCCCAACCGGCGTTTTCCTCTGGTCATCGTCTTCGGCGGCGTGCGCCGGGAAACTTCCTGGCTGATCGATCGCGGCGACAAGCCCGAACGCTGGGGATGGCTATTTATTAATTATCGCGGTTTTGGTCTTTCGGGGGGCGAGCCGTCAGAACGCGTTCTCCTCGAAGACGCCGGCTTGATCTACGACTATGCTTCCGCACGTCCCGACGTCGATCCGTCTAACATCGTGGTGCTCGGCCGAAGCCTGGGCACTTACTTTTCGATAGTCCTCGCAAAGACGCGCCAAGTGCGCGGTGCGATTCTCGCCACGCCCTTCGACAGCTTTGCCGCACTCGGTGCGGCGCGTTATCCCTGGCTGCCGGTCGGCTTGATACTCAACGGCCGCTACGACGCGGCGGCGATCGCGCCGAAGATCAAGGTGCCGGCGCTGTTTGTTATCGCCGAACGTGACGACGTCACTCCGGCCGCGCGCGGTGGGGCGCTTGCGAGCGCATGGGGTGGGCCGCAACGGACGGTAACGATAGCGGGAGCGCGTCACTATGGGATCGAACGGCGCGACGAGTTCTGGAACGCCGTGGCCGAATTTCTAGGTGACCTGGAGTCCCATCCGGCACGGCACCATGGCTATGCTGGCGCCATCGATTCGCAGCCGTAGCCATCGTCGTCGCGTTGTGATTCAGGAATCCATTCAAAGCACGGCGACCGAGCGCCAGGAGTAGCGCTAAGATTGCCAATCAGTTCTGCGACCGGATTTCCAGTCAAATTATTGTGGCATGGGTTCGTTTAGTTTACTCTCAGGTCAATTGCCAGCGAGGAGGCTGCATGATCAAAGCCAAAATTTCTTCAGTGATGATAATTTTATTTGCTCTCGGCGTTACGACTGCGGCGGCGCATGCGGCCATGCAGGACGATGTCGATCGAGCTATATCGATCATTGAACGGTTCGAAGAGATACCCGAGAAAGCGATCCCGCCAAGGGTGCTGCGCGACGCCAGAGGTTTGGCGATCCTCACCATGACCAAAGCCGGCTTCATTCTGAGCGGCCGGGGCGGCTCCGGAGTTATCCTCGCGCGCACCGAGCATGGCTGGAGCGCTCCGTCGGCAATCGGCACGGGCGGGATCGGCGTCGGCTTTCAAGCCGGAGTGCAGGTCTCCGAGTATGTGATCATTTTAAATACCCAGGAGGCGGTGAACGCCTTTTCGCAAGGCAGCAATGTCACTCTCGGAGCCAACCTGAGCGCCGCAGTCGGCCCCGTCGGGCGTTCGGCCGAAGCCGGCGCCGCGCCACAGGCGGCGATTTATACTTACAGCCGCAGCCAAGGAATTTTTGCCGGCGTTTCGTTGGAGGGGACGGTCATTGCGACCCGGTATCAAGCCAACGAGGAGTACTATGAAAAACCGGTTTACGTGGAGGATATTCTGACGGGCAAGATAGCGCCGCCGGCCGGTGCAAAAAAACTAGTCAAGGTTCTGTCGAAATACTGAGCGCCGATACGGCACAGCTCAACGACATTCGTTCTATCGATGAGCGTCGGATATTTGCACATCGCGATGCGTCGATGCTTTGGCGCGACGGTATTTAGCAGAGAGTCCAGGCCGCTTTGACTAAGAGCGCCATCTTCTATCTTCCTGTCATCGATTCTCGCCGCTTATCTTGCCGCACCTGCCATTGATTCGTAGAAGCCGCCAATGCCGTTCAAAACGAATTGCACGGCGAGGGCGGCGTGGATGTTTCCAGCACTCGGGTCATGATACACACTTTCCCCTCGCCCAGACGCGTCATGATTCGATCCGCGGCATAGAGCACACACCAGGCGATCATAAACACCAGCGCGATAATTGCGCCGAGTGTCGTCATGCGCGCAAGATCTGCATTGGGTTGATTGGTGAGCAGCAGGACCGTGCCAGAACCGGACAGCAGCGGGATCGCCAACGGAAAGATCGCGATATCTTCTCCGAACCAAGCGCTGTCGGGTGTTCTCGGGAGCTTGCAGGCCGGGCCGATGGCCGAACAGCATCGGCCAGGGCGGCGACAAAGAGCAAGATTCCGCCGCTGATCGCGAACGCGTGGACCGTCACGCCCAGGTACGACAACAGCGAGCGGCCGCACAGGAGAAAAACAAGGTTACGGCAAAGGCAACAATCGAGGCTCGCGTAAGAGTTTGTTTTTTCTCGATCGTGCTGTATTCGCTGGTCAGCGCGACGAAGTTGGGGCGACACCGAGCGGATCGACCACCACGGTGAGCGTCACGAACGCTTGAAGCGCAAATTGCCAGAGACCCATGCGAAATACTCGCTTTTTTCTGCTCCCAGAACCAGTCCCCGAACGAGCCCATGCGTTTGGCTACGATCTCCACGGCGGTGCTAGCGGCTGTTCGCCAACGATGAGTTTTTCTGCATAGGATGGCCGACAGCGGGCGCTGCCGATCATGAGATTCATAAATACCGCCCGTGAATGCAAATTCACTTGATTTCGCTCTTTTCGAACTTATATTGAGCCACGACAGAGACTCGATTGCCATGAAGCCGGATGCACCGAATCTGATCTCTCGCATGTTACCGCGCGGGCTGCGTGCCCGTCTTGTTTTGCTTGTTTTTCTCGCAGTGATTCCCGCTTTAGCCTTGATTTTATATACCGCGCGCGACCAGCGGCGCATGGCCGAAATATATGCTGAGAGCGATTTGATGCGATTGTCTCAGGTCGTGAATAACGAGCACAAGTTCCTTATCGAAGGAAGCCGTCAGCTATTGAGCGTGTTAGCCGAGCTCCCCGCCCTGCGAAACCAAGAGACGCAAGCCTGTAACGAAACCATAGGACGGATCGGAAAAGAATATCCTCAATACATCGGCTTGGGCGCGATCAAGTCAAACGGGGACCGTTTCTGCGGCGGCAACTTCACCGACGCCGCTCCCGTCAACGTTGCTGACCGGTCATGGTTTCAGCAAACCCTGCAAAGCAAAAGCTTTACGATCGGCACCTATCAAATCGGTCGGGTGGCCAAGCGAGCCGTTCTTCCGCTCGCTTATCCAGCGGTGGACGAAACCGGAAAGATCCGCGCGGTGGTGCTCGCTGTCATCGATCTCGATTGGTTAAAGAGTGTCGTCGCCCGCTCGTTGGTCCTGGAAGATGCCAGTCTTACCATAGTGGACGACAAGGGCGTTATTCTAGCTCATCACCCGCAGACACAATGGCTTGGGCGGTCCATCGCCGGCACAGGCATGGAAAAAGCGCTGCGCGCAGGACAGAAAGGGTTGCACGCGCTCGAGGGGATCGACGGCGTGCAGCGCCTGGCCGTGTTTACTTCGTTTACCGGCGACGATAAGTCCGGAGCGCTGCATCTCGTTTTGAGCACGCCTCGAAACCGGGTTTATGGCGAAGCAAACCAAATACTGCGGAGAAATCTTTTTTGGCTGGGGCTCGTTTTCCTTACTGTGTTGGCCGCAGCCTGGTTTGGCAGCGAGTTTTTCGTCGTCCGCCCGGTTCAAGGTGTTTTGCAAGCTGCTCAGCGCATCGCCGGCGGCGATCTAAAAGCACGAATCAAGTGGGTCGACAGTTCCAGAGAGCTCGGTGAGTTGGCGCGCAGCTTTAATGCCATGGCTTGCTCTTTGGAAGACCGCCAAGAAGACGCCGCGCGCGCGGAAGCAAAGGTGCGTGAGAATGAGCGTCTGGCCGCCATGGGCGCCACAGTCGCCGGTATAACCCACGAGATCGCGAATCCGCTCAACGGAATGTACTCGGCGGTGCAGTTGTTGGAACTGGAACTTGGAGAACCCGGCGCCAAGATTGAGGAGGAAATACGGTCCGTTGTCGGGAATTTAAAAAACGAGATTGAGCGGCTTCGGTCGCTGCTACAGGATTTGCGCTTTCTCGCACGCCCCGGCCAGCTCAACCTCAAATCGGTTTCCGTGGGTGAGATTGCGGCGGATATCCTGGAGTTGGAGTCGTCCAATTATAAAGAGCGAGGCATTCGAGCGGAGGCGGATTTTCCTGCTTCACTACCCCCGGTGCTAGGCGATCGAGAAAAACTTAAGCAGACGCTATTGAACCTTTGCAAGAACGCCGCCGAGGCGATGCCTAACGGAGGACAGCTGCGGCTTCGTGGTTTTTTGAAGGACAGCGACTTGGTCGTAGAAGTCAGTGATACGGGTGTCGGCATTCCCACTGACTTGAACGTGTTCGAGCTTTTCACCACAACCAAGGCTTCGGGTTTGGGCTTGGGTTTGGCTATCGTTCGACAGATCGTTGCTGCTCATGGCGGCGCGATTTCCTACAACAGCCAGCCCGGTCGTGGCACAATCTTCCAGGTTATCCTTCCCACCACGGTGAGCGAAAGTACCGCGGAGCGTCTCGGCGCCACGATTGCTGGCCGGACATAGCCCGTGTAACGATCTTTGCTTCGGCGCTACTCCGGGTCCGGCCTTCGATCGCCTTTTCTTCGTCTTATCAGACAAGTCCAAAGGCAAGATCGCGGAGAGCGTGCGCGTAAGGGCCGGGTCATCTGGCTCATCATCGCGCAGCGGCGGGAATAGCGGCGCCGGGTTGCAAGTGGACCAACTGTGCCAGCTGATCGCGAGCTTCGAGCAACGTGGCGGCCACCCGATCGGCACCTGCCGACGATAAAGATGTGCGCGCGCTCGCGACGCTGTCGGATGCTCCCCAGCGGCCCACCAGGATTTTAACTTCCGGAAACCGGTCCCGCAGACGCTTACAAAGATAGCGGGCGCGCGCCAGGCCGCCGGGAGTAATGGCGCCGATACACACGAACCGCGGCTGCTTCTCTTCAACCAGCGAGACCATTTCGGATGCAAGCATGTCGGCGGAGATGACTTCCATCTGATAGCGTTGCGTGTCGAGAATCTTTTGAAACAAAAGTAGCGCCACTTCGTCGGCTTTGCCGTCGGCGGGAAAGCCGAGGGTTGCAACGAGTTGCTTTGGTGCGACCGCCTTGAGCCCGGAATTCTGATCTGTCGGCTCCCCGTCTTCACGGTGATCCGCCAGATCTTCGAGAATTGTCCGCGTGCCATCGTACACCGCTTGCTCATCCCTCTCTGAAAGTTGGCCGTGGCGCCGATCATTCTTTGCGCGGCTCAGGGCAGGGATGAAAACTTGATCGTAAAGCTCAGCGGCCGAGTGATTCTCAAGATACTCTTCGACGATCTCCTCACCCTCGTCCTCGTCCAGCGCCAACATCCGCTGGTAGTAGTTGACGTGGGTTTCGAGAGCGGGTGCGTCGCTCAAGAGCACGGTCACAGCGGTCAATTCGGGCACGTATTTCGATAGGACCACCAAACAGACCGTCAGAGGAGTTGCCAGAACCAAACCGAGCGGTCCCCAGAGCCAGGTCCAAAAAGCCGCCATGATGAGAATGGCGATTTCAGAAACACCGGCGCTTTCGCCGTATAACAGCGGCTCAAGCAGCAAGTTAGTCGTCAGCTCAAGAAGCACAAACACCCCGACGACCACCAGCGGCGTTAACCAACCCGGAAAATAAGCCAGGCTCAACGCCGTCGGCATGATCGCTGCGAGCCACGGTCCGACATAAGGGATGAAGCGCAGCACAATCGCCATAAAACCCCACAACAGGGCGTAGGGCACGCCGAGCAGGAACAGCAGCACGCCGACCGCGACGCCGAAACCGCTGTTGATCAGCAGCTGCGCCAATAAGTAATGGCTGATTCGCTGGCCGGCTTCTTCCAGGGCTTTGGTCGTCACGGTCAGACGGCTGTAGCCCAGAATCCGAATCAGCCGATTGCGCAACTCCTCCCGTTGAATCAGCGTGAAGATCACCAGCGCGATGGCTAGGCCGGCGGCCGCGAGCCGTTCTACCAGCGGTCCGGTGGCCAGAGGAATGGGCCAGAATGCCGAATCCTCTTCGCCGGCGACGACGACCTCGCGCGGCGGCGCTCCGCTCGCGGGCTCCTTGGTCTCTTGTAACTCGCTCTGAACCTCCTTTACGGTCTGTTCGACTTTCTCCAACGCGCCGCCCTTTTTCAATTTGCGCAGGTAGGTAATTTTTTCGATGATGTTGATTCGATATTGAGGCAGTTCGTTGCCCAGGGCAGCCATTTGCCGCATCACGATCCAGCCCACGCCGAGCAGAATCGACAGAGCTAAAATCGCGGCGATGGCAACGGAAGGGATCCGGCCTAAACGTAAGCGTTCGAGCGCGTCGACCACGGGGGTTAGGACGAACGTGAGCAGAATCGCGACCGCGAAGGGGACCAGTATCTCCTGTGCCCAGTAGAGAATCGCGACGACGAGAACTACCGTCGGTAGAAAAATCCAGCCCGGCAGGTTGCCGCTAGGTGGCCTGAGGGCCGTTTTTGGCCGGGCCGGCGGATTTCTTGTGCCCGCGTGCGGCTCTGCTGCGGAATCGAAATCCTGAAAACGCTTTTTGAAGAGGGCCGCAAGCATCTCACATGCGCGAGGCTACTCGATCGCTTTTGACAGCAGGCTGCTTAGCCAATTGATTCCCTTGGGAAACAAAGTATCGCGGGCGGCAGGTATCTGCTCGTAGCTGTCTTCGCCGAAGACCGGTCCCTCGGGATCGAGCGGCAAACCATCCGGAAAAATCGATTCAATCCAGGTCTCGTTCTCTCCGGCAGCGATCCATAAAGGGTGGCGGCGCAAACGGGAATGGGGCTCATCGGCAAGCTGATCGAGAATGCTCACGAGTCCTTCGGTGCGCGCGAGCACGAGCGCCCGGTCGCCGGCGAGCCCGCTGTGTTCAGCCAAAAGGTTCAATCGAACGTCGCGAATCGAGCGCAGCGCGGTTTCCTCGCCGGGGCGAGCTTGCCACGAGACATTGAACTCGGTATCGAGTCCCATGCTGCGATTGTTCATATTTGCCGAGCCGACGCTGAGAAAGGCGTCATCGACCAAAAAAAGCTTGGAGTGAATATAGACGGGAAGTTCCGCGCCGTCGGCGCTCGGCACAGCGGGATAGTAGACGCCGAGGGCATGGCCGGCCTCGGCGGCGAGCTGTTTTAAGTGGCGAATAATCTTCGCCTGGGCGATGCCGATAGAGGCCTGTTCAACGAAAGCATTGGCTTCCTTGGCGATCACCAAGACAATTTCCAGGCGCGCGCGGCGCCGATCGGTCATCCGCCTGACCAGCGCCTCGTAGATTGCCTGGGAGCTGAAATATTGGTTTTCGATATAAACCAATGATTCGGCGGCGGTGAGGGCGTCGCGGAACAATCGGCGGATCTCGCGCACAAATTCATTGCCGCTCTCAGTGGTTTTGACCTGGGTCCGGCTAATCGCAACGCGATTCGAATTGATCGGTAGCGCGTTTTTGAGATGGACCCGGGGATTGCATTCCGGAGCCGTGAGATCGAGTTCACAATCGCAGACCGTGCGCCACTCTTCCTTAAATAGTTGGGTAAGGCGTTCGGCGACGGCGCCGACATGGTACGACTGCACGTCGTGAAAGGGCGGATAAGAGGTTTGATCTGCATTAACGCGCCGCGAGTTGACCGCGCGATGGTCCCGCTCGTCCCAGCGGCCCGAGCAAATATCAAGTCCGCCTAAAAATGCCATCCGGCCGTCGATGACAACGTATTTCTGATGGTGGCTGGCGCCGAACGGATGGCAGGAGTCGAAGCAGAATTGAATGCTCTCATGCGCGCTCCATTTAAAATACCAGCTCTGCAACCATTCCCGGTCGACGCAGTAAAAAACACTGAAGTTCCAGGCGAGGATGTAAATCCGGAGGTGCTTTTTGCTCTCGCAGAGTTTATTGAGAAGCGAAATCAGCGTGCATTCGCTGCCAACGCCATCGTCGCGCAGCAGCTGCGCATCGCTGTCGAATTGCCAGCCGGAAAGCAGGATGAAGCGCTCGGCGGATTCTGCCGCGGCGCAGAAGGCACGATAGTAGTCGCTGCCGTCAACCAGTAATCCGGTTTCGTTGACTTCACTGATCTCGCAGCAATTGATTCCCGGAATCAGGATATCTTGCATTGTCAAACTCAAAAACCCAAGGCGGCGACCACACGGATGCGCTGCAGCGACGCTGCTGCCTCAGGAAACGCAACTTGAGTGCCAAGAAAAAAGACCTGTTTGTCCAACCCTTCAGTTCGGACGTGGAGGATTAATGCATACAGTGGTTCGGGATCACGACGGTATTTCGCCTGCAGTTTTCAGCAAGTAAATCACGGCGGAGGCGCACAGCATGAGAGGTGGGACGAGGTTTAACTCTGTGTGTCTTGCGCCGCTAGGGGGGAACCCTGTCCGAAAAGAGAGAAAGCCGATACGGGATGAAGCGTTGCTGACACACTCTTTCACCGATCGTTCTTTTGGTTTCTTACGCATGGGATTGAATAGCCGCGTCATTTTTTCGGAGGCCGGAGCAAGAGGCTTAAGCCGGCCGAGGCGAACAACATGCCGATAAAGATGCTGAAAGAAAGCTTGTAACTTTGCGTGGCGTCGAACAGCAGGCCGAAGAAAGGCGGGCCGCCGGCGGAAAAGGCGCTGGTGATCAGCGAGCCCATGCCGCGGATTTTACCGAGCGAGGTGCGGCCGAAATAATTCGCCCAGATCATCTCCGCCAGGATGGCGGTCCCGCCCATGCCGATGCCGTAGAGAAAAAAGCCGGCGTAAAGGGAAACCAGTCCGGGATCGGACAGGGCCAACAGAATCCCGCCGGCTTGAATCAGGAACTTCGCCATAATAAGCCTGGCGACATTGACCCGTTCGGCGAGCAGGCCCCAAACCATCGGCGTGCTGAACTGCATGATCGCAATGATGCTCATGACCAGCGCCGCCACCATCGCGGGATGTCCCTGATCGCTGACGAATGAGAAGACGTGCAAGTTGAGGCCGGTCACGCCGACGTGGGAAACGCCGAACGTGATGACGATGAGCCAGAAAGCGGAAGTGCCGAGCGCTTCGCGCCGATTCCAGGCGACTTCGTCGACGGTGCTTGGCCCCTTCTTTACCGATTGGGTTCTGTCCGCTGGCGCCATGTCTTCTGGTTTCCCGGCGGCCCTGCCGTCCGGCAGGAGGCCCAGGTCTTCCGGGCGCCGACGTATGAAGAGCAGGGACGGAGCCACAACCAACACGAGTGTCACAATGCCGAAAACGACCCAAGCGCCACGCCAGCCCGTGTAAAGAATCAGCGAGGCCGCTGCCAGCGGCATGCAAACTTTGGCCAGGCCGTGGCCCATGCCGGCGAGAGCGAGGGCGCGCCCGCGCATGCGCACGAACCATTGCGAGATGGAAACGTTCACCACCATGGAGCCCATGAGCGTGTCGCCGGGACTGACGAGCAGCCAGCGCACGAACATGAAATGCCAAAAATCCCGCGCCTGACCGAGCAGGAGAAATCCCAGGCCGGAGATCAACCCGCCCGCGGCGATCAGCCAACGACCGCCGTGGCGGTCGAGCAGAGTACCGACGATCGGCGCCGCCGCCGCGCCGATCAGGATCTCGCCGGAGCGTATGAGCGAAAATGCGCCTCGCGATAGCCCCAGGTCCTGTGAAAGCGGTATGAGGAAGACGCTGAGCGTGCTTGAGATCGAGAAGGCCGAGGCGATATGGGCGAGAAAGCCGACGGCGACGATCACCCAGCCGTAGAAAAACTTCGATTCGTTGGTTGTCGGCGCGCGAGTAGAGACTGGCACGTTCCTGGTTGTATCAGGGAAGAAAGGCAAAAGTAAAAAGGCAGAAGGCAAAAGTGATGGCAAGGCCCGTCAGCGGAGTGACGTAAACGACCGAAAATTTCAGCTGGCCACGAAGTGCCAGCTGGCCGAACCAGAACCAAAATCGAACCACCACGCAGGACACGAAGAGCCTAACGCGGCCGAGCCGCAACCGAAGTCGAACCTGAATTTTTACCACGAAGTCGCGAAGAGCACGAAGTTCAGAAGTTAAGGTATTAATTTCCGAATCCTTCGTGTCCTTCGTGTGCTTCATGGTGAAATCTTTTGCAGCTTCGTCACCCTCCGTCTCGGCTGAGAAAAATCCGCGCATTTACCTTGCCGTCTTATTTCGCTGCGGCGGCTTTGCGCCGGCCGATCGCGGCTTCGGCTCGCGGGCTGATCGCGCGCTCGACGGCGACGTTCAAGAGCGCGGGCTTGGCGGATGCCAAGGCGCGCTCGATCGCCGCTTTCAGGTCCTCCGGGCGTTCGACGAACTCGCCGTGACCGCCGAGGCCCTGCACCAACTGGTCGTAGCGAGTTTGCAACAAGTCCGTAGCGACCGAGCGGCCATAAAGACCGAGCTGAATTTGCCGGTCGATGCCCCAGGCCGAATCGTTTCCGAGTATGGCGACAATATTGAGCTTGTGGCGCACCGCAGTGTCGAACTCCATGCCGTTAAAACCGAAGGCGCCGTCGCCGGTGAGCATGAACACGCGCGAGTCGGGATAGGCGATCTTCGCCGCCAGTGCCGTCGGCAGTGAGGAGCCTAACATTCCGAGACTGGAAACGTTGAACCAGTGTTTCGGTTTCAACGCCGGGAGATAGGACCTGCCGAAGTGGCAGAAGTCGCCGCCGTCGAACACTAGGCAGTCGTCGGGGCGGAGAATCGATTTAACTGCCTTATGAACGAACAGCGCATGCATCGGCGACTGCGGCCGGGCCAGGTTCTCGGCCCACTCCGCCTGGACTGAGCGCGCCGCGCGCAGCTCCTCTAACCACGGGAGATCTTTCCACTGGAAGTTTGCCGCCTCCTGGGTCATCTGCTCCAGAATGCTCGATATATCGCCGATCATGGCGACGTCGACACCGCGATTGCGGCCGATCTCCAGCGGTGAAGGATCGACTTGAATTATTTTGGCGTTGGCCGCGACGTGCGGCGGGCGGCAGAAGCCGATGATAAAATCCTGCTTGCGGCCGAGCAGCACGACCACGTCGGCCTCGCGCACTTTTGCCGCGGCGCGATTCAGGCCGCGCTCGAAATAACCAAAGCCGTAAGGATGATCGTCGGGAATCAAGCCGCGCGACTGTTCTTCCGTCACAATCGGCAGGCGAGTCGTTTCGGCGAAGCGCTGCATCGCTTCACCCGAGAGGGTGTAACCGGCGGCGCTGCCGGCGATCACCAGCGGTCGCTGCGCCTGGCGTAAGAGCGCGACAGCTTGGCGCACCTTTTCGGGATCGCCGAACGCCGCTGTTTTCGGGCGATAGGCATCAGGTGCGGTGAGCACGATGTCATCTTCCTCGACGCTTTGCTCCTGAATGTCGATGGGAATGGTCAGATGAACCGGCCCGCGCCGCCCGCTGAAGGCCAGGCGCATGGCGCGCGCGATAAATTCAGGAATTCTTCGCACGTCGTGGACCATGAACGAGCCTTTGCACATGGGCCCGGCCATGCCGACCTGATCGATTTCCTGCTGGGCGCCGCGCCCCAAGTCGTGCGTGTCGGCGCAGCCGGCGATGGAAATGACCGGGCCCTCGGTGTGCATGGCGTTGGTGAGCCCCGGGATTGCGTTGGCGAATCCCGGCGTGGTGTACATGCAAACACCGGGCTGCTCGGTGATGCGGCTCCACGCGTCCGCCATGTGGACCGCGGCTTGCTCGTGACGGGTGTCAATGATGCGGAAGTCCTGATCCGCCATCACGTCCAATACGGGCAGGATATGATCGCCCGCCAAGGCGAAAATATTTTTCACGCCTTCGAGCTTGAGCGCCTTGCAGAGTAGATGACTTCCGGTGACTCGGGCCATTGCCGCCTCCTGTTATTTAGCAGACTGCTGAAAAAGACTCATAGGCTTCGTTGCGCTCAATCGCCGCTCGTCAACGTACCGCCGCAGTACGCCTCCTCCCGTCGATCTTTCGCGCGCCTCGCCTCTGAGATCTTTTTGAGCAGCCTGCAAACAAAATTTTTCAGCAACCTGCTAGGCTAGACGAGCGATGCAGTTCGAAATTGTGTCATGGTGCATCGCGACAACGAACTTCCGTTTAATACAGCGCGACCGCGCCAGTCAATCGCGAGCTTTGAACTGCGACACAAAGCTCATGGCTACCCGACCCGGCAGCACTCGATGAGTTCTTTGATGTGCGCGCTGGTGGAAAGGTGATTGCAAAGCTCGAGCAATCGGGCGGGTGAGTTTGGCAGAAACCAAGTCATTTTTTCGAGCAGCTCCGGGTCGCTCAAAGGCGCCTCCGGATGACCTTTTGGCTGGCGCACGACGATTTCTTCGCTGCGCCCATCGGTTAGTTCGGCTTTGAGCCGAACGCCGAGATTTCCCTGGGAGTCGAAAGCCCTATCCATCTCAGGGTCGATCACCAGCTCGATTTTCGCCATCACATTTTTGACTTCGGTTGTTTCCCAAGGCGCGCCTTCATATTCGACTGGAGTCAGCCGGCCGCGCAGGAGCGCCATCGCCATGACGTAAGGCGCACTGTGATCGGCCGCCTCCCGGCTTGCGGGGGCAAAAGCTTGCGCCGAACCCTGGACCCCGCCGGCGACGTTTCGATGGCCGTGGAGGATCAGTTTGCGCGTTTGTTCGGCGCGGATGCCACGTTGATAGAGGCGGAGGATAGCCTCGATGGCTGCCTGTGTGTTGACCTGCGCCGGATAGCGCTTCAGCATGTTTCGCGTCATGGACCAGGCTTGACCGAGTTTCTCCACAGGTGCCGGATCGAAGCGCGAGTCCGGCTGAGAACCTAAACCCTCGATAACTGTCTCTAACGCATCCTCCGTCGCGGTTACGCCGCGCGCCGCCAGTTCGGCCGCCTGCAGCGACCGTTCCAAAACCATCCCGACCGCGACGCTCTTGATCAGCGGAATGCTCTCCTCCGGTCTGATCCAGGTATTCAGCACCGTGCCGGTCGCAACCGAGAGACCGCACGCGTGTACGGCTTCGACAGTGCTGGCCCCGAGCAAACGAGCGGCGACTATCGGTACGACCCAGGCGACGTTGGTCAACGGATGGAGGCGGCGCTGCCAAAAATTAAGCGACTCCGCCAACGCTCCCTGCAGCTCGTAGGATGCTACCAGGCAAGTCAGCAATTCCTCTCCGCTGCGCCGATATTGTTCGGCGAGGGCGAGCAGCCCCGCGGTCCCGTCGCTAAAGTGACCAGAGGCGCCGCCGCGATTCAAGACGAAGATATCGTTGGCGTCCAGATGACGCACCATCGTGCCGTTGACCAGTGCGGCCAGGCCGGCGAGGACCTTATCGGCCGTGCCGATGAGCGTCGCATCGGCGCGGCCGCCCTTGGCGAGCGCATGCATTCTTAATGTCATAACCGTTGCCGTGTCGCGCGCGCCGAGAGCGCAAGCGAGCGTGTCAGCCAAGTGTCGTCGCGCGGCGGCGATCACGACGGCGGGGATGGAATCGTAGCGCAGACCAAAAGTGAATTCAGCCATTCTTTGCGCCAGAGTTCGGAGGTTAGTTTCTCGGATGGTCATACCGTCCTCTATATCGCCGACGGATAGATTAGGCCAATGAGTTACCCCGCGACTGCGCGGGTATCGAAAAGTCTGCATTCGAAAACGGTCACCGCCGAATATAGGGCCAATTAATACGTTTCCTGGATTTCCGCTAAAAACATGCGGGACCGACGGGCTCGAACTGAAGGGCTCCAAATGGTCGAGACATTGACGATACGCTCAACTTGGTAGCCTGCGAATCTTTCGTGAGTCCCTTGACATAACCGGACGCAAGACAGTAAGGGAGAAGTACAAATTGTTTCGGGGGTATTATGAACATGATCCGTTTCAAAACTTCACTGCGGGTCGGGCGCTGGCTTGCCGTCTTCGGCCTATCATTGGCGCTTGCCGGCCCGGCGCTCGGCGCCGCCCCATATTATGAGGGCAAATCGATCGAAGTCATCATTCCGTTTCCGGTTGCCGGCGGCACCGACATCTGGATCCGCACGATCGCACCGTATCTCGAAAAGAATATTCCCGGCAATCCCAATTTCACCTTCCGCAACGTCGGCGGTGGCCGAGGCATCCCGGGCATGATGGAGTTTGCTCAGAAGGCCAAACCGGATGGCCTCATACTCTTGGTGAGCTCGGCGACCAATTACTTTCCGGTTCTGTTGGGCGACAAGGCGGCCAAGTACGACCTGCGTCAATGGAAACCGCTGCTGGTCAATCCCGTGGGCGGCGTGATGTATGCTTCGCCGGCCTCGGGACTCAAGCGCGTCGAGGATCTCGCTAAAACCAAGGATTTAATTTACGGCGGCATCAGCGCCATCGGCCTTGATCTAATTCCGCTTATCAGTTTCGAGCTGTTGGAGATGGATGTTAAGGGCGTGCTTGGTTTCAAGGGCAGGGGAGATGCGCGAATCGCGTTCGAGCGCGGCGAAACCAACATCGACTATCAAACCACGCCAGCGTATAACGCCACCGTGGTGCCGTTAATAAAGGAAGGCAAAGCGATACCTCTGATGAGCTTTGGCCAGCTCGACGAAAAGGGCAACATCATCCGGGATCCCGCTGTGCCGGACCTGCCGACGGTTCCGGAAGTCTACGAAAAGCTCAAAGGCAAAAAACCCTCCGGCAAATTCTGGGAGACCTATAAAATTTTCATGCCGTCTGCATTTGCCGTGCAGAAGATTCTATGGGTCAAGGGCGGTGCACCCGAGGAGGTGGCGCGCGTCTACTACGCCGCCGCCGATCGGCTTGAGAAAGACAAAGAGTTTCAAACCAAGACAGACAAAATTTTGGGCGGCTATCCTTTGTTGCGCGGCGATCGTCTCGAGAAAACCATCCAACAAGCTTTTCAGATCGACGCGGACACGCAACGCTTCGTCAAGGAGTGGGTAGGAAAGAAATACCGCGTGAAGTTCGACTAGCAGGAAGGCAGAAGATTGGAGTGTAGTAATGGAGTGATGCTATTAAAGCCCAGCACTCCAACACTCCAGTACTCCACCACCCCAATTCCCCCCTCCCATGTGGGATGCCGCTCTAATCGCGCTTGAGAGGTTTGCCGATCCTCTTCATCTGGGCATCCTCATGGCCGGCGTGCTCGCCGGCACGGTCATCGGTATCCTGCCCGGCCTGGGCGGCATTGCCTGTGTAGCGATTCTGCTTCCCTTTATCTACACGCTGGACCTTCACACGGCGATGATCCTGCTGGTCGGGTCCCTGGCAGTGGTCCACACCTCGGACACGATCACGTCGGTGCTGATCGGTGCTCCCGGTTCGGCCGCTGCGGCCGCGACCGTTCTCGATGGTCATCCGCTGGCCAAGCAGGGCCAGGCCGCCAGAGCGCTGAGCGCCGCATTTTTGTCGTCGATGATCGGTGGTCTGATTGGCTCGGTTTTTTTGACGCTATCGCTGCCCATCGCGCGGCCCCTCGTGTTATTTTTCGGCTCTCCCGAGTTGTTGATGCTGTGCGTTCTCGGTCTCTCGTTCGCGGGATTTCTCACTGGCGGGGCGCCACTCAAGGGCGGATTGGCGGCCTGTCTTGGACTTCTATTAGGCAGCGTCGGTTCCGCTCCCGCGGATGCCGTCAATCGCTACACCTTCGACCAACTTTATCTGCTCGACGGCATTCCCTTGGTCGGTGTGGCATTAGGTGTCTTCGGCATTGCCGAGATTATCGATCTATTGGCCAAAGGCGGCCGGATCGCCGAGCGGATCAGTTTGGGTCATGGCTGGCTCATGGGTATTAAAGACGTGGCGGAACACTGGGGCATCGTTGTGCGGGGTTCGCTCATCGGCGTCTGGGCGGGAATCCTTCCCGGCATTGGCGCCACCGCAGGGTCTTGGATGAGCTATGGTCACGTGGTCGCCATGGCGCGCGATCGCGAAAAATTCGGCAAGGGTGATATTCGCGGCGTCATCGGCCCGGAAAGCGCCAATAATTCAGTCGAAGCCGGTGATTTCATCCCGACCTTGTTGTTCGGCGTACCCGGCGGCGCGCCGGCGGCGATCTTATTGGGCGCTTTGTTTTTTTACGGCATTCAGCCCGGCCCGCGCATGGTGCAGGAAAACCTCGACCTGATTTTCACGATCATCTGGAGTTTCGCCATCGCCAACACGGTCGGCGCCGGCCTGTGTTTTTGCTTGAGCCCGGCGCTGGCGCGGCTCACCTGGGTTCCTTTCGCCCTCCTTGCGCCGGCCGTCGTCGTCACGATTTTCTTTGGCGCGTTTCAAAGCACGCAGCACTTTGGCGATATCTATGCCATGCTCGCGTTGGGATTGCTCGGCTGGCTGATGAAGCAATTGGCATGGCCGCGCGCGCCTTTTCTCGTCGGTTTCGTTCTGACCAAGCCCACTGAACAGTATCTATGGCTCTCGATCAGCCGCTACGACTTCGAATGGTTGCTGCGCCCCGGAGTCATCGCTTTGGGCCTCTTGCTGCTTGCCTCGATCATCTGGATAGTTCGAGGACGACGCGGCAATAAAGATATTCCGAGCGAGGAGTCGAATGAAGCGGTGCTCTTGGGAAAAACTCCCTCGGTCCTGTTCACATTTGCCGTCTTGGTTGTCACAGCAGCGGCGCTTTATGAGGCGCAAAACTTTCCCCACCTGGGGGCGATCTTTCCGATGGCGGCGACGATTCCTGCGGTTTTGATGGCCGTAGCCCAGCTCGTCATTGAGCTGCGCGCCGATACCCCGGCGCCGCCGCCCGAGACCCGCAAGAAAACCAAACTGGCGCTCGGTTATTTTTTCTCGCTGCTTTTTTACCTCTTGCTGATTTTGCTTATCGGCTTCGGCATCGCCACGGCTGTTTTCACTTTCGCTTTTCTCGTCGGCTGCGTGCGCACACGCTGGACTCATGCCGCGATCTACACAGCCGCCACCGTCGGTGTGACGCTGCTCATGAGTTGGCTGCTCAACCTTTACTGGCCCGAAGGCATGCTTCTCGGATGACCATAGATTTTCACGCCCGCTTCGACGTGTTGGTTGTCGGCGGCGGCAATGCGGGACTCTGCGCCGCGATCACGGCGCGCCGCGCCGGGGCTCGCGTCGGCTTGCTCGAAAGCGCCACGAAAGACTTCCGCGCCGGCAACAGCCGCCACACGCGTGACGTCCGGTACATGCACAAAGCGGCCACGGAATATGTCACCGGTCCATATGCGGAAGAGGAATTTTGGCAAGATCTGTGGCAAGTGACCGGAGGCGAGACCAACGAAGTTCTTGCCCGTCTGACGATTCGCGGCTCGGAAGAGCTGGGCGAGTGGATGCCCGCCAATGGGGTGCGCTGGCAGAAGCCGCTGCGTGGCACTCTGCACCTCACCCGGACCAATTTATTCATGCTCGGCGGCGGCAAGGCGATGATGAACGCCTACTATGAGACCGCGTGCCGGCTGGGAATCGAGATCGCCTACGAGTCGGAAGTCGGTGAATTGATCATCCGCAACGGCACATTTCAGTCGGCGCGGATACTTCGCAATGGCGCGTGGCAAGAAATTTCTGCCAAAGCGATCGTCGTTTCGGCCGGCGGCTTCGAAGCCAACATTCCCTGGTTGAAGGAGTATTGGGGCGACGCCGCCGACAATTTTATCATCCGCGGCACCAAGCATAATCAGGGACGCATGTTAAAAGAGCTGCTCAAGCACGGCGCGAAACCAGTCGGCGATCCGCGCGGTTGCCACGCCGTAGCGCTCGATGCGCGCGCGCCGAAGTTCGACGGCGGCATCGTGACGCGCCTCGACAGCCCGCCGTTTGGCATCGTCGTCAACAAATACGTGAAACGCTTCTACGACGAGGGCGAAGACTTCTGGCCGAAGCGTTACGCGATCTGGGGAAAGCTCATCGCCGATCAACCGGAGCAAATCGCCTATTCCATCATCGATGCCAAAGCACTGCCGCATTTCATGCCCTCGGTATTTCCGCCGGTGAAGGCGCATTCAATCGATGAGCTGGCGATCGCGCTCGATCTCGATCCGGCGCGACTTTCAGCCGCCGTGAACGAGTTCAACAAGGCGGTCAGGTCGGGCACATTCGATCCCGGCAATCTCGACGACTGCCGGACCGAGGGGATAGAGCCGCCCAAGAGCCACTGGGCGCGGCGCATCGACACGCCGCCGTTCTACGGCTACCCGCTGCGCCCGGGTATTACTTTCACTTATCTTGGCGTTACGGTAAACGAGCAGGCGCGGGTCGTCATGCAAGACGAGCGGCCGGCGACCAATATTTTTGCCGCCGGAGAAATCATGGCCGGAAATATACTCGGACGAGGTTATCTGGCCGGATTCGGGTTGACCATTGGCTCCGTGTTCGGAAGAATTGCAGGGCGGGAGGCGGCGCGCCATGTCGGAACTTGATCTGCTCAAAGACGGCGAGCGCCAGATGACGATCTGCAACGCATGCCGCTATTGCGAGGGCTATTGCGCGGTCTTTCCGGCCATGGAGCTGCGCCGGACTTTCTCCAAGGGCGATCTAACTTATCTTGCGAACCTCTGCTTCGATTGCCGGGACTGTTATTATGCCTGCCAGTACGCGCCGCCGCACGAGTTCGCCGTCAACATTCCCAAACTCATGGCCGAGCTGCGCACCGAGACGTATCGCCGTTATAGCTGGCCAGCGATTTTCTCGGCTCTGTTCAACCGCAACGGCTTGGCCGTGACTCTGATCACCGCGACGGCACTGGTGATGATCCTGCTGCTCGTGTTGGCTTTCATGGGAATCGAGGTCTTTTTCGCGACCCATTTGGGCGAAGGCGCTTTTTATCGCGTGATTCCGTTCACTGCCATGGTGCTGCCACCGAGTATCATCGTTCTCTACGCTCTGGCGGTGCTGTTAGGCGGCGCGCGCCGGTTTTGGCGCGAGGCCGGAGGAGGATTCTCTGAGGTGATCGATCCGCGCGCATTGTGGCGCGCCACTCAAGATGCATTCGGGCTCGCCTATATGAAGGGCGGCGGCGCCGGCTGCAATTACCCGGACGCGAGCTTCTCGGAGTCGCGGCGCTGGTTCCATCACTTGGTTTTCTACGGCTTCTTGCTTGCGCTTGCCTCGACCAGCATTGCCGCGATTTACCATCACTTTCTTGAGTGGCAGGCACCCTATCCGCTGCTGAGCTGGCCCGTCGTTCTTGGCACGGTCGGCGGCATCGCCATGGTGATCGGCACGACGGGCATGCTTTATCTCAAATGGCTGAGCGATCGCGATCCGGCCGCGCAAAGCATGTTGAACATGGACGTGGCTTTTTTAGTTTTGCTGTTTCTCACCAGCCTGACCGGACTTCTGCTGCTCATCTATCGTGAGACTCCGGCGATGGGAACGCTCCTGGTCGTCCATCTCGGCATGGTCGCCGGTCTGTTCATCACCGCGCCCTACGGCAAGTTTGCCCACGTTGTCTACCGCTATGCCGCGCTGGTGCGCTACGCCGTCGAGCAGCGCCGCATCGAGGGCGGTTAGCTCGGCGATGTCGTAGAGTCACAGTCGCAGAGATTCATTATCGCCGTTCTCCGCGGCCTCGGCGCTCAGCGGTGAGAATTTTCGGAATCATCTTCACCACAGAGACGCAGAGTTCGGAGTATTTCTTGATAAAATTCTTTCTCTGAGTACTCCGCGCCTCCGCGGTGAATGCAAAGCGCGATTGCAATACCATTGCGCAATCGAAAATGTCGTCTGATTGGTGCAAGATGAATTTGTGGACGTAG
>Ga0209640_10000753_pt1 | contig 25816 bp, 21 predicted proteins | sample RifCSP10_1_FD_184018 | JGI IMG/M metagenome (GOLD analysis project Ga0209640, IMG submission 184018) | Soil microbial communities from Rifle, Colorado - Rifle CSP2_sed 10_1 (SPAdes) (version 2) | ecosystem: Environmental > Terrestrial > Deep subsurface > Rock core/Sediment | place: Rifle... | reverse complement strand
ATCCTCCCAGGATAATATGACCGGCCCCCGGTGCCACGACTCACCGCTCAATACCGATTTGCTGCGGTGCTCAACACCGGATTCGTCAATAAAAGTCCGCTCCGGGATAAATTGCGCCGGATAGATAATCACCGACACCCAGCCGCGATACCAGCCTATGCCTAGATTCAGTATCGGCAGGCAGGCCTGCAAGGCAATCAGCAATTTCATTTCTTGCGTGAGTTCAAGGCCACGCGCGCTTTCCATTGACTTCTGATGCAGAAACACTATCGCCAGCCGGATGAGACGGGTTTTTTCGTCTTGACTCAACCGGTTTAATAGTGGCAAACGCGCCAGGGCTTGTTGCCATTGTAGATCGGTAACGGGTGAGCGGCGGAAAATGCGCTCCTGCCACCACCTGGAAATGAAGGAAAACATCACTGTTACATAATGTCAGTCATCATTTATTGCAAGCCTTGTTTATTGCAAGCCTTGTTGCAGGTGCTATTTCAAGTGCTATGCTGAATTGAGTATCAACAATGCCGGTTGCGGTTCCTGGTCAAAAATTGACGGATTGGTAATCCAATAAGAATAGTATAACAGGGGGTGTTATGAAATTATCTCGCGGGTTGGTTTTGTGGTTTGTAAGTGCCGTGTTTTTATTGTTTTCGGGCTTTGCGGTTGCCGGAGCCGACAAAGAACGTCGCTGGACTATTGATGATTTGCTGGCGGAGCAACCGCGTCCGTTTGTGATTGGTCACCGGGGCTATGGGGAAAACCTGGGCGAGAATCCGGACCAGCCCATAGAAAATACTATCGCATCCATCACACGCGCGTTTAAGGAAGGGGTCAGCATTGTCGAAGTCGACGTGGTGATGACGGCGGACCAACACGCCGTGGCATTGCACGACGATTTTTTAAGTGATTTTACCTGCGTGAATACCTTAACCTTCGGCGAGTTAAAAAAGCGTCTGCCTTATGTGCCGACGTTAAAACAGATTTTGAATGTCGCCAAGCAATTCTCCCAGCGGAATCCGGCAAAGGACAACGACAGCATCAGTGGCCTGGTGAATATTGAAGTCAAAACACCGGCTCCGCTGTGTGATCCCGATGACAACACAGAAGCAAAAGTCGTCGCTTCGGTGTTGCGGGCCGTGGAAAAAACCAAAAGTTCCCAGCAAGTGATTATTGAGGCGTTTTCGCCGGCGATTTTGGGCATGTTCGCGGCCGAAGCGCCGGCGATTAAGCGCAATTTTTCCATCAACATTTTACAACTGCTCAGTCAGGAGGAAGTGGAGGCGCTGACCGGCTTACCGGTAACACTGATCGACAAGAATGACGGCTTTGGTTTGCAGTGGGCGGAAATCGGCGTGATTTTCCGCTTGCCCGGCTATCGTTCCATAGAAGAATACATTAACGTGGCATATGGCCTGGGCGCGGATCTGGTCACGCTTGACAAGTTGATACCAGGCCAATTCGATAGCTTGCAACCGGGCAGCGCCGCGTTATTGGTGGCGCAGCTTCATGCGTTGGGATTTAATGTGACTGCCTATACGGTTGATACCGAAGCGGAATGGCTGTTTATGTCCGCGATCGGCATTGACGCCATATATACCAACGATATTCCCCTGGGCTTGCTGTTGGAAGGCAGCGCCGAGCGGGATTGAATAACCGAACCAAGGTAACCGAACCAAGGTAAATTCACCGGTAAAGCGCGAATCGCACCAAGGCCTTATTTTCGCGGATCGGCGGGTGGCGGTGTGCGTGGATGATCAGGTAATAGAGGAAGGGGGCGTTGCCCCCTTTCTTTTCGCGCGGTTAACGATGGTATTTTCGTTACCGCGGGTTGATAGTTTTATATGATTTTAATGCGATTCCGCCGGACGATGATTATCATGCCAGGGTTCGGGATTACCGTGCCGGTGTTCGAGTATCGCTTTGCCTTTCTTGCTGCGCAGACTCACCATATCCAGGCTTTCACACTTCGGGCATTGTGTATTACTGAAGAGCGCTAAATGATAAATCGTCCACGAAAGCGGAATAACCAGTAAAAAGAGTAAACTGGAAAATATTGTCAGGCCGCCAAACATTAGCCAGATAAAGGCATCTACCGCGAACGTGCCCCAGCTTTGATGTTCCGCTTCACCGACATAGCCGCAGCTTTTACATACCCGGTCTGTCATCGTAATCTCCTGTCCCCGAATTGTTGTTGTAGGATTAAAGTACCTATAAAAATAGTAGCCACTCATTGGATGGGTGGCTATCTGTACTTGGGGTGTTTTATTGATGCCGGTCAAAAAAAGTTGGGTTGCTAACGCGACGAATCAGCGTGATGCGAGGCCTTCGATCAGCGGGATTAAAAATGTCAAATACACCCGGTTTATTCAGTTACGGTTCATGTTCCAGCGCTTCCAGTTCTGCGTTGGCGGCCAACCATTGTTGTTCCAGGAGTTGCAGTTGTTTATCGGCGGTGGCTTGCTGCTCGAGAAGTTGGCTTAACTGGGTTTTATTTTGCGCGTCATACAAATTGCTGTCGGCAAGCTGTGCCTGAATGGCGGTTTTTTCCCGATTGCAGGTTTCAATTTGGGTTTCCAGATTTTTGATTTTAGTGCGCAGCGGTTGCTGTTTCTTTCTCAGTTCCGCGGCGTTTTGCCGTTGTTGTTTTTTATTGGTGGGGGCCAGCGATTGGTTATCATTGGCCTGATAAACCACTTCATTGCTACCGGTTTTGTTGTCCTTGTCCTGGTCTTTTAGCCATTGCCGGTAATCGTCAAGGTCGCCATCAAACGGTGTGACCCTGCCATTCGCAACCAGTAACAAGCTATCGGTGACGGTGCGCAGTAAGTGCCGGTCATGCGAAACCACGATCATGGCGCCTTCAAATTCCTGCAGGGCGATACTCAATGCGTGACGCATTTCGAGGTCCAGATGATTGGTGGGTTCATCAAGCAGCAACACGTTGGGTTTTTGGTACACCAGCATTGCCAGCACCAGGCGGGCTTTTTCCCCGCCGGAGAACGGCGCCACCGGTGAGGTGGCCATCGCGTCACGAAAGGCAAAACCACCCAGAAAACCGCGTAACTCTTTTTCCGTTGCCCTGGGGGCGAGACGCTGTAAATGCAGCAAAGGACTTGCCTGGAGATCCAGTTGCTCCAGTTGATGCTGCGCGAAATAACCGATATGAATATCTTTGGCTTCAGTGCGCTCACCGCTGATCGGTGTCAGTTCACCAGCCAGCAATTTAATCAGTGTCGACTTGCCCGCGCCGTTGTAACCCAGCAAACCAATGCGGTTGCCGGCTTGAATATTCAAATTGATATTGGATAATACCGGCTTATCCGCATAGCCGGCGCTGACTTGTTCCAGGTGCAGCAACAAATCGGGCAGCCGGTCCGGGCGCCGGAAATGAAACTCAAACGGTGAGTCTACATGCGCGGCGCTGATGACTTTCATGCGTTCCAGCGCTTTCACGCGGCTTTGCGCCTGGCGTGCCTTGGTGGCCTTGGCGCGAAAGCGATCCACGAAGTCCTGCATGTGAGCGATTTCGCGTTGTTGTTTTTCGTAGGCGGCTTGCTGGTTGGCGAGCTGTTCAGCGCGCCGGATTTCAAACGCCGAATAATTGCCGGTATAAAGTGTCAGGCTACCTTGTTCAATGTGCGCTACGTGCGTCACAACCCGGTCGAGAAAATCCCGGTCATGGGATATCAGCAACAAAGTCCCGGGATAGCTTTGCAGCCATTCTTCCAGCCAGATCACCGCTTCGAGATCCAAATGGTTGGTGGGTTCATCGAGTAATAACAGATCGGAGCGGCACATCAGCGCCTGCGCCAGGTTAAGCCGCATGCGCCAGCCGCCGGAAAATTCGCGCACGGGACGTTGTTCCTGTGCGCTGGAAAAACCGAGCCCATGCATTAACTTGCCGGCCCGGCTCGGAGCGCTATAACCGTGAATGTGTTCCAGGTCGCTGTACAAGTGGGCCAGCTTGTCGCCATCATCGGCTTGTTCCGCCAGCGCGATTTGCCGCTGCAAGGCGCGCAACTCCAGGTCGCCATCGATGACGTATTCCAGCGCGGACTTATCCGCGGCAGGTGTTTCCTGGGCGACGTAAGCTATCACCGTATTGGGTGGCAGTGAGAAGTCACCGCCATCCGCATGCAGTTCATTGCGGACCAGTGCGAACAAGCTGGATTTGCCAACGCCATTGGCGCCCGTTACACCCACGCGTTGCCCAGCGTGAATGGTACAGTTCACATCATGTAATAATTCGCGGGTACCGCGCCGTAGGGAAAGATGGGTGAATTTCAGCACGGGGGGAGTGTAGCAGAAATTGGCAGTGGAAATGAATATGCAGCAGGGTGTAACCCTGCGCAGCTTTCGAATTCTGAGGACTGAATGTTATGATGCACTGCCGCCAACGTCTATTTTCTGAGGTATATAATCAAAATGGCAGCGTTGCCAATTTATCGATTAACAGTCGGCGATGAAGTGGTTGTTATTCATCGCAAACGCATCAAGCACATTTATCTCGCGGTGCGGCCCGCCGACGGCCGGATCACAGTTTCAGCGCCGTTACGGATAGATGATACGGCGTTAGCGGCGTTTATTCTGTCCAAAACCAATTGGATCCGGCAACGGCGGGCTACCTTGCTGACACTGCAACGGCAACGTGCGCAGCGGGACCCGCAATATGTTTCCGGTGAACAGCATTACTTTCGTGGAGATGGCTACCAGTTAAATGTCATTTATCAATCTTCGTTGGCTAATGTAGCGCTGAGAGATAACCGGTATATTGATGTGTATATTCGCGAACACGCCAGCAGGGAGCAACGCCGCAAAGTGCTGACGGAATGGTACCGCTGGCAACTCAAGCAATTGATACCGCCCTTAATTGAAAAGTGGCAACCCATCATAAACGTCGCCGTTAACGCATGGGGTGTCAAGCAAATGAAAACGCGCTGGGGCACCTGCAATATACCGGCGCAGCGCATCTGGCTTAATCTGGAATTAATCAAAAAGCCGCCCGTATGTTTGGAATATGTGGTAGTGCATGAAATGGTGCATTTGCTGGAGCGCAGCCATAACGCCCGTTTTAAGGCGTATATGGATAAATTTCTGCCCAATTGGCGGAAGCAGAAGGCGGCGCTCAATTTTTCCTAGAACCTGCCCTGCAAATTGCTTTAGTTGCACAGTTTGAGCCGCGCGAATATTAGTTATGATGTAATGGCCGGTCTTAGTGACACCTTATTTCTTGAATAAACTGAGAAATTGGCCGTAATTTTCTTTTTCCAGGTCTTCCACCGGAATAAAACGCAGTGCAGCGGAGTTGATGCAGTAACGTTTTCCGGTTGGCGCAGGGCCGTCATCAAACACGTGTCCAAGATGTGAGTCCGCGAAGCGGCTTCTGACTTCAGTCCTCACTATAAATAATTTCCGGTCCTTTTTTTCACTAATTTCACCACCCGCAATAGGCTGGGTGAAGCTGGGCCAGCCGGTTTTGGAATCGTATTTATCCGTCGAGCTGAATAAAGGTTCGCCTGATATGATGTCTACATAGATCCCCGGTTTTTTGTTGTCCCAGTAGGTGTTCTGGAAAGGCCGTTCCGTACCTTCTTCCTGGGTGACATGGTATTGCAGCGGCGATAAGGTTTGTTTCAATGCCTCGTTGCCGGGTTTTTTGAATTCGCTGTATGAGGATTTCTGATTCGGTGCGCCTTGTTTCTCGTTCATGGGTTTCTCCACCTTGCTCCAGGTTTTCTCAATAAACTGATCACGTCCTGAATGGTAACGATAAAATTTATAACGGATCGGATTGTTTTTGTAGTAATCCTGATGATAGTCTTCAGCCGGATAAAAGGTATTGGCAGGTACTATTTCAGTAGCAATGGGTTTGCCAAACACTCCGCTCTTGGCCAGTTCCTCTTTGGATTGCAACGCGAGTTGTTGTTGCTCTTCATCATGATAAAATACCACGGAACGGTAGTGCGGGCCGCGATCTACAAAGGAACCGCCGGCATCGGTTGGGTCTAGCTGCCGCCAATAAACATCCAGCAACTCCCGATAGCTGATTTTAGCCGGATCATAACTAATCTGTACAGATTCCACATGCGTGGTAGCGCCGGAGCTGACTTCGCTGTACGTCGGATTGTTTTCTTTCCCGCCCGTATAGCCAGATATCACGTCTTTGACGCCGTCCAACGCATCAAAAGGCGGTTCCATGCACCAGAAACACCCACCGGCAAATGTTGCGATGCGCAGCTTAGTGTCGCCGGATGAATTGCTGTTTTCGTTAGCGAGTGATGGTTGGGTGAGTTGATAAATCAAGAAACTGCCGGCGACCAGGGCGAATACGGTGATTGTGAGTTTGAATATGGTTTTCATGGCTTACCTGTAACTTTTAACTGCGGGTTTGAGAAATATCGGGTTAGTAACGGCTACCTGACCTTTAAGACGCGTAGTGCCGCGGATTGTTACATCTTGTGCACGATATGTTTTGCAACCCAACTGACGGGTATAAAATCGCTTATTACGTGTATTATCAAATAGTTACACTTACTTCGCGTCGTTAAAACCACAAAAACTACAACGGCTTCGTCATCAAAGCGATTCTCGTTGTTTGCGGTATTCTAAATCAGAGATCGGCCATGCTTTATTGTGATAAGGAAAGGTTCATTAGCGAATTAATTTTGTTCAGACTATGACTTTGATCATTGAAACAGTTTCTTTAAGACATAATGTCATGATTTATAAAATTGAGTGGCTAATATTGACAGGTCTTTCGTTATTAGGTGTCCGGATCAATGATGCAATGAGCGATAAAAATTGCCGGATTATGATTTGTACCGATCTGGAAAATCTGATGAAAGCTTTGAGATGGTTAAGAAAGAGTAGATACGGAATTTTCTTATTGACAACCGGATGTGACGTGGCAGTTCTTACCAATCGAACAATGGGTCAATGAAAAATAGACAAATTGTTGATTGGCTTGTATCGCAAACGCTGGGCCTTCAAGCTTGGTTCTTTCAAGCTTGGTTCTTTCAAGCATTAGTGGTTGAGGATTATTGGTTATTGCGCGTTGAAGAGTTATCGTCAATAGTAGCCGTCATGCATGACAATGGAATTCCTGTGCCACTGAACGATGCTGGTATTCTGATTGGTTAAGTTGAATGGCGCCGTCGCGGTTTCTCAGGTGGCGTCTCTTTCTAGGGTTTTGTTTGCGAGTTATGTTTCCAAGATCTGTTTCCACGTTCTGTATCCAAGTAAGCGCCTCTGTTGTTCCTTAAGTGTTCCTTAAGTGTTCCTTAAGATGTTCGCTAAGCTGTAGCGTCATATTTACATATTTCTGTGGTTTATTAGTTTTTTGCATAGTCATACGTTCTTGATTCATCCTTTGTAACCAAGGTGGCTCCAAGACAATGGGCGCCATCAATGATTTCCACCGCCGGAGGAAACGAAGTACCTCCTTAATTCATAAGCCGATGTTCCTGTACAGGAGAATCCCAATGGAAGAAAAACATCTCACACCAGAACAAATCAACCGGCTGGCCGCTGAAAATATTGCAGGTATGAATATTTTAAATATGGAAGGCATGCCAGCCCAGCAGCAGAGTCTCGAAACCCAGAGACTCGTTAAACGCCGGCCGCCGCAATACAGCGGCGCGATCATTGTCAGGCTTTCGAGCGAACTGCCTCCGGCGGGAAAAAAATGTAAAACTCTGACTGAAATGGCCAAGGAACAACGCTTGCATGGATTGGAGAAAGTGCTTGATGAATATGATTTGTCGATATCAACACCGTTGATAAAAAGCATGGATCCCGATAAAGTCTTGGCGCTGGAAAAACAGGCCGCGAAATCGCAATTTCCTCCCTTGCGCAGCCTGACATCTTATTGGCGTATCGATGCGCGGAATAAATCAGACAAAATTGAAGAGATCCTGAAGCGGCTCAATAGTCTTTATGAAGTTGACAAGGCAAGCCTGGAACTGTCGGCGACTGATCCTTTGGTAAATGCGGCTGATGATCCTTACAATGCAACCCAGGATTATCTGGATGCGGCCCCCGAAGGCATTGACGCCCGTTGGGCGTGGACACAGTTGAATGGCGAAGGCGCCGGAATAGGATTTGTGGACCTGGAGCAAGGTTGGTTTACAGGTCACGAAGACTATGTAAGCAAAACACCGTCGCTGGTTTATGGCGATAACCGGGATGGTGTGGGTGTTTATCAAGGTAATCATGGTGCAGCCGTTCTGGGTGAAGTGGCGGCGGATGACAATACGCTTGGCGTGGTGGGTATCGCGCCTTCGCTTGCCTCGGTGCGCATGGTTAGCCACTACGATTCGGCTACCAATACCACCGGCCATGTCGCGGATGGCATACTCGCGGTGCTGCCGAGTATGACCGTTGGCGACGTATTGTTGCTGGAAATCCAGCGGAACTTTCTTCCAACCGAAACCGAAGACGCGGATTTTGACGCGATTCGCCTGGCGGTTGCCCATGGTATGCTAGTTGTGGAGGCGTCGGGTAATGGTAACGCCGATCTTGACGCTTATACGGATGTGTTTGGCGATACTATTTTTAATCGCGCCAGCCCCGACTTTCGTGATTCCGGCGCGATCATGATCGGCGCCTGCCAATCAACGTTGCCGCATAACCGCGCCTGGTTTTCCAACTATGGCACGCGAATCGATTGTTTTGCCTGGGGTGAAAATGTTACCAGTTGTGGTTACGGTGATCTGGATGCCGGCACAGGCGATAACAGCAGCTATACGGACACATTCGGTGGCACGAGTAGCGCATCGCCCATTATCAGTGGCGCGGCGCTGATTCTGCAAGGCATGCATTTCTCCAACACCGGTACTCGCATATCACCGACACAAATGCGCGGCATGCTGTCGGATCCGGCGACGGGCACGCTCCAAGGCGGCGGTGTCGCGGGCAATATTGGCGTGATGCCGAATCTGCAGGCGATCATCAACAACACCTTGCAAATAGTGCCGGATATTTATGTGCGGGACAACATCGGTGACTCGGGTGTTGTGCCGGTGGTTGGCGGTATCAGCGCCAGTCCGGACATCATTGCGCGTCCCGTAACGGTAGCCGATCCCCAGGCCGCGTTTGGCCAGGGCAGTGGTACGGAAAACAGCAATACACTGGGCTATGCAGTGGAAGCCGGCCAGGATAACTATATCTATGTGCGCATGAAAAACCGCGGTGGTTCGGACGCTAATGACGTTTCTGCAAGCGTTTACTGGAGTGAAGTCTCAACACTAGTGACACCGGATATGTGGCATCTGATCGGTACAACACCGGCGCTCAACGTGCCGCAAGGCGATACCTTGGTAGTGGCGAATCCCGTCACCTGGTCCTCGGCGGAGATACCGGCCACCGGGCACTATTGTTTTGTCGGCGTTCTTGACCATCCGGGCGATCCGGCGCCGCCCTTGCCGGCCGCCACGGACTGGACCGGATTCACCAATTTTATCCGCAACCAGAACAATGTGACGTGGAGAAATTTTAATGTGGTGGATCTTGATCCCAGTGTTGGCGACACTTTTGCGCTGCCGTTTCAAATCGCGGGCGCGCCGGACCACGCACGCCTGTTTGGCTTGGAAATCATGCAGCATATACCCCGGGAAATCAAAGTGTGGTTGGAATTGCCCTTGATGATGGCCAAACCTTTCATGAATGGCAAAAACCTGGAACACAAGATCGACCGTAAAAAAGGCATCATCAAGCTTCGCTTGCCGACCATGCCGAGCATAAAGGTTCCTGGAGTCAAGCTGAGCAAGAGCGCGCGCATTAAAGCAAAATTTGTCATCGAAGGTAACAAAAAGCAGCAGGTGCAGCCGGGCAACCGCATCGCGATCCGCCAGCTGCATGATGGCATGGAAGTAGGCCGTGTCACCTGGCAATTTCATAATCGCAAAACGCAGAAATGCGAAGTATGAGAATGTGAAGTGCATGCGCAATAGAGCAATAAGTTTGTAATAGCCCGCCTGACCAAGTCACGCGCACCACCGGAGCCGAGTTGCGGCCCCGGTGGTTCGCGTGTCTGCCGTTCCAGTTTGTTTCTCTGAATTCCGGAACTGAGCACCCCCGTTATGCCGCTTGTTGTTCCTATCGTATCAGCACGCGGGTTATTTCCAGCATCATGAACCGGTTACTATAGAGCCATTCCTGTATGGGTTACACACGCCACGGCGGCAACCACTGTAAAACCGTTCGCTGTGTGCCGGAACACGCCCACAAAAATATCACTTATTCGCGGTTTAAATGACATAGATTCATTACTTGGGATTTAAATTGTTTATATTTTACATAAACGCTTGGCGCTAACAAAAAGACCATAAGGTTATGATGAAAATAGCATCCCGAGTTTTAATACTGAGTGTGGCCCTGGTTTGGTCAAGTTCTATTCTGTTTGCTGCGCTGACATCACAACCGGCGCCGGCCAATGGCAATAAAGCCGTGTTTATCACCATTGTCGGCGCCATCGGTCCGGCAACCAAGGATTATTTTGTGCGCGCACTGCAAAATGCCACTAATAGCCGGGCCGCGTTATTTATCGTTCAGTTGGATACGCCCGGTGGCCTGGATTCTTCCATGCGCGATATCAACCAGGCCATCCTGTCGTCTTCAATTCCCGTGGTAATGTATGTGTCACCCAGTGGCGCCCGGGCGGCCAGTGCAGGCACCTATATGCTGTACGCCAGCCACATTGCCGCGATGGCGCCGGCGACGAACCTGGGCGCGGCCACCCCGGTACAGATCGGCGGGGGAGGTTTTCCCGGCGGTGATCCGGACGGGAATAACGAGCCCTCAACAAGAAAAGAGCCTGCAGCTAAGCATGAGCAAAAGCCGTCAACAGATGGAAAGCCGGCGCAGCCAAAACCCGCCGCACCGGATAGCAAATCCACTATGGAGCGTAAAGTCACTAATGATGCCGTGGCCTATATCCGGGGCCTGGCTGAACTGCGCGGGCGAAACGCGGAGTGGGCCGAACAGGCCGTGCGCGAAGCGGCCAGTTTGTCAGCCACGGACGCGTTGAAACTGAAGGTGATTGATTTTATCGCCGCCGACTTGCCGGATCTGCTGAAACAACTGCAGGGAAGAACGGTGACTATCGGCGGACAACAGCGCGTACTGGATACCCAAGGTCTGGTGCTGGAACACATCGAACCGGACTGGCGCAGCCGGTTGCTGAGTATTCTGACCGATCCCAATGTGGCCTATCTTTTAATGTTGATCGGTATTTATGGATTGATCTTTGAATTCTCCAACCCCGGCGCGTTTGTGCCCGGAATCATGGGCGCCATCTGCCTGCTATTGGCGTTGTATGCGTTTCAGGTGTTACCGGTCAATTACGCCGGTTTTGGCCTGATTATCCTCGGCATCGTATTAATGATTGCCGAAGCATTCATGCCGAGTTTTGGCGCACTGGGTATTGGCGGCGTGATAGCGTTCGTGATTGGCTCCATCATTTTGATGGACACCGATGTACCCGGTTTTGGGGTATCGCTGCCATTGATCGGAACCTTCGCGCTGGTCAGTAGCGGGCTGTTTACCGTTGTGCTGGTGATGGCGCTCAAGGCACGGCGCAGGCCGGTAGTCAGCGGACAGGAACAACTGGTTGGCGCAAGCGCGGAAGTGGTCAGGGATTTTGATCGTGAAGGCGTAGTGCATTTGCACGGTGAAAACTGGAGTGCGCATACTGAAACGCCGTTGAAAAAAGGCCAACCGGTGCGCGTGTTAAAAATGGATGGCCTGGTGTTATGGGTCGAGCCGTTAACCGATAAGGAGGAAAAGTCATGATAACCGCACCCTATCTGGGTTTTGTCATTCTTGCGATTATACTCGGTATGTTGATGAGCGCGATCAAGATTTTGCGCGAATATGAACGCGGAGTTATTTTCCTGCTCGGCCGGTTCTGGAAAGTGAAAGGCCCGGGTTTAATTGTTGTTATCCCGGTAATCCAGCAAATGGTGCGTGTGGATTTGCGGACGGTGGTAATGGATGTGCCTGCCCAGGATGTTATTTCCCGGGACAATGTATCGGTAAAGGTTAACGCCGTATTGTATTTCCGCGTCGTGGCTCCCGAAAAGGCTATTATCCAGGTGGAGAACTTTTATATGGCGACCAGCCAATTGGCGCAAACCACCCTGCGTTCCGTGCTGGGACAGCACGAACTGGATGATATGCTGGCGGAACGGGAAAAATTGAATCTGGATATTCAGGCCATCCTGGACAAGCAGACCGATGCCTGGGGAATCAAGGTGTCCAACGTGGAAATCAAACATGTGGATCTGGATGAAAAAATGGTGCGCGCGATTGCCAAACAGGCGGAAGCGGAACGTGAGCGGCGCGCCAAAGTCATCCACGCTGAAGGCGAAATGCAGGCGGCGCAGAAACTGCTGGAGGCCGCCCGGATTCTCACGCAACAAAGGGAGGCCTTGCAGTTGCGTTATATGCAAACCCTGGTGGAAATCGCCGGAGAAAAAAGCTCTACGATTGTGTTTCCGATGCCGATGGACCTGATTCAACAGTTCTTTGAGAAAAAGTAAGACAGCATGCAAATATTAATAACGGCTAATTTTAATCGGTGTCTGAGTGCGCTATGATGTGTCGCTGTTAAACACAGAGAATAAACGTATATGACTGAAGGTACCGATCCTCAGGTATTGATTACCCAATCCGTAGCCATCCTGGTTGACGGCAATAATATTGAACGCAGTATCCATGATCTTTGCCATGACAAGCAGACCATGATCAACTTTGATACCTTGATTCCGCGGCTGTTGGATAACCGCGGCCTTAACCGCCTGGTGTATTTTCGCGAAGGCAAGCAGATATCTGAAAAACTCGGCGAGCGCCTGCATACCAACTATCACGGTTCGGTGCGCCCTTGCCATAAAAGCGCCGACATACCACTCACGATCAAGGCGACACAACTTTCCAGCAAGGTGGATACTATTATTATCATGTCCGGTGACTCGGATTACATTGAATTGGTGCGGCATCTTAAAGGGGAGGGTGTGCGTGTGGAGATCGCCGCCATCCGTCAGACTACTTCACAGTTGTTGATCGAAGAGGCGGACTACTTTCATGAGATCAAGGAAGAGGACTGGTTTACGCTGTCGCCCAAGAAAGGCATCAGAAAGGGCGGTAAAACGCACGTGAAAAAGCCTCACCCAGCCGGCGGCCAGCTAAAGAACGCGTGAGTCTGGCGGAAAACCGTATAGGGTAATGTCCAGTAACAATGCAATCAACGCCAAGGCGCGAAGCCGCAAAGGAAACCGGATTATTTTCAAAAAACTGTAGCGTACTGTTTTTTGGGTTCCAGATAGGGCGGTCCAATAGCGTATCCTGACGATATGGCTGCATGGATTGTAATAGTTTGAATGCTTTGCGTCTTCGCGCCTTTGCGTTAAAGTTTTTTCTGGGTTGGATCGCCCGCATATTTTTCTGACGAGGCTTTAAAAAATAACTCAAGGATTCTTCGCAAGATCCCAAATTAATTATCGACCATTAAAAATCGACCATTAAAAATCGACCTTGGTTTTGTTCATGTCGTGGTTTGATCATCTGCTGGTATTGATATTTGCCGTCGTGGCGCCCTATCACGGCTGGCGTAACTATCCCAAATTTCTCGATATGCTAAAGCGGGATCCCACCGCCACCCGGCGCGGGTTGTATTTGGGAAATATCATTGCAATGTGGGCGATAACGCTGCTGTTACTGGGAAGCTGGACATATGCGGGCAGGCCGGTCTCGGATTTAGGACTGGCGCCGCTAGCCGGTTCACCGGCGATCATATCCACCGCGATTGCATTGATGGTCATTGCGATCGTTATAATCTCCTACCGCACCCTTATGCAACTGGACCAGAAGTATAACTGGACATTTGCGCCGGAACTGCTTCCGCGCAGCCAACAGGAGTTGAATTTGTTCCTGGTATTGTCCGCCACCGCTGGCGTCACGGAAGAAATACTGTTCCGGGGCTACCTGATCTGGTATTTAAATTACTTTGGCAGTGACGTGTTCGCGGTTATCGCATCCTGTGTTATTTTCGCCCTGGCGCATGCTTATCAGGGGGTTAAAGCCATGGCGGTCATTTTCCCCATCGGTATGTTGTTGGCATTTTTGTATGTCTATTCCGGTTCACTGTTGGCCCCCATGATTTTACACGCCGCCATCAACAGTTATGCCGGTATTTATGGGCGCAAGGTGTATGGCGGGGAATAACAAAGGAGGCGCAGTCAATTTATGAGACACGCGGAAACTACAAACGAAAACAAAAACGGCTGCCTTTGTTGATGGTGGATTCAACCCATATCTTCCCTGAATGACGATGAATCACGCGGTTCACCGTAGCCAATCCAATACCTGTGCCTTCAAATTCCTGGTCGGTATGCAATCGTTGGAACGGCTTGAATATCTTGTCCGTGTATTGGCTGTCAAAACCGATGCCATTGTCCTCGACGCAAAAAGCCAAGCCTTTTCCATTTACCGCGCAGCGATGAAAGCGGATTTCCGCATTGCTTGTTTTGGCGGTATATTTCCAGGCATTGCCCAACAGGTTCTGCAACATCACATGCAATAAAGTTTTGTCGCCTTTGGCGGACATCCCCTTTTCGATTTCCCATTTCACGTGGCGCTCCGGCTCCTCGTTCTGCAGGGTGTTTAGAATATCTTCCGCCATGGTGGAGAGATCGACCTTTTCCTTGTGCAGTTCGGCGCGGGAAACGCGGGAAATCTGCAACAAATCATCGATGAGCCGTTCCATTTTTATACTGGCTTTAATAATGCGGTTCAGGTAGTCCTTGCCGGCATCATCCAGTTGTTGCTGATATTCTTCGCAAAGCAGGGTGCTGAAACCATTGATCGCACGCAGCGGCGCGCGCAGGTCATGAGACACGGAATAACTGAATGCTTCAAGTTCATGGTTGAGGTTACTGAGTTCGGATGTTCTTTCCGCGACCAGTTCTTCCAGGTGGCCGCGATGGCGCAACAATTCGGATTCCACCTGCTTGCGATGAGTTACATCGCGAATTACAGCGATAAAGCCAATAGTGTTTTCCGCGTTGTCAAAGACCTTTGAGCCTAAAGTATCGCCGATAAGAACGCTGCCATCGCTGCGAATGTAACTCATTTCATAAGTGGCGGTTGTGATCTCACTGTCCTTGTCAAACTGGCGCCGCCCCTGTGTGAGAAAGTCAGCCTTGTCGGCATAGAGCAGTTCGGTTTTTTTGCCAATGATTTCCTCGCTCTTATACCCGAAAATTTTGGTAAACGCGGGGTTGATCAGCACAATGTTCCGCTCCGGGTCGGTATAACACACGGCATCGCTTATCGCGTTAAAGATGGCTTCAAATTCCGCCTTGCTGCGCGCCAACCCCAATTCGGCCAGTTTACGCGCGGTGATGTCTTCGGCGATACCGGCGATGCGGTAAACCGTGCCGGTATTGTCGTACACCGGATAAGAGCGTTCGGCTATCCAGCATTCCGTGCCATCCGGGCGGATGATGCGGTACTCCCGCAGTATTGGTCCGGTGTTGTCGCCGGGAATAAACGCGGCGGCATTTTCCGCGATCCGGGGAAGGTCGTCCGGGTGCATGCCGTGCGTCCACGATTCCGGGTTGCGGTACAAGCTTTCCAGAGAACGCCCCCAGATTCTTTCGTAGGCCGGACTGGCGTAAATTATTTCCTTGCCGTCCGCGGAGCTGATCCAGAATACCGAGTTAATGCTTTCCGCCATCTGGCGGAAACGGCTTTCACTTTCCGCCAGGGCGGACGTGCGGCGTTTGACTTCACGGCGCACCAGGTAAATATACGCAGCCACCAGAATGAAAATGACCGCGCTTATGGCGATGGCCGGTAAAATCCAACGATAGCCGGTTTTTTCACTTTCGGATTTCAGCCATTTATTGATGGCGCGGTAATAGGATGATTCGCGGTCCTCTTGTGTGACTGTCAGGTAGGAATCCAGCGCCTTTATCAGCTCCCGGTTTTTTCCTTTAGGCGCAGCCATGCGCACCTGTACCGGATTAAAAATGATCGAGGTGGGCTTTATATTATATTTATCCGCAGTCATAATGCTGACAACGCGGTTGATTATACCGGCATCGGCTTTGCCTTGATCCAGCAATTTAAGCACGTCTTCATAATCCTTGGTGCTTACCGCTTCGAATGAAAAGTTGAAGCGATTCATGGTTTCGCGGAAAACCATGCTGTGAATCGCGTTTTCCATCATGGCGATACGTTTGTCTTGCAGATCCCGGATAGAAGTAAAATAACGATTTGGTGTTTGATAAATAACGCCCCAGTTGTTGATCACAGTCCGTTCGGTAAAGTTGAATAGCGCATCGCGCTCCGGTGTAAAGGCAATCCCGACCAGCAAATCAATAGTGCCTTTCTGTAGCGCCGCATAGTGTTCCCGCCAACTGCCATGACTTAATTTCAGTGTCCAGCCATGCTCCTTGGCGACAAGTTTCAGGATATCGATGGAGAGTCCGGTTATCTCCCCCGAGCCATCACGAAACACAATGGGCGGATTATCCCAGGTGCCAATAATGTATTCGCGCGGCTCCCCATCGGCGAATGCAATTGTGGAGCATAGGCAAGCAACAAGACTATGGGAGATGAATAAAATGCGTTTTTGAATTGATGATTTTCTAGGCATTTGACAGTGTTGGGGGAATAGTTTGAATCTTGATTAACTATAGTGGTTTTACACGGGAAATACAGATGACTTTTATGTCTGGCGGACGCCAGTGCAATATACGCAGCGGGTTCGATACGGTTTGCGGCTCAACGAAAATATCGTGTTTAAAACTGGTAAACAGCAATTTTTTCAGAATAATTAAATCTATCTTTTTTATGGCAAGCGGCGGAGATTTCTTCTGTGGAAACCCTGGGTATTACTATTTACTATATAGTTCATACAAAACACATTGAGTGCACTAAAAGTACCGGCGTGCGCCGGATGGAGTCTGTTGTCCGGCTGCATTACGCAGGTTTGTTAATAAGGAGAGGATGCTAATGATTTTATCAGGATCAAGAATGGTTATGGCCGTGCTCGTATTGCTGATGTCATTCCTGTCATCGTTGGTTGAGGCAAAACCTGAAGGCCAAGTGGCCGTGCAATGGCTGGGACACGCCAGCTTTAAGTTAACCAGTGTTACCGGCAAGGTCATCCTGATTGATCCTTTTATTACCGGCAATCCTAACCTGCCAGAGGAATACAAAGATCTGGACAAGCTGGGCAAGGTGGACTTGATCCTGGTGACACATGCGCACGGCGATCACCTGGGGGATGGTCCCGCGCTGGCAAAAAAACAGAATGTTCCGCTGTACGCACCGGCCGGATTAAACGACAACCTGGCGGCGTTGGGCATCTTAAGCGCGGATTTGTCACCGCGCTTTAATAAAGGGGGTGTGATTACTCCCATCGGTGACAATATTAAAATTACCATGACCCGCGCCGAGCACAGCTCCGAGTTGCGCTGGACCAATCCAGCCACCGGTAAACTGGAAATCCATGTCGGTGGGGAACCAGCCGGTTTTATTATTGAGTTCGAAAACGGCTTCAAGGTGTACCATATGGGCGATACCGGATTGTTTGGCGATATGAAATTGATCGGTGACTATTATAAACCGGATCTTATCCTTATCCCCGTGGGCGGGCATTTTGTGTTAAACCCCGACGATGCGGCGCATGCCACACGCCACTATCTGAAACCCAAATACGCCGTGCCCATGCACTATGGCACCAATCCCCGTTTAAAAGGCACGCCCGAGCAGTACATAAAGGCGTTGGGTGATAGTGCCACCAAGGTTGTTAATATGAAAATGGGCGAGACGATCAAGTTCTGACAACCCGGTTTTGGCCTTGTAAGAGGATTACAGAGTCAAGAACGAAACTTAATAAACCAGTTAGGATATTTATGGCAACACGGCAAACCACGGGATTGTTGCTTGGACCACTGTTGTTTGCGTTGCTGCTTCTGCTCCCGGCGCCGGACGGGCTGAGCGAGGCGGGAATGGCCGTTGCCGCGGTTGCGGTGCTGATGGCGGTCTGGTGGGTCAGTGAAGCGCTGCCCATACCCGCCACCGCACTGTTGCCGATCGCGTTGTTTCCATTGCTGGGTGTCATGCAATCCCAGCAAGTCACCAATGCCTATGCTAATCACCTGATTTATTTATTCATGGGCGGCTTTCTGATTGCCGTTACCATGGAGAAATGGCAACTGCACAAACGCATCGCGCTGCGCACCATCCAGCTCGTCGGCGTTTCACCAAGGCGCATCGTATTGGGATTTATGCTGGCTACGGCGTTCCTGTCGATGTGGATCAGCAATACCGCAACGGCGATGATGATGGCGACGATTGGGCTGGCCGTGATGCAACAAGTCAAGGCCGCACTCCCGGTACAACCGGCCGATGACACGGTAAATGCATTTCCCTTTGGCACGGCGCTGATGTTAGGTATTGCGTACGCGGCATCGATTGGCGGGGTAGCGACCTTGATTGGCACGCCACCCAATGCCATCTTGGCCGGCGTGGTGGAAAAGACTTACGGCATCAGCATTGGTTTTGCGGAGTGGATGGCGTTTGCGTTTCCATTGTCGGTGGTAATGCTGTTGTTGACCTGGTATTACCTGATGCACTTTGTTTACCGCGGTGATATGACGGAGTTGCCGGGAGGCAAGCAGGCTGTGGAGCAGGCGCTGACAGCGCTGGGCGTAATGACCAGGCAGGAAAAGCGCGTGCTGATTGTGTTTGTCTGCGTGGCAAGCGCATGGATATTGCGCAGTGTTGTTAACATTGAAGCGCTGAGCATGGTGACGGATTCCACTATTGCCATTCTGGGCGCGTTGGCATTATTTGTTATTCCTGCCGATTTCAGTAAGCGGGAGTTCTTGCTGGACTGGGGTACGGCGGTGAAGATTCCCTGGGACATCATTATTTTATTTGGCGGCGGGTTTGCGTTGGCGGAGGGATTTAACAGCAGCGGCCTGACCCTGTGGATCGCCAATCAGTTAACCGTGCTGGAAGGAACCCATATTGTCGTCCTGGTGGCAATGATCGTTTTACTGGTGATATTTCTCACCGAAGTGACTTCCAACACGGCTGTCGCATCGCTATTGTTGCCGGTCATGGGCGCGCTCGCCATCGCCATGAATATCCATCCGTTGGCCACCATGATCGCGGTTGCCATTGCCGCATCATATGCGTTTATGTTGCCGGTCGCCACGCCGCCCAATGCGATTGTGTTTGCCAGCCGCGCCGTTACCATTCCACAAATGGCCAAGGCGGGGTTTGTGCTGAATCTGCTGGGCGTATTGCTGATCACGTTTTTTATCATGGTTATTTTACCCGTCGTGATGGATATCGATATCCGGCGCCTGCCGACTGGCTTGTTGAACAGGTAGAAAAAAATCAGCGGCCAGCCGCTGTTTACGCTACGGCGATTCATGGTAATTTGCACGCAGGGAATTTTCCACGGATTGAGGCAATCACAAACTGTTATCGGATCAGCAAACCATGGGGGCAATTTGTGCTGGCGGGAAGCTAAAAACCAGCGTGATTTATCGCGGAGCGGTTGTTGGAGTTGCAATCGCCGATTTCACGCTTCTGGATTTCATCAGAGCCGGCTATGAAATTTATCAACTTGCAGCATAATTCTGCTGTTTATATCCAGCAAACGCGATCAGTGTGGTGGTTTATTGCATCGCTACTGGTATTTGGCGCCGGCTCAATTTTGGCGGCGCGGCAATATCCCGGGGGATTCGACTGGCCCTACACGGTGGCTTCCGCGCTGGCGTCGCAAAAACACAATCCCGCAGGCAGTGCTTGGTTTGCCGGCGCCTTGAGTCTGTCGATGGTTTTGCTGTGGCCGTATGTGTCGACATTAAAAAAAAGCCTGTATCCAGTCCTTACCGCATCCGTAAAATTCGCGGCCGGCGCCTTGCGATTCGGGATCCTTTGCGGCGCCTTGGTCGGCGCGGAAAGGCTTTTTATCCGCGATCTGTCGAATTGGGTTCACAAGGCCCACGAATTGCTTGCGGTGTTTGCATTTCTGGGTTTGTATTTTGGAGCTCTTGGTTTGCTGCTCCAGGTAATAGGCCGTCATCGGCGCTATGCAATCTCTGCTTTTATAGTGGCGAGCGCTTTACTGATTATTGGTGTTGTTCAACTTTGGGTTTATCTCGCGCAGCGTGATCTGGGGTGGGTGGATACCAGTTGGAGGGCGATGGGTATACCGGTTTGGTTAAGCTTCGCCTTTTGGCAATGGTTGGCGATAGGGTGGTTGTGGGCAGGTTTAGGGTTGCTTTCGTTTGCGGACGGGAAACCGGCGCGGACTTCCCATTTCCCTCGTTAGGGAGCAGGTTGTGGCTGTAGCCAATAGTGGGGCCAATGCGCGCGCATTGGCCCCACGCAACACGCAATTCGTCATGGACTAGTCGCGCCATTGGCTGAATACATAATCGTTATCTTTTTGCGAGGTATGGCATTCAAAGCAGGACCGGCCGCCGTCATTAACCAGCCGTTTATCACGGTTGCCCTCAGTCCATGCTTCAAAACCCCAGCCACCGGTTTGCGCGAAGTGTTTTTTGTCCTTGACCATGACGCCGATTAGAACGCGCTTACCTTCGGCGCTCGCGTTGTCCAGGGTGATGCTTTCCAGCAGATCGAATACAATGACCGCTCCGTCCTTAAACTCAGCGCTTTTAATGCCTTCCACGCCTTTTTTATTGGCGTAGATATGGTGTATTCCCTTGAATGGCTTCTCCAGCGGATGACCTTCATGTAATGTGAGCGTTTTTACATGCGTCCAATCACGGTAATCCTTGGGATATGCGACTTTTTCATCAGAAAAGACTGGGGCGCTGATACACAATGACAGGGCTATGGAAATCGAAAGCATTCGTTTCATGGTTTTCTCCTTTACAGTAGGCAAACAATTTATCGAGGTGAAGGACAACCTTCCATTTGCAGGATGTAACATCCCTGGTCGCGGATTTCTTGTAGTATTTCTGGGCCCGGGGTTTCACTATGACAATAGCGGCAGCTCTCGAGATCTACCACATCATCCGGCAGGCCGATGTCAGCCAGCCATTGCCTGGCGAATATTTCCGCATACAGTGTTTTAACTTCGGGCACCAATACATCAAAATGCAGCCTTGCGCCGTCATGGGTTGTTACATAGGTGTCAAATACCGCGATCTTCATGTTTTGACTCCACACGACCCGATTATCAGAGCAGTGGCATCAAGCCGGATGGGGCAGCCTGCAGGATAAAACACAAATTCAGGCTTCATTATTTTTGCTCCTTTTCTTTGCATCCGCCGCGGACTATTATTCTATTCACAGAAAGCATGGACTGAAAAGCCGGCACTTTTTGGTAAGTCACTTACTTTTTGGTACAAAATTTTGTTTTATAACGAGTTAAAAATATGAATCAGGATACTGAAACCAATGTCGGCCGCATGGTTGAGTCGATAGTCGGCTGCAAATGGTCACTTTCCGTGCTGCACTTGATTCGCACTGGAATTAACCGGCCCGGTGAAATGCAGCGCCGGGTTGACGGGTTGACTACCAAGGTGCTGAACGAGCGGCTGGTCAAGCTCCACAAGTTCGGCATCATCGACAAGGAAGTTTTTCCTGAAACTCCGCCGCACGTCGAATATCATTTTACGCCCTTTGGCCGGAAGTTCCTGGAAATTATCGACGTGGTGGAAAAGGTCCAGTCTGAAATGAATGAGCACAAAGTTTAATATTTTTACCAAAGGTGAGGAATTATTAACAAGCCTATGTCAGATAAAAAAGCCAAGCCAGCAAAGACCAATCCATCAAAAACAATTCAGCCGGCAAAATCCGCAGCGATTGTTGATGATGAAAACCTTGATCCTGTTTATATCAGTGAGCTGCAATTTGACCGCGCCGCGCGTCATATTGTGGATTTGAAAAAAGGCCTGATCGATTTTCTGAAAAAACCCAAGCGCACAACGATCATCAACTTTCCGGTTGAGTTGGATGATGGGTCCGTCAAAAGTTTTGAGGGTTACCGGGTTATTCATAACCGGGTATTTGGTCCCGGCAAGGGTGGCATTCGCTATCATCCTGACGTCACGCGCGAAGAGGTTGTGTCACTCGCCAAACTGATGACCTGGAAATGCGCCCTGGTCAATATCCCGTTCGGTGGCGCAAAAGGCGGCGTGGTGTGCGATCCCAAAGCATTGAGCGAAGCGGAACTGCGGCGCATTACCCGGCGTTTTACTTCGGAGCTGTTTGATGTAATCGGGCCGCACAAGGATATTCCCGCCCCCGACTTATATACCAGCGAACAGACCATGGCCTGGATTTTCGACACCTACGATATTCTGCATCCGGGTTACAACAACCGGCCGGTTGTTACCGGCAAACCCATCGAAATGGGCGGCTCTTATGGCCGTATCGACGCCACGGGCAACGGCTGCGTGTACGCCACGGAGCGATTCCTGACGAAGGCGCTCATTCCGAACCAGTTGGAAATCGCCGGCGCTCGTATTGTAATCCAGGGCTTTGGTGATGTCGGTTCCGTCGCCGCGCGCGCGTTCCATCGCAGGGGTGGGCGCGTTATCGCGGTCAGTGACAGTCAAGGCGGAATTTTTAGGGAAGACGGATTGGATCCCGATGCGGTTGCGCAATATAAGACACAACACGGCACGGTGGTGGGCATGCCAAATACCTTGTCCATTGCCAACGCCGAGTTGCTGGAGCTGGACTGTGATATCTTGATGCCCGCCGCATTAGGAAACCAGATTCACGGCGGCAATGCCAATAATGTAAAAGCCAAGCTGGTCGTGGAGGCGGCGAACAATCCCACGACACCCAAAGCGGATGACATTCTTTACCAGCGAGGTGTTTATGTGTTGCCCGATATTTTGGCTAACGCCGGCGGTGTTACGGTAAGTTATTATGAATGGGTGCAAAACCAGGCCAACGAACAATGGGATCTGGACGAGATCACGGAAAAGCTTAATGCAAAAATGTATCAGGCGGTGGATGTTGTGTTTAAGCGCTGGCAGTCATTTGTCGTGGGTGAGGAATCGGCCGCAACGGCAGCGGTAGCGCCGAATCATCGGCCACAACCACCGGATTTCCGCACCATCGCGATGATCATCGCCATCGAGCGGGTAACCAAGGCAACCTTGATGCGCGGCATCTGGCCATAGTCATCCGGCCATAGTCATCCGGCTGTGAGTAAGTGGACACATAAAATCTTCAACGCAGAGGCGCAAAGACGCGAAGAATTCGTTTTTTCACTGACGTAGAGAACGCCGATACATTTCTTGATCGCTGTGCATGAGCCACGCCTCCCATGGAAATTTCTCCTTCGCGCCGTTATCCGGCACTCAGGCCCCAGCCAGCACATGTTAATGCCTGTTTTCCCTTGCGCAGCCAATGCGTGAAAATCCTTGGCGCCGTTGAGTCGCTGCGCCTCCGCGCAGATGACGGCGGTTGGATTATTCGCGAATTCCACGCAAGCGCTGTTTTTCCTGCCACGAATTGCGATATCCATCACACGGTGTTTGTGATGGTTTCGAGTACACCTAAATGCGATTCATTCGTTAGTCTCTATTAATGTAACTTTTATCTTAGCCGATAAAAGACTACTGGCTATTGACATAAAAAGAGGCTTGGCGATGAAAAAAACCGGAAATTATCCCCGTATTAACTTTGCTGTTGGAATGACGCTGATGTTGCTGGTGGCCGCGCCGCAGGCTGGAGCGTTGGACCTGGATATCGGCATCAAGCTCGGCAGTGGCGGCGCAGAGCCCGCCAAGAGCAGTCCGCAGAAAAACGGGCCGCCTGATCACGCCCCTGCGCATGGCTATCGCGCGAAACACAGTTATCATTATTACCCGGATGCGCAGGTCTACTTCGACACCGGCCGCAGTGTTTATTTCTACCTGTCGGACGGCGCATGGAAGCTTTCGGCTTCGCTGCCAGGCAGTTTAAAAGTCAGTCTTGGTTCTCACATCAGTATTGATATGGACAGTGACAAACCCTACTCGAAGCATTCCGAGCATAAGGCGAAATATCCGCCGGGCAAAATGAAGCAAAAGCAAACGAAGGCAAACGGCAAAAATAACAACAAACACAACTGATTTTTAAGGTATTACGTTCGATACCGGCATTGGTGGCGATTGCAACTGCCGATGATGGAACAGGAATTGTGAGCCGGCAGTGCCAATCAGTTTTTGGTTGATAGCGCCTGTTTACTATTGTTTAAATAGCGCTTTCAGTTTACTGACCACATCCGGACTATCCCAATGAATGGCGGCATTGACACCATAATGAATTCTACCATCCGGGCCGATGATAAAAGTGGAGGGAAATGCAATTATTTTCCAATGGGCGGACACTTTTCCGGTTTCGTCGAGCAGTACCGGAAAATTAACATCAACTTTGTTTAAGAATTCCAGAACCGTGTCCGGACTTTCAGCGTAGTTCACGGAAACCAGTTCAAAGGAATAGTCCCGCATTTTGTCCCGCAGGCGATTCAGTGAAGGAATTTCCTCGACGCAGGGCGGGCACCACGAGGCCCAGAAGTTAACTACTGTCACCTGTCCTTTATAATCGCCGCGCTGATAGCGCTTGCCGAACGCATCCTGAAGATCAATCGGATAGGGTAAAAATTTTCCCTTGAACGGCTTCAACCGGTCATCAATACCGCTGCCGACCGGCCGGAACGGTTTTTCCATTGGCGCCGCAGTGAGTGGAGCGGGTAATTTCTCCAGCAATTGAATGCCGGTTTTTATATCACGCGGCAAATTCGCGAGCGCTTGCAAGGTTGCCGGAGCAGTATCCTCGCTGTAAAACAATCCCGTTACACCCGGCAGAATTTTCAGCATCGGCTGGCTGCCGCCGGAGACAAGGGTTTCCACCAGTTTGTCGACATACCAGCGATTACCGCGCAGGCCGTCCTGAAAAATCATAATCGGAATGTTGCTGGCGGAAGCGATGGGGAGATACTCCGGCTCCTCGCCGAGAGAAGGCACCGTGGTATACAGGTCCGGTGAGAACAATATGGCGCCGACAACATAAGCTGTGCTGGGTTTGCGTGTCTGCCAGGCGCGCACGCCGCGCAACAAGGGTATAGCACTATACGATTGTGCCGTCAGCAGGATTTTTTTGCCGGTTTCCTGGTGCGCCGCCTGTATCAAATCCGCGACGTAGTGGCCGGGAAACGCGCGCATTTGTTCCGTGCTATGCGGCAGAAACAATGCTTCGGCCAGATCAATCTCCCAGATTTCGAAACCGTCCTGCGCAAGCTGGCGGGTCATTTGCGCAGATCTTTCCTGGATGTCGTAACCCGGAGCGATCCAGACAATCAGGCGGTCACCTTTGGCGGGGTGGCGCGTAAAGTTAAGTTCGGTGCCGTCACTGGCGGTAATTTGGTATTCCTGACTTTTTAATTCCGTATTGGCATGCACAGAAGTGAACAGCTGGCAGATGAGCAGGGGGACAATAAAATAAAATGTATGGCTGGTCATGACCAATGGACGTCGGATTGAAACCATTGTTCCGGTGCTGCGCATGTACCGATTATACAGGTTGAAGAAAATACCGCGAGAGACGTTGCCTATGGAATCGCCGATAGGGCTATGACCGGAATGGCACTTACTTAAGAAAGTCATGCACAATAAATTGGCATTTTCACAGGCCCTGTCATACCGGTGTAAACCGGTATCCGGAAATAAATGCCCTGGATTCCGGCATCCGCCGCAATGACGAATTTCATTGAATGTAAATAAGGGCTAACAAATAAGCTATTTATAAACTCTCATTCTTT
>Ga0209640_10000752_pt1 | contig 25817 bp, 23 predicted proteins | sample RifCSP10_1_FD_184018 | JGI IMG/M metagenome (GOLD analysis project Ga0209640, IMG submission 184018) | Soil microbial communities from Rifle, Colorado - Rifle CSP2_sed 10_1 (SPAdes) (version 2) | ecosystem: Environmental > Terrestrial > Deep subsurface > Rock core/Sediment | place: Rifle... | reverse complement strand
CGCAAGGCTACGCGCTCAGCGGCCGATTTCTCGGAGTACGAGTGGACGTCGCCTCGCAGCGTGACAATGCCGTTGTCCACGGATACGCCAATCTCGGTCGACTCGATGCTGGGCTCCCAGTCCAACGCATTCTGGACGTTCTGTTGCAGTTCCCGATCAGTCATACTGTGACCTCCCTGACGTGCTTGATGTGTGAAGGTGTCCGTCGGGCGGTTTCGCCCACGACAACTGGCGTCGAGCGGCGATCCCGCGGTTCCCAGGAACGACAGGTCGGTGCCGCCCGCGCGTCGGCACGGCCGGCGACACTCCAACCTGGTGTGTCCCACCCGCAGGTCGCACAGCACAGTGACAACCGATGCGTCTCAAGGTGGAGCAGCAGATTGCGTCCCTGGAGCGCGCAGAGCCGCTGCTGGGTGCGGCCGAGGATCAGGAACGCGCGCTCCTTGAGGCACTCGAGAGCACGATCGATAACAATCGAAGCCGATGTGGACACGCGTTCTGTAAGCATCGCGCAAGCCTCCAGGTCCTGCTTTGCAGCCTCGTAATCCAGATGCGTGCCAGCCCCGCACCCGTGGGTGCAGCACTGTGAACGGGCCTGCTCACGCGAGCTCCTTGTCGAAAAGCCGGGCGCGCACGAAAGATTTCCAATGTCTGCCGAAAAGTCCGCAGAGGCGCCCAGCACTGTGACAGCGTTGCCACGCGCGGCGTCAGTGTCGGCGGTGTGCGGTTGAAGCGGCCGTGCGCCCGGCCAATGCCACGAACTCCCGCTCAGACATGACGGGCACACCGGCGGCGCGGGCTTGGCGGAGCTTTGAGCCCGCTGTCGATCCCGCGACGACCAGATCGGTGTGCCGACTCACGGTGCGTGCCGCACGTCCGCCGAGCTCCTCGACGCGCCGTTCGGCGCGATCGCGTGTCATCCCCTCGAGCGCACCGGTGAACACGACGGTCTTGCCGGCTAGCGGCCCCGACCGCCGCCCTCGCATGGGGAGCACGGTCAGGCCATGCCGCTGCAGGGCGTCGAGGACGGCGCGCGAACTGGGCGTCCGGAAGAATGTGGCGATCTGCTCGGCGGCGGCTCGGCCAATGCCAGGCGCGACACCAAGCTGCTCTACGCTCGCCCTTCGAACGGCATCGAGTGTGTGGAACCGTTCCGCGAGGTGGCGAGCGGTTGTGGTTCCGACGTCGGGAATGCCGAGGCCGATGAGCAGTCGTGTGAGATCGACTTGCCGTGCGGCGTCAATTGCCGCCGCAAGGTGAACCGCAGAGACGGCACCGAATCGCTCGAGCTTGCGCAAATCCGCATCGGTGAGGACAAAGAGGTCGGCCACGGAGTGGACGAGACCGGCGCTCACCAGCGTCTCCACAGTGGCCGGACCGAGGCCATGGATGTCGAGCGCGTCACGCGACGCGAAATGCCGGATGGCGCGTATGAGCTGGGCACGGCAGGCGAAACTATTGGGACAGCGCAGCCTCGGGCCATCGCGCACGACTGCGGCCCCGCACACCGGACACGTGCGCGGCGGTATGATCGCTTTTCGAGCGCGGCCTGCTCCTTCTGCCCGTCCGAGCACCTCGGGGATAACGTCGCCGGCTCGGACGACGCGCACAGTGTCCCCGATCCGCAGGCCTTTGCGCGTCAGTTCGCGCCAATTGTGGAGCGTCGCCCGCGTCACGGTCACGCCGCCCATGTGCACGGGACGCAGCACCGCCACCGGCGTCAGGACTCCGGTGCGTCCAACCTGGAGTTCGACCCGTTGCAGCTTCGTGGTCTCGACGCCCGGCGGGAACTTGAATGCCAGCGCCCATCGCGGATGGTGTGCGGTGACTGCCAGCCGCTTTCTGGCCGCCAGATCGTCCAGCTTCACCACGATGCCGTCGATCTCGTAGCTCAACGAGCGCCGGGCGGCATTCAGTCGTTCGTAGTACTCGAAGACCTCCTCGATCGTGCGGCCGACCCGATGGTGCGGGTTCACGCGCAGGCCCCAGCCGCGCATCCATGAAGCCAGATCGGACGCGCAGGTTGTCTTCGCTGCTCCCTGCACGGCCAGGACGTCGTAGAAGTACACGTCGAGCGTGCGTGCTGCAGTGATAGCCGGGTTGAGCTGTCGCACGGAACCTGCGGCAGCATTCCTGGGATTGGCGAACAGCAGCTCCCCGGCTCGTTGCAGCCGTTGGTTGAGTGCCGCGAAGTCGGCCCGCCTCATCAGGATTTCGCCACGAACGGCCAGCACATGCGGCGGCCGAATCGCTGCCTCGCGCAGCCGCAGCGGCACGGCACGGATGGTCCGTACGTTAGCCGTGACGTCTTCGCCGCGCGCACCATCGCCGCGCGTCGAGGCGGAGACGAGCTGGCCGTCCTCATAGACAACTTCGATCGAAAGGCCGTCGAGTTTCGGCTCGAGCACGTACCGCACATCCGTGGCCACAGCCGCGCGCATACGGGCGTCGAATCGGCGCACGGCCTCTGCATCGGTGGTCGACTCGAGGCTCAACAGCTCAGCGTAGTGCCGAACGGTGGCAAAGCCTTCGCGGATGCCGCCCGCAACGCGCTGGGTGGGCGAGTCGGGTGGGACGAGCTCCGGGAATTGCTCTTCGAGACGCCGAAGGTCGGCGACGAGTGCGTCGTAGTCGGCATCCGTGATTGCCGGCCGGTCTAGGACGTAATACAGGTAGTCGTGACGGCGGATCTCGTCCTGCAACCGCCGAACGCGCGTCCGAGCCTTGGCGAGGCGGGACGTTCTGGGCTGTGATCGGTGGCCGGCAGAGGCGAGCGCCACGGCGACTCCAGCAGTCAGCGCCGCAAGGCGGCACGCAGCTCCACCAGCGGCAGCGTATTGAGCACATGGTGGGCTTCGCACCAGGCGCGCCGTGCCTGGTCGACACCGCACCGCATGTAGTTCAGCTCTTCGACGCGGTGCGCGTCGGTGCTGATCACGAGTCGCACGCCAGCCTCATGCGCCGCCCGTGCCTGCACCTCGTCCAGATCGAGCCGCTCCGGCTGTGCGTTGATCTCAAGCGCCACCCCGTGGTCGGCCGCGGCCTTGATGATCTCATCGAAGTCGAGTGGATACGGTTCGCGGCGTCCGATGAGCCGTCCCGTGGGATGCGCGAGGATCTGCACGTGCCGATGCCGCAGCGCGCGGATGATGCGCTTCGTCATGGCGCTTCGTGAGAGGTTGAACTTCGAGTGTACGGCCGCGATGACGATGTCCAGCTCCGCGAGCGTGGCGTCGTCGAGGTCCAGCGTGCCATCGACCAGGATGTCCACCTCGGCGCCTTTCAGGATCGTGATGTCGCTGAATCGCTTCTGCAGGCGGTCGATCTCCTTGAACTGGCGGTGGAACTGGCTGCCCGTGAGGCCGCCCGCGACACGCACGGCTTTCGTGTGGTCGGTGATCGCGACGTATGCGTATCGGCGCATGCGCGCCGCCTCGACCATCTCGACCAGGTCGTTCGCCCCGTCCGTGTACGTCGTGTGAACCTGCAGATCCCCGCGGATGTCCGAGAGCTCGATGAGCGCCGGGACCGTTCCTTTCTGCGCTGCCTCGATTTCGCCGCGCGCCTCGCGCAGCTCCGGAGGAATCCATGGGAGCCTGACCGCGCGGAATACCTCCTCTTCAGTGCGTCCGCCAATCCGGCGTGTTCCCTTGAAGACGCCGTATTCGTTGATCTTCAGACCGCGCTTGAGCGCGAGCGCCCGGACCGCGATGTTGTGTGACTTCGAACCGGTGAAGTAGTGGAGAGCCGAGCCGAACGACGCCGCGGGGACCACGCGCAGATCGACCTGTAACCCGCAGTCGAGCGTCACCGAGCTTCGTGTCGGCCCTTCGGCTTGCACCTGCTTGACGCGCGGGTACTCCACAAATCGTTTCACGACGGTGCGCGGACGGGAGGAGACAATCAGAATGTCGATGTCGCCGACCGTCTCCTTCCGGCGGCGATAACTGCCGGCTACGTCAATTCGTTTCACCGCCGGGCTGTGCTTCAGGTGGGCCAGAAGGGGCTGGAGGTAGGCGTCCGCGTCGGCCAGACGCCAGCGTCCCGCATGACCGCGGAGGTCGGCAATCCCTTGGAGGATCTTGCGCGTTGTCGTCTCTTTGATGCCGCGCAGCTCGCCGAGCCGTCCGCTCCTCGCCGCGGCTTCGAGGGCGTCCACGGTCTCGATGCCGAGTGTGTCGTAGATCAGCTTTGCGCGCTTCGGACCGAGGCCCGGGATGCGCAGCATCGCGACGAGCCCCTCGGGCGTCTTTGCCGTGAGCTCACGAAGGAGTGGAAGCGTGCCGGTCTCGAGGATCGTGCTGATCTTCTCGGCGAGGTCGCTGCCGATGCCGGGGAGCTCGTCGAGCCCTCCTTCACTGGCCAGCGCGGCGGCGGGCCTCGTCAGCGTTTGGATCGTTCGCGCCGCCGTGCGGTAGGCGCGGACGCGGAATGGATTCTCACCCTGGATCTCGAGGAGGTCGGCGATCTCGTCGAAGATGCGGGCGATGTCGATGTTCTCGACGGCCCGCCGTAGCCGCGCTGGTGCTTCGCGTGCGGATGCGCGAGCCGTGGCCGCGTGGCGCATCGAGAGTGCCTCCCCTGACAAAGCGCGAGGGAGCAATGCCGCTGCCACGGCGGATGGCGCGTTTCCGCGCTTGAACAGAAGGGGAGCAGCAGGGCGCTGGGAAAAAGCTCGCAGGCACGACGAATTCTTCCAGCGTTCGGCCTTGGACTTACGGCGTGACGTAATGATGCTTGCCGAGCACTCTCACCGTGCTGGCCTGCGGACCCTTGTCCCCGGATTCCTCGACAAACGCGACGTCGGATCCCACGGCAAGGCGCGCCAGGCCTTCGTCGAGCACACTCGTCCGATGGAAGTAGACCCGGCGCCCGGCGGCGGGCCGCGTCGAACGCCTCGCGGACAGCCACCTCGGCGTACTTGTGCACCGCCTCGATGTCGTCGTCCTTGTGATGGGCCGCTTCTTCCACATCTTTGAGGGTAGGGTGCTGCGTCGGCTCGTGGCTGACCACGACGTCCTCGCCGGGCAGCGACAGCTCGACGCGGACCCGGACGTGCTGCCCGTGCTCTCGATGGCGATGCGGGGTTTCGACCAGGACACGGCACCCAACGATGTCGGGGTAGAAGGTCTCCAGCCAGGCCGCGCGGGAACGGATCGTCTCCTCCAGTGCCTCAAGCGGTTGCATGTTGCGGAACGTGACTTGTACCGGCCTGATCATGACACCCTCCTGCTGTCGAGAAACCTGATTCCGCCTACGGTGTTCTTGTGGGCGCCAACGGCGCCGTGATCCGCAGCAGCCCGTTCTTGTACTCCGCCCGCGTGCGTGCTGGATCCATGCTTCGCGTAGACGACGGTGAACCTAGAAGCGTGCTCCTGAACCGGCGTACAGCTCCGCTCGTGTCCAGAAGTGTGGCCGCGATTCGAAAGGTGCGAACACGACCTGGAACAATTGCAGCCAGCCCGTCGCAAAGGCGGCTTCCGAGCCCGCGAGGTACAGCTCCCAGGCGCGACGAAACTGGTCGCCATACGTCGCGCGCACGTGGTCCGTTGCCGCGGCAAACCGCTGGCCCCAGTGTGCCAGCGTGCGTGCATAGTGAAGACGCAGATTCTCCACATCGAGCACTGACATGCCGGCTGGCGTCAGAATGTCAGTCGTCGCCTCCGCAAGCGTGGGAGGATAGGCGCCTGGAAAAATGCGACGGCGGGCCCAGGAGTTCAAAGGCCGTGCCGCGTCGCGCCCGATGAAGTGGAGGAGGCCGCGGCCACGATCACGCCGCACGGTCCGCCGCAGCACCTCGGCCAGCGTGCCGAAGTGCCGAAGACCCACGTGCTCGACCATCCCGACCGACACGAACACATCAAACCGGCCTGCCGCGTTCCGGTAATCGTCCTCGATGAACTCGACCCGATCGTGCAGGCCTTCCCGGACCGCGCGCATGCGCGCGTACGTGATCTGTTCCCGCGACAAGTTGAATGCCTTCACGTGAACGCCATAGCGCCGTGCCATGTGGAGAGCCAACGCCCCCCAACCACAGCCCGCCTCGACCACACGTTCGCCCGGCTGCAGCCGCAGCTTCCGGCAGATGAGATCGATTTTCGCCCGCTGCGCCTGGTCGAGCGGCATCTCCGGGTCCGCGAAGTATGCGCACGAGTACACGAGCTCGCGGTCCAACCACCGCTCATAGAACGTATTACCGAGATCGTAGTGATGGTGCACGTTCTGGCGAGCCGCGGTCAGTGTGTTAGACGAAGTGAGCTGCGCGGCGACGCGTGCGAGCCACGACGGCGCGGGCGCGGACAGGCGTGACAACGCCTCGACGACCGGTTCGAGGGGTCCACGGACCTCCAGACGGCCTGCCATGTATGCGTCCCCAAACCACAAGTCCGGGTTGACGACGAGGCCGAGGAGCGTGCGGCGGTCGCGGATGATCACATCGCCAATCGGCCGGCTGGAAGCGCCGTACGCCGAGCTGCCGTCCCAGAGTTCGAGGCGCACAGCGGCGGGTTCGATCCTTTGCTGTAAGCGTGCAGCGACCCATCGATCCAGAAACCTGACGTGAGGATGGGTGACTCCGCGTGACTTCAACGACAAATGGCAGGCTGTGCCGGATCGGTTCGTCGCGCGTGCAACATTCATACGCGTTGGCGCGGAAGATTCCGCGGGACTGCGAAATCTTGCAAGCCCGGCGGCGCGCGTCAGTTCAGTAATGGGCATTTGCGCCGGGCTTTCCGTCGCTCACCGCCGCGATTGCAATGCTCGATCCCGGATCGATTCGGAGCGCGCGTAGCCGCAGGCCCACCCTCGACGTGATTCAGCACCTTCGCGATGTGGTCACGCGGCAGGCCGGCTTCGGCCATTCGCCGCCGCGGCAGTTCTCGAAGACGAAGATCGCGCCGTCGCCGGCCAGCTCTCGACGGCGCTCCTCGCAATCGTGCCGGCCATGGCCAATTGTAGCGACGGTCGACCATTTCCTCAGGCTGCGGTAAACTCTGGCCACGCCCGGTCGCCCGTTGGAGGGGGAGCGTGACCATGAGATCGCTGCTATGGGCCGTCCTGGCGCTCGCCGCCGCGAGCGCACAACCTGTCGCGGGTCACCATTCCATCTCAGCCGTCTTCGAGGCGGACAAGCTCGTGTCCGTCACCGGTACGCTCACCAAGGTCGACTGGATCAATCCCCATATCGTGATCTTCGTCGACGTGAAAACCGGGAGCGCGGTGGCCAATTGGAAGGTCGCGGGCGCGCCCCCGGCGTGGTGGAGAAATGTCGGCGTGAACCGTGCGGATTTCGCCGAGAGCCTCGCGCAGCAGGTGACCGTCGAGGTCAATCCCGCGCAGGACGGCTCGCCGTACGGCTACCTCCGCAAGATTAGATTTGCCAATGGCGAGTCGCTCGAAGCGACGAGCACGCAGTGAGGCGCGCGATGAAGCAAATAGCGTGTGCAGTCATCGTCTCGACGTTGCTGGCCTCCGCCGCCGCGGTCGCTCAGCAGGCCCGTCCGACCACCGGTGACCGCCCCGACCTGAGCGGCACGTGGGCGATCTTTCCCGGCGTCAACGCCTCGTCGGCGCTGAGGCGCGAGGCGGCCGGAACCGAAGAGACCCGCCGGCTGGACCGCACCGGCATCCGGGGCGCCGTCGGCCAGGGCCGTGGCGCGCTGCCGTGGACCGCAGCTCCGTCCTACAAGCCCGAGTTTCAGGCGAAGGTCCAAGACCTCGACGCGCGCCAAAGCAAGACCGACCCGGTCTTCTACTGCGGCAAGCCCGGCGTGCCCCGCGTCGGGCCTCCCCGCCGCATCATTCAGCTGCCGAATGAGGTCGTGTTCTTCTACGAGGACATGTCGGGAGATCCGTATCGCATCATTCCCACCGACGGCCGCCCGCACCGGGCCAGCGCCAACCCGTCCTCCTACGGCGATGCCGTCGGCCGGTGGGATGGGAACACGCTCGTGATCGACGTGCGGAACTTCGTCGACGACACCTGGTTCGGCGAGAAGGGCTACTTTCACACCGACGCGATGCGCGTCACGGAGCGGCTGTGGCGTGACGGCGACAACCTCGTATGGCAGGCCACGGTGGACGACCCCAACGTCCTCACCGCGCCGTGGACGATGGCGCCCCGAATGGTCAGGCGGTCGACACAGGCGCTGGAGGAGTCGCCGCCCTGCCGTGAGACGGACGGCCCGCTGCTGCGCAACGACGATCATCACGACCAGCGCTAGCGCCGTCCTTCAGCACTCGTTCATCGAATGGCACACGCCGACGTGAACGTCACGGTCGGCGGTGCCATGCGGGTCAAGCAACCTGCAGAGGAGGCCCGGCCATGCGTGTCGACCGCGGACGTGCGCGTGTGATCTCATTCGCCCTGGTGGTGATGTCGTGTAGCACGACAGCATGGGCACAGGCGGCCCCGGCCAACGCGCAGCCCGAATCGGGCAGCCGGTGGCTCGCGAAGTGTGCCGCACCGGCGCACGCCGAGCCGCCCGCAGACAATCAGGGCGTTGAGAAGGACGTCTGCCTCGGATGGGTGACGGGGCTGCTCGACCTCAACGAGATCTATCGCGGGCTTGGCGCGCTCGAGCGAACCAGCGAGGGCTTCTGCGTCCCGGCCGACGCCACACTTGAACAGGCCGCACGCGCGGTGGTGCAGTACCTAAAGGACCATCCGTCCGATTTGCACGTCTCGGCGCGGATGCTCGCCTACATGGCGCTGCGCCAGGCATTCCCGTGCCCCAGGCTGTAGGGCATCGAGGCACGGTCTGCGCGAGGGTCAGCAATGTCCGTCGTCCTTATTCGACCGTGCAGCGTGGACGATGCGCCGGCACTGCACGCGGCCGTGCGCGAATCGCTCGCCGATCTCCTGCCATGGATGCCGTGGTGTCATCCCGACTATTCCGCGCAGGAAGCCCGATCGTGGTTGAGGGCGCAGGTGCAGGCCTTCAACGAGCAGAAGTGGTTCGAGTTTGCCATCGTTGATGCCGAGGGGCACTACCTGGGTCAGTGCGGGCTGAACCAGTTCGACCAGGCCAACCGGCGCTGCAATCTTGGCTACTGGGTTCGTTCGAGCGCCACCGGGCGCGGCGTGGCCACCCGTGCGGTGCTGATGGCGCGGGACTGGGGCTTCCAGCACACAAACCTCGCCCGCATCGAGGTGGTGATCGCGGTCGGTAATCGTGCCAGCCTAAGGGTCGCGGAGAAGGCGGGTGCCGAGCGAGAGGGCGTCCTGCGGCATCGGCTCGTCCTGTCCGGCGGACCGCAGGATGCGGTGATGCTGTCGTTTGTTCGAAACCGGCAGGATGGATGAGCGTCTTACCGCTGTTGCCGGAGCACGCGGGCGTTGCGGGCGGCCACAATCGCCGCGACACCGTTGGAGGCGACCATCACCGCAATCGCGGCGGGCTTGTTGGTCTTCCACAGCCGCTCGGCGGCGACGATCGTGCCGACGGCGACGGCGGCCTTGACGGCGACAAAAGCACCGGTATTGCCGACCGCATCCCGCATCAGAGGATTGGCTTCGCGGGCCCCGCGCGCCAGCCCCTGCCTCGTCGAGTAGACGTCGAAGGCCTGCAGCGCCGCGTAGCTGGCATAGAGCGCCGGGAGCACGGCCGGCCGGCCAAGGGCCTTGCTGACATTCAGCGACGCCACCGGGGCGCCCGCCGGGGAGGCGGCGTCGTCGGCCGCATAGGCCGGGAAGGCCGACAGGGTCACGGTCAGGATGGCGGCGGCGGTGGCGGTGCGGTTCATGATGTCGGCCTCTCGTAAAGTCCCCGGTGCGTTGTGCGCCGGATGCCCTTCACAAGAGCGAAGCCGATGCCGCTCGTGCCGAATGTCATAAGTCATTGACAACAAGGCTATTAGTCGATCCATGAGGGGCGGAGCCCTGTGTGCGCTGGGCGCCGTTCGGCCGTGCGCACACAGCTGCACGCGCAGCGGGTCTTCTGGTGGCCGTCGACGACCGATCAATGGTGGCCAATCCGCGGGCGTTATGATGTGCGCGATGCCATATGCTGCGGGAACCGGTCTTGGTCCGTTCGAGATTCTCGGTCCGCTCGAGGTGGTCGGGCTGGGCGAGGTGTATCGCGCGCGCGACCACGAGCACGGGCGGAACGTCGCGATGCGGGTGCTGCCGGCCGACTTCGGCGGCAACCCCGACCTGCTGGCGCGCTTCGAACGGGAGGCGCGCGCGGCCGCGCTGGTGTCGCATCCCAACATCCTCGCCATCCACGACATCGGTACCGACGCGGGTGCGGCCTACATCATCTCGGAACCCATCGACGGCCGAACCCTGCGCGAGGTCCTGAGGGGCGGCCCGCTCCCGGTTCAGGCGGTCATCCAGTACGCCGTGCAGATGGCGCACGGTCTTGCCGCCGCTCACGACGCCGGCATCGTCCATCGCGACCTGAAGCCCGAGAACGTCCTCGTCGGCGCCGACGGACGTGTGCGGATTGTCGGGTTCGGCCTGGCAGCGGCCACGCAGGTCGAGTCGGCGCTGGCCGGGCTGAAAGGCGCGTCGCCCGGCACCACTCTGGGAGCCCCGGGATACATGTCGCCCGAGCAGGTGCGCGGCGTGCCACCCGATCCACGCTCCGACATGTTCACCTTCGGCGCCATCGTCCACGAGATGGTGACCGGCAGTCGTGCCTTCAGCGGCGATACGCCGCTCGAGACGATGACGGCGGTCGCCAAGTCGGATCCGCCGAAGCTCCCTGCGGAATTGCAGGTGCCTCCGGCTCTGGCGCGGACGATCGACCTGTGCTTGAAGAAGAAGCCGGGCGGGCGCCCAGCGGCCAGCGACGTGGCCCGAGTGCTGCACGACGTGTGGCAGCAGACGACCGCGCCAGCCCCCACTCCAGTCGCGCCCGAGCCGGTTGCCGTATCCGAACCGATGGCGGCACCCATGGCGTTCGATGTGGAGTCCCCGGCCGCCGATTCCGCGATCGTCCCGCGCCGTCGTCGCCTCGTGCCGATCCTGGTCGGACTCGGCGTGCTGGCAGTCGTGGCCCTGCTTGTCCCAGGCATGATGCGCGTTCTGCAGACCGCGTGGCTCGGCACCGTGGGCGCGCCCGCGTCGAACGCGCCCTCCGCGATCGCGACGATGACGATGCCCGATCGGCCGGTGGGGGAGTTCGCGTTGTCACCCGACGGGCAGCGCGTGGCGTTTACCGCGGCCGACAGCAACGGGCAGCGATGGCTGTGGGTGCGCTCGCTCACTGCAACCGGCGAGCAGCCGCTGCCGGGCACCGAGGGCGCCGCATTCCCATTCTGGTCGCCTGACAGCCGCTTTATCGCCTATTTCGCGCAGGGGGCGCTCAGGAAGATCGCCGCAGAGGGTGGCGCGCCGGTGGTGCTCGCCGACGCGACCGCCTCGTCGGCGGGCGCATGGGGCAGCGGCGACGTGATTGTGTTCCAGCGCGAGGCGTCGGGTGGCCCGCTGTACCGCGTCGACGCGGACGGGGGCACACCATCGCCGGTCACGGGCCTCAGATCCGGCGAGTCGGCGCACACGTGGCCCGTGCTCCTCGCCGATGGACAGCGCTTCCTGTACACGGTGGTTCCCGCCGATGACGAGGAGCCGAGCGTGCAGGTTGGCTCGCTCGAGTCGATGGATCGGCAGCCGGTGCTCTCGAATGCGTCGCGCGCGGCGCTCATCCCGGACTACGTCTTTTTCCTTCGCGAGAACGCGCTCACGGTGCAGCCCTTCGATGCCGGGAGCCTCCAGACGCGCGGCGATGCCCTGCCGATTGGCGGCGGGCGCGCCGGCTCCGGCGGCGACGCCGTCCGGGCATTCTCGATCTCGAGCGCGGGTGTCCTGGCGTACCAGACCGGGCCTCCGGCCGATCCGGCGCGCTCGCGCCTGGTGTGGCTCGACCGCACGGGTGCGGAGTCGGGCACCGTGGGCGAACCGGCCGATTACGGCGACGTGAGCCTGTCGCCCGATGGAACGCGCGTCGCCGTCAGCATCCGGGAGCCCGGCAGCGACGCGGGCGACATCGCGCTGGTCGAGATCGAAAGCGGCATGCGCACGCCGCTCACCTCCGATCCCGCCGACGACAGCGCTCCTGTCTGGTCGCCGGACGGGCGGAGGATCGCCTACGCGTCCACGCGGCAGGGGTCGACGGACATCTATCAGAAGGCTGTCACCGGGACAGGCAGCGACGTCGTGATTGTCGACGGCCGCGGCGACCAGATTGCGTACGACTGGTCGCAGAACAGCCGGTATCTGCTGTATCAGACCAATCAACCTGGCGTGGCGGCCGGCGGCAACTACGACCTGTGGGCGCGGATGCTGCCCGGCGGCCCCTCGTTCGCCTACTTCAGCACCGTGCGAACGGCCACGCTGCCCAAGCTGTCGCCCGATGGCCGGTGGGTGGCCTATTCGTCGGTCGAGGGCGGACGCGAGGATGTGTATGTCTCGCGCTTTCCAAGCCCCAGCGGGCGGCGGCGCGTCTCCGCGCGCGGCGGGTCGTGGCCGCGATGGCGGCGCGACGGCGAGGAGCTGCTGTATGTCGACCTCGACGACCAGCTGATGGCGGTGCCGGTCACGCCGGGATCGGCGCAGGAGTTCGGCGAGGCGAGCCCGCTGTTCCAGCTTCGCGCAAAACGCGATCGCGGCTACGCCTACGACGTGTCAGCCGACGGCCAGCGGATCCTCGCGAACATGGCCGGCGAAGGTGAGAGCGCGCGCCCGATGCGGCTGGTCGACTGGCGCGCGCAGCTCCAGCGCTAACGTGCCCCTCTCCCCGCCTCCCATCGTCGACACGAGGGCGTATTTCCGCCCGGTCTCCTCCGCGCTCGTGCTGACGCTGCGCGGGCTGCCGGCCGATGCCTGGCATCGCGGCACCCTTGCCGGTGCCTGGACCGTGCGCGATGTGGTGGCGCATCTGGTCGACTTGACGCTGCGCCGCGTGTCGTTTCATCGGGACGGGCTCGTTCCGCCGCCCCCCCCGTTTCCCATCCAGGGGGAGCGCGACTTTGTCCGGTTCATCAACGGCCTGAATCACGAGTGGGTTGCCGTCACGACACGACTCAGTCCGCAGGTGCTCACCGAACTGTTCGAGCGTGCGAGCGCGGACCTGGCCGGTTTCTTCGAGGCTCGTCCGCTCGATGCACCCGGCCTCTTCGGCGTGTCGTGGGCGGGCGAGGAGTCGTCAGCCGGCTGGTTCGATATCGGACGAGAGTTCACCGAGCTGTGGCATCACCAGATGCAGATCCGCCTCGCGGTCGGGGCGACCCCGTTGCCCGACGCGCGGTACCTGAAAGCCGTCCTCGAGATCGGCATGCGCGGGTTGCCGCACGCCTATCGCGACGTGCCGGCCGGCGAGGGCGACACCGTCGCCATCCACATCGACGGTCCCGCCGGCGGCGACTGGGCGCTCGAGCGGGGAAGCCGGTGGACGCTCTGGACAGGAGCGCCGGATCGGGCGGACGCGCGCGTGCGACTCTCGGACGACGTGGCGTGGAGGCTGCTGTTCAACGCGCTCTCCACGGCTCAGGCGTCGGAGTCCATTCAGATTGAGGGGCGAACTGAGCTGGCCGTTCCCCTCCTCCGGGCTCGATCGGTCGTCGTGTGAGCTCGTCCAGCGATCCGCCCTGCAATCTAGACCGGTTGACCGCGAATCACGCGAATCAGCAGGAACACGACCGCGATGACAAGCAGGACGTGGAGCCATCCGCCGAGCGTTGTCGTCGTGACCATGCCCAGCAGCCAGAGCACGACGAGCAGAACCACCAGAAACAGCAGCATGTGTCCCCCCCCGGCCCGGGACTAGCAGACCTGGTGCCATCTGCCTGAGCTCGCACTGTCCGGCTTCGCCGATGCGACAGCCACTGGACGCCGCCCCAGGTCGAGCTCGGTCGCGAGCCGTTGCTCGATACGTCCGTCATCCACGTTCATCTGATGATCTCCAGCAGGGTTCGGTGCACTATCGGACCGTTCCGGCCTGCTGTGCGGCCGGCGCCCGCTCGGCCGCGCTGATGAGACGACGCCCGATCGAAACGAAGGCGAGCGCCGTCGCAGGCATCACGGCGGCATAGAGCAGGCCGGCAACCGCCAGGTCCGGGCGGTTCAGCATGTTGAAGTTGATGGCAAACGACAGGGCCAGATTCTGGACGCCCACCTCGAAGGTGATGGTGACGGCCTGGGTCACCGGGAGCCTGAACAGCCGTGCCAGCCCGAACCCCATGGCCATCGTCAGCAGGTTCATCGCCACGACCAGGGTGCCGGCTGTCGCCAGGTGATCGATCAGCTGCCGGTAGCTCGACACCACTCCCAGAATGAGCACGAGGGCCATGAGGTAGAGCACACCCTTGCGGATTGGCTCCACGGCCCGCACGGCGAACGCCGGAAACCGGGCGCGAATGAGCATCCCGACGACCAGCGGCAGCAGCGTGTACGAAATCAAGCCGATGAGCATGGGAAGCACGGGAAGTGCTCCGAGCTGCCCCTCATCGCCGAAGGTCTGCAGCGCGACGTTGATCAGAAAGGGAATGCTGAACACCGTGATGATGCTGGTGATGGCCGACAGCGTCACGCACAGCGGCACGTCGGCTCGCGCCGCAAACGAGTAGGCATTCGACGTGATGCCGCTCGGACACGCCGCCAGAATGACCAGGCCAACCGCGATGAACGGCGGGGGGTTGAACAGCAGTGCCAGCGCGAATGCGGTCAGCGGCATTCCGACGAGCTGTCCGACGAGGCCGATCGTCACGGCCTTGGGGAATACGATGACGCGCTTGAAATCGACCACCGTCAGCGTCAGGCCGAGGCCGACCATGACGGCACGAAGCACCCATGGGACCACTTCGGCATTGATGAACGCGGCCTGCTGGCTGAGCGCCTGCAATAGACCCATACAGTCCCCTCGTTTAGGCCTGCGCCACGATGCGGTTGCGCATCGTGCCGATCCCTTCCACGTCGGTTTCCATGATGTCGCCGTCGTGAAGAAACTCGGGCGGGGTGCGCGCGAAGCCGACGCCGTCCGGCGTGCCTGTCGCGATGATGTCGCCGGCCTCGAGCGTCAGGCCGTGCGATAACGACGCGATGAGCGCATCGATCGGAAAGATCATGTCGCGGGTATTGCCGTGCTGCTTGACCACGCCGTTCACGCGGAGCGCGATGTCTTTGGCATGCGGGTCGCCGAACTCGTCGGCGGTGACGACATACGGTCCCATCGGGCAGGAGCCGTCGAGGCTCTTGCCCTTGAAGAACTGGCCGTGACGATTCTGCAGGTCGCGAGCTGTCACGTCATTGACGATCGTGTAGCCGAACACGTGGCCGAGCGCCGCGTCCCGGCGGATGTTCAGGCCGCTGACGCCGACGATCACGCCCAGTTCCGCTTCCCAATCGAGCTCCTGCGTCGCGGATCGATGCCAGGGCACGTCATCGTACGGCCCGACGACCGCGGTTGGGGCCTTGGTAAAAAACATCGGCACCTCGGGAATCTTGACCTGGACGCCTCGCGCCCGCGCGGCCTCCTCGGCGTGGCCCACGTAGTTTCTGCCGACGCAGAAGACGTTCTTGAGGGGGCGCGGAATGGGCGCGTGGTACCGAATGTCCGCGAGGGGAAAGCCGGCGCCCCCGAGGCGCGGGAGGGCCCGGTTCACCGTGTCGGCGACGAGGCGCCAGGTCGCCGGACCGCCGGCGATGAGATCGAGGAGCGTCGTGGGCGCCGGCGCGGTGCCCTGCGTGCCTGCAATCGTCTGCAGATCCACCACGCGGTCGCCCTGTGCCACACCCAGCCGTGGTGTCGTATCGTCCTTGACGGAAAACATCACATATCGCATGAGCGCCACAGCCTACCACGCCGGTTGCTGCCAGGCTGAGGCAGCCTTGTTTGGCGGGCTCCAATTGTGGAGAATCGCGAGTCTATGAGGCGCGGGCTCCGGCGGTGCTACGTCGCTCTGGGGGCGGTGGTCGTGCTGGGCGTCTGCCGGTCCCTGGCGACCGAGGCGCTGGCCCAGTGGGCACCGGCCGCCAGCGACGCCGAGAATCCGGCGATTGCGTACTCGGCGACAGAGCCCGCGGACGCCGTTGCGCGCCTGCAGCGCGCCATCGATTCCGGAAAGACGCTGCCCTTCGACCGGCGACACGGCTACCTGCCGGCCGTGCTCCGCGAGCTGAATGTTCCCGTGTCGTCTCAGGGTCTCGTTTTCTCCAGGACCAGCTTCCAGCGCGATCTGATTTCACCGGCGAGACCACGGGCGCTCTATTTCAATCGCGACCTCTACGTGGGTTGGGTCCCCGGCAGCGCCACGATCGAGATCGCTGCAGTGGATCCCACGCTTGGCGCGGTGTTCTACACGCTGGCCCAGAACGCGGCCGCGCCTCCGCGGTTCGAGCGCCAGACGCGCGCCTGCCTGCGCTGCCATGATTCGGCCTCGGCGACGGCCGGAGTGCCGGGCCTGATCATGAAGTCGGTGTCGACGGACGGGGAGGGAGAGCCGATTGCTTCCGCCGGCGCCGACGTGATGAGCGATCGGACGCCGATGCACAAGCGGTGGGGCGGATGGTACGTGACGGGCACGCACGGTGCGCAGCCCCACATGGGCAACGCGATTGGCGTCCGCCCGCCGGGTGGCACGCCGTTCGACGCCGGACCGTACCTCAGCTCCCACAGCGACCTCGTTGCGCTCACGGTGCTGGCGCACCAGAGCCACGTCCAGAATCTGCTGACGCGCGTCGGCTACCGTACGCGCATGGCGCTCTATTTCGATCGCCAGCGCAACGCCGAGCTGGGACGAAGCCGCGACGACGTGCCAGAGCCGACAAGGCGCCTCATCGAGCGCGTCGCCGAGCCGCTCGTGCGCGCCCTGGTGTTTGTGGACGAAGCGCCGCTCGTCGAGCCTGTGGCCGGGACCTCCGGGTTTTCGGACGCGTTTGCCCAGCAGGGGCCGCGAGATCATCGTGGCCGTTCGCTCTTCGAGCTGGATCTCACCCGGAGGCTGCTGCGCTATCCGTGCAGCTACCTGATCTACTCGGCGGCGTTTGACGCGCTGCCCGCGCCAGCCAGGGAATACGTGTACGGACGGCTGTGGGAGGTGCTGAGCGGCAAGGACGCCAGCCAGACGTTCGCGCACCTCTCCCACGCCGATCGCGCCGACATCCTGGAGATCCTGCTCGACACCAAGCCGGAGTTTGCAGCCTATGCACCATGAACCTTCGTCTCGTCTTGTCGTTGTCGCGGCCTTCGTCAGTCTCTTCGTTCTGTGCTGGCGACCGGTCACCCTCGGCCAGTCCACGGCCTGGGTGCGCACCGGAGGGCCGTCAGGAGGCATCGGCTACGACATCAGGGTGCGCCCGGACAACCCCGACATCATGTACGTCACCGATGCGCTCGCCGGCGTGCACAAGAGCACCGACGGCGGGCTGACGTGGGTCAGCATCAATCAGGGCATCGACGCGCGCGTGGGCCCGTCCAGAGACCACATTCCGGTGTTCTGCATCACGCTCGATCCAAACAACCCCGACGTGCTCTGGGTCGGCATGCACGAATTCAGGGGCGTCTATCGATCCGGGAACGGCGGCGCCACGTGGGAGAAGCGCACGAATGGCATCGCCGAGGAGTTCGGCCTGACGGTCCGCGGCATTACCGTGCAGGCCGGCAACCCGAATACGGTGTACGTCTCGACCGGGATCTTCGATCGAGAGGCCGCCAATTCGCGTCAGGAGTTCAATGAGCCTGGGGGGGTTGGCATCCTGAAGAGCACGGATGGCGGCGCATCGTGGGCCACGATCAACAGCGGCCTGGGCAATCTGTACGTCGGCTCGCTGTTCATGCATCCGCGGGATCCTCAGACGCTGCTGGCCCGCACCGGGAACATTTCCTATCGCGACGGCGGCGGCATCTACCTGACCACCGACGCCGGGGGCACATGGCAACACGTGGGCGGAGACCTCATTACATCCGTGGAGTTCTCGACCGGCGACCCCAGCCTCGCGTACGCGACTGGAAACCGGGAGTTCTTCCGCAGCAGCGACGGAGGGCAGACCTGGCGGGCGTATCTCAATCGGGACGGCCAGGCCTGGGGCCCTGCAGGGATCATTCCCGGATTCCCGATTGACGTGCAGATCGATCCGCGCGACACGATGCGACTGTTCGTGAACAACTACGGCGGCGGCAACTTCCTGACCGCCGACGGCGGCGCCTCATGGGATCTCGCCAGCACGGGCTACACCGGAGCGGCGGTGACCGACGTCGCGGTAGGACATCAGGATGCGGCGGTGATCTACGCCAACGCCAAGAGCGGACCCTTCAGAAGCCGGGACGGGGGACAGACGTGGGTCGGGATGAATCCGGTCGATCTGCGGCCGGTCAATGAGGGCGCCAGACTCGCAGTCGATCCTGAGGACGACAATCACATTCTGATGTCGTCGGCCCACCAGGGGTTTGCGTTCGAGAGCGTGGATGGTGGCGCCACATGGCAGCTCGTCATCGACTATCAGGAGGAACTGATGAACCTGCCGGGGGGAGGGATTCGTTTTCAGCAGGGGCTGCAGGCCATCGCGTTTGCCCCCTCCTGGCGCCTCAAGGTCTATGGCGGGTTCGGCGTTCAGCGGTGCGTCCTGTACCTCGAGGAATGCTCCACACCGACAATCGTAGGAGTGCTGACCTCCGACGACGGCGGGAAGACGTGGACGCGTCAGACGGGCACGGGGTTCGACACTTCATCGGTCCCGGCGATCGCCGTACACCCGCAGAACCGCGACGTGGCGTGGGCGGGGACGCTTGGCAAGGGCGTCTTCAAGACGACCGACGGCGGCAGCCGCTGGACGGCGGCGTCAACCGGCCTGGGGGATCTCAACGTCGAGGCGCTCGCCGTCGATCCAACCCGCCCTGACGTGCTCTACGCCGGGACCGGCTCCAAGGGCGTGTACAAGAGCCGCGATGGCGGGGCCACCTGGACGGCGAGCGGCGGCGGCATGAAGGCGACCGAAGAGATCAAGGCACTGGCCGTCAATCCCGGCCGGCCCGACCTTGTCTATGCGGGCTCGTACGAGTCGGGCGTCTACGCCACGACCAATGGCGGCGCGTCGTGGACGCTCGTCAACAACGGACTCCGCAACCGGTCGATTCGTGCGATGACGATCTCGCGCTCCGGCGACGTGCTCTACGTCGGGACGTTTGGCGAGGGCGTGTTCCGCCTGGGCGCCGTGTCCGGCTCAGCCACAATCCGCTGACAGGCGCGACTGCCAGTTCTGACGTCGCTTCCACATAGGAGTGAAAGCCGCGCGATATAATCCCGACAGATGCGGCTCTGCCGGTTTAACGACGATCGCCTGGGCCTGGTCGAGGGCGCCCGTCTGCGCGACGTCACGACAGCGCTCGACGTGCTGCCGGCCTACCGCTATCCGCTCCCCGGCTACGACACGCTGGTCGCCAATCTCGACGCGATCCGGGCGCGTATCGAGTCAATTCGCGGCCAGGCGCCGGCCGTGCCGCTTCCGGGCGTGACGCTGCTGAGCCCGGTCGCCAATCCGGGAAAGATCATCGCGGCGCCGGTCAACTATCAGAAGCACCTCGACGAGGTGAAGTCGGATCGCCAGATTCACGCGGGCAACCCCGCGCACACCATCACCATCCAGCAGGCGGGCGTGTTTCTGAAGGCCTCGAGCTCGCTTGTCGGCCCCGGCCAGGGCGTGGCGATTTGCAAGCCCGACCGCCGGACCGACCACGAAGTGGAGCTGACGTGCGTGATCGGCCGGACCGCCAGCCACGTGTCGCGCGCCGATGCGCTCGAGTACGTGGCGGGGTATGCGATCGGCCTCGATATCTCGATCCGCGGCTCCGAAGACCGCAGCCTCCGAAAGTCGCCCGACAGCTACACGGTGCTCGGCCCGTGGCTCGTTACCGCCGACGAGATTCCGGACCCCGGCACGCTCGATCTGGAGATTTCGGTCAACGGGCAGCTGCGGCAGAAGTCGAACACGACATACCTGATTCTGGGCGTGGCCGAGCTGATCGAGCTGGCTTCCTCCTTCTACACGCTGTATCCCGGAGACCTGATCCTCACGGGCACACCGGAAGGCGTCAGCCCAATCGAGCCGGGCGACCACATCGTCGCCACCATCGAGCGCATTGGCACAATGGAGGTCGACGTACGTGCGGCCGGCGCGGCGAGTACGCAGGCCGGGTTCGTCCCGACCCGGCAAGTGGGGTAGCCATCCATGGAAAGCACAACTGCAACCGCGTTCACGACACAGGGGCTGGCGCCGGATCGGCGCGACCTATACGCGCGTCTCGACAAGAAGAACGCCGCGCCGCTGTGGGAAGTGCTTGGCAAGATCATTCCGTTCGAGCCGACGCCGGAGGCGGTGCCGGTGCTCTGGCGATACGACGAGATGCGGCCGCTGCTGCTCGAAGCGGGCACGCTGCTCACGGCCAAGGAAGCGGAGCGCCGGGTGCTCGTGCTCGAAAACCCGGGACTTCGCGGCCAGTCGCGCATCACGCAAAGTCTCTACGCGGGGCTGCAGCTCATCCTGCCGGGTGAGATTGCGCCGGCTCACCGCCACACCATGGCCGCGCTGCGTTTTGTCGTCGAAGGCACCGGCGCCTACACGTCGGTCGAAGGAGAGCGCACGACGATGCACCCCGGCGACTTCATTCTCACGCCGTCGTGGACCTATCACGACCACGGCAATCCGGGTGACGTGCCGGTGATCTGGCTTGACGGCCTCGACGTGCCGATTGTGAACCTGTTCGATGCAAGCTTCAGGGAGAGCTACCCGGGCGAGATGCAGCCCAACACGGTGGTCGAAGGGGACTCGCACGCGCGGTACGCGGCCAACATGCTGCCGGTCGACTGGCGGCCCGCCAGGCCCTCGTCGCCGATCTTCAACTATCCGTATTCGCACAGCCGGGAGACGCTCCAGGCGCTGCACCGGAACGGCCCCGTCCACGCGTGCCACGGCGTGAAGATGCGGTTCATCAACCCGGCAAGCGGCGGGTCCCCGATGCCGACGATTGGCGCCTTCATGCAGCTGCTGCCGAAGGGCTTTCGCGGGGCTTCGTACCGGGCAACCGACGCCACCGTGTACGCGGTGGCCGAAGGGCGCGGCCGGACGCGCATCGGCGAGACGGTGCATCCGTGGGGACCGCGCGACATCCTCGTCGTCCCCTCCTGGACGCCGGTCAGCCACGAGGCCGAGGACGAATCGGTGCTCTTCAGCTTCTCCGATCGCCCCGCCCAGCAGGCCCTCGGCTTCTGGCGGGAGCAGGCGCCGCTCTCCGGCTAGACGGAACGAATCGTGTCGTTCACGCTCGGCTCGAGGTTTGCCTGCGAACGTGAACCCGAACCGAGAAGCAGGAATGTAGAAGGGCGAACACAGATCTATGAACTCCAGACACTACCGCATCGGCCAGATCGTGCCGAGCTCCAACACCACGATGGAGACGGAGATTCCGGCGATGCTGCGCGCGCGCGAAGCGGTGGAGCCGGAGCGCTTCACGTTCCACTCCAGCCGCATGCGGATGAAGCAGGTCACGCAGGACGAGCTCGCGGCGATGGATGCCGAGTCCGATCGGTGCGCCGCGGAGCTGGCCGATGCCCGCGTGGACGTCATCGGCTACGCGTGCCTGGTCGCCATCATGAGCATGGGCAAGGGGTACCACTGCCAGTCGGAGCGGCGCCTTCACGAGCGGACGCAGCGGGAGGGCGCCGCGGCGCCTGTCGTCACGAGCGCCGGCGCGCTGGTGCACGGCCTCAAGACGCTGGGCGCGCGGAAGATCGCGATGGTGGCGCCGTACATGAAGCCGCTGACGCGGATGGTGGCCGACTACATCGCGCACGAGGGGTTCGAGGTCGTCGACACGGTGTCGCTCGAAATCCCCGACAACGTCGCGGTCGGACGCCGCGACCCGATGGCGCTCGTGGACGTCTACAAGCAGCTCAATCTCGCGGGCGTGGACGTGCTGGTGCTGTCGTCATGCGTCCAGATGCCGTCGCTCGCCGCCATCCCGTTCGTCGAGAGCGAGTGCGGCCTGCCGGTTGTGTCAGCCTCGGTGTGCACCACGTACCAGATGCTGCAGAAGCTGGGGCTGAAGACGTACGCGCCGAACGCCGGCGCGCTGCTCTCGGGCCGCTACTAGGCGCTATACTCGCGGCGTAGAGCGGTACAATGCCAACGTGGAGGACGTGATCCGGCGCCTGCTGGCCGAGTTGGGTGAGGATCCCTCGCGTGAGGGCCTGGTCCGGACGCCCCAGCGCGTCGAGCAGGCGTTCAGGTTCCTCACGAGCGGGTACACGGCGGATATCGACGCCATACTCAACGATGCCCTCTTCACCGTCGATTACAACGAGATGGTGATCGTCAAGGACATCGATTTCTACAGCCTCTGCGAGCACCACCTGCTGCCGTTCTTCGGCAAGTGCCACGTGGCCTACATCCCGCGCCGGCGCGTGATCGGCTTGAGCAAGCTTCCCCGCCTGGTCGACGTGTTTGCCCGGCGCCTGCAGATCCAGGAGCGCATGACGAACCAGATTGCCCAGACGATTCAGGACAAGATCAACCCGCTGGGCGTGGCGGTCGTCTGCGAAGGGACCCATTTGTGCATGTCGATGCGCGGGGTCGAGAAGCAGAACTCGTTCGCGGTGACGAGCGCCATGCTCGGCAGTTTCCGCGACAACGCGAGAACCCGTATGGAATTTCTCGAGTTGATCAAGCACAGGAGCGACCTGCCCACGGCCGTCTCGTCCGGGGCCGGCCTGACGTGTGTAACGGACTGACGATGCGCATCGTCGCACCATCGCACCTTGTTATCGGGTTACTCGTCATCTTGTGGTGCCCGGCGCCCGCCGGCGCACAGACGCGGCGCGCCCCCGCCCAGCCGGCGCCAAAAACGGAGCCGGCGCTCGTCGACTGTCCGTCGCCGCTTGGTGAGGGTGTGCAGACCCGGCGTGTGTTCTGCGACGTGCTGACCGATCGGGATCCTGCTGCCGGCATCATCATCAAGCTGCCGCCGCATACAGGTCCGGTGACGCTGACCTTCGATCTCCACAACCGGCACACGTATTCGGAGGACCTGATCAAGACCAACCGCGCCTATCGTCACTACACGGCCACCATCGGCGTGCTGACGGCCGACAACACGCTGCTGGCGCGCGCGGTCGTGCAGAACGAGTTCCGAACGGCGGCCGACCTGATCGACCGCGTGGCGGGCGGCGCCGGCCCCGGCGGCGTCAAGGCGGTCGCGCCGACGGGCCTGGAGCCGATCAGCATCACGATCCCGGCCCAGGAGGAGACCGTCAGCATCCTCGGCGAGAAGCTGTCGGTCATCCGGGTCGATGCGTCGACGCCCGACAACTTCAGCGCCCCGGGCCGTCCGATTGCCATTATCAGCAACGTCATGGTGCAGTACCGCCCCGCGCCGGCCCGCCGCCCCCCCACGCGCCGGTGAGCAGCCGCCCCGAGCTGCTCTCGATCATCGTCCCTGTGTACAACGAGGTTGCCACCTCGCGCGCGGTGATCGATCGGCTGCTGGCCGTCGACCTGCCGCTGTTGCGCGAAATCCTCATCGTTAACGACGGGTCTACGGACGGGACGGAGCAGGCGCTGGATGCGGCCGTCGGCGAGGGATTGCCGATCAGGGTGCTGCACGCCGACCGCAATGCCGGCAAGGGCAGCGCCATTCGTCAAGGGTTGCGCCACGCGCGCGGCTCGATCGTCGCGATCCAGGATGCCGATCTCGAGCTCGATCCCGGTCAGCTGGCCAGCCTGGTCGATCCGTTCCTGACCGGTGCCGCCGAGGTCGTGTATGGATCCCGTTTCCTGCACGGCCGATCGGGCGCGCCCTTCATGACGTTTGCGGCGAATCGAGTGCTGACCGCCGCCACGAACCTGCTGTTCGGGTCCTCGCTGACCGACATGGAAACCTGCTACAAGGTGATGCGGGTCGATGTGGCGCGCTCGCTCGATCTCACCGCGAACCGTTTCGACATCGAGCCGGAGATTACGGCCCGCCTGTTGCGTCGCGGGTATCGCATTCACGAGATCCCTGTCCGGTTCGAGCCGCGGTCGAGGCGTCAGGGCAAGAAGATCGGCTGGCGGGACGGTATCCGGGCGCTGGTGGTGCTGGGAAGGGAGCGACTGAGGAGGTGAGATGCGCGCCGTCGCCCTAGCCCTCCTTCTTGCCGCGGTCGTCGCGCTGGGGATTCGATGGGGGACGTTTGTCGCCGGCGGCTCGGACTCGTACTGCTATCTGCACCAGGCGCAACGCTGGGCCTCCGGGCGCTTGCAGGTGCCGGAGCCGCTGGCGCTCGACGCGCCGTGGCCGGATGCGCCGCTGACCTTCGCGCCCGCGGGACACCTCCCCTCCCCGACCGTGCCTGGCGCCGTCGTCCCCATCTGTCCGGCCGGGTTGTCGATCGCGATGGCGCCGCTCGTGGCGATTGGCGGTATCCGGGCGGCCTTTCTGCTCGTACCGCTCTTCGGCGCGCTGCTGGTGGGCGCCACGTGTGCCGCCGGCTCGCGGTTCGGCGCGCGTATTGGGGTGGCATCCGCGCTCGTGGCCGCCGCCAGCCCCGTCTTTCTGTATCAGCTCGTGCAGCCGATGAGCGACGTGCCGGCCGCGGCTTTGTGGATGCTGGCGGTGGCTGCCGTCACCGGCACGCGGCGTCGCGGTGCCGCACTGGGGGGCCTGGCCGCCGGCGCGGCGATCCTCATGAGGCCGAACCTCGTACCGCTGGCGGTTCCGCTGGGGATGTTTCTTCTCTGGAGGCCGGAGCGTACGTGGCGCGACCGCGGGCGGACCGCGTCGGTGTTCGCGGCTGGAGTGGCAGCGGGCGGTGTGGCAGTCGCGCTGATTCAGTCCGCGTTGTACGGATCGGCGCTCGTCTCCGGCTACGGATCCGTGGGCGCGCTGTTCAGCGCCGGCAGCATTGTGCCAAACGCCGCGCGGTATGCGTCATGGCTGTCTGCGACGCAGACGCCGGCGTGGCTGCTGGCCGCGGCGGCGCCCGTCCTGCTGCCAGGCGCGCTGACGCGGCTGTTCGCCGGGCTGTTCCTGGTCAACGTCGCCTGCTATCTGCCGTACGGGGTGTTCGACGACTGGTCGTATCTCCGGTTCCTGCTGCCAACCCTCCCCCTGCTGATGATTCTCGCGATTGCATCGGTTGACGCGGTCTGCCGCCGGGTGGCGTCATGGACCGCGCGTCCCGTCGTGGCCATCGTGGCGATCGTGCTGAGTGTCGTCGGCGTGCGCGAGGCGCAGGCACGGAATGTCTTTCGCCTGCACGCGCTCGAGGCGCGATACGAGCGCGCGGGCCTGTTCGTCGATCGGCGGTTGCCGCCGAATGCCGTCGTCATTACCAGCTGGCAGAGCGGCAGCGTGCGGTTCTACTCAGGACGGCGAACGCTCGTGTGGGACGGGCTCGATCCGGCCTGGCTCGACCGGGCCGTGAGCTTCCTGCGCGCCCGCGAGCTGGAGCCGTTTCTGCTCTTTGAACGGTGGGAAGAGCCGCTCTTCCGTCGACGATTCGCGAGCAGCCTGCTCGGGAGGCTCGATTGGCCGCCCGCCGCCGAAGTGTCGTCGCAGGTGCGCATCTATCGTCCTGACGACCGCGAGCAGTATCTCAATGGCACGCAGCCGCCGACCGAATACGCGCGCTGAGGGCGCCGGCCGTCGCCGTCGTGTCACGCGGGCATCGGCGATGTGCAGAGTTCACGCTTCTGCCTTCTCGGTTCTCGGTTCGTGTTCACGTTCGGTTCGGGGTTCGTGGGTTCGCGGGTTCAGCATTCGGTACGCCGGTTGCGGACGCGGCACACCCTCTTCTCAGGTGCGTAGTGTCCGGCTTCAGCCGGACCTCCGAACCTGAACACGAAC
>Ga0209640_10000751_pt1 | contig 25853 bp, 36 predicted proteins | sample RifCSP10_1_FD_184018 | JGI IMG/M metagenome (GOLD analysis project Ga0209640, IMG submission 184018) | Soil microbial communities from Rifle, Colorado - Rifle CSP2_sed 10_1 (SPAdes) (version 2) | ecosystem: Environmental > Terrestrial > Deep subsurface > Rock core/Sediment | place: Rifle... | reverse complement strand
GTGGTGGACGTGCAACGCCGCGGGGGGCTGGGCGCACCTCAGTCCGCCTCGGCTAGGAATCGCGCTCACCGGGGGCCTAAACAGCGGCGGGCCTACCGAGGACGCCGAGCACACCTGCCGCCGCATCCAGGGGCCGGTGTTCACGGCGGGCACGACCTACAAGTCGATCTACCGGGTCAAGTGGGACGCCTTCGAGCAGGGTGAGTTTGACTGGTACGTCGACTCGGGCGACGGGCAGGGGTATGTCCAGTACGCCGCCATGACCGACGTGAGCACGATGTGGCGCTCGTCTTCAGGGCCGGACGCGGGGACGTTTCCGCAGCTCCTGATGTACCGCAAGACGGACAACTCACTGCCCGACGCGGTGACGTACTACGGCGGCTTCATTCGGGGCTCGGTGATGTCCGACGTCGTGATCCCGTGAGCCTGAACAGCGAGATTCTGGCGGACGCACCGCTTCTCTACCACCGCCTTAACACCCTCTCGGGCACGGAGACGGACCAGGGCTCGGGCGCGCACACGTTGACGTATAACAACGAAGGCGCGATGACCCGGCAGTACCCCGGACTCATCGGGAGCGATTCGGACACCGCCGTTTTGATGGATTGCTTGAATGGCGCGTACTGCTCGACGCCACACACCTCCGACCTCACCTTCACCGCCGCGCCTTTCACGGTGGAGCTGCTCTGGCGACCGACCGTCATCGACGCAGGAAACTCGCACACCCTGGTCGGCAAGGGCTCGTTCGGCAACGGCGGCTGGATGCTTCAAAACCGTCTGGGCGCGCTTGCGCTCACATTCCTCGGCGTCGTCGACATCATCTCGACCTTCGTGCCGGTCGTCAACACGACCTATCACCTCGTCTGCGCCTGGCGCGCGAGCGGCAACACGGACTTCTACGTTAACAACGTCAAGGAGAACATCCCGACGGCGGGAAGCCCGACTACCAACTCGCAGCAGACCACGATCGGTCGCGATTCGACCGGCGCCGGCAACGTCGACGGCGCGAGCGTCTTCGACGAGCTCGCGATCTACAACACTGGGCTCTTGGATGCGCGGGTTTCGGCGCACTTCGCTGCGTTGAGCGTCGCGCCGACGCTTCTCACCCTTCGCTCCCCGCTTCGCTGGTGATGCGCGATGACGATCTCGATCGTCAACGGCAACCGCGGCACGGCCACCGAGAAGACCTCGGATCAGACGCTCGCGCTGACGCCCTCCGGCGATCTCGCCCGCGGTAACTTCGCGCTCCTCGCCGTCGTCATCGACAACCCGGCAACGTCGGAAGGCGAGACCGCACATCTCTCGGTCTCCGACACGAAGGGCCTGACCTGGACGAAGCTCCGCGAGCAGACCGAGGCGAACACGGCCGCCCTAACGGGCGTTACCTGCGCGCTCTTTCTCGCCATGTGCGACTCGGCCGGGCTCACGACCTCGGATACGATCTCGATCGCGCTCGGCACCGCAGCCACCGCCAAAGGTGCAGGTCTCGCAGAGCTCTCCGCGGGCGTTCTCAAGCGGATCGTCCTCTCGGCTTCGGGGGCAGCCGGCTCGAACGGAGCAGCCGCCACGAGCTACTCGGTCGCGCTCTCAGGGCTGACGAACGTCGCCGGGCTGTACGTCGGCATATCCGCCTGCGAGAACGATGTGGATACCGCCTGCACGCTCGATGCGGGATATGGAGAGATCGGCTTCGGCTCCATCGGATCCGGCGTCGCAGGCGTTGCAACCTCGAACGTGCGAGCTCGCGTCGGAACGCTCGCGAACACGTCGGCGGGCGACACCTTCGACGCTTCTGGGCTGACTTCCTCCGACCGAGCGACGATTCTCGTCCGCCTCGAGGAAGCCGACATCCTCGTCCCGCCGACCCGCCTGATGGCGCCCTACGTGCCCGCATGACGCGCCCGCTCTGGCCCGCACGCTCGTACAGCTATCCGGGACTCATCCGCGTCTCGCAACTGCTCGGCTCGCTCCCGGTTAGCGGGCCGACGGGCACGGTGACGCTGGGCCAGGCCCTCGAGACCGGCGTCGCGCAGCAGATCCGCCCGCTCCGCACATACGTCGTCGGACAGGCGGCCGAGACCGCCGTCGCCCAGCCCTTCACCGAGGTCAAGAGCGTGGTCATCGGACAGGCGCTCGAGACCGATACGGCGAGCGCGTTCGGGCGCGCGAAAGTTCTCCTCTTCGGACAGGCATTCGAGGTCGACACGGCGCAGCCGTTCGGCCGACTCAAGCTGAAAGCGCTGGGGCAGGCGCTCGAGACCGATCTCGCGCAGCCGATCGCGTGGGCACCCAAGCGCCGGCTCGTCAACCAGGCGCTCGAGGTCGATCTCGCGCAGCCCTTCACGAGGCTGAAGCTGCGGGCGTTCGGACAGGCCTCCGAGTCGAACCTGGCGCAGCCGCTGGGGCGGCTCAAGTCGAGTACCTTGGGGCAGGCGCTCGAGGTCGATCTCGCGCAGGTCTTCGCTCACACGAAGTCGAGGGCCATCGGCCAGGCACAAGAGCTCGACGTCGCTCAGCCGTTCGGCCGACTGAAGATCAGGTTCGTCGGCCAGGCGCTCGAGACCGATCTCGCGCTTGCCTTCGCGCCTGGCGGCGCGACCATTCAGGGCTTGGTCGACGTCGGCGGCGTACGGCTCGTCCTCGGGACGGCTGCGCGAGCGCGCCGGGCTCAAGGGGCCGCCGATACTCGGCTAGTCATGGCTCAGGCGAAGACGCAGACCCACTCGTGACGATCGAGACGCTCCCGACGTTCGACCTCGTCGTCGAGCGAGCCCGCACGGTCACGCTCGAGCTCGGCCCGCTCACGACGGAGAACTATCTCGGCGTGAAGGTGCCAATCGACCTGACGGCCGTCGGGACGAAGATGTGGCTGACCGTCAAGCACTCCGTCGACGACGCCGACCCCGGCGAGGTCCAGCTCACCGAGGCTTCGGGGATCACGCTTAACTCGCCGGCGACGGCCGACAAGAACTTCGCGACGGCGCTCATCCCCGAGGCCACGTTCGCCGATGCCGCCGCCGAGTACAAGGATCGGACGATCCTCGTCTGGGACGCCGTCTGGGAGCTCGGCTCCCGCCACGAGACCGTCGCGCGCGGGAAGCTGATCGTCGTCCCGAGCGTCACGAGGGCGACGTGAACCGATGGCGGCTCCTGCGCTCGAGCAGACGTTCGCGCTTGTCGAGAGTGCTGTAGGTCGCAGGCTCCGCCAGTCCGAGCGCGCTATCGACGTCCTGCTCCTGCACGGCGCCCTCGAGCGCGCGAAAAACGAGCTCGACGCCGCGATCTCGGAGGAGATGCTGCGGGCGACTCGCTCCTGGATCCGCTCGGCGCAACCGACGCCCTACCCGCAGCTCGAGCTGACGAAGGAGATTCTCGCACCGCTGGAGGAGCTGCACGCACTCGGGCTCGAGGAGGCCATGAACGAGCTCGAGCGCGCCGGCTACGGCTTCGACGAGCAGACGGAGCGCTTCCTCGCCGCGCCCGATCCGCTTCCCGGCGGCGGGTTCGAGAGCTTGCAGAACACAGTCCGACGCGGCCTGCTCGGCATCGGGATCCGCATCAGTGACGATCTCGTTGCGGTCGATCTGTCGGCGGCCAGCTCCGCGATGATCGGGCAGGCCCTTCTGAACGTGCCGGGCGCGCGCGATCTGGCGAGCCGGGTCGTATCGACGGCGCTCTACTCGGGCATGGGCGCGACCTTCGAGGAGAACGAGGATCTTGTTGATGGTTTTGAATATTCCGCCGTCCTCGACGCTGCCACCTGTTCTGAATGTTGGCCGCTCGACGGCACGACCTACCCGAGTTGGGCGGCGATCCAGGAAGTGCTGCCCGGAGGCGGGCCGAATCCGGCGTGCCTGGGTGGCGGACGGTGCAGGTGTAGGGCGGTACCGGCGCCAGCATGACCGACATTCGCATCCGCGTCGACTCCGACGACGCCGACCGCGACCTAGCGCGGCTGGCGCTCTTCCTGACAGACCTGCGCTCGTTCTGGCCGAAGGTCGTCCCGCTCTTCGTCGGCTGGATGCGTCAGCAGTTCGAGACCGAAGGCAGCTTCGGCTCCGGCGGCTGGGCACCGCTCGCCTTCTCGACGGTCGATCGCAAGGCGCGGCTCGGCCTGCGGCCTCAGATTCTCCAGGCCACGGGCGCCATGAAGCAGGCGGCCTCGCGACCCTCGCGGCGCGCAACTGCAAAGAGCCTGACGCTTCAGATTGACGACCCCAAACTTCAGCATCATCAGAGCGGTACAGCTTCGATGCCGGCCAGACCCCTGATCTTCGAGCGGCTGCCGCTGCAGGCTGAGCACGAGCTCGGCGAGGCCGCAGAGGACTACGTACGGGATCTTCTCCGCCGCTTGACCTGAGCCGATACTCGCTCGATGCCCTCGATTACGTTCGCCGCGCCGATCATCCGTTCCGCGATTGCCTCTCTCCAGGCGAACTTGCCGACGCAGATCGCAGCCTTCAACGCGGAGCCCGAGAACGAAGTCACGCTGACCGCGCCCGTCGCGTTCCATTTCGGAGCCGCCGACCCTCTCATCGAGTTCCCTGCGATCGAGGTCGCCGCGACCGACGGCGCGACCGCACAGTGGGCGATCGACCGCAGTGAGGGCGACCACTTCCCGCAGATCGCCGTCGTAATCTGGTTCGAGGGCGAGCGCGGCGAGATCGGCCCGACCTACGAAGCTTCGCTCGGCATGGCCCGCTGCGTGCTCGAAGTGCTCTCCCAGACCGGCGCCTTCGGTGAGGCGGAGATCCCGAACGACGCGGGTGCGGTGACCTGGCGGACGGACGTGCTCCCGGCTGACCTGACCGAGGACGGCCGTGAGTTCTCGAAGTGGAGATGCGCCGTGCTCCTCGTCTTCAGGCTCGAGACTGTGGAACGTTTCGGCTAGAGCGAGCGGCCGCGCCGATACTCGGTCATGCCGGATCTACAAACGGTTGATCTTGAGGAAGTGGAGATCCTTAGCACGGGCGGCCCCGTCCATGCGATCGGCTCACCGCCCGAGGGCGACCACTACACGAAGGAGCAGCTGCGGGCGATGGTCGACGCGGCGAACGAGCTCGCCGGCGAGCTTCAGGCGCCGTCGCGTATCGGTCACCGCAAGATGGGCGAGTCGCAGGAGGGCGCGCTTCGCTCGAGCCCGGCCGTGGGCTGGCTCTCGAATCACCGGCTGAACGCCGACGGCACGAAGTACCTCGCCGACATCAAGAAGGTCCCGAAGGTCTTCGGCGAGCTCGTAAAGGCAGGCGCCTACCGCAAGCGCTCGGCCGAGCTGTCGTCGATCACGAGCCAGAAGACGGGCAAGACCTACGACCTGGTCGTAACCGGGCTCGCCTGGCTCGGCGATCGGTTGCCGGCGATCTCGACGCTCGAGGACGTCGTCAAGCTGTACGAAGGCGACGCCGAGCGTCGAGTGCTCGTCATCTACGAGAACCCGCCGGCGAAGCCCGAGCTCGTCGAGCTCCTCCTCGAGCACGCCGCCGAGGCCCTCTTCCGCGAGCTCGACCCCGGTTCAGGCGCCACTCCTGCCGATACTCGCGCGATGAAGTTCTCCGAGAAGCAGCGCAAGCAGTTCGCGGAGGCCACGGGCCTCGAGGCCGACAAGGTCACGGACGAGATGCTGGGCGCTGCAGGGATCACGGGAGAGCAGCCAGCGCCGATTGTCTCGGACGATCAGGCGAAGGAGCTCGCCTCACTCGCCGGAGTCGAGGGTGACGATGTCACCGCCGACAAGCTCCTCGAGGCGCTCAAGCGCAAGAACGAGCACGGCGGAGACGACACAGGCGAGGAGAACGAGCGCTACAAAGAGCTCGAGCGCCGCCTCGAGGCCGCCGAGAAGACTTCGAAGGACACCGCCGAGGAGCTCCGCGTCGAGCGGCGCAACGGTTTCGTCGAGGACGCGATCAAGGTAGGCAAGATCGCGCCGGGCGCACGCGAGAAGCTCGAGCGCCTTTTCGACAAGGATTCCGAGGGCGCCAAGGACTTCGTCTCCGAGCTGAAGCCCGACGAGGAGCTCGTCCGCGAGCACGGTTCGGATCAGCCTTCGGCCGAGGAGAAGACCGAGCAGGAGCAGCTCGAGAAGGCCTACGAGGCCGACCTCGCTTCGCGCATGAACGTCAAGGTGGAGGAGCTGATCTAGCTGGCCGTCTCGGGCGGCATAACTCCGATCTACGGCCCCGGCTCGAAGGTCTCCTTCGCCGCCGCCGCAGCCATCGACGCCGGAACGCTCGTCGCGGTCACCGCCGGCATGACGGTCGGCGAGGCCGCGGTCGGCTCGAAGAAGGTCGTCGGAGTCGCGCTGCAGAGCGCCGGCGCCGCCGGCGACGTGATCGCCGTGCAGTGCCACGGCTACATCGCCAAGCTGACGGCGGAAGGTGCTGTGACGGCTGGCGATCAGCTCGCGGTCGCGACGGGCGCCGGCAACGAGGGGCACGTCTCCACGCTCGTAATCGACACGACCGCGACCCTGAACGAGACGACCGTCGAGGCGGCGATCAACGCCGCGCTGGGCATGGTCGGGATCGCGCTCGAGGACATCGCCGACGAGGCCTCTGGCCGCTGCCTGGTGAGGGTCTGAGATGCCGTACGCATCATCGTCGCCCACGCTCACCGTTCAGGCGCTTCTCAAGCAGCCGGCCCTCCTTTCGCGCGAACTCGTCAACCTCGTCAACAAGCGGCTCATCGCCGACCGCCTCTTCCTGCCGGGCTCGCCTGACCAGGTCGCCGGCGGCGCGATGCGCTACCAGGAGCTCGAGTCGATATACGTCGACGACGATCCCTCCGAGATCGCAGAAGGCGCCGACTTCCCGATGACCGACTGGTCGGAGGCCGTCAAGACGGCAGCCGTCCGCCAGTACGGATTTGGGGTGCGGATCACGAATCTCGCCGTCCGCCGCAACCAGCGCGACATGGTGCAGCGCGGACTGCGCAAGCTCGCGAACCGGCTCACGCGCCGCATCGACTCGCTCGCGATGGCTGTCCTCACGGACACTGCGACCTACCCGGCAATCCAGACGAACGGCTCGGCCGCGGTGTGGACGACCGTCGGGACGGACATCATCGACGAGATCGCCGAGGCGCAGGAGCTGCTCGAGCTGAAGGACAACGGCTACGACGGCTTCTCCGGCGCGACGCTCGTCCTGAACACGGCTCGCCGCCAGGATCTCCTCAACAACACGGCTCTTCGCGCAGCGCTGCCGCGCGAGACCGAGTCGGGTCAGATCCGCACGGGCATGATCGCCCCCTTCCTCGGACTCGGAGCGATCGTCTTCACGCCGCAGTGCCCGGCCGCGACCGCGATCCTCATGGACTCGGGCATTGCCGGCACGATCGCCGACGAGCGGCCCGATGGAACCGAGGGCTGGTCGGCCTACGATCCGGGTCCCGGCTTCCGCCCGATCTACACGAAGGTCGAGAAGGGCGGCAAGCCGATGGTGCACTCCGAGATCTTCGCCGGCCGCTGGCCCGCGATCGCGCTCGTGCAGCCCGACGCGGTCGTGAACATCACCTCGATCGCCTGATGCCGAAGGCCACGGTTCTCGCCGATCGGCTGGGCGTCATCGAGGGCGAGGGTACGGTCCGCTACTCGAAGGGCGACACCGTCGCTCTTTCGGACGAGGACTTCGAGCGCCATCTTGCGTCGGGTTCGATCGAGGCTCCGAAGAAGGCCCGCAAGGGCAAGGCGGGCGAGGCTCCCGCCGAGGAGTCCGAGCCCGCAGCAAAGGATGAGGCCTCCGCAGAGGCAGCGGCACAGGAGTCCGAGCCCGCAGCAGAAGACGAGTCCGGCGAGTAGTAGTACGTGGCGAGCTACGCCACGTTCGCGGACGTCGAGGCCAGGGCCGGCCGTTACGCACCGCTCTTCTCCGTTGCCGGCAAGCAGCCCGACGAGACGACCATCGAGAAGCTCCTGGTCGACGTCGAGGCCGAGATCAATGCAGCGATCGCCGCGCGTGGGATCTCGACTCCCGTCACCGACGCTGCGGCGAAGGCTGCACTCCTCGACGTCACGGCCTATGGAGCACTCGCCCGCGCGCTGATCGGCGTGCCTGGCGACGACGGGCTCGAGGAGCTTCAGAAGTACGCGCAGGCTGTCTGGCTCGCCGCGCTCGCCGCGATCGCGAAGGGCACCTTCCCGGCCGTCGCTGCCCTCGAGTCGGCGGGTGCCGGCGCATCCGCCGGCGACTTCTGGGAGGAGAACCCGGACTACGGGACGCCCGAGCAGGTGCAGGCCGAGGCGCTTACGTTGACGCCCTCGCTCGCTCCCGGCTTCGCGAAGGGGCAGTCTCTGTGACCATCCGAGCCGATACTCGGCCGTGAGTCTCGCGTTCGTTCTTCCCGAAGGGGCCGTCGGCAACGGGCCGATGACGTTCCCGGGATTCCCCGGCGTCTGGACGCCAGGGGAGGCGATCGAGGCGCAGGCGTTCGTCGCGCTCGGCGCATTCGAGTCGGTCGAGGCGATGAGCGCAGCCGTGGCAGAGCTCGGCCTTCCGCTCGAGGAGAAGAGCGTGAAGAAGGGCTCGGCCCCGCTGCCGGTTGCAGAGAATCACTTCGGCTTCGCTCCCGAGGAGGCAGAGGCCGCCACGTCTGAGGAAGAGCCGGAGCCGCCGGCCGAGGAGGCAGAGGCCTAGATGCCCGCCGTCGACTTCATGCAGATGGCGCTCGAGGAGAGTCCGCTCAACCAGGTCACATGGGACGACGCAACCACTCCCTCGCGCGTCTCGACGGACAAGCTCTACCTCCCCTCTCGAGCGGCACGCCTTTCGCCTGCGCCTGGCTATCTCAGCCGCGCCGACGAACTCCGCGGCATCGCGGGCTCCGTGCCCGACCTGATCGACATCTACACGCCCGCCGGCTCGCTGTCGGAGCGCGCGTACTGGAAGGACCTGACCTGGCTCCTGTCGCTCGCCGGCTTCGTCGGCGTACGCACGGCCGGCGACGGGATCATCACCGATCCCGATGCCGTGGTTATTCCGTCGGGCGGGCCGCAGCGCTGGGTCTTCTCGAAGAAGACCGGGATCACGGCGCAGACCGCGCAGATCATCATCAACTACGCGAACGAGCTCGCTCGCTTCCAGGGCAACGGCTATGGCGTCTCGAGCCTCGGCCTAAACGCCGCTGGCGAGCTCACGGCCGAGCTCCTCGGCTGCTACCTGCAGCGTCTCGCAGTCGACACGACCACCGTCCCGACGCTCGTGGCCTCGGCAATCCCGCCGCTTCGCCGCGGCGACCTGACACTGACCTGGCTCACAGGCGGCGGCACGCCCGCCGACTTCTCGTTCGCGATCGAGAACCCACTCGAGGGAGCGCCTGGCTGGCTGCTCGATCCCGCCTCGTTCTTCCCGTCCAGCCTCGAGTTCGCCGGTGACCAGCAGGTGCGGGTGACCGGCTCCGTCCCGAAGCGCGTACTCGACGCCGACGACTTCGACGCGCTCCTCAACGCCTCCACCTTCTCGGCCAAGGCGCGCTGGAAGTCGACGAAGTCGATCGCCGCGACGAGCTACAAGTATTCGCTCTGGGTCGAGATGCCCGCCTGCCAGTACGTCGGCGGCGACGCAGACGAGATCACGAACCGCCGGCGGCGCGGCGCCTCGTTCGACTGGTACGCGGCCTGGGACGAGTCGGCTGGGTATGACGTGCGCTTTACGCTCGTCAACGATACGACCGCGATTGCCACCTACGCATGAGCACGGCTCTCGATCACGAGCTCGAAGAGGCCGAGCGGCGCGAATCGTCCGCGGTGCGCCCGCAGGGGCCGAAGCCGAGGCCTGCCGAGAAGCCTCCGCAGGCAGCTACCGGCGCGTCTGCCTGGAAGCGCGACGAGCCCGAAATGCACACGCTGCCGAGCGGCAACGTGGCGGTGCTTCAGCGCCCGGGCGTGTTAGCAATGATGCGTCGCGGCGAGATCGGCGGCGAGAGCGAGTCCGCGAGTTCGCCGCCAACGTCGAGGCCGCGGCATGACTACCGTTAAGAACTCGCCGCGCACAGCCCCGACCACGGTCGACGCCTGGCCGGTCGACGAGCCCGAGCTGCACACGCTGCCGAGCGGCGGGGTCGCGCTCCTCCGGCGACCTTCCGTCATGGAGCAGCTGCGCCGCGGCGAGATCCCGAATCCGCTCCTGCAAGCGGCGCTCGAGGTCGCCCAGGGCGAGCCACTCCAGGACTACCGCGAAGCCGCCGAGTTCCTGGCCTTCTCGGTTGCCTCGGCCTTCGTCGAGCCGAAGGTCTCGCTGGACGACGAGCCTGAGAACGGCGAGCTCCCGCTCTCGAAGCTGTCGGACGAAGACCGCCGCTACGTCCTCGTCTGGATCCAACAGGGGGTCGCGGGCCTCGCCACCTTTCGTGAAGACGGAGCGGGCGCTGACGGTCGCAGCGATGGCGGAGGCGTACGGGACGAGGCCGAGTGAGCTCTTGGCGAGCTGGCCGGCCTTCTGTCTGGACGAGGCCCTCTTCGTCCGGCATCGCATCGCGCTAGCGGACGAGGGCGGCGAGAGCCGCTTCCGACCCGACGGCTACGACCCGCCCGACGTCAAGGATCGGAGGAAGATCCCCTGGGGCGGCGACGGGCCAGACCCGCTCGGAGGGACGCTGTGAGCGTGTCTGCCGTGAGAAGCGCTCGACCGGGGTCGGCAGTCCCTCTCCCGCGTCCGCGCGCCCCTAAGACTGTTCTAACCACGGACGCGAGGCCGTAGCGTGGCCGACGTTCGCGTCGTCTTCACCGGCGATGCCGACTCGGCGGTCCGTGCCGCCAGGCGCACGCGCAGCGGGATCCTCGACGTCGGCAGTGCCGGCCGCCGGACCGGCTCCGTCCTCAAGGGTCTCGGTACGATCGCGGCCGTTGGCGTGGGCGCCGCCTTCGTCGGGCTGGCAGCCACGCTCAAGGTCGGCTTCGACGAGCTGCAGGAGGGGCAAAAGGTCGCCGCCCAGACGGGTGCCGTCCTCAAGTCCACGGGCGGGATCGCGAATGTCACCGCGGGCGAGGTCGGGAGGCTCGCGGGTTCGCTCTCGCGCCTGACCGGCATCGACGACGAACTGATCCAGACCGGCGAGAACCTGCTTCTGACGTTCAAGAACGTGCGTAACGAGGTCGGGGCCGGGAACGACGTCTTCAATCAGGCCACGAAGGCTGCGCTCGATCTCTCGGTCGCCGGCTTCGGCTCCGTCGAGACCACCGCAAAGCAGATGGGCAAGGCGCTGAACGATCCGGTGAAGGGCATGACCGCGCTCGGCAGAGCCGGCGTCACCTTCTCCGAGGAGCAGAAGAAGGCCATCGAGCAGATGGTCAAGTCGAATGATCTCCTCGGCGCGCAGAAGCTCATCCTCGGCGAGGTCGAATCGCAGGTTGGCGGCTCGGCCAAGGCATTCGGGGAGACGTTGCCAGGGCAGCTCGCAAAGGCGCGCATCGCGTTCGAGGAGATCGCAGGGCGCATCGCGGAGACGCTCCTCCCCTACCTCACGCGACTGCTCGACTGGGTCAACGCGAACATGCCGACGATCCAGCGCGTGATCCAGACGACGCTCGACGCCGTCGTCGCGGCGATCGAGTTCCTCGTCCCGGTCATCGGCAAGCTGATCGACTGGTTCCGGCGCCTCGCGGAAGCTGCGCGTCGGCACTGGGGCGAGGTGCGTGCTGCCGCCGAGGAGGTGATGCTCTGGTACGAGCGCAACCTCGAGCCCACGATGACGAGCGTCTCGCGGAACATCTCTCGAGCGTGGGATCGCATGGGCGCCGACATGCAGACCTCGCTCAGGGGGCACCTCACGCGCCTGCCGCCGCTCCTCGAAGCGCAGCTTCGGAACATCGGCTCTACGATCAACTTCTTCCTTGCCGTCCTCCGCGGCGACTGGTCTACCGCATGGGCCGAGCTGAAGGCCATCGTCAGCCGCACGATCGGCTCGATCGTGGAGACGCTGCGATCGCTCACCGGGGTGGTCCTTCAGGCCGCCAAGGCGATCGGGGCGGCGATCGTCGACGGCATCCGCCAGGGTGTCGCCGCCGCCTGGGACTCGCTCGTCGGTTGGATCGGCGACAAGGTCGGAGGCCTCATCGACTCGATCAAGAGCGGCTTCGGGATCTTCTCGCCCTCGAAGGTGATGATCGACATCGGCAAGCTCCTCGCCGAGGGCCTCGGTATGGGATTCGGCCAGGGCATCGTCTCCGTGTCGAAGGACATGGAGGGCAAGACGCGCGCACTGGTCGACAGCATGATCTCGGCGGTCGAAGAGAAGCGTGGGGCGTTCGCGCAGGCCTTCTCCACGCTCACGAACGAGGCGCTCGCGGCCTTCGACGAACTCGCCTCGCAGATCGAGACGCGGACAGAGAAGCAGCTGCGGCTGATGGACGAGCGATCGGCGAAGGCGGAGCGAAAGCGTGCGATCGCCGAGGCGAAGGCGGCGCTCGGCGAAGCCCAAGCAGGCTTCGCCGACACGGTCCGGGAGGAGGACGAATCGGAGGAGGACTTCAACCGCCGGATCGGCGAGGCGTCGAGCCGGATCATGGCCGCGCAGAAGGCGCTCGATGAGGCTGTCGCCGCGCAGCAGCGCTTCCAGCTCGAGCAGCAGGCCACACGCGAGCGGGCGGCGCTGAACGAGCGCACCGAGCTGCGGCGGCGTCATTTCGAGGAGGATCTCGCGAGGCTGCAGGCATACGCCTCGAGTCACGCCCTCACGGCCGAGCAGTTCAATCAGCGGCTCCTGAAGATCTTCGCCAAGTACGGCGTTCCGTTCAAGGAGGCGACGGTCGCGCTCGGCGCGGCGCTCGCCGAGGGGTTGCGCGAAGCGGCGGTCGAGGTCGAGAAGGCCGCCGTCGCCGTTCGCCAGGCGATCATGAAGCACCTGAGCAATATCCAGGTGCGGGTCAATGTCGACGTGGTCGTCCCGGACTCCTCCGACGGCAAATCACCGAAAAAGCGCCAGCACGGCGGCCCCGTGCGCGCGGGCTTCCCCTACCTCGTCGGGGAGGCCGGTCCGGAGATCCTGATCCCGTCGAGCGCGGGGCGCATCCTCCCGAACTCGGCGCTGCGCTCGTCGCCGCCTGCAGGAGCCGCCGCCGGCGGCTTTCAGCTCATCGTCCACGTCGCCGGCGACTTCATCGGCGAGCGCTCCTCGGTCGAGCGCCTCGCCGCACTCATCAAGCCGGAGCTCAATCGAGTCGCGATGTACGAATCGCGGGTATAGGCCGTGTCGATCATCGGCCTGCGCGCCACGCCGCAGCAACTCCCCGATCAGCGGCAACCGCCGCCCCGCGACTCGTGGACGACGTTCTTCCTGCGCCCGACTGGCGTCCGCACCGTCAACCAAGCGCTCGAGACGGACACGGCCTTTTCCATCACGCCGGTTCCTTCATCGGGACCCCCGACACCGATCCCCGTCGGCAAGGCGCTCGAGTCAAATATCGCCCGCCCGATGACCGCAGCGAAAGGAGTGGCGGCTCCGCCAGCCGTCGCGCAGCGCGTCGCGCTCGCGCGCTACACGCTCGAGGTCTCCTGGGAGGCGCACGCAGAAGGGGCGTTCGTCATCGGAACGTCGACCGTCGGCGGCACCGACACGCTCGCGCTCTCGCCCTTCGACGTGACCTTCACTGGCACATACGACAACCTCTCGGCGATGTTCCGTGGGGCGACGATCCGCCGCGGGCGCGACGACCTGCGCACATTCCTCGTGCGCGGGGAAGCGCGGATCTCCGTCCGGGATGTGACAGGGCTCCTAAACCCCGAGAATGCCGCCGGGCCCTTGTACGGCATTCTCAGCTCGCACTACCAGCGTGTCCGACTGCGCGGCTTCGCACCCTCGGGGGCGATGCATCCGCTCTTCTACGGCTTCCTCGACCGCATCGAGTGGAACCCCCTCCGCCGCGATTCTGGCGCCGGTAGCGCCGTCCTCGTGTGCAAGGACCTCCTACTGTGGCTTTCGGAGGCACGGCCGATCATCGCCGCGACCGGGACGACGACGACCGGAGCGGCGATCGGCAAGGTGCTCGACGCGCTCGGCCTGATCGACCCCGCCGGGCGCTCGCTGGCGACTGGGGACACGATCTTCGACTTCTCGGCCGACGGCTCGAAGACCGGACTCGAGCTTATCGGCGAGCTCCTGCAGGCCGAGCGTGGAACGTTCTTCGTCGACGCCGCCGGCGTCGCAGTCTACGAGGACCGCATCTCGCGGACGCTACGCGAGTCGTCGGCGGTCATCTCTCACCAGATGAGCTCGGCCGTGCCCGCCATCGACCACTCGCGTGCCCGAAACCGCGTCCGCGTGAAGCGGACGCAGACCGGCTACGTCGCGACCTCCATCGACCAGGCCTCGCGCACTGTCATCGGAGATCGCGACCTCGAGGACATAGAGACGCCGTACCTGAGCGCGGACACGCAGGCTGACGCGCTCGCCTCCTTCATTCTCGCCGAGCTCGGCTCACCGCGCGAGCCGCTGCGCGACGTCGAGATCGACAACCGCACCGAGGCGCTCCTCGTGCAGTGCCTCGCGCGAGAGCTCGGCGATGTCGTCACCGTCGCAGCCGCCGGCGCAGAGATCGCGCTCTCGGACTATGTGATCGAATCGCTCGAGCACCGCATCGACCCGCGACGCCATTCGCACTCGATCCGCTGGCAGCTCTCCAAGCACGAGATCATCACGCCATTTCGGATCGGGACGTCAGTGATCGTCGCCGAGGGCGCGCAGGGAGACGTGCTGGTCTATTAGCGCCGCCGATACTCGGTCGTGCCGATCTCTGTTCCCGTCCCTGACAAGTCCGCGGGCGACGTCTTCACCGAGACCAACTGGGACGCCCATCTCCGCGACAACATCAACAAGCTCCTCGATCGCGGTCACCGCGTGCTCACAGTCGCGCAGTTCTCGGCGCTGACCGGGCTCGAGGACGGAGACGAGGCCTACGTCGAGGTCGATGCCGCGAATGGGATCATGTGGCACTTCCGCTACGTCGCCGCCGAGACGACGTACAAGTGGCGCTTTCTCGGTGGTCCGCCGCTATGGAGCGAGGTCGTGACATCGCAGGCGACGACGTCGACCTCGTACGCGGCGCTGGCAACCGCCGGACCCTCCGTCACCCTGCCTCGCTCGGGCGACTACGACGTCGAGCACTCGGGCTCGCGCGATGCCGCCGCCAGCGAGACCTCGTTCATGTCCTACGACATCGGGGCGACGGGGGCGGTCGATGCCGATGCGATCCACCATGCGGAGCAGGAAGGCGGGCCTGGGTCGCGGACGCGGCGAAAGACAGGGCTTACGCCGGTTGCGCTGACAGCGAAATATCGCTCGGTCGGTGGAGGCTCGGTCCAGTTCGAGAACCGGTTCATGCGGGTGGCGCCGGTGAGGATCCGCCACGATGCCTAAGACGACAATCGCCGACGTGCGCGCTGCCGGCTACGCGGTTGCCTTCGCCTCGGGCTCTATCTCGGTCGAGGAGAAGGCGCTCACCGAGGCGCGCAAGCAGGCGACTCCGGAGGCAATCGCCCCGTTGGTTGAGGAGGTCGCGACGAGCGTCGCCGCGATGGCGGCCGCGAAGGGACTCCCGACGCCGGCGATCGTGAATCTCGTCGCGGAGGCTACGACCCGCGCGCTCAACTCGTTCCAGCGCGACCGCGACGAGGGCGTCGCCTTCCACGAGCGCGCGCTCAAGATCGCGAAGGCATCCCCCGACGTCTACTTCGTCTCGGCGCTCGGCGATCCGTCGACCCCTGACGACGACGTCCGCCTGTACGTCGCCTGCAAGGCGGACGGCACGGGCTGGGACTCCGGCGCACAAGAGATGCTGGACGCGCTCGTCTCTCCGCCAGAGCCGGAGTAGCGCGCGCCGATACTCGGGGGTGAGCGTGCGCCGTCCACGCGTCGACGTCGACCTTCGCCCCTACTACCGCGGTGAGGAGTCGGGGCACGGGACGAAGTCGCTCGTCGTCCTGCACGAGACCGTCTCACGCAACTACGTGGGCCTCTGGGATATCAAGAACCCGGCCGCGTACCTCGACTCCAAGGGGTACGAGATCCACGGGATCGTGGACATGGAGGGCAACTCGGCTTGGTGCTACGACCCGACTGCGATCTACGACCACGCGGCCTCGGGCACGGGCAGGGTAAACACCCGCTCGATCGGCTTTGAGCTCGTGTCGGAGGTCCCGCTCGAGCCGGACAAGGCGAAGCGCAAGGCGATGTGGGATCCCACGGGGCCGCGGCGGAAGCAGCTCGACACCGTCGCCGGCTGGATCGCGTGGCTGCACGTCGAGGGCCATGTCCCGCTCGGCTTCTCGCGCGCTGATCGACCCGGAGTCACGACGCACTGGAACGTCTCGCGCACCTATCTCGGCGGCGCCGGGCACTGGGACTGCTGGCCGGTTCATTACGCCGGAGGGCATTTCCCAGCCTTGTACGTGGTCGCGAAGGCGCGCCAGCTCGTCATCGCCGGAGAGACCGAATGATGGCCGCGCTCCACATCACCGAAGTCTCCTTCGTCGAGATCGCTATCGCGTTCGCCGCGCTCGCCTATATCGTCGAGCGCTCGCTCGATGCCCTTGGCTGGAGCCGCTCCTCGCGCACGCTGCGCCAAGAGAACGAGGATCTCGTCCGCCGAAACAAGGAGCTCGACCAGGAAGTCGAGCGGCTCAAGGGCGAGCTTGCGCGGCACGAGAGTGACATCGCCGGGCTGCGCACGCAGGTGACCGATCTATCTCAGCGCGATCAAGGCGCGGTGCTGCGCTCGATCGAGGACCACGAGCGATCAGCGGGTGTCCGCCACGAGCGCATGGTCGGCGTGCTGACGGAGATCCGGGATGCGGTGAAGGCGGCGTGATGGTCGCGCCCGTGCCCCCGCGCTTCTCCACCGACTGCGATCCCGGCGACGAGACTTCGAGCGTGCGCGACTTCGGAGTCGTCGTGTGGCGCTTCGACTGCCTGGTTCGGGCGGGCTACCGCGATGCGGAGGCTTTGCTCCTCGCCGAGAACGCGGGCGTCGACCTGCACGACGCGGTAGAGCTCCTGCGGCGCGGGTGCCCGGTGGGCGAGGCGCTCAGGATTCTGACGTAGTAGTGGGCATCGCGACGACCGGTTAGCAGCTGGGCGCTGCCGATACTCGCTCGATGTTCACGAAAGCCTTCTGGCTCGACGCGTTCGAGCGGGCAGCCAAGACGTTCGCTCAGGGATCGCTCGCGATCGGGCTGCCGCTCCTCGCTGTGGACGGCGCCTCCTGGTCGGACATCCCCGCGGCCTGCTCCGTCGGCGCCTTCGCCGGGCTGATCTCGGTCGGCTTCTCGGTCCTGTCGCGGTTGCGCGGCGATCCCGAGTCGGCGTCGCTTCTCAGGCCGCCCGGCTAGCGCAGCTCGGCGAAGACGCGCACGACGATTCGGCCCTTTGCACCGCCTGTCTCGAGCAGGTGCTCAAAGCGACTCAGGCCGGCCGTCAGAATGCAGTAGCCTGCGGAGAGATAGCCGCTGGGGATTCGGACCGTATGCGCAAAAGACCCGACGAACTTCGGGCTGAAGCTCTTGACGCGGAACCCGTCGCAGGTCAGCCAGCCGAATAGCTTCACTCTCTGTCCCTTCGGCACGGCGGACCTGATCGTGTAGCTGAGGTACGGCTGCGGCAACTCCTCATAGTTCGCGTCGAAGCGGAGCTTGTTACCGACCTGGATATCGAGCCGGACGTTCTTCGCAGGCATCACCTTCGTAAGGAGGAGCTTGGTCTGGTCCGGCGCGGATTGCGCGCTCCCGACCGCAACCAGTGCCACGAGCGAGACAGCGAACACCGAGCCCGTGCGGATCATGGTGAACCTCCTCTTTCCTTCTACCTGCATGTGAGATGGTTTCGCGCTGTCCGGATTGAGGCGTAGCCTCCCGAGTCCGCTCTTGCGGTGAGGGCGGCTGGCAATGAGCACCGAGGAAGTCACCGCTACCCCTTCGCAGTCTGACCCTTGGGCGCGTCTGCGGCAGCTACACGCGGAGCTTCTAGCGCTCGCACACGAGCTTGAAGACGAGTCACCCGTCTCTCTGTCTTCAGCTGCCGATCGATCGAGTCCGCGAGCTTCACTGCGAGTTCTTGAAGGTGGTCGACGAGGGACTGACCAGCTTCGTCGACCTCTTCTACGGGCGCTCCCAGCTCCAGAACGCTGACCGCCCGGCCAAGGCCGCGGGACAACTCAGTGGCGAGCCTTCCTCCGAGGTCATGGCCTAGGTTGGCGCCGCCGCTATTGCGGCTGCTCAGATCAGCACCCTTCGTTCCAACAGCTTCAGCGAGAGCGTCGCGACCGCCCGGGTACTCAATCCACAGCGGTCGCAGCAGTCCCCTCGCGCTCCATCCGGCCCTCGGCACACTACGTAGCGTGACGTAGTGAAATGTTAAGCGCTAGTCGCGCACCTTGACTACGTAGCACAACGTTGTATAGTCCCGCAACGTGGCCGTCGAAATCAGAGACATGGAAGAGCAGCTCAGACTCGCTCCCCTTGCCTTCGTTGCCGCTCGTATCAAGCGAGCGCGGCGCGAACTGGAACCTCGTACCTCGCACGATGAGCTGGGTCGACGGATGGGGGGCACGTTTCGACAGACCCTCATCAACTGGGAGAAGTCGAAGAACCGTCCCAGTCTCGAACTTCTGACGAAGTACGCGGAGGCGACCGGACGCCAGGTCGAGTGGTTCCTGGACCCGGATCTCGAGCCGAGCCCCTTTCCGGAAGCCGCGTGAGGACGATCTCGTGGACGCCCTGATCGAAGCGCTGCAAGCCTTCAAGTCGCGTGAGGACGTGCGCTCTTGACGCACCCGCGCCTCTCGCTCCCCATGTCGCGCGAGGTCTTCAACGAGCACCTCGAGGAGCTCGGTCGCAACGTCGAGCGCTGGAACGGCTCAGCCGCGCGAGCTGAGGACCTTCACAAAGTGGTCGAGCTTCTCGTTGAGAGTGTCGAGCTTCTCGTTCAGCTCGTCGATGCGCCGCGCGTCCAGCTGAATCCGCTCCAGGACCTCGGCGAGCGCGATGACGCCGGCGATCAGGTCTCGCGAGATCCTCTCACTGACTCCTCCCGGCTCCGCTTCGTCCAGCTTCGCGATCAGATCGGCGAAGCGCTCTTGCATGCACGAAGCCTGATCGCTCGCGGCCGAAAGGTCAAGCGGTGACCCACCCCCTCCATTCGCTCGCGCGCCACTCCACCCGCCAGCGCATCCGCTCCGCGCTCGGCCCCTGCGTCGGCTTCGACCCCGAGCTGCACGCCGACCGCATCACCGAGCGCGTGCTGCACGTGCGCATCCCCCAGCTCGAGCTCATCGAAGCCCTAAACGACCGAGCCCGCCGCTTCGCCGACGAGACGAAGAGCAGCGGGCTCAGACAGGAGGACGATAGACCATGACCAGCCAGGAAGTCGTCGAGCGCACGCCGCAGCAGGAGTTGATGGCGCGCGTGCGGCACCCCGAATTCGAGTCGCAGCTCGCCCTCGTTCTACCCGAGCACGTGAGCCCACAGAAGTTCGGCCGCATCTTCGGAACCTGGCTCCTCGACAACCCAGAGGCCATCGAGGGAACGGAGCCGAACTCGATCATGCAGTCGCTCCTTCGCTGCGCCGAGATGGGCCTCATGCCGGATGGCCGCGAGGCCGCCATCGTGGCGTTCTTCGACAAGCGCAAGCAGGCGAAGATCGCGCAGACGCTTCCTATGGTCGGCGGCATTCGCAAGACGGCCGCCGACTACGGCTGGGATCTGCAGACGCGCGTGGTGTATGCGAACGACGAGTTCTCGTACGAAGAGATGCGCGAGCCGCCGATCCACCATGTGCCGGTCCGACCAGGCGCGGACAAGGGCTCCCTGATTGCAGCCTACGCCTGGGCAAAGCATCGCGACGGGCGGCGCATCTATCTGCCGCCGCTCGACGAGGAATACATCGACAAAGTGCGCGCCGTCTCGCGCATGGGCGACAAGGGGGCCTGGGTCGACTGGACGCCGTCGATGTGGGCGAAGACGGCGGGGCATCGACTCTTCGATGTGCTCCCCATCGCCGAGAGCGACCGCATCAAGCTCATGCGCGCCGCGCTCAGCTACCCCGACTCCGTCGCCGCGCTCTACGGCCCGCAGGCACGCGCCGCTCTCGAGCCCGGCGAAGCGGTCGATCGCGAGACAGGCGAGATTCTGCCGGTGGTTCCTCCGCCGACAGACGACGGGGGCAGCGCCCCAGCCGCTCCCGAGCCTCAGCAGGCCGAGGGGGCGACCCCCGACGGCGCGCAAGCGTCTTCCTCCCCCGCCCCCTCGGTTCCTGAGGACGATCCCGAGCCCACGACCGCGCCTGTCGTTCCCGACGGGACGTACGCGGGCAAGACGATCGTCGAGATCGCGACCAGCGGCGCGAACGGCGAGAAGTGGCTCTCGTGGGCGATGCGCCATCCCGAGAGCCCGAACGTCGGCGCCGAGTTCCACGCGGCGCTCACGGCCTGGTTCGAGTCGCAGACGAAGGCGGCGTAGTCGTGGACGCTCTCAAGCTGGCCCGCCAGGGCGCCCGCGACATCGACGATCGAGCCGTGAACGGCGAGAACTCGACGACGCCCTGGGCGTTGATCGCGATCGCTGAACGGCTCGATCAGCTCATTGGCGTGCTCGCCTTCGCTCACGACGCAGACCTCTCACTCATCGACTCGCAGCCGAAGGAGTGGTGATGGCCACCGCGATCAAGGCACGAACCATCCCTTGTGCGCTCTGCGGACGCCGCGATGTCGCCGAGCGGATGGTCTACTGGACACACACGGGCAATCGCTACTGCCGTGACGTCCTGCGCTGCGACAAGCGAAGGAAGCGATGAGGAGCGATCCGCCTGTCCGCCGCGACGGCCGCTGCGCCCGCCCTGGCTGCGGCAGGCCGCGGAAGATTCCGAAGCCGCAGCGCGGAATCGACGCGGCGGTCTATGAGCGCGACCCCTTCTGCTCGAGCACGTGCGCCCGTCTCTACCACGGGCTCGAATCTGCGAAGCCGCGCGAGTCGATGGAGCGGGCCTACGTTCAGAAAGAGCGGCGGGCTGCCTGATGCCGCGCTTCCTCGCCTGCGGCGACCTGCACCTCGATTGCGGTCCCGATCTCGGCCGCGCTCCCGGCGACCGCCTGCGCGAGCAGGAAGAGGTCTGGCGGCGCTGCCTCGAGATCGCTGTCGAGGAGGACGTCGACGCCGTGCTCTTCGCCGGCGACGCGTTCCACAAGGCCCGTCCATCACCGGAGGCGCTGCTCGCATTCGAGCGACCGCTCATCGGATTCAAGGGCGATGCGCGCGGCTTCCCGTTCATTGCCGTGTTGGGTAATCACGACGTCGCCGGCGTCGCACTCGGCACGGGGCTTGAGGTCTTCCACGAGGCCGGACTCCTGACGCTGGCGAGAGAACCCGCGATCCACACGGTCGCCGGCGTCTCGATCTGTTGCTTGCCATGGGCGCCCGTCTCGCGCATCGTCGCCGCGCAGGACGGAGGCGATCGCGACGACGTGAACGCCTACGCCGCCGAGCTCCTGCTCGCGACGGCGCGGGGTCTGCGCGCTCAGGTGGAGGGGCCCGCGACCCTGCTCACGCATTTCAGCATCTCCGGCTCGGCGCTGCCGAACGGCCTTCCGGTCGAGCAGCTACGCGAGCCGGTGCTAGAGCTTGGGGATCTCGAGGCGCTCGGCTTCGATGCGATTTGCGCCGGACACATACATGGGCCGTTCGTTCTCGGCGAGGGGCCCGCCGAAGCTGACGCCGTGACCGGCCGCTGCGGGTTCTACGTCGGCTCGCCGGTGCCCTTGTCGTTCGGCGAGGCCGGGACAGAGCACGGCGTCTGGCTCCTCAATACGGCACGCTGGACTGCGCGCTTCATCCCGATCGAGAGCCGCCGTCTCGAGACGCTCGACATCGACCCACTCGCCGCGATCCCGATGGAGTGGCTGACCGACTCAGCCTGGATCGGCTATCGGGATGTCTCCGATGCAATCGTGAAGGTGCGAATCCACGCGACGCAAGAGGAGGCGCGGCGGCTAGACGTGGCGGGGCTCAAACGCGCCCTGTACGACGCCGGCGCGCACAAGGTTTGGGCCGTCCAGCTCGAGATCGAAAAGCCTGAGCGCGCCCGCGTCGAGGGGCTAAGCGAGGAGCTGGACGAGCTGGCGGCATTGGAGCTGTGGCTCAAGGCCGAGGGGATTGAAGACGCACTCGCCTCGCGTGGTCGCGAGCGGCACGCGAAGTATCTCGAGGAGATTCGCTCGTGAACCCGCTCTCCCTGACCGCCCGCTCGTATCGCACGTTCGAGGAGCTGCCCGAGATCCACTTCCCCGAGGGTTGCATAGCGATCACCGGCCCAATGGGCTCGGGGAAGTCGTCGATAGTCGAGGGAATCGAGTTGGCGCTCTACGGCGACTGCCGCACCGGGCCGCTCGCGGAGAACCTCGGCATCGGCTTCGACGACCGCTTGGAGATCGCTCTCATTTTCGAGCGCGCTGGCGAGTTGTATCGGGCGCGCCGCGGGTACTCGGCGAAGGGACGCCGCAAACCGACGCTGGACCTCGAGCGCTTGGAAGAGCACATGGCTTACGACCCGGGCCGCGGCGATAGCGAGCCCGACGAGTATCCGGCCGTCGCCTGGATGCCGCTCACCCGCGAGTCGATCCGTGCCACCCAGAGCGCGATCGAGGAGCTGGTCGGGCTCTCCCACGACTCGTTCAGGGCCTCCTGCTTCATCGCCCAGAAGGATGCGAGCGCGTTCACGAATGCGACCCCGGCCGAGGCCAAGGCGATCCTCGCCGAGGTCATGCGGCTGCAGTCGTGGGACCGGCTGCGCGACGTGAACCGCGAGGCGAAGCGCCAGGCCGAGCGGGAACTCGCCGAGCTCGCGGGGCGGATCGCGCTCCTCGAGGAGACGGGTGGCGACGTGGACGAGCTGCGTCGCGCGCGAGATCATGCAGGCGAATCTGTCGAGAACGTCGTCGAGGCCCACGCCGTCGCAGAGAACGAGCTCGGCGCTGCTGCCGAGAATGTCACTGCGCTCGAGCAGGCCGAGGCGACGTACCGAGAACGTACTTCCTACGTACATAGCGCCGAGGCGCGCCTACGCGAGCGCACGGCAGTCATCGATCGGGCGACGATCGCGAAGCTCGAGGCGGTCGAGGTACAGCGCGAGTTGAGCGAGGCGGGTTTTCCTGGAGCCCGTCTCGCTGAGCTCGAGGAGCGGCGGGCGGCGGCGGACAGGCAGCGTGAGCTCCGGCGTGATCGCGAGGCCGAGCGCGACCGCCTGGCCGCCGACGCCGAGGATGCGCGCCGGCAGGCTGTGCGACTGAGCGAGGAGCGCGAGACGCTCTCGGGCACTCTCACCGTGCTCGTCGGGAAAGCCGCCGCGCTCAACGATCCCGCGAACGTGCACACCTGCGATCGCTGCGGGCAGGCGCTCCATGGCGAGGCGCACATGACCGCGCTGGAGCGGATCCGGGAGGAGCGAGACGAGGCCGAGCGGCGTGTTGCCGGCTACGGCGCTCGCATCGACGAGATCGCCGGCAAGGTGCAGGTCTGGCAGAGCGCGGCCGACGCGGTCGAGATTCCAGCCTCGCCCGACGCGGACGCGTACGACGCGCTCGTCGACGAGATCCGGACCGCCCGCGCCGCCGAGCTCGAGCAGGCAGGCAGGCAGGCGAAGCTTTGCGCGCTGGAGGCGACGGTCGCCGAGGTCACGCCCGAGCTGACCGCCGAGGTAGCACGCCTCGCCGCCGAGCTCGTCTCCACGCAGGGGGCGCTCGCCGAGATCGACGAGCCCGAGCCTGGAGCGCTCGACGCGGCGCGGGTCGCAGCCGTGACGGCCAAGGCCTCACTCGACATCGTCGCGCACCGGCTGACCGAGTCGCGGGCCGCGCTCATCCGCGCCGAGGCCGCGCTCGAGCAGGCGGCCAAGATCGCGGCGGAGCTCGAGGTCGGTCGACTTCGCCGCGACGCATTGCAGGACGAGCTCGATCTCCTCGCCCTCCTCGAGCGCGCCTACGGGCGCGACGGGATTCCGGCGCTGATCGTCGAGCGTCACGCGATCCCAGCTATCGAGATGGAGGCGAACAGGATCCTCGCCGCCTTCGGCGAGTCGAACCGGGTCGAGCTTCGCACGCAGGCCGAGCGCAAGTCGGGCGACGGGCTCAAGGATGGGCTCTGGATCACCGTCATTACCCCCGAAGGCGAGCGCGGCCACAAGACCTTCTCGGGCGGCGAACGGGCCTGTCTCGACTTCGCGTTGCGGGTCGGACTCGCGCGACTCCTGCGCCACCGCGGCGCCGCCGACATCTCCTTCCTCGTCGTCGACGAGGTCGAGGGGCTCGACGAGAACCACCAGGCCGCCTTCATCGAGATCGTGCTCAGCCTCCGCGACGAGTTTTCGAAGATCATGATTTCGAGCCACTACAGCGGGCTTCGCGATGCCCCGCTCGACGCGCTGATCGAGGTCGTCAACGAGGACGGCCGCAGCCGCATCGTCGATCAGACGATCGAGGTCGTAAAGGACGGGAACCGGTCAGTGGCGGCGGCAGCGTGAGCACCTTGACTCTCGGCGAGGCAGCCCTAATGCTCCGCGAAGCCGTGAAGGATCGCTCGTACAGAGCGACCCCGCTCGGCCTCGAAGTCGCGCGCTACTACCGCTGGAAGAAGAACGAGTGGGGCGCATCCGAAGAGACGTTGCGCGATTACGAGGCCAACTTGAGGAACATCTGCCTCTACTTCGCCGACCTCGAGATCGGTGACTTCGCGTCTCCCGTCGGCACCGAGCGGCTGCGCGAGTGCTGGGATCACTTCTGGGGGGACCGCACGGCTCGGACGCGCGCGAAGGTGCGCTCGAGCTGGATCGACTTCTTCGACTGGGCGGTGCGCGAGCGCGGCCTCTCGGGGAACCCGGCGCGCGCGCTGACCCGCCCGAAGGCCCGCGACCCCGAGCGCAAGACGTTCGGCGAAAACTTCGTCCGTCGGGCTCTCTCGAGCCAGGAGTACGTCGGCGACCACGTGCTCGTGTTCCTCGTCCTTCGGTACGGCCTGCGCCGCAGCGGCATCCGCAACCTGCAGCTCAAGCACTTCGACTTCGAACGCCGTGAGCTCACCGTGTTCACGAAGGGCGGTCGCGTGTATCCGTTGCCGATCGTCGAGCCCTCGCTTTGGCGCCGCCTCGGGGAGCTCCGTCTCGAAGCCGGTCTCGCACCCGACGACTTCCTCGTCTACCGCCAGGACACCCGCCGCCGGCGCGTGCCCCTCGAGGAGGCGACAGAGGTCATCGAGCTCAAGAGCGGACCGGCCGGTTACGCGAACGTGACGACGCGCAGGCACTCGCCACAGCGCCCGGCGCCGAACACCGTGCATCGCTGGTGGTATCGCTGCATCGTTCGCTCAGGGCTCGTCCCGGAAGGCACGACGAGCGGCGAGAACATGCACCGCGGGCGCCACACGGTCGGACGCGAGATGCAGCGGGCCCATCACGACCTCGAGCTGACTCGGCAGATGCTCGGCCACCGCGATATTCACACGACCGCGATCTACGCCGAGCTCGATACGGCCGACCTCGCATCCGCTCTGCGCGAGATGGCCCGCGACGACCAGGAGGACGAGGAGTAGTCATGCGTCGGCGAGTGCATCCCAACCGCGCCCGCGCGCTTCGCCGTGAGGCCGAGGCTCAGATCGCGGATCTCGTTGAGCGAGCCGTCGATCTTTCGCTGGCGTTCCACGGTGACAACATCTCCGAGGCCCTCGCCCACGTCCGCGAACTCGTCACCGAGCAGCGGCTGGAATGGGAGCGGCGGATCTTTTCGGAGACGGGCCAGAAGCCACCGCGTCGACGTCGCAAGGTCTCGCGTGAGGTCCAGCGTGCCGTCTTCGAGCGCGACGCATACCGATGTCAGGGCTGCGGCGGGTGGACCG
>Ga0209640_10000749_pt1 | contig 25895 bp, 28 predicted proteins | sample RifCSP10_1_FD_184018 | JGI IMG/M metagenome (GOLD analysis project Ga0209640, IMG submission 184018) | Soil microbial communities from Rifle, Colorado - Rifle CSP2_sed 10_1 (SPAdes) (version 2) | ecosystem: Environmental > Terrestrial > Deep subsurface > Rock core/Sediment | place: Rifle... | reverse complement strand
CGACCGCGACGAGCGTCTCGCCCGGGCCGAGCTGCGCGGGCTGCGCGAGGTCCTGACCCGCGAGCTGCGCGGCGTGCGGGCCTATCTCAGTCAGCTGCGGCCGCCACTGCTTGCCGATCTCGGCCTGAGCGGCGCGATCCACGAGGCCGCCGAGCAGATCGGCTCGGCCCTCGGGATCCCGGTCGGCGTCGAGCTGTCCGAGGGCGTCGACGGCCTGCCCGAGACCGTCGAGATCGTCATCCTTCGCGTCGTGCAGGAAGCGCTCCAGAATGCGCGCAAGCACGGCGCGCCGACCACCATCCGCATCCGCGTCGAGTCCGAGACCGACGGGGGTTGGACCGTCGAGGTCCGCGACGACGGTCGCGGCTTCGACGCCGATGAGCGGGCCGGGGGCCCGCATCGCAACTTCGGCCTGCAGTTCATGCGCGAGCGGGCCGGGCTGATCGGAGCGCGATTCGAAGTACGATCCGGCCGGGACCTCGGGACGGTAGTCCGGATGTCGGTCCCGCCGGGAGCCATGGGCATGCCGGTCCCTGGGGAGGTTCGCTGATGACCGAAACGAAGGCGGCTGACGGGAAGCGCGGCGGAGCCACCGCCGTGAGCGAGCCGTTCACCGGCGCGACGAATGCGATCCGAGGCGTTCCCGGCGGGGGGCTGCCGTGGGAGATCGACGCCGCCAAAGGGGAGCTCCGTGACGACGGCCGCCTGGAAGTCGACGTCGAGGGTCTCGTCCTCGCGCGCCGTGCACCCGTTCCCGCGGCGCTTCAGGGAGCGAACCCGATCCCGTCGTTCAAGGCGATCGTGAGCTGCCTGACGTCGGACGACGGCGTCGCCGCGACGGTGAACGTCTCCACCGCGCTCGTGCCGGCGAGCTCGAGCGGCGATGCGAAGATCGAGGCGTCGGTCGAGCTGCCCTCCCCCTGCCTTGCGCCGATCGTGTTCGTCACCTCGCCCACCGGCGCCTGGTTCGCGGTGACGGGCCGCTGACGGCCGACGGGGCGCGCTCGAGCCGCCCCAGCTTGACGAACGCACGTGAACGAGCACGCGCCCCGCAGTCGAAGGACTGCGGGGCGCGGCTCGGACTCGTCGTCGGAGCTAGCGGCCGACGCTCACGAGAGCCACTTGTAGCCGAACGCGACGAGCCCGTGGTAGGCCTCGTGCGCCGCCTGCAGCTTCGTGAACGCCTCCGCCTTGTTCCCCGAGTTCCACGCCGCCAGGAACTCGCGGCAGGACTTCACGAGCGTGGCGGCGTCTCCCTCGAGCGCGGCCGGCCAGCCGATCTTGCTCGAGACGACGAGCACGTTCTGGATCGCCTCGATGTCGCGCGAGGTCAGACCGGTCGTGTTGTACCGGGCCTCCATCGCGTGCATGCCGGCGGCGTTGATGAACGCGACCCGAGTGCTCACGCTCAGGAAGTCGATCTGGGACCTCATGACGGCCTGCGTGCGCTTCGCCTCCTTCTGGAGCGCGGCCACCTGCTGCTTGAGGGCGGTGACCTCGGCGTCGTGGCTCGTCGCGCTGCCGACGGCGCCCGTCGCGAACGCGAGCGCGATCACCAGCACGACGGCGACGAGCGAGCCGAAGACGATTCGGTGGTTGGTGGTCATGCTGTTCATGGCTGCTCCCTTCGCGGCTCTCGTCGGCCGCTTCACTTGACGATCAGCTTTCCGACCATCCCGGCGCCGGCATGGCCTTCGACGGTGCAGACGAACGTGAACGAGCCCGGCTGCGGGAACGCGACGGTGAGCGTCGCCCGCCCGCCAGGGCCGAGCATCGGCGTCCCCTTGCCGCTGATGCGGAAGTCGTGGGGGACCTTTCCGTCGTTGACGACGCGGAAGACGACTGTGCCCGGCGGCACCTCGGACCTGCTCAGCTTGAAGCCCATCTCGAACATCGAGACGTCCACGGCCGTCTCCTGCAGGGCCGGGGTCGCGACGGTGAGCCGGCGGGCCATTCCCTTGCGCGCGTGCCCCTTCACCGTGCACACGAGTGTCACCGTTCCCGCCTTCGCGAACGTGACGGTGAGCGTCGCGCGCTGTCCGGGACGCAGCAAGGGGGTCGTGCGGCCGCCGGCGCGGAAGGCGTGCTTGATCTTCCCGCTGTTCACGATCCGGAAGACCACGGTGCCGGTCGGCACCGTCCGCTTGCTCAGCTTGATCCCGTGCTCGTACAGCGACACGTTCACGACCGTGGCCTGCGTCAGCTCCGAGGCGGCCGGCTGGGCACCACCCGTGCCGCCGTCGACGAGCGCGGCGACGAGGGCGGCGACGGTCACGATGACTGCCCATACCTTCACGCCTGCTCCTTTCTCTCGAGCTCCGTACTCTCGGCGCGCAGCTTCCTCGCAGCCGAGCGGCGCGCCATCCGGTGAGCCCCGAACTCCTGGCGCGGCAAGTACGGAACGGGCCCTACCGACTCAGGTAGGTGTCGCGTCCCCCGGATCGGGTGGGGCGAGCCCGGCTCTGACGGCGTACGCGGCCGCCTGAGCGCGGTTCCTCACGCGCAGCTTGGACAGGATGTTCTTGACGTGGAAGTTGACCGTGTTCTCGCTCACGTCGAGCGCGGCGGCCATCTCACGGCTCGTCGCCCCGCCCGCGACGAGCGTGAGCACCTCCGACTCGCGGGGCGTGAGCTCGTCGGCCGCTTTCTCGGGGGCCCGGCTCGCGCGTGCGAAGTCCTCGATGATCCTCGCTGCCATCCCAGGCGAGAGCGCCGGCCGGCCCTCGGCGACCGCTTCCAGGGTGCGGCTCAGCTCCTCCGCCGACATGTTCTTCAGCAGGTAGCCGTCGGCGCCGCGCTTGATCGCCTCCAGGAGGTCGTCGCTGTCGTCGGAGACGGTGACCATGACGACCTTCGTCTCCGGCAGCTCTGCCTTCAGGAGCACCGTTGCCTCGAGGCCGTCGCACACCGGCATCGTGATGTCCATGAGAACGAGGTCGGGGCGGAGCCGGCGAGCCTGGTCGACCGCCTCCCTCCCGTCGCTCGCCTCGCCCACGACCTCGGCGCCCCAGGCACGCAGCAGACTCGCGACTCCGGCTCGGAAGAGGGCGTGGTCGTCAACGAGCAGGATGCGCATCTCGCGTCTCCATGCGGTCGGGAAGCGGAACGGCGACTGCCACGCGCGTGCCGAGTCCCGGGCTGGAGCTGAGCTCGAACGTACCACCGATCGCCTCAGCTCGCTCGCGCATCGTCTGTAGACCGAAGTGAGGCCAGCCCGTTCGCACCGGTTGGCCGGGATCGAAGCCGCGACCGTCGTCGACGACGGAGAGAGCGAGCGTGTGATCGTGGACCTCGAGGTCGACGGTCACGCCCGTTGCCTGCGCATGCCTGCGCACGTTGCTCAGCGCCTCCTGCACGATCCGCATCAGCTGGAGCTCCACCGAGGCAGGCAGCGTCACGGCCTCGACCTCTCTGCCCACTTCGAGCGTCAGGGCGGTCCCGGTCATGCGGCGGTAGTCGTCGAGATAGGAGTGAAGGTCGGGAAGCAGACCGCTTCGGGTCGCCCGGAGGCCGAGGATCGCTTCGCGCACATCCGCATAGACGCGTCCCGCAGCCTCCTTCAGCGCGGCTACCTGCTCGAGCGCCTCCTTGCCGCGTTCCAGGGAGATGAGCTTCTCGATCGCCAGGGTCTGCGTGTTGACGTAGCCGAGAACCTGCGCGAGACCGTCGTGCAGCTCGTGTGCGAGCCGCTCGCGCTCCTCGAGCACCGCCGCGTCGAGGACACGCTCGTGGAGCTGCGCGTTCTCGACCGCGACGACGAGCTGCTCGCCGATCCCGGCCAGCAGACGTCGTTCGGAGTCGCTCGAGAGCGCATCGGCCGAATGCGCGGCAACGGCGAGCACGCCGATCGTCTCGCCACGGCGAACCAGCGGCTGCGCGCAGAAGCTCTGGAAACCGAGCTCCCTCACGCGATCCCGGACCCAGCGGGGGTCGGAACCGAGGTCGTGCACGGCAATCGGGGACCCGTTCTGGGCCGCAAGCCCGGGGAGACCCTCCCCGATCGCCAGCTGCGTTCGCTCCCCGAAGGCGTCGGCCGCGTCACCCCGTTGCCGGACGAGGACGAGATCGCCGTCCTCGCCGACGAGCCAGAACTCACCGACCTCGGCCGACGTGACCTCCACGATCGCCTCCAGCGCGGCATCCAGGACACCGGTGAGGTCGAGGGACGAGCTACCCGCCTGGCCGACGGCGAGCAGCGCGGCGAGATGCTCGTTCTGCTGGACGATGCGCCGCTCGACGCGCCCGATGATCCCGAACACGAGGAAGGAGAAGACCGAGACGGCGACGGCGAGGACGGCGAGGACGTAGAGGTATCCGGGAAACTCGTGCAGCTCCTCGTGGAACGGGCCGCGAACGAGGAACCCCACGACGACGAGGAACGTCACCGGGGCGACGATCGCGAACCACTTGAGACGCAGCAGACTCATGTCTCCGGATACCTCGTGGACGGAAGCATCCGAGGACACGCGGCTCGTAACATCCGCAGCCAGCCCGATCGGACATGTGGATAACCCGCGAAGGCGAGTCCGAGCGCGTCGGGGTCTCAGGGCGGCGATGTCGGCCGTGGCACGACTCGTGCCGTTGGCGTTGGCGGCGTCGAGCGTAAAGGCCGCAGAGACCTTGGCGCCGCGCTCGAGCACGACGACGACTTCTGCGGGGATCTTCATCTTCAAGGGTCCTCGCGGCCCCGCCGCTCAGCGAGGTGCGCACCGTGGCGAGAGGAAGACCTTCAGCGTCGCTCGCGTGCTTCAGCGTGCGCGTCGGGGGCCTGCCCGCAAGGCATCGTGGTGGCTGTGACCCGTCTCGCGGGCAACGAACGCCGTCGGGTAGCCGGCGACCTATCGGTACGAACGGGGACCGCACCTGTGGGATGACCGCAGCCGGTGGAAGCTCAGCGCTGCGCCGGGAGACGCACCGGGTCGAGCCCCGCCTCGGCGAGCGGTCGGCGACCCCACGCGAACGTGGTCTCGTACCAGCCGGTCAGCGGCTGCAGCGTCGTTCCCGCCACCGACGAGTGCACCAGCCAGCCGTTTCCGACGTAGATCCCCATGTGACCGATCTGCGCCGGCTTGGAGCGCGGACCACGCGGGCCGAAGAACACGATGTCGCCGGCCCGAATGGCATCGCGGGCGATCCTCCCCGAGCGCGGGACCTCCCCGCTCATGGCGTACGACGTGCGGCCGACGAGCGTCGCGGCGAGGCCCGGCGCGGAGCTCGTCGCCGGATCGAGCTTGTACACGCGCCAGACGAAGCCAGAGCAATCGAAGCCGCCGGGCAACGTCTCTCCGAACAGCTGCTGCGGCTTCTCCGAGGTGCCCGCCCACACGTACGGCGAGCCGACGAGCCGGAGCGCCGGGGTGAGCACGCGGCGCTGCCACTCGGTCAACGACGGCAGCGAGAAGGCCTGCGCGGCCGAGCGCACGGCTTCGATCTCCGCTTCCCCTAGGAGGAGCACGCGCGCGATCGAGTACGCGGCCTCCGCCCGCGTCGCCGGCTCGGAGAGCTGCAGCTCGAGCTGCTCCTGACTGCGCTCGTGGTTGACGCGCAGCCCGAGGAGACGGGCGATGGTCTCGGTTCCGAGCCACGGTCGCGGCACCAGGCCCGCGGCAGCGGCTGCGCGGCGGATCGTGGCCGCCTCCCTCCTGAGACCGACGAGATCGACGAGCGCCGCATCCAGGTCGCGCAGGGTCACGAGGCGGCTCGCGTCGTCTACGCCTCGATCCGGTCCGCCGAGCAGTGCGAGGGCGAGCGTGAGCTCGCTTGCGGTGAGTGGATCCTGCGGCCGGAAGTCGGGCACGCTCGGCCCGAGCAGACCCGCCGCGACGACTGCCTTGATCTGCGGCGCGGCCCAGGAGCGGCCGGTCGTCTGCGCGCCTGCGGTCGAGGCGACGGCGAGGCACGCGAGCGTGCCCACGGCACATGCGAGCAGGGCGAAGCGACGCATCTCCATCCGTATCGGCTCCCCGGACGGCTGCCTAGACACCCACCAGACGCGAATCTCGGCTCGGGGCGAGGCGAGGCCGGGCTACAGTGACACGCGTGCGCGGCCTCGCCCTCCTCGCCGCAGTCCTCGCAGCGACCGCCCTCGGATGCGGGAGCGGGCAGACGGAGGAGGTCTCGCCGGCCCCCCCGACGCCCGAGACGGAGTCGTCGCCGGCTTCCGACCGCCCGACCGCGCCCACCATCGACGGGCAGACGCTCGACGGCGACCGAGTCTCGCTCGAGTCGTTCAGAGGCCAGCCGGTGCTCGTGAACGTCTGGTCCTCCTGGTGAAGCACCTGCCAGAGCGAGGCGGTCGCCTACGCAGAGTTCCAGCGCGAGAACCCCAACGTCGCGTACCTCGGGATCGACGTCGCGGACACCCCTGGCGACGGACGCGCGTTCGTCGAGCGGTACGGATGGTCATGGCCGTCGATCCAGGATCCCGGACGGGAGCGCGCGCGAAAGCTGGGCGCCACCTACCAGCCGCACTTCATCCTGATCGACGCCGAGGGACGCATCGTCGCGAGCCACGAGGGCCGAGGCGACGCCGGCGTGTGGGGATCGCTCGTCGCGAAGCTACCCTGACGGAGCAGAGGTAGGCTGCGGCGCATGGCGACGACGGAGACCCGCTACCCCGACTGCCTGCCGGCCGCTTGGCTCGGCGAGCGTCTCGCGACGAGCCCCGGCGGGATCGAGGCCATGCGCCGCTCCGGGGAGCTCCTCGGAGTGCGCCCGGAAGGCTCCCTGGAGTGGCTGTACCCCGCGTGGCAGTTCGAGGATTGGAAGCCTCGGCCGGGGATCGCGCGCATCGTGGCGGCCGCTCGCGCTGCCGGCCTCGACGAGGCACGGCTCTACGACCTGATGACCGCACCGCTGGGACTGAGCGGCCGCGACCGCCGCCGGCTCGTCGACCTGCTCCTCGAAGGACGCGAGGACGAGATCGTCGACGCGGTCCGAGCCGCCTGAGCCTTGCTCGACTAGGCGGCTTCGGACGCGCGCACGATCTTCACGTCGCCGCTGACCGTCTTCACGTGCAGCGGGACGACCGAGTCGGCCTCCGCGTCTGCTGCTTCGCTCTCGGCGGGGACGTCGTCGGCGAGGCCGAGCTCGGACTGGAGGTCTCCCGAGACCGACGCCGCGTCGATCCAGACGCGAACCCCCCGGCCGACTCCGATTCGCGCGTCTCCGGAGACCGTCTGCACGCGGACCTCGCCAGCTTCGACGCGGTCGAGACGCACGTCTCCGGAGGTCGTCGACAGGGAGAGCGCTCCGGCGACCACGCCCAGGTGCACGTCGCCGGAGACCGCGCGCGCCGTGAGCGAGCTGTTCACGTGCGCGACTTCGAGCTCGCCGGACACCGTGACGAGAGAGGCATCGGCGTCGATTCGGCCGACGGTGACGTCGCCGCTGGCCGTCTTGACTTGCAGCTTCCGGCCGACGTCGCCGAGGCTCACGTCACCGGAGGCGGTGCGGGCGGAGACCTCACCCAGCTCGCCCTCGACCTGGAGGTCTGCGGAGGCCGCGGAGAGCTCGAGGTCGGCGCCACGCGGGCACGTGATCCGTGCTTCGACCGCGTCGTCCCAAGTGATCTGGATGGGTCCCCAGCGGAAGCGTGCGGTCTGCTCGATCGTGACGACGTGGCCTCCGGGACGTTCCTCGACCCGAACGTCGACCTCCTCGAGCGCGTCCGCGCCACGGCGTCCGAGCGAGACGAGCTCCACGCTCGTACGCGGCTCGTCGGCCGTCGTGACGCGGACGCGGCCGTTCGGGAGGCGAACGTGGAGGGAGACGCTCCCGGGTGTCTCGAACACCGGCATGGCCGCTAGCCCTTGGAGGGCCCGCCGCCGAGCCTGCGAACTCGGCTGCCCGTCATCGGTTTGCGAGCCCGGCGGATGCGGTCGCCGGAGTCGAGGAGAAGGACGTAGTCGAAGGGAAGCGGTGCGAGAAGCATGACATCTCCTTTCAGCCCTGGGCGAAGCCCTGCAGGCGGTGTCGCCCGCGCTTCGTCGGGCGCCGGTCGAGCATGCGCGCGATCGTGCGCACGATCCATGCGTTGGTCGAGATGCCCTCGGCGGCGGCGGCGGCCTCGATGCTCGCCTTGAGCGTCTCCGGCAGCCGGAGCGAGATGCGCCCCGTGTACTCCTCGCCGGCGGGAACCTGAACGTCGTCGCCGGCCTCGTCCGATACGACGACGAGCTCGGGCTCACGCCCGGCGAGCCTGACCTCGACGCGGCCCGAGCCGAGCTGTGAGCCGATCTCGAGCGCCGCCTCGCCGAGCAGGTCGAGGAGGTGGAGGTGCAGCGTGGAGGCGAGGGCTTCGCTCAGCCGCTGGGCGGCCTCCGCGGTCGCCTCGTCTCCGAGCCTCGCGCTGGCGGCGAGCTCCTCCTGGATGGCCTGGACGTGGAGATCGAGCTGCATGATGACATCATCATGACATCATCATCGCTGTCCGTCAAGTGTCGAATTGGGCGCCATTTGGGTGCACGACGACATCGTGTAGGAAGCGCGCAGCGACACTGCCCCCGGCATGGGAGCATCCCACCCGGGGCGCGACGGAGGTGGGCGCTAGTCGCCCCAGTCGAAGTCGCGCGGGCGGCCCGTCCAGAGCGCCTCGTCGAGGGCGGCACCCTCGACGCTCTCGACGGTCTCCTCGCCCGGCCACGGGAGCCGCTCGGAGCTCAGCTCCGCGGCGGGCTCGCCGTCCATGGTCTCCTCGATCCGCGCCTGCTCCTCGCTCTTGAAGAGCGGATGGTTGTCGAGCGGGTCGCCGTCGAGGTACGGGTCGAGAGGCATCTCGCCGTCGAGGTCGGCGTTGCGCGCCCTGAGCTCGAGATGCTCGCGGATCGCCTGCGCGAAGAGGGACTCCGACTCTCCGGCGGTGACGTCTTCTGGATCCATCATGGCTGCCTCGAGGCGGGAGGAGTCTAGCGGATCGGGATCACGAAACGCCCTGCCCGAGGCGGTGCTCGAGGATCTCGTCCTCGGACAGGCGGAATGTGCGACCATGCGGGCCGTGCTCTTGCGACCGGCCGCCTTCCTGCTCTTCGCGCTTCGGCTCTGGCGGCGCCTGCCCGCGTCGGGGCGCAGGCGGGTCCGCTCCGCCGCCCAGCGACACGGGATGAGCCTGGTACGGCGCCACGGCGTGCCCTTGGCGCGGCGCGCCGCGCCGCGGATCGCGTCGTCGCTCGTGCGACGGCCGCGCGCGTAGCGTCGTCAGGCTGCCCGAAAACCGAGGGCTTCCCGAACGATCCGGTCCTGCTCTCGGTGGTGGAGGGTCGGATACCCCTCGCTCGGGCTCGCGCGCCACGGCCGGCCGACGTAGGTGACGTGGCCGACGGCCGGAGTGCGCCCCGCCGCCTCCTCGAGGCGATGGCGGATCGACCGCCACGCGCCCATGTTCTGCGGCTCCTCCTGCGCCCAGACGATCTCGCGCAGCGCGGGGTACGACGCGAGCAGTCGCGCGAGCGCCTCGCTGGGGAAGGGGTAGAGCTGCTCCACCCGTGCGATCGCGACGGTCGACGCGAGACCTCTGCGTTCGTGTCCCACGATGTCGTAGTAGAGCTTGCCGCTGCAGAGGACCAGGCGGCTCGCGGCCGCCCGGTTCGGGCCCGGATCGTCGAGCACCGGCCGGAAGGACGAGGTCGTGAGGTCCTCGAGCGACGAGGTCGCCTGCCTGAGGCGAAGAAGCCCCTTCGGGGTCATGACGACGAGCGGGCGGGCCGTGGCGTCGAGGGCCTGGCGGCGGAGGAGATGGAAGTACTGCGCCGCGGTCGTGCAGTTGGCGACCCTGACGTTGTCCTGCGCGGCGAGTTGGAGGAACCGCTCGAGCCGGGCGCTCGAGTGCTCCGGGCCGTTCCCCTCGTACCCGTGCGGGAGGAGGAGCACGAGCCGCGACGTCTGCGCCCACTTCGAGCGCCCGGACACGATGAACTGATCGACGACGATCTGGGCGCCGTTCACGAAGTCCCCGAACTGCGCCTCCCAGAGCACGAGCGCCTCGGGAGCCGCCGACGAGTAGCCGTACTCGAAGCCGACGGCTGCGTACTCCGAGAGCGGCGAGTTGTAGATCTCGAAGGATGCAGTCGCGGCGGGGAGCGCCTGGAGCGGCGTGTACGTCTCCCCGGTCACGGGGTCATGGAGAACGGCGTGGCGGTGGGCGAACGTCCCCCGCTCGGTGTCCTGGCCCGAGAGGCGGATCGGGATGCCCTCCTCGAGCAGCGATGCGAAGGCGAGCGCCTCCGCGTGCCCCCAGTCGATTCCCCCGTCGGAGATCGCCTCCCGTCGGCGCTCGAGCTGCTTGGCGAGCTTCTCGTTCACGGTGAAGCCCTCCGACACGCCGAGGAGCCGGTCGTTCAGCTCGAGTAGGCGGTCCTTCGGCACCGACGTGACGACCGCCGCGCCCGTGTCGGTCGCGGCCCGCGGCTCGGCGACCGGGACGGAATCCGCCAACGTCGCCCGGAGCTCGTCGTGCGCGGCGCGCAGGGCCTCCAGGGTGCGCTCGAGGAGCCTGCCCGCGTCCTCCTCGCTCAGCACGCCGGCCGCGACCAGGCGTGCCGCGTACGACTCCCGGACGGTCGGCTGACGCTCGATCCGCTCGGCCATGAGCGGCTGCGTGTAGGCGGGGTCGTCCTGCTCGTTGTGCCCGAATCGCCGGTACCCCACGAGGTCGACGACGACGTCGTGGCCGAACTCCTCCCGGTAGGCGAGCGCCAGCCGGATCGCGGAGAGCGCGGCCTCGGGGTCGTCCGCGTTGACGTGGACGATCGGGACGTCGAACCCCTTCGCCAGGTCGCTGGAGTAGCGCGTCGACCTGCCTTCGGGCGGGTCGGTCGTGAACCCGACCTGGTTGTTCGCGATCAGGTGGAGGGTCCCGCCGGTCGAGTAGCCGTCCAGCGAGTGGAGGTTGAACGTCTCCGCCACGACCCCTTGACCCGCGAACGACGCGTCGCCGTGGATGAGGATCGAGAGCGCGACGGACGGGTCGTGGATCCCGGCGCCGCGCGAGCGGTCGGTCTGCTCCGCGCGAGTGAGCCCCTCGACAACCGGGTCGACCGCCTCGAGGTGGCTCGGGTTGGACGCGAGTGTGACCTGGATCTCCCCCGACCGCGTCGTGCGGGTCTCCGAGGCCCCGAGGTGGTACTTGACGTCCCCCGTCCCTCCCTCGGGATCGGACACGAGCGCGTCGATCGTGCGCTCACCCTCGAACTCGCGCAAGATCAAGGCATAGGGCCGCCCCACGGCGTGCGCGAGGACGTTCAGCCGGCCGCGGTGCGCGAGCCCGATCACGACCTCGTGGGCGCCGTTCGACGCTGCGAGCTCGACCGCCTCGTCGAGCATGGGGACGAGCACGTCGAGCCCCTCGATCGAGAACTGCTTCTGCCCCAGGAACGCGCGGCGAAGGTACGTCTCGAACCCCTCCACCTGCGCCAGCCGCTCGAGTAGGGCGCGGCGCTCCTCTGGAGGGAGCGGCCGGCGGAAGCGCCCGGATTCGATGGCCCGCCGGAGCCATGCGCGCTCCGCGTGGTCGGAGATGTGCTCGATCTCGTATGCGATCGTGCCGCAGTACACCTCCCGCAGCCGTGGGAGCACGTCCGCGAGGGTCTCGCCCTCGACGTGGGCGCCGAGGATCGAGGCCGGGATCAGCTCCTGGATCTCGGGCGCGAGCGGGAACGGAGGCTGCGACTCGTCGAGGGCCGGGTCGCCGAGAGGCTCCGAGCCGAGCGGGTCGAGTCGCGCTGCGAGGTGCCCGTGCGAGCGGATCGCGTCGACCAGGGCCATCCCCTGGGCCACGGCCCTGAGCAGGCTCTCATCCGCCTGAGCCTCGGGCACCGCGCGCTCGGCGATCTCCTCGTCGGGGGGCGCGGGAGCCGCCTCGGGCTCCGGTAGGTGGGCAGGCTCGGCCTCGCCGGCGGAGGGCACGGCCTCGACCTCGGTCGGAACGGGCGGGGGCGGGGCAGTCGGCGGCGCGGCCGCCGGAGCGCCGTTCCCGGCTTCGGCCGGCCTTCCGACGAGGCGCTCGAGACCGGGAAGCGTCGAGAGCGCGGCTGCGCCTTCACGCTCGAAGAGCGCGCGCCACTCGGGATCGACGGCGGCGGGATTCTCGAGGTACTGCTCCAGGATGGAGCCGACGTAGCCCGCGTTCAGACCGGGCAGCTGCGAGCGGGTGGCCACTGCCCTGGTTGTATCAGCGGAGGGCTCAGTACAGCGAGGTGTCCGCCCAGATCGCGAGCGACATCCCCACGAAGAAGGCCAGCGCCGACGCAACGACGGCGACGCCGGCGAGCCTCCGATACGCCTCGCTCATCACGAGCGCGACGAGCGCGGAGAGGATCGCGAAGGACGCCAGCAGCGCAGGCTGCCGGATCACGGCGAGCCCGGACGCGAGCAGGGACAGAGCGCACAGGAATCCCGCGACCGTGTCGTGGCGGCTGTGACCGACCGCGCTCATCCTGACGCTCCCGCGCGGGCTCGCAGCGGCGGTCGCGGCATCGGCCCGAAACGGCGCCTCGGCCTCCACGCCGCCGCACGGCGCCGGCCGCTCCACCAGGTGCACGGCGTCAGCGGCACGGGAACGCCCACCGGCTCGCCGCCGTCCTCCGGGTGCGGCTCGGCCCGAATCGCCCACCAGACGACCGCCCCGAGATAGGCGACCGGGATCTTCAGGACGACGAGCATGAAGAGGGCCTCCCAGACGGAGATGTGCACCCGGGCAGTCTACGCAACGCCATCCGCGGGCTCCAGGGCGCGTACCGGAGCCCCTAACACCGGCCTCATATTCGGCCGGGTACGGTACCGGGACTCGTGCGGCACCGAGTGCTGCGCCCCTTCTTCACCCCACCCGAACCAAGACCGCCGGACCAAGGAGACAACGTGAGACGCACCGTCCGCCTCGTCGTCGCGCTGTGCCTGCTGACAGCGCTCACCGCACCCGCCGCCCTCGCTGCCGAACGGATGTGGATCGGATTCCACGACGACGCAAGCTTCCGCTGGTCCCAGAACCGGGCGGAGCGTGTCCAGGCCGCCGCGGACGCGGGCTCGACGATCCTGCGCCTGCTCGTCCAGTGGGACCTCGCGGCTCCGAAGCGCCCCGCACGGCCCACGGACCCCTTCGATCCGGCGTACGTCTTCGGAGACGTCGACGAGGCCGTGCGCGCAGCACAGGTCGCCGACCAGGAGGTCCTCATCACGATCTCGGGGACGCCGAGCTGGGCGAACGGCGGTAAGCGGCCGAACGTCATGCCGAGGAGGCTCCCTGACCTCACCGCGTTCGCACGCGCCGTCTCCTCGCGCTACTCGGGACGGTACGAGGGTCTGCCGTTCGTCCGCTTCTGGTCCGTCTGGAACGAGCCCAACCTCCAGCTCTTCCTCGCGCCGCAGTACGACAAGAAGGGCCGGTCGGTCGCTCCCAGGAACTACGCGAAGCTGTACGCAGCCGCCTACAAGGGCATCAAGGCGGGGAACCGGGACGCCCTCGTCGCCATCGGAGAGACGTCCGCCCGCGGCAGCGACAAGCCGGTCGGCTCGCGTCCGACGCACTCGCCCGGCAAGTTCGCCGAGCTCGTGGCGAAGGCGAACAGGAAGCTCAAGTTCGACGCCTGGTCGCACCACCCCTACCCCTCGAACCCGAACCTGAGGCCCTCGCAGCTCGTGCAGTGGCCCAACGTGTCGCTGCGCTCGCTTCCGCGCTTCCAGCAGAGCCTGAGGACGTGGTTCAAGCGCCGGTCGATGTCGATCTGGGTCACCGAGTACGGTCACCAGACGAAGCCTCCGGATCCGTTCGGCGTGACGTACCTGAGGCAGGGCAAGTACCTGCAGCAGGCGATCGCGCTCGCGAGGAGCTACCCGTTCGTCACGATGTTCATCTGGTTCGTGTACCAGGACGATCCCGGGCAGCCCTGGGAGTCGGGCCTGTACACGCAGGCAGGCCGGCCGAAGGGGAGCTCGCCGTCGAAGTACTCGGCGAGCGTCCGGCCCCTGGACGCCCGCAACCCCGTGCTCGAGCTCGCCGGTGGGGTCCGGAACCCGCTCGTGCCTCTCTACGTGCGCCGCTTCTGCGTGAACGATCCTCTGGGGTCGACGATCGGCATGACCTGGCGCGTCTTCCAGGCAGGGAGGATCATCAACGTCGGCCAGCAGACCGCGCCCCTGCGCAAGGACTGCATGGTCGTGGCGCGCCCCCTCTTCCAGGTCGTCAAGGGGCAGACGTTCACGGTGAGCTTCGAGCTCAACGACATCAACGGGACGCTGCTCGAGCGAGCGGTGACGGTTCGCGGGAAGTAGGACGCCTAGCCGGCCGGAGCGTCCTGGCCGGGATCGTCTAGACGCGCAAGATCGCCGCCCATCGAGCAGGCCGGGCATCACCAGGTGGCAGAGGATCACCCTCGGCGGGCGTGCCCGCCCTCGTCGAGGACGAGGTCACCGACCTGCCGGTGCATCTCCGCGATCGTGCGGCGCGCCACCCGCAGGAAGTCGGCGCGCTCGACGTTGGCCCTCGCCGAGGAGCTCGTGCGCTTCCCGAGCGGCGGCGGATCTCGGCGGCTTAGGATCCGGCCATTGCTCCGCGACCGGTGGGAGGGGGCAGATCAACGGCTCGAGCGCTGCCATGCCCCGGTCGGGGGAGGGTAGGCGGGGCAGACCGGTCGAAGACAGATCTCAGGAACTGCCTGCCGGCGGCACGACGCGCTGCGCAGCGGACCGAGACGAGATGGAGACGATCCGGATAGCACGAGCAGCCACCGCGGCGAGACCTGCCGGCGACGGCCTGCCCACCGGCGCGCTCGTCTACGTCATGGCGGTCGCCGTCGCCGCCCTCGCGGCGGCGGTGCCGGCGCTGCTCGCGCTCGAGCCTGACCGGGGGAACGCGATCCTCTGTCTCGCGCTCGCCGTCGGAGCGGTCGCGGCGACGTTCGTCGTCGTTCCCACCGGCCGCAACCACGGCTTCGCGCTCGCGATCGTCTTCATCCTCGCAGCGGTTGTGCTCCTGCCGCCCGGTCTCGCGCTCCTCGTCCCCGTGGCGCAACACCTCCCAGATCTGCTGAGACGCCGCTACCCCTGGTACATCCAGACGTTCAACGTCTCGAACTACGCGCTCGACTCGCTTGCGGCGTGGGCGGTCTTCTACGGTGTGAGCCGGCTCGTCCCGGACGACGCCGACGTCCAGCTCGCGCTCGGCGGCGCCGCTGCGTGCGTCGCGTACGTCGTCGCGAACCATGCCTTGCTCGCGAACGCCCTCCGACTCGCCCGCGGGCACAGCTTCCGCGAGAGCGGACTCTTCTCCGGGCACGGACTCTGGATCGATCTCGGCCTGGCCGGGGTCGGCGTCGCACTCGCCGCCTTCTGGCGCTCGAACCCGTACCTCGTTCCCGCGCTCGTCGCTCCGCTCATCCTCATTCACCGCTCGTTCGCGGTGCTCGCCGACCTTCGCGCAAGCGAGTCGCGCTTTCGCGCGATCTTCGAGTCGACCGCGATGGGTAGCCGATTGACCGACCTCGACGGCCGCGTCATCGAGAGCAACCGCTCCTACCGAGAACTGCTCGGCTACGACACGCAGGACCTGGCAGGCAAGACCCAGGCCGGCCTCACCCACCCGGACGACCGCGAACGCGACTCGGGGCTCTTCGCGGAGATGGTCGCCGGCGAGCGTGAGAGCTACCGGCTCGAGAAGCGCTTCATCCGGCGGGACGGCACGTATGTGTGGGCGCAGCTGACGAACTCGATCGTCCGCGACGCCGACGGCAAGCCACGGTTCACGATCGGCATGGTGCAGGACATGACACTGCGCAGGCAGCTCGAGCAGGAGCTGCGCCAGTCGCGCGAAGAGACGATCTACCGGCTCGCACGCGCCGCCGAGTTCAGGAACGAGGAGACTGGGCAGCACATCGAGCGGGTCAGCCGCTACAGCGCGGTCCTGGCGGAGCAGCTCGGGCTCGAGCAGGCAAGGTGCGAGCTCCTGCGGCTCGCGAGCCCGCTCCACGACATCGGCAAGATCGCGATCCCCGATCGGATCCTCCTCAAACCGGGCGCGCTGACCCCAGAGGAACGCCAGCACATGGAAGCGCACGCCGAGCTCGGCTACGGAATGCTCGCCGACTCCGACCGCGAGCTGCTCGAGCTGGCGGCGCTCGTCGCCCTGACCCACCACGAGCGCTTCGACGGCACGGGCTACCCGCGCGGCCTGGCAGGCGACGAGATCCCGCTCGAGGGCCGCATCGTCGCCGTCGCGGACGTCTTCGACGCGCTGACCAGCGACCGCGTGTACCGGCCGGCGTTCGCACTCCACGAGGCGCTGCAGGTCCTGCGCGACGGCCGCGGCAGCGACTTCGATCCCGTCGTGCTCGATGCGTTCCTCGGCGCGCTCCCCGCAGTCGTCTCGATCCGCGACGCCTACGCGGACGACATCCCCATGACCGGCGGGCTCCTCGTGGGCTAGGTGTCCTGACTCACTCCGAGTGAGAGCGACTACCAGCCTCCTACCCAACCTGCTCCCTCGAACGAGGTGAGCCCGACGGCGGGTTTACCCCCGAAGGGGGAAGCAGGCAACAGGGTCGTCCCCCACCGTGCGGCAATCAACTGTTCTGCGGCCTGCGGCGACGCCGTGGGAAGGAGTAATCAGATGCGGCACTTCACCTCGGCCACGAGGACGCGGCGGTCCTCACGGTCCACATCGCGCTCGCTGCCCGCGCTCGGGACGGCGATGCTCGCCCTCCTCATCGCCCTCATCCTCCCCCTCGGCGCTGCGGCCGACACCGGCACCAGCACGCGCAGCGATTTGAAGGCGTTCGTCCCTCCCCCGCTGCTCGAGGCAGCCGAGGCGGGTCCGGACCGGATCTTCGACGTCATCGTCCAGGGCAGCGTCGGCAAGACCTCGCTGGACGTGGCCGGCGCAGTCGTCGCCCAGGGAGTGCTCAAGTCCCCCCGGCGCTTCACTGCGCTGTCAGGCGTCCAGTCCCAGCTGACCGGCAAGCAACTGCTCCAGCTGGCCAAGGTCCAGGGGATCGTCGCGATCACGCCGAACGCACCCGTCCGGCTGGCGGGCTTCTCGAACAAGCAGCAGTGGCCATACGTGATCGGCGCTCCGAAGGTCTGGAACGCGGCGACGGCGTCCACGCTCCAGATGCCGGCGATCGCGATCGTCGACTCCGGGATCGACGCGACCCGGCCCGACTTCGCCGGCCGAGTGCTCGAGCAGGTCGTGATCGGCACGCCCGGGCCCAACTCACCCGGAGACGGCCGCGGCCACGGAACGTTCGTCGCCTCGCTCGCAGCGGGCGCCGGCGCGCAGTACGCGGGCGTCGCCGCCACGGCGCCGCTCGTCTCGCTCGACGTCGTCGACGACGCGGGTAACGCCCTCACGGCCGACGTCATCCGCGCGGCGGACTGGATCCTCGCCAACAAGGACCGGCTGAACATCCGCGTGGCGAACTTCTCGCTCCACGCGTCGAACCCGGGGACCTTCATGTACGACCCCCTCAACAAGGCCGTCGAGCGGCTCTGGTTCAGCGGCGTCACGGTCGTCGCCGCGGCCGGAAACTACGGCGCCCTGGGTCGCGGCGTCCCGTTCGCGCCCGGCAACGACCCGTTCGTGATCACGGTCGGCGCGAGCGACATCGAAGGCTCCGTCTCGATCAACGACGACGTCGCTGCGCCGTGGTCAGCCTTCGGGTACACGCTCGACGGCTTTGCGAAGCCCGAGCTCGGCGCCCCCGGCCGCTACATCGTCGGCGCGGTCCCGACCACGTCGACGCTCTACGCGGAGCGCCCAGACCGGATCGTCGCGCCCGGCTACATGCAGATGTCCGGCACGTCCTTCTCGGCTCCGGTCGTCGCCGGCGCGGCGGCGGCCCTGCTCGCGAACAGGCCGAACCTGACCCCCGACCAGGTGAAGGGCGCGCTGATGCTGACGGCGCGGCCGGCGCCGTCGGCGAGCCCGTACTCGGTGGGCGTGGGCGAGATCACCCTCGCCAAGGCGCTCGACGTCGAGAATCCACCCAACCCGAACATCGCCCTCAACCGCTTCCTCGTCCCCGACCCGCTCGGTGGTAGCCTGCCGATGTTCGACGCGGCCAGCTGGGTGAGCGTGGCCCTGTCCGACGCCAGCTGGGTGTCGGCCTCGTGGACGTCGGCCAGCTGGGTCTCGGCCTCGTGGACGTCGGCCAGCTGGGTCTCGGCCTCGTGGACGTCGGCCAGCTGGGTCTCGGCGAGCTGGATCTCGGGTGCGAGCACCGACGCCTCGTGGATCTCGAACGCGAACGAGGACGTGATCGCCGACGGCGGCTACTGGCTGACCGCGGAGGAGCTCCTCGCGAGCGAGCTCGAGTTCGGCCTCGACCTGAACGGCGACGGCGTCATCGGCGCCGATCTGACAGCAGCCACCGACGTCACGGTCACGAGCACGACCGGGCTCTAATGACGACGTCCGTAGGCACGGAGCCGGCGAGCGTCCCCCCGCTCGCCGGCCCGGCGACGGCGTTCCTCGCGGCCGTCGTCCTCGCCACGACCGCCGCGGCGCTGCCCGCGCTCCTCGCGCTCGGCACAGACGGCGGCGACCTGGCGACGTTCGGCCTGCTCGCGGGCGCGGCGGCAGTCGCGCAGATGCTGCTCGTGGAGACGGGCAAGAACTACGGCTTCCCGATCGCGGTGGCCTTCGTCGTCGCGGGCGTGCTGCTCCTCCCGGTCGGGCTGGTCGCCCTGCTCGGAATCGCGATGCACGCTCCCGACCTGGTCCTCCGCCGGTATCCGTGGTACATCCGGTCGTTCAACACGGGCAACTACACGCTCGACGCGCTGGCCGCCTGGGCGGCCGCGCGGGCGATCTCCGACCTGGCCGCGCCCACGGGCACGCGCTGGGCGGTGGCCGCGCTCGTCGCCTGCGTCGTCTTCATCGGGCTCAACCACGCGTTGCTGGCGGTAATGCTCCTTCTCGCCCGAGGACACGGCGTTCGGGAGAGCGGGCTGTTCGCACCCGGTGCGCTCTCGATCGACCTCGCCCTCGCGGCCACGGGCGTGGCGATTGCGGCGCTCGCGGCACACAACGAAGTGCTCGTCCTCGCTCCCGTCGCGTCCCTTGCGCTCGCCCACATGCTCGTCCGCCTGATGGCGACTGCGAACGGCACGGCCGTCACCCGTCGGTAGGAGAGTCGGAAGGCGCGCCGGCTGCGCCGTTGGCTCCGGTGGCTCCGGCTTCGTGACATCGGATCCCGGCCGCGAGGTGGTCGGTCCCGTGCGGGAGGCATGCCGACACGATCGCTAGCCTTCCCAGCGAAGCACCTGCACGCCCTCCCACCAGTGGGGGAAGCCACGGCTCTTGCCGTCGATCGTGAGGAGCCGGCGGGCGCGCGGCTGTGAGGCCAGGTAGTCCTCCAGCGCCCGTTCGACCTCGGGCCAGTCCGTGTCGTCGAGGATCATCAGCGCGCCCGCCACGAGCCACGGCTCCGCGATCCGAAGCCCCTCGAGCTGAGCCTCGTACGCGTGGGACGCGTCGTAGTACCAGACCCCGACGGACGACCCGGCGAGCGCACCGCCGGGAACCAGCTCGAACACGTCTCCTACGAGCAGCTCGGGCAACTGGAGCCCGAACGAGGCGAGGTTGCGCTCCACCTTGTCACGGCTCGCATCGCGGAACTCGAAGCCGTCGATCGCCACGAACCGGCGGTCCCCGTTTCCCAGCATCGCGGCGATCAGGCTCGCGCCGTGGAACACGCCGACCTCGACGTACGACTCCCCGGGAGCGAGGCAGGCGGCCGCGAGGTTGAGGAGGGCGAGGACGTTCTCGGACGTGAGGTTCTCGATTTGCTGGACGATCGGCCCGAATCTACGGTCGATCGGGTGCGTCGAGCGCGGGAAGTCCTCGAAGAGCGCGGGGAGCTCACGCAGGAAGCGGTCGGAGTCCATTGGGGTCAGGTCTTCCATGTTCCACAATCCCGCTGGAACATGGAAGACCTGGAACATGGAAGACCTGACCCCGTCGAGCTGCGCCGCGCCTCGCTCGTGCAGGCGCGCTACGACCCCGAGACAGCGGACGCCATCGCGCGGCGCACGGACATCCCGCTCGAGGACGCGCTCGCCGTGCGCTGGTCCGGGCTCCCGCCCGACGTCGCGTTCGCGCTCATGACGTCGGGCGATCGCCCGGTGCTCTACAGGTGGCTCGTCACGCCCGCGAGGCTCGGTTCCTCGGCGGGCGGCTCGTACCAGGAGTACGCGTAGCGCGGGTCGTCCAGATCACGGGCGAAGGTCGAGAGCCTGAGCGGCCGGAAGGTGTCGCACATGACCGCCAGCTCGGTCGTCTCGGCGACGCCGAGCGACTTCTCGGCCAGCCCGGGCTGCGGGCCGTGCGGGAGCCCGGAGGGATGCAGGGTGATCGACCCGACCGAGATCCCCTTGCGGGACCCGAAGTTGCCGGAGACGTAGTAGATCATCTCCTCCGACTGCAGGTTCGAGTGGTGGTACGGGATCGGGATCGCCTCGGGGTCGAAGTCGAGCTTGCGCGGGCAGAACGAGCAGATCACGAAGTTGGGGCCCTGGAACGTCTGGTGCGACGGCGGCGGCTGGTGGATCCGGCCCGTGATCGGCTCGAAGTCGTGGATCGAGAACGTCCACGGGTACAGGTACCCGTCCCAGCCCACCACGTCGAGCGGGTGGTAGTCGAGGACGTAGTCCTGGTAGCCGCCGCGCACGCGAACCTTGACGAGGAACTCACCGCGCTCGCGATGCGTCTTGAGCTCGGTCGGTGGATGGATGTCGCGGTGGTAGTAGGGCGCGCCCTCCTTGATCTGCCCGTACTCGTTCCGGTACCGGCGCGGGATCTCGATGAGCCCCGGAGTCTCGAAGACGAGGTACCGCTGCGGGCCCTCGGGCACGAACCGGTACGTCGTGCCACGTGGGACGACGACGTAGTCCCCGTCCTTGTACGGCACGTCCCCGAAGCTCGTCTCGAGCGTGCCGGACCCCTCGTGGACGAAGATCACCTCGTCTCCCTCGCCGTTCCGGAAGAAGTACTCCATGCTCGACGCGGGCCGGCAGAAGGAGATCTCGACGTCGTCGTTCCACATCAGGGTCCGGCGGCCGGAGATCTCGTCGCCCTCGGGCTCCACGTCGTAGGTGTTCTGGAGCCGGTGGGCATGCTTCTCCGGAACCCACTCCTCCCGCTCGATGGGCGTGAAGGCGCCGAGCTCCTTCACGCGGCAGGGCGAGACGAGGTGGTAGAGGATCGACTCGTTGCCCGTGAAGCCTTCGAGCCCCATCACCTCCTCGGTGAGCAGGGCTCCGTTCTCGCGGAAGACGATGTGGCGCTTGCGCGGGAGCTCCCCGCAACGCTGGTAGAAGGGCATGGCCGTCCCTTTCGCTCGGTTTCCCCCAGTTTCTAGCACCGCGCGCAGAGGCGGCCGGGGAGGCGGCGTCCTCTGGACGGCCGCCTCCCACTCCGCGCCGCTACTGACCCGGTGTCGGCGCCGAGGGATCCGTCTGCCAGAGGCCGAACTCGTTGCCCTCCGTGTCCGTGCAGACCGCGAACCAGCCCATGCCCGGGACGGGCATCGCCTCGCCCGACTCCCCGCCCAGCTCGGACACCCGCGCGCACCCCGCGTTGATGTCGTCCACGTCGAAGTAGACCCGGGTTCCCCGCTTGTCCCCGTCCGCGCCGTAGATCGCGCCGCCGGTCGTCTCGGAGAAACGGGTCATGTGGTACTCCGAGGGGCCCGAGTAGCTCTCGAACTCCCAGCCGAAGAGCGAGCCCCAGAACTCGCGCGCCTTCGCGGTGTCGCCCGCCGGGATCTCGAGATGCACCATCTGCCCTGCCATCCTCTCTCCTCTCGTGCGTGTTCGGCGGAGCACCGCTCCGCCCGGCTCATGAGTACGACGAAAAGACGGCCGGTGCTTCGACAACTCATCGCCGTCCAGCCGTCGAACCTGCGATGGAGCCGAGGGGAATCGAACCCCTGACCTTCCGGATGCCATCCGGACGCTCTCCCAGCTGAGCTACGGCCCCAGGAGAGCCGTCAGTCTAGCGGCGAAGTCGTAGTCGTCTGCCCAGTTCACGCCAAGCCGCTGGTTGTTCCTGCTCGGAGCCAGCCGCAGGAGTAACTGCAAGTGACCGTCGAATCGCGTGGCAGGGATGAGAAAGCATCGATCGAGACCGGGGCAGTATGCGGCGATCGCGTCCGCCTCGCTGGCTGTGTACGACCGACGGCGAAGACCCTCTCGAGCCCGACGATTCGAGTAACAGCGAACAACCACGGTCTGATCGCTCAGAGGTGCCCACTTGCACTGGACGCGTATCAGCGCAGCACCTGTCTCGAAGATGAGGTCGTAGCGCTCGCCGTCTGTTAGCGCCTTGAAGACACCCACACCGAGCTCGGCAGCCGCCTGTGCGATGGCCAACTCGGCGATCGCACCCTTCTGGTCGGTCGTAAGCACGACCGCCAGGGTAGTTCACCGATCGGACAACGTAGCCGGCGTCAGCCGACTGCGACCTCCACCGACGGCACGTCGCTCCACAGCTCCTCGAGCCGGTAGAAGCCGCGCGTGTCCGGCGTGAAGAGGTGGAGGACGACGTCGAGGTAGTCGGCGACGATCCACGTGGCCTCGACCAGGCCGGCGGTCGAGCGGGGAAGCACGCGGTGGTCCTTCTTGAGTGTTCCTGCCACCTCGTCGTAGATCGCCTTTGCCTGGCGCGGGTTCCGCCCGGAGGCGATCACGAAGAAGTCCGTGTAGTCACAGACGCCCCGCATGTCGAGGATGGTGACGTCGGTCGCCAGCTTCTCCTGGCAGAGAGCGGCGGTTCGGCGTGCTTGCTCGAGCGGCGTCAGCGGGCGGGAGCCCCCTCCAGGGTGAGTACCCGTCGTGAGGTGGATGATGGGCGGCGCGAGGCGAGGACGCAGGGAGCGGCCATATCGAATGAGATATGGGGGCGACCGAGGACGCTGCCTCGCGCCGCCCGGCGCCGCATCACGACATGGCTACTCATCCTGGAGGGGGCTCTCAAGTCCTCTCGTGGTCGCAGTCAGTCTACTCCGCGTCCCGATACAGGCCGAGACGCGCGATGGCGGAGGCGACCGACGGGGGGACGAGCCCGTCGATGGGCTCGCCACCGGCCACGCGCTCGCGGATCTCGGTGGAGGAAACCGAGACGGGCTCGAGCGCGAAGATGAGGATGCGGTCGGGCGCGGGGAGTCGAGCGCGTGCCTCACGCAGCTGCTCGTCGGGGACGCCCGGCCGCATCGCCACGGCCAGGCGCACGAGCTCGAGCACGCGGTCGGGACGCTTCCACGTCGAGTAGGCCGCGAGCTCGTCGGCGCCCAGGACGAACACGGACTCCTCGGGCGGCGCGAGCGCCTCGAGCGAGTCGACGGTGCGCGCGTGCGGATCGAGCTCGATCTCGACCTCGGGGAGATCGGCGAACGCGAGGCGGGCGAGCTCGAGTCGGGTCTCTGCGGGCGTCGTGACCCCTTTGTGCCCCGGGTCGGCAACGACGAGGACGAGGAGCCTCTCGAGTCCCAGCTCGGCGATCGCGGCACGCGCGAGCGCGACGTGGCCCACGTGAGGAGGATCGAAGACCCCGCCGAGGATCCCGAGGCTCACTCGCTCCATTCGAGCGCCTCCCCGCCGACCTCGACCTCCGCCCCGGGCCTGATGCCGACGCGCCGGAGGGCCTCCTCGAGCTCCTCCGGGGAAGGCGGCGTGCCCACGACGCGGTAGCCGCGATCCGTGCGCAGGATGCGGAAGCTCGGGCCCCGGGACGGCCGTGGGCGGTAGTCGAGGAACTCCGGAAGCCCCTCTGCAACCGGCTTCTCCGCCTCGACGGGGCAGAGCGCGAACAGGCGGCGCTTCAGCTCGTCGATCCCCTCGCCCGTCACGCACGAGACGGCGACGACGCTGGCGATCCGCTCGTCCGCGAGCGCGAAGGCCGGCGGCTCCGCGAGAAGGTCGATCTTGTTGAGAACGACGAGCTGGGGCCGTTCGGCGAGCCCGGCTCCGTACGCCGCCAGCTCGCCGTCGACGGCCCGGAACCGCTCCTCGAGGTCGCCCTCCGAGGCATCGAGCACGTGGACGAGCAGGCTTGCCCGCTCGAGATGCGCGAGGAACTCGTGGCCGAGCCCGGCGCCCTCGGCAGCGCCCTCGATGAGCCCCGGCACGTCGGCTACCGTCAGCTGCCGCGCGTCCGGGTCCTCGACCGTGCCGAGGACGGGCTCGATGGTCGTGAACGGGTAGTCGGCGACCTTCGGCTTCGCGTTCGAGATCCGGCGCAGCAGCGACGACTTGCCGGCGTTGGGGAGCCCGGCCAGCGCTGCGTCCACGACGAGCTTGAGCCGCAGGACGAGATCCGCCTCGTCGCCGGGCAGGCCGGTCTCCGCGAAGCGGGGAGTCTGGCGGGTGGGCGTCGCGAAGCGCGCGTTTCCACGGCCTCCTGCCCCACCTCGGGCGACGACGAGCCTGCCGGCCGGCGAGGTCAGGTCGGCGACGAGCCTTCCCTCCCCGTCGAGGACCTGGGTACCCACGGGCACCCGCAGCTCGACCGTCTCGCCGTCGGCCCCGTGCTTGCGGCTTCCGCGCCCGTTTCCGCCGCGGCCTGCCGAGACCTTCCTGACGCGACGCAACGCGGAGAGATCGCGCAGCGCTGGGTCGGAGACCACGACGACGTCGCCCCCGCGCCCCCCGTCACCTCCGTCGGGGCCGCCCTTCGGCACGTACTTCTCGCGACGGAAGCTGAGCCCGCCGTCGCCTCCGCGGCCGGCCTCGACGTGGATCTGCGCGCGGTCGTGGAACGGCATCCTCGCCTCCGGCGAGGATGACTAGAGGATCATTCCTCCGCCGAAGCGACTTGAACGTACCGCTTCTCGCCGCTCCGGCGGAACTCGACCGTTCCCTCGCGCAGGGCGAAGATCGTGTCGTCGCGGCCGAGACCCGCGCCGGGGCCGGGGCGGAACTTCGTTCCCCGCTGACGCACGATGATCATCCCGGTCTTCACGGGCTGCCCCGCGAACACCTTCACGCCGAGTCGCTTCGACTGGGAGTCTCGCCCGTTCCGCGAGGAGCCGAGACCTTTCTTGTGCGCCATTACTCCTCGTCCTTTCCTCGTGCGATCGCCGTCTCGAGAGCGGCGAGGGCGCCCTTGCGCGCCCCGTGCTCGCGCTCGTATACGAGCGCAGCCTCGAGCGACTCGACCTCCCAGGAGGCCGCCGACTTCTTGATCTCCGCGACCGTCATGGCGTCGTATCCCTCGGGAACGCCCGCGGGCAGGGCTGCCGTCTCCTCCGCCTTCTCGGCCTTCTCGGCCTTCTCGACCTTCTCGGCCTTCTCCGGCTTCGCAGCCGCGGCCTTCGGCTTCGCGGCGGCATGGGTGCGCTTTCCGCCGATCGACTCGATCTCGATCTGGGTCAACGCGGCACGGAAGCCCGTGTGCCGTCGGTACCCGGTGCGCTTCTTGTACTTCCCGATCCGGATCTTCGGCCCCTTCACCGCTCCCAGCACCTTCGCGGTCACCATGCCGTCGGTCGGGTCGAGGACCGGGGCGCCGTCCCCGCCGACGAGCAGGACGGCGGGGGAGAACGTCGCTCCCTCGTCCACCCGCAGGCGGTCGACGAGCAGCCGCTCGCCCTCGCGGACGCGGTACTGCTTCCCGCCAACCTCGATGATCGCGTAGGTCACGTGTCGCTCCAGCTCGATGGGGTCGGATCCATGGGATCTCGGCCCCACAGATCGGAGTGCGGGCGGCCCGCAAGCCGGGGCATGATAGCCGAAGAGAGCGAGCGCTGAACGTCAGCGGGCGGCGCGGGAGCGCGACTCGAAGTCTGCGATCCACTCGGACATCGGCACGTACTCCCGAGCGGGTGCCTCCTCCGCAGGGGCCTCCTCCGCCTCCTCTCGGGCCTCGGCCGGCTCGTCGCCGTTCGCGGGAGGCTTTCGCCGCCGGCGCCCGC
>Ga0209640_10000748_pt1 | contig 25902 bp, 23 predicted proteins | sample RifCSP10_1_FD_184018 | JGI IMG/M metagenome (GOLD analysis project Ga0209640, IMG submission 184018) | Soil microbial communities from Rifle, Colorado - Rifle CSP2_sed 10_1 (SPAdes) (version 2) | ecosystem: Environmental > Terrestrial > Deep subsurface > Rock core/Sediment | place: Rifle... | reverse complement strand
AGCGCCGCGTTCAGCTCGCGCATGAGCGTCTCGCTGATCGCGTTGGCGGGCGGCCGGTTGAGGGTGATGATCGCGAAGCGCTCCTCGCGGCTCAGGATCAGGGTCTCGTACGCCATCGGGCGGATCTCCTCTCGGCGGCGGGCTAGTGGTGGGCCGCCACACCCTGCAGGAACAGATCGGCCACCGCGGGCGCGGTGTCCGCCAGCCGGTAGCCGCGCTTGCCGAGCACCCAGGACGTGGCCATCTGGTCCATGGCGCCGAACAGCATCTTGGTCGCGATCTTGACCGGCAGATCGGACTTGAAGTGTCCCTGGCCGACGCCCTCCTCGAGGACGGAGCCGATCAGCGCGAAGTACGCGGCGATCTCCTGGCTCGAGGCCCCGCGGAAGAACTTCTGGCCCTGGCGGAGCTCGACCTGCACGACCTCCGCGAGATCCGGATCCTCCTCGAGCATCCGGAAATGCAGCTGGACGAGCCGGCGCACCTTGGCCACCGCGTCGGGCTCGTCCGCGGTCGCGAGCCGCAGCGACGAGACGAACGCCGCCATCTTCTCCCGGAAGAGCGTGATGAGGATGTCTTCCTTCGTCTTGAAGTAGAGATAGATGGTGCCGGCCGCGATCCCGGCCTCACGCGCGATGTCCGAGACCCGGGAGTTGAAGTAGCCCTTCCGGGCGAAGACCCGAACCGCGGCCTCGACGATCTGCTGGGGCTTGTCTGGATCGCGCATGACAGGGAGTGAACCGCGGTTCATTCTATGCGGCGCCTCCGGCACTGTCAAACGGAACTTGGGCGCGATCCGCGCGGCTGGCAGCTCGCGAGGTACTCCTGGAGACGAGCGAACTCCTTCGAGGCCAGGTTCGCGAACACGAGCACCGCGCCGCCCGTGTACGACTCCCAGATCACCGCGGGCAGGCGGAGCCGCTCGAGGCCGGAGCGCGCGGGGAGCTCGAGCACGACCACGTCCCCCTCGACGAGCGGCGCGTCGGTGGTGACGCGGCCGCCGGACGCGCTCAGGTCCACGGTCTGGCCCCGGGCGGTGCCCTCCGAGCCGCCCTCCACGAGGACGGGCAGCGACACGAGCACGCGCGGAAAGCGACGGCGCGTGTCCCCGCGCGACACGAACGGCGTCACGCGGCCGGCCGGCGAGTCCGACATCTTGAGGAACGCGACCCCGATGCTCTCCGCGTCGCGCCGCACCACCGTGCCGACCATCTCGATCCGGCCCGCCGCGCTGGGCAGCGTCACCCGCACCGTCACGGTGCTGCCGACCGCCGCGTCGCTCTCGGCCCGCACCTTCATCCCGGACAGGCTCAGGTTCACGACCTCGCCCGACACCACCCGGCCCTCGCCCGACTCCACGGTGGCCGGCCAGGCCGCCGCCGCTCTCGGAAACGCCCGCCGATCGTGACCGCTCATCTCTCGACCGTGACGCGTCGGGGGCCTTTCTGTCAACTCCGACGCGCGCGCCTTGACGGGTCCCGGACCCGCGCGTACGATGCCGCCCCATGACGATCAAGCACCGGATCGGCATGATGCCGGGGCCGTGGCCGCCCGGCCGTGACGGGGCCGCCTTCCTGTGGACCCTCTGCGACATGCTGGAGCGGAGCGACGTGGACTCGATCTGGCTGTCCGACCGCCTCTCGTCGCCGGCCCCCGTCCCGGAGGTGATGACCATGCTCGCCGCCATCGCCGCGCGCACGACCCGCCTCAAGTTCGGGCCGAGCGTGATCGTCCTGCCCTACCGCACGCCGGTGGTCGCGGCCAAGGAGATGGCCACGGTGGACTGGCTGTCGCGGGGCCGCCTGTTCCCCGCGGTTGGCGTGGGCGTGGAGCTGCCGCGCGAGTTCGAGGCCTCCGGGGTGCCGTTCGCGGAGCGCGGCCGCCGCACCGACGAGGCCATCCACGTGCTGCGGCTCCTGTGGACCCAGGACGAGGTGAGCTTCCAGGGACAGTTCTACAAGCTGGATCGCATCTCGGTCTTCCCCAAGCCGTGGCAGACGCCGCCGCCCATCTGGATCGGCGGCAAGAGCAAGGCGGCCATGCGCCGCACCGCCCGGCTCGGGGACGGCTGGATCCCGTCCTTCATCACGCCCGAGGAGCTGCGCGTGGGCATCCAGACGGTGCAGGAGCTGGCCACCGCGGCGGGCCGCCAGGTGCCCGAGGATCACTTCGGCACCCTGATCAACTACGCGATCGCCGACACCGAGGCGGCGGCGCTCGCGATGGCCCAGCCCTATATCCCGCGCGGGCGCGTGGACGAGGCGACCATGCGGCGGTGCACCGCCTTCGGGCCGGTGGACCGCCTGATCGAGAAGGTGGAGGAGTACGTCAAGGCCGGCGCGTCCAAGTTCATCCTGCGCCCGCTCTGCCCACCCCCGCTCATGCTGGACCAGGTCGCCCGCATGGCCGAGCACGTCTGCCCCGAGTTCCACCGCCGCTGAGCTTCTGCCCGCGCGGGCGCGGCCGTATACTGCAGCCATGCGCTGCCTAGCCGCTCTGGCCTTCGCCGGCCTCGTCGCCCTCTCTGGCTGCTCCCTCGTCACCCTCGATCTCCAGCCCCGGATCCGGCCCCTGGAGGAGAAGACCGTCGAGGGCAAGGGATCGAGCAAGATCCTGCTCGTCGATCTCTCGGGCATGCTCTCCGAGGACGGGCCGACCTTCTCGATCGGCGCGCCGCCGCCGCGGGTCCCGCTGCTGGCGCGGGTGCGTGAAGAGCTGCGGAAGGCGGAGGACGACGAGCGCGTGAAGGCGCTCATCGTGCGGATCAACAGCCCCGGCGGTACCATCACCGCCTCCGACATCCTCTACCACGAGCTGCTCGCCTTCAAGGCGCGCAAGAAGGTGCCGGTGATCGCCGCGATCATGGACGTGGGCGCCTCCGGCGGCTACTACGCGGCGCTGGCCGCCGACACCATCGTGGTCAACCCGACCACCGTCACCGGGAGCATCGGCGTGGTGATGGTCACGGTCAACGCGCAGGGCCTGCTCGAGAAGATCGGGGTCGCGCCGCTCGCGATCAAGTCCGGGCCGATGAAGGACGCGGGCTCGCCCTTCCGCTCGCTCACCGAGCCGGAACGGGCGGTGTTCCAGGGGATCATCGACGACATGTACGGGCGGTTCGTGAGACTGATCGCGCAGTCGCGCAAGTTGCCGGAGGACCGCGTGCGCGCCTTCGCCGACGGGCGCGTGTACACCGCCGACCAGGCGCTCAAGCTGGGGCTGGTCGACCGCGTCGCCTACCTCGAGGACGTGGTGGCGCTGGCGCGGGAACGGGCCGGGCTCGACGAGGCCAAGGTCGTCATGTACCACCGCCCGAAGGAGTACCGCGCGAACATCTACTCGCTGACCCCGCCCCCGTCCACCGCAGAGAGCACGCTGGCGCAGTTCGCGGCCGCCCTCGGAGGCGGGGGGCCCCGCTTCCTCTATCTCTGGTGGCCGTGACCCGTCTTTCTCAGCTCGGATCCCGGTGATGCGGGCGGGTGGCGCCGTCGAGCGCGGCGCGGACCTTGTAGCCGAGGGCGGCTGGCGTGAAGGGCTTCTGGATGAACCGGGTGTCGGGATCGAGCACGCCGTGGCGCACGATGGCCTCGTTCGTGTAGCCCGACATGTAGAGCACCTGCATCTCCGGGCGTAGCGGCCGCAGCCGCTCCACCAGGGCCCGCCCGCTCTGGCGCGGCATGATGACGTCGGTGAGGAGCAGGTGGATCGGCCCCCCGTGCCGCTCGGCCATGAAGACCGCGTCCTGGGCGTCGCACGCCTGGAGCACGGTGTAGCCGCTGCCCTCCAGGATCTCGCGCGCGAGGTCGCGCACCTCCGGCTCGTCCTCGACCAGTAGCACCGTCTCGTCCCCGCGCGGCATCGTCGCGGCCGGGGAAGCGCCCGGGTCGGGCGGGCCCGCCGGCTCGGTGACCCGCGGCAAGTAGATCTTGAAGGTGGTCCCGGCGCCGAGCTCGCTGTAGAGGCGGATGTCGCCACCGCTCTGCTTCACGATGCCGTAGACGGTGGCCAGACCCAGCCCGGTGCCCTTCCCGGGCCCCTTGGTGGTGAAGAACGGCTCGAACACGCGCGAGCGGGTCTGCTCGTCCATGCCCTCGCCGGTGTCGCTGACCGCGAGCATCACGTAGGGCCCCGGTGGCACGGAGACGTGCCGGCTCGGGTACGCCTCGTCGAGATCCACGTTCGCGGTTTCCACCGTGAGCCGCCCGCCCTGGGGCATCGCGTCGCGGGAGTTGACGACCAGGTTGACGATGACCTGCTCGATCTGGCCGGGGTCGGCCTTGACGCGGTTGAGGTCCGCGGCCGGTACCACCGCCAGATCGATGTCCTCGCCGATGAGCCGCCTCAGCATGGGCTCCATCGCGGTCGTGACCGCGTTCAGGTCGAGCACCTGCGGCTGCAGCACCTGCTTGCGGCTGAAGGCCAGGAGCTGCTGGGTGAGGGCGGCCGCCCGCTCCGCGGTGGTGCGGACGAGGGTGGCGTCGCGATGGATCGGCTCCTCGGGGCGCAGCCGCGAGAGGATGAGGTGGGCGCGGCCCGCGATGACGGTCAACAGGTTGTTGAAGTCGTGCGCGATGCCGCCCGCGAGCCGGCCGATCGCGTCCATCTTCTGGGACTGCCGGAGCTGCTCCTCGAGTCGTCGGCGCTCCCCGATGTCCTTGAGCAGGCCGAGCGTGCCGACCACCGCTCCGCTCGCGTCGCGCAGCACCGAGATGGACGCGCTGATCTCCACGCGCCGGCCGTCCTTGGCCAGAAAGCCGCTCTCGTAGTTGCGCAGCAGGCCCTGGCTTTCCTCGTCGAGGCGCCGCTTGACGCTCCGGGCCTCCTCCCGGCCGCCCGGGTAGAGATCGACGACCGAGATGCCGATCATCTCCTCCGCCGAGTACCCGAACATCGCCTCGGCGCCGCGGCTGAAGTAGGTGACGCGGCCCGGCCCGTCGGTGGTGATGATCGCGTCCGGCGAGTTCTCGGTGATGGACTGCAGGAAATCGCGCGCGTCGCGGATCTCGCGGTAGAGCGCCGAGTTCTCCAGCGCCACCGCGCCCTGCCCCACGAAGGCGGCCAGCAGGGCCAGCTCGTCCTCGGTGTAGGTCCGGCCGGCGACGTCGCCCAGGGTCAGGGCGCCGATGATGCGCTCGCCCGCCTTCAGCGGCACCGCGAGCACCGAGCGGAACCCGTCGGCGCGAATCCGGTCGGCCACCCCCTCGGGCACGCTGATCTTGGGATCGGCCAGCACGTCGGGCGTCCAGACGGTGCGCTCCTCCGCCGCCGCCCGGCCCACCGTGGCCTCGCCCAGCCGGAAGGTCTGGCCGTGCCACTGCGCCGGATCCCCGACCCCGGCCGCCGCGATGCAGACGAGCCCCTCCGCCTCGCGCTCGAGCCGGTAGAGGGCGGAGTGCTGGGCGCCGAAGACCCGCACCACCGAGGACGCCACCTGCCGCGCCACCTCGGTCGGCTCGAGCCCGCCCGCCAGCTCGCGCCCGGTCTCGATCAGGGCGGCCGCCGACATCTCGGTGCGCCGGCGAGCCGTGATGTCGCTGTGGGCGATGACCGCGCCTTCCTCCAGCGGCGTGACCGTGAGCATGAACCAGCGCCGCTCCTCCCGGCCGTGGCAGGCGTAGTCCAGGGTGAAGATCGGCAGCTCGCGCCGCAGCACGCGCGTGATGCCCGCGGCGGCCCGGGTGTCGGGCGGGCATCCGGCCAGCGTCGCGTCACGGCAGATGGCGAAGTAGTTCTGGCCGACGCCCTCGGCCACCGCGGGCCCCGCACCGTTCTCCCGACCGAAGCGGCGCCAGGCCTCGTTCGCGGCCACGATGTCCCCACGCTTGTCCACGATCACGGTCATGGCGGGCAGCGCGTCGAGCAGCAGCCGGCCGGGGCCCCCGGTCCACGCCGCGGCCGTCACCACCTCCGGCGGCGTCCGGCCGAGTGTAGCGGCGGCGCTCACGCGTGCCTCCGCCACTGCTCGAGCTCGGCCTTCACCACCCCGTCGCGGCACTCCGGGCAGATGCTGTGGCTGAACTGCGCCGCGTGCAGCACGTCGTTGGTCGCGAAGACCAGATAGACCGCGAACCCGCCCAGCACCGCACGCCGCTCGCCGAGCGCGAGGATGCGCGAGCGCCACACCGTGGCGACGCAGTGGGCGAAGGCCGCGAGGACGCAGGGCACGAGCGCGGTCATGAACGGGCCCGGCTCCAGCGCCCAGTAGCGCGCGCCGAACGCATCGGTCCGCAGATAGACGCCGGTCCCGACGACGCCGTCGCCGAACACCGCGAAGGCGAGCAGGGCCAGGTTGGCCCCGACGAGGCCCGCCAGCAGCGGCCGGGGCAGCGGCCGCCGGGCCAGGGCATGACTGAGCCCGATCATCACCGTGATGAGCGACAGCGAGCTGATCCAGGCTAGGCGGGCGCCGAGGACGGCTCCGTCCGGAGTCTCCGCCACCGTCTGGAGATAGTGACTCCCGAGCACGACGAGGCTGGTGGCGCACCACGTGACCACCCAGGGATGCAGCGCTTCGCGCCGGCGTCCGAACCACAGGAGGAGCTGGTGGACGGCCACCGACGCGACGACTCCCATCAGGAGTAGCAGCGGGGTGGTGCCGCCCGGGTGGAATGACGTCATGACGCCCCGCTTCTCAGCCCTGGAACTCCCGGGCCGAGATGCCGTACCGCTTCATCTTCGCGTGCAGCGTCGTGTAGTTGGTGCGCAGCAGGCGAGCGGCCCGGCTCTTGTTGCCGAGGGTGGCGGTCAGCGCGCGACGAATCGCCTCCCCCTCCGCGTCGGCCACCGCGCCGTCCACGATCTGCCGGAGCGAGCAGGTCCCGACCTTCGAGCGGGCGGACGCCGGCCGAGCGTGCGGGCTCGCGGCGAGCGCGCGGGACGACGAGACACGCGACAGGGGGCCAAGGTCCAGACTCGAGATCCAGGGCAAGACGGCTTCGACGCTGCTCATGCGCACCCTCCTCCGAGGTTCACTGAGGCTCCTGCCCTCTCGTCCCAGGGCAAGGCCAGTGCCACCCCGGCCGGGCGTGCCCCGGCCGCGACCGGCCACCGCATCGGGACAGTGTTCCCGGCTACTTGGAGGGTGTCTGGATCGGCCGGGGCGCCGCGGGCTGCGGGCGCGCGTCTCGGGACGGCGCCAGAACTATGGTGGCGGGACTATAACGGCGCGGCCAGAGCCGATCAGCGCGGGCTGAAATCGCGGGCGTGGATCGAATAGCGCTTCATCTTGGCGTGAAGGGTCGTGTAGTCGGTGCGCAGGAGCCGTGCCGCCTGACTCTTGTTGCCCTTGGTGGCCTGGAGCGCGTGCCGGATCAGCTCGCACTCGGCCTGCACGGCGGCCAGCTCCGCGACCTCCCGCAGCGAGAGATCCCCCCCGGCACGCTCGGTGACGGGCGGCGGCGAGGCGGGTGCTCCCGCGGTGAGCGCGGGGAGGTGCTCCACGGTCACCTCGTCGGTCGCCACCAGCGCTGCCTTGCGGATCACGTTCTTGAGCTCGCGCACGTTGCCGGGCCAGTCGTGGCGCACCAGCGCCTGCATGGCCTCGTCGGCTATCCGGCGCACCGGCCGCCGCAGCTCCATGCTCACCTCGTCGAGGAAGCGCTGGGCGAGGTAGGTGATGTCCTCGCGTCGGGTCCGCAGGGGCGGCAGCGTGATCGTGAACTCGCCGAGCCGATAGTAGAGATCGGCCCGGAAGCGGCCGGCCTTCACGCCCGCCTCGAGCTCGGCGTTGGTGGCCGCGATGATGCGCGCGTCCACCGCCACCGCGCGGGCGCTCCCCAGCGGCTGAACCTCACGTTGCTCCAGCGCGCGGAGCAGCTTGGCCTGGGTCGCCACCGGGATATTGCCGATCTCGTCCAGGAACAGGGTGCCGCCCTTCGCGAGCTGGAAATGACCTTCCCGCTTGGTCTGCGCGCCGGTGAACGCCCCGCGCTCGTGGCCGAAGAGCTCCGACTCCACCAGCGTCTCGGGGATCGCGCCGCAGTCCACCGCCACGAACGGAGCCTGCCGGCGCGGGCTCTGCTGGTGAATGGCGCGCGCCACCAGCTCCTTGCCGGTCCCGGTCTCGCCCTGGACCAGCACCGTGAAGTTGGACTCGGCGACCTGCGCCACCTGCTGGATCACCTGAGCGATCGCGGGGCTGCCGCCCATGCGCTCGGCCAGCCCACTGCCCTGCCCCTGGCGCTTCAGCTCGTCGATTCGCGACCGGAGCTGGTTGCGCTCGACCGCCCGCTGCAGGGTCAGGGTCAGCAGCTCGACGTCGAACGGCTTGGTGAGGTAGTCGTAGGCCCCGAGCTTCATCGCCCGCACCGCGGTGCCCAGGTCGGCGTGGGCGGTGCAGATGATGACCGGCACCTCCGGATCCAGCCGCTTGATCTCGGGCAGCGCGTCCATGCCGCTCATCCGCGGCATGCTGAGATCCATCAGGATCACCGCGGGCCGTTCGCGCTGGACCTGCTGGAGCGCGACGGCGCCGTCCTCGGCGGTGACGACCTCGAATCCCTGGTTCTGGAGAACCGCGCCGAGGAGGGACCGGATCTCCGCCTCGTCGTCCACCACCAGGACCTTGGTCAACGGGTCATCCCGACGTGCGGAGCTGATAGATCGCGACGTGGCGGATCGAGGCCACCGGGCGGGCGCCGCCCCCGAGGAGGAGCAGGTCCAGCTCCACGAACTCGTGCCCCTTCCCCTGGAACAGGTTCTTGACCCTCGCGCGCGTCTCCAGCCGCTCGTGGACGCGCGCCACGCTCAGATGCTGGCCGTGGCTCTCCACGTGGATCCACGGGCTGACCCGCACGTTCCGGTCGAGCGCCCGGTTGGCCTGCTCGAGGTAGATGCCGGGATGAGCCGGCGCGTCGGACTCCCGGTACATGGGGAGCTTCTCGCTCACCTTCTCCAGGAACGCGTCCGCCACCGGGCGCTCGAGGACGAGCTGCGGGGTGCCGAGCACCGGGTGGCGCTCCAGGAAGTCGCGGCTCGCGAGCGGACGCTCCACCGGAAGCGCGGAGGCGGGATAGGCCGCCACGTCCGGCAGCGGCAGCAACGGACCGAGCGGCAGTCCCATGGTGGCGGTCGCGCAGACCTCGTCCTCGTCGTTCATCGCGCGAACCTGGATGGTGACCTGGTCCTTCGAGTGGGCCGCGACGCTGGCCCGTACCGTCACCGGCTGGCCGAAGTAGACGGGCTTGGCGAAGCGCACCGAGAACGCGCCGTGGTCGAGCCAGGCCCCGCCCAGCGCCGCCACCACCGGGTGCGTCATCCACGAGTACACGGTGACCCCCGGGACCAGCCCACCCCGGAACCCGAACTCGCGGGCCAGCCCGTCCTCGTGGATCTTGTTCTCCCAGGCGTCGTGGGTCGGGGTCGCGCTCACGCGATACTCCGGCAGCGCGGTTCCGACGACCAGCGCGTCGAGGCTCATGGCGCGGGCTTGGTACCCCCGTAGCCCCCGGCCACGTCCTGGTCCGCGTTCCACTCCACCCAGGTGGCCTCGAGCTTGTCCACGGCGAGCGGCACCGGCTTTCCCGGCGTCCCGGCCGCGGGGATGAGCAGCTCCTGCGGACCGGTCAAGGTCCGCTCCCACTGCCGGTCCGAGCCCGCGCACACCGCGCTGCCATGGTGCACCTGCACCAGGAGCGAGCCGTCGGGCCCCCGGCGGAGCCCCACTCCGGCCGCGCGGACCGTGACGAGTGCGGTCCCCGCCTGGACCTCGATCTGCGTGGGCGGCGGGCTATTGGGCGCCACCGCGATCCAGAGCCAGCCATTGTCGAGGCGAACGCGCGTCGGGCCGGGCTCGGCGCTCGGCGGGGAGGGGAGAAACGCGAGCTGGGAGCGGGAGCCGAGCCGCAGGGCCTGGCCGCTGGCGGTCTTGAGCGCGATCCGCCCGCCCACCTGGGTCCGCACGCTGTCGCCCTCGCCCAGCCGGGCACGCAGCTCGGCAGGAGCCCACGCGGGCGTGTCCTTCCGGTGCACCTCGCCCGCCCCTCCGAGGGTGACGATCTGGGCCGGCAGCTCCTTGGGTTGAGCCCACGCCGCGCCACCGGACAACCCGGCGAGGAGCACGAGGCCACCCAGTGCCGCCGCCCACATGATCTTGATCACGCGAAGACCTCCGGGGACCGAGGGTGATATCCGGGACAGCGTAGCACGGGGAGCCGCGGATACTTCGCAAACGCCGGATCGCGCGCCGAGAGCGCGCACATCCAGAACTCCGAGCCGCGGCCCGACACGACGCGGCGCGCGTGGGCGCAGGTGGCGCAGAGGCCGGGATCCGGGCCACCGCCGCGCGCGCCGGTCCGCGGCCCCGAAATGGCTAGCGTCCGGTGAAGCGCGGCGGGCGCCTCTCGAAGAAGGCGGCGATGCCCTCGCGGGCGTCGTCGGAGAGCGCCACCAGCGTGATGAGCTCCCGCAGATAGCGCAGGGCCGCCCCGTACTCCATGTCGGGCGCGGTGGCCGCCGCCTCCTTGGCCAGCCCGAGCGCGGTCGGCGAGTAGCCGGCCAGGGTGCGGGCCAGCGTGCCCACCGCCGCGTCCAGCTCCGCGCGCGGCACCACCCGGCTCACCAGACCCATCTCGAGCGCTTCCGGCGCCGAGACCGGCTCACCGCTCAGGATCATCAGCATGGCGCGCTTGCGGCCCACCGCGCGCAGGATTGGCGCCATCACGATCAGCGGAAGCAGTCCCACCTTGATCTCGGGCAGGCCGAAGACCGCGTCGTCCGCCGCCATCACGATGTCGGAGCCCGCGGCGAGCCCACAGCCGCCGGCGAGGGCGTAGCCGTGAACCTGGGCGATGACGGGGGTCCGCATCCGCGCCATGTGCTCGAGGATGCGGGCGAGACCGCCGAAGGACTCCCGCGCCTGCAGGGTGGTGCCGCGGTCGCCCACGTGCTTGAGATCGGCGCCGGCGCAGAAGGCCCGCTCGCCCGCCCCGCGCAGGACGATGACGCGTGCGGTCGGCTCGGCCTCGAGGCGGCGCAGCGCCGCCTCCAGCGCGCCCAGCAAAGCCGCGTTGAGCGCGTTCCGCGCCTCCGGCCGGTTGAGCGTGAGCCGAGCCACGCCCCCGGTCAGCTCTTCCAGCAGGACCGGCTCGCTCACCGGGCCGGCGCCCCCGGCTCGTCCAGGAGGTCGAGGAACTGGCTGAGGATGCGGGCGGTCGCCCCCCAGACCACGTCGTCGCGCGAGACCTGGTAGAACTCCACCGAGTGCGGCGCGCCGTTGCGCTCCCAGATCTCGGTGCGGAAGATGGCCGGGTCGCGCAGCGTGGTCAGCGGCACCTCCAGCACGCGCTCGATCTCCCGCCCGTCCGGGGCGAAGTCCACGCGGTCCCGGACGATGCCGACCACCGGCGTGATGATGAAGTTGGTGGCGCGCGTCTCGGTGTCGTCGAGCAGCCCGAGCACCTCCACCGCCTCGGCGGGCAGGCGGATCTCCTCCCACGCCTCGCGCAGCGCGGTCTCGACCCGCGAGCCGTCGCGCTGCTCGACCACGCCCCCCGGGAACGAGAACTGGCCCTTGTGATGCGGCACGCTCGCGGTCTTCTTGGTGAAGAGCACGTGCGGTCCGTCGCGATCGGTGACCGGCACCAGCACCGCGGCCGAGACCAGATCGCTCCGATCCAGCGCCACCCGTGGCCGCCGACTCAACGCCGCGTCCAGACGCCGGCACAGGTCTTCGAGGCTCAATGGGCGCGAGGGCATCTTACCGGAGGAATCACGCGAAGCGACAGCCCACGGACCCCAATCGCGTGAACGAAGCGCGCACGGACTGTCCCACCGTGGGCCGCAGGATCTTGGAGATGGAGCCGGTGAGCACGATGTCGCCCGCGCGGAGACCGCGCCCCATCCGGCCGAGCGTGTTGGCCGCCCACGCGAGCGAGACGAGCGGGTTGCCCAGCACCTCGGCGGCGGTCTGGGTCGCCACGATCTGGCCGTCCTGCTCGAACACCACCCCCTCGAGCGCCAGATCCAGGCCCGCCACCGGGGTGAGCGGCCGGCCGAGCACGATGGCGTTGGTGTAGACCCCGTCGGCGACGACGTCCACGCCGCGGGGCGTCCCGCCGAGCCGGAAGTCGATCAGCTCGAAGGAGGGCATTGCGCCTTCCACCGCGAGCAGGGCGGACGCAGTGGAGACCCCCGGGCCGGCCAGGTCCGACTTGAGCAGGAACGCGACCTCGACCTCGACGCCGATCGCGACGAAGCGCGAGAGCGGCACCGCGTCGCCGCTGCCGAACACGCCCGAAGCCAGCAGAAAGCCCAGCACCGGCTCGGTCACGCCGTGGCGCTCCTGCAGCGCGGCGCTGGTGAAGCCCACCTTGTAGCCCACCACGCGCTCGCCGCGTCCGACCAGCGCCTCCTCGAGTTGCCGTTGGAGCCGGTAGGCCTGCTCGAGGGTCAGGTCCGGCGCGACCTCGCTGATCGGGCTCGCCAGCGCGCGACCCACCCGCCCCTTCAAGAGGTGCTCGACCAGCGCGGCGGTCACGGAGCGGTGGGCGCCGTCACCGCGACGCCGGCCGCGGTGCGATCCGGTCGGTGACCTGGGCGAGGACCGCGGCCGCGCTGCCCCGGATCACGAGATCGGCCTCGCCGTCGTGCGGCGTGTCGGTCAGGTTCACGATCGCCAGGGTGGCGCCCGCGTCCCGGGCGTGCAGCGGCATGTAGGCGGCGGGGTAGACCACGAGGGACGAGCCGACCACCAGGAAGAGGTCGGCCGCCCGCGCGCGCCGCTCCGCCTCTTCCATCTCCCGCCGCGGCATCGCCTCGCCGAACATGATCGTGCGGGGCTTGATGATGCCGCCGCAGGGCGGATCGCAGAGCGGCACCGCCACGCCGGCCTCCAACCACTCCTGCACGCGCTCCCGCTCGTAAGGCCGCTCGCAGCTGAGACAGCGGGCGCGGGTGGCGTTGCCGTGCAGCTCGATCACCCGATCCTCGGGCAGCCCGGCCCGCTGGTGGAGGTTGTCGATGTTCTGGGTGATCACACAGTCGAGCTTGCCGAGGCGCCACAGGGTGACCAGGGCGTGATGCGCCGGGTTGGGCTCGGCGCGCCGGATCACCGGGAACGTGGTCCGGCCCAGCTCCCAGTAGCGGCGGCGGCCGCCCTCGGTCGCCATGAAGTTCTGGAAGGTGAACTCGTTGGGATCGAAGCGGTCCCAGACCCCGCCCGGGCTGCGGAAGTCGGGAATCCCGGACTCGGTGCTGACCCCGGCTCCGGTGAAGGCGACGATGCGCCTCGCCGTGGAGATGAGATCGGTCAGGCGCTCGAGATCGGCTCCGCTCACCCGCGCCGTTTCCCTCTCTTTTTCACAGCCTTCCGGGCCGCCTTCTTCGTTGTCGCTTTAGCTGGCTTCCGGGCCGCCGGCGCCCCGCCGCGCGCCTTCGGCGGCCGCGCGGCCACATACGGCTCGTTCCGGGCCCCGACCCCGCCGCGAATCCGCGCACCGCTCCTGATGACCTGGATCCAGCCGGCGAGGTCTCCGGCCAGCTCCGGGTAGCAGTGATCGCGGTAGGCCTCCAGTGCGCGGAGCGCGGCCGGATCCTTCCACGGCTTGAGCACGAAGGGCGCCTCGGGGTCGTGCACGTCGAACGGCGCGTCGGTCGCCATCGCCATCACGATGTACCGTCGGGTCAGTTCGGGCATGTGGGCCTCCTGCTGTGGGGAAGCGGGCCCGCGCGGCCCCGCCCCCGGCCACGCTCTCAGGGCTGAGACAGCACCGCGACGGCCGAGACCGAGCCCGGGCCGCCCAGATTGTGCGCCAGCCCCATGTCGGCACCGGGCACCTGCATCCGGCCGGCGCGTCCGACGAGCTGGTCGTGGATGTTGTTGATCATGCGGATGCCCGACGAGCCGATCGGGTGGCCGCACGACTTGAGCCCGCCCGAGGTGTTCACCGGCAGCGACCCGCCGAGCCGCGTCTCTCCCGCCTTCACCGCCCGCCAGCCGGCGCCCGGCTCGAAGAAGCCGAGATCCTCGTAGTTCACGATCTCGGTGATGGTGAAGCAGTCGTGGCACTCCGCGACCTTGATCTGCTTCGCCGGATTGGTCACGCCCGCCATCTTGTAGGCCGCCTTGGCCGCTTCGCGCGTGGCCCGGAACGAGGTGAAGCTCCACGAGGGATCGAACTGGGTGTTCCAGTAGCCGGCGGTCACCGCGTAGGCGATGCCGCGGATCACCGTGTACCGGTCGGTGAACTTCCGGGCGAGGTCCGCGCGGGTGAGGATCGCGGCCGCCGCCCCGTCGGTGGTGGGGCAGCAGTCGAAGAGCCCGAGCGGCTCGGCCACCTTCGGGGCCCGGGCGTGCTGCTCGGCGGTGATCTCCTTCTGGAAATGCGCCCGCGGATTGAGCGAACCGTGCCAGTGGTTCTTGACCGCGACCGCGCCCAGCGCCTGCTCGTCCGCCCCGTACTCCTTGAAGTAGCGCGAGGCGAGCAGCGCGAACATGCCCGGCGCGGTGCGCCCCTTGGCGAGCACGGGGTGCCCCCGGTTGACCGCCTGCGCCACCAGCGAGCCGCGCGAGGGCACGTCCCGCATCTTCTCGGCCCCCACCGCGAGGGCCAGATCGTATTCGCCGGAGGCCACCGCGAGCGCGGCGTTGCGGACCGCCTCGATGCCGGTCGCGCAGTAGGCGGCCACCCGGGTGACCGGGATCGGAAAGAGGTTGAGGGGATCGGCGACCGCGGTGCCCGAGTTGCCGTCGTAGCCGTAGAGCATGGGCTCGTAGCAGCCCAGCCAGGCCGCCTCGAGCTGGCCGCGCTCCACGCCCGCGTCCGCCAGGGCGAGCGACACCGCCTCGTAGATCATGTCGGTGAGGCTCTGGTGGAAATTCTCCCCGAACTTGATCGTCCCGGTGCCGATGATCGCGACCGCGCCGCCCAGTCCGCTCACTGCCGCTCCCCCTCCCGGGCATCTCGTTCGGTGCCCTTCGCTTCAGCCGTCCCAGCCTACTCTGGGGCCGGCCGAACCCGCAAGTCTCGCGTCCTGTGGCAGAATCCCGCCCATCATGAGGGCCATGCTCCTGCGGGCTCAGGCGCCCATCGCCGGCTCTCCGCTCGAGGCGGCCGAGGTCGACGCCCCGATCCCGGAGCCGGGGGAGGTCCGGGTGCGCGTGCGCTGCTGCGCCACCTGCCGGACCGATCTGCATGTGATCGAGGGGGACCTGCCTCCCCGGCGCCTGCCCATCGTGCCGGGCCACCAGGTCGTGGGGACCGTCGAGGCGCTCGGGCCGGACGCGCGACGGTTCACCCCCGGGGATCGCGTCGGCATCGCGTGGCTCCGGTCCACGTGCGGCACCTGCGCGTTCTGCGCCGCGGGGCGGGAGAACCTCTGCGAGCGCTCGGCATATACCGGATGGACTGCCGACGGGGGCTACGCGGAGTACTGCTGTGTGCCCGAGGCCTTCGCCTACGCGATCCCCCCGGGCTTCGACGATGCCGAGGCGGCGCCGCTGCTCTGCGCGGGCATCATCGGGTACCGGGCCCTGCGCCGGAGCCACGTTCAGCCCGGAGGCCGGCTCGCTCTCTACGGCTTCGGCTCCTCGGCTCACATCACGCTGCAGATCGCGCGCCACTGGGGGTGCAGGGTCTACGTCTCGACGCGCGACCCGGCCCATCAGCGCCTCGCCCGCGATCTCGGAGCTGCGTGGGCCGGCGGCTCGACCGAGCCGTTACCGGAGCGGGTGGACGGGGCGATCATCTTCGCCCCCGCCGGCGAGCTCGTGCCGCCCGCGCTGCGGAATCTGGAGAAGGGCGGCACGCTGGCCCTGGCCGGGATCCACATGAGCGACGTGCCGGCCATGGCGTACGAGCCTCACCTCTTCTGGGAGAAGACCCTCCAGAGCGTCACTGCGAACACCCGGACCGACGGCGAGGCGCTGCTCGCCGAAGCCGCGGCGATTCCCGTCAAGCCGCGCGTCACGCGCTACCCGCTCGCGGAGGCCAACCGCGTGCTGCAGGCGCTGGCCGGCGACCGTGTGACGGGCACCGCGGTGCTCATGCTCGGGTGAGCTCCCGGATCCGGAGCGCGCGGGGAGACGAGGCGCGGGGACGCTGGACTTCGCCGCCGCGTCGAGGCAGGCTCTAGCCACGGCCGGACGAGGAACCCCATCACACGGAGGAGCGCGATGAAGGAGCCGTCTCTCGATGGACTGCACGCCCGCCTGGACCGTCTCGAGCGGGAGGTCGGCTGGTGGCGCCGGGTAGGCGTCGCCGCGCTGGCGTGCGCGGGTCTCCTCGGCGCCGTCGCGGCGACCGTCACCACCAATCCCGATGAGGTGAAGACGCGCCGGCTCGTGATCACGGACGTCGACGGTCGCGGCCGCGCCGTCCTCACGGTGGACGAGAGCGACCGCACACGCCTGACGCTCGCGGACCGGGACGGCGCCACCACCGCGGATCTCACCGTCACGCCGGGCCAGTCCGCCGCGCTGTCGGTGGGCCGCGCGGACGCCCAGGCCCAGCTCGCGGCCGCGGGCGATGGGGGCCAGCTCTCGGTGGGAGCGCGAGGCCAGCGGGGCTGGCTGGTCGCGACGCCGAACGGATCGAGCCTGGGGCTCGGCAACGAGGCGGGCCGGCCACAGATCTCGGTCGCGAGCGGCCCCACCCAGGGCCCGAGCCTTCAGCTTTCCGATCGTGATGGCAACGCGGTCTGGAAGGCGCCCTAGACGAAAATCGTCGTCCGCTTCGACATTTTGTAAGCCTCCCGCCGCTGCCCGGTTCAGCGGCCCTCGGACCGCCGTCTTATCAGCGGCTTAGCCCGGCCATCCCATGGCACCGCTCTTGCTCGATTTTCACATCCCGATGAGCGACGGACCGATCAAGCGAGAGGTGGCCCTTGCCGGCCAGCATGTCCGGCGCAAGGTGATCCTCGCCCTCACACTCTGCTCCGTCATCCCGCTGCTCCTGCTGACCTACGTCTTTCACGCGCCGGTGCGCGAGTTCCTGGGCCCGCTCTCGGGGCTGGCCGACTCGGTGAGCATCCCGGCCCTGATGGCCTTCACCGCGCTCCTGATGGCGGGCGGGGCCTTCATCGTCTGGGACATCGCCACTGCCCTGTCCCGGGCCGCGCAGATCAGCAACGAGCAGAACCCCGAGCTGCTACCGGCGGACCCGGTCCGTAAAGACGAGATCGGCACGCTCATGAGCTCGTTCGCGCGCATGCTCGCCACCATCGAGCAGCAGTCGCAGGAGATCAACGAGTTCCCGCGCCGCCTGGACCAGCTGATCCGCGAGGCCTTTCGCGACTCGCTCACCGGGCTGCCCAACCGGGCGCTCTTCATGGACCGTCTCGCCCACGCCCTGACCCGCGCGGAGCGCAGCGGCTCGAATATCGCGGTGCTCTTCCTCGACCTGGACCGCTTCAAGATCCTGAACGATACGCTCGGCCAGGAGGTGGGTGACCGGCTGCTGGTCGAAGTGGCCCATCGCCTGGCCGCGTGCCTGAGCCCCGAGGACACCGTCGCGCGCCTGGGCGGCGACGAGTTCGCGCTACTCCTCGAAGACACCTCGGTCCTCAGCACCGCCACCGCCCTCGCCGAGCGGGTCTCCGCGGAGATCCAGCGGCCGTTCGTCGTCGACGGGCGCGACGTCCTGATCTCGGCCAGCATCGGGGTTGCCCTCACCGGCGGCGGCTCGATGCAGCCGGAGGAGGTGCTCCACAACGCCGATCTGGCCATGTACCAGGCCAAGGCGGAGGGTCGCGCCCGATACGAGCTCTACCAGCCCGGCTTGAACGTCACCACCCGCGAGCGACTGGATCTGCAGGCCGACCTCCGGACCGCGGGCGCCCGCCAGGAGCTGAGTCTCCGCTACCAGCCGGTGGTCACCCTGGCCAGCATCCGGCCGGTGGAAGTCGAGGCCCTGGTTCGCTGGGACCATCGCCGCCGCGGCGCCCTGCTGCCCGCCGACTTCATCGGCCTCTCGGAGGAGACGGGCCTCATCGTCCCGATGGGCCAATGGATCCTGCGCGAGGCCTGCCGCCAGGCGCGGGCGTGGCAGACGGAATCGTCCGAGATGCCGCCCCTCATCGTCAGCGTCAACCTCTCGGCGGGCCAGTTCGAGCGGACCGCGCTCCCCGAGGAGGTCGCCACCATCGTGCGTGAAACCGGGCTCGAGCCGGGCCGGCTCCAACTCGAGATCAGCGAGGCCGTCCTGATGCGCGACGACCCGCGGATGCTCGACCGGCTCGAAGCCCTCAAAGCTATCGGCGTGCGCCTGGCCATCGACGACTTCGGCACCGGCTACGCGTCGCTGTCCTATCTGAAGCGCCTGCCGGTGGACTGTCTCAAGATCGACCGCTCGCTCGTCAAGGGCGTGGCCTACGAGACCGAGGACACCGCGATCATCCGCGCCGTCACCAGCCTCGCGAAGAGCCTCGGGATCACGGTGACGGCGGAGGGCGTCGAGACCCACGAGCAGCTCGTCCAGCTGCGCGCGGTGGGCTGCGATCAGGCCCAGGGCTACTTCTTCGCGCGGCCGGTGTCCGCGGACCGCGTCCCCGAGCTCCTCGTGAGCCTCGCCGCCGACGACCGGCATGGGAGCCCCTCATGGCTCGGCTGACCCTCCGCGGGCTCGCGCGCACCCTCGTGATGCGCCTGATCGGCATCGTCGCCTTCACCGGCGCGCTGGGCATCGGCCTGTCCCTGCTCCTCGAGGCCGCCGTCTCCGAGCCGGAATGGACCGAGACCGCCGCGATCGCCCAGCGAGCGGTGGACCGGAGCGGCCTGCCCGAGCTGCTCGCCGGCCAGAGCGCGCGCAGCCCCAAGCGCTGGGCGGAAGAGAGCGCGCGCTTCGTGCGTGAGCTGCCCGGCGTCATCACGATCAAGGTCTGGGACCCGCAGGGCAACGTGGTCTGGGCGGTGCAGCCCTGGCTGGTCGGGCAGCACTCCGAGACTCAGGAGCTGCGCGACGCCCTGGCCGGGCGCGTGGCCGTTCGGTTCTCGGCGGTGGCGCCGCCCAACGCCGAGGCCCAGAGCTTCTCGTCGCCCAACGTCGCCGACATCTACGTTCCGGTCTACGGGCCGGGGGCCGCCCGCGTCGTGGGGGTCGTCGAGCTGTCACAGGCGCCACTGCGCATGGACCAGGCTCACGAGCGGTGGAGCCAGCTCGTCTGGAACATCGCCTTCGGCACCGGGGGAGGCCTCTGCCTCATCCTCCTGCCCGCGGCCTGGCGCAGCCATCGCCGCACGATCGCGGAAGCCAGCTCGACCGCGCAGCGCTCCGTGCAGCGCACCCAGGAGCTGCAGCGCACCACCGAGCAGCTCCGGGAGGCCCTCAAGGCGGTGAAGCATCGTGCCGAGGAAACCGACCGCATGCTCGAGGTCACCGAGGCCATCGGCTCGGCGCTGGAGCAGAAGGAGCTGTTCGAGGTCATCGCCCAGGGCGCCGCGCGCGCGTGCCGGGTCGACCGCGGCTCCATCTTCCTGCGCGACAAGTCGGGCCAGCTGATGGTCCCGGTCAGCTCCCAGCTCGCCGACCGGGCCGCCTCCGCCAAGGGCCCGGACGGTGCCGAAACCCTGCGCGCCCTCGCGCTCGAGGAGATGCCCTCGTTCCTCCTCGAGGCGGTGCGCCGCCAGGAGCCAGTGGTGATCTCCGACCCGGGCAGCGACCCGCGCGTGCCGCAGGGCTGGGTCGGGCTCTTCCAGGCCAAGTCCGCGCTGGTGGTCCCGCTGATCCACCAGGGCCGCACCGCGGGCGTGCTCATCCTGGACCACTTGAAGACGCTCCACGTCTTCACCGAGGAGGAGATCCGGCTCGCCACCACGCTGGCCGCGCAGGCCGCGGTAGCCCTGGAGAAGGCGCGCCTCTACGACGAGATCCAGCAGCGCCTGCAGCAGACCGAGACCCTCCTCGCGGTGAGCCAGGCGATCGGCTCGGCCCCCGATCTTACCGAGGCCATCCGCCGGACCACCCGGGAGATGGTCCGGATCCTGGGAGCCGACATCGGGCTGGCCTGGTGCGTGACGGGCGGCGGCGACCGCTTCATCCCGCTGGCCGGCTACCACGTGCCGCGCGACCTGCGCGAGCCGCTCTCGGGCCTGCCGCTGGCCCCGGAGGATCCGCTGCTCGACCTCGTGAAGCGCCTGCGTACCGCGCTGCACTCGAGCAACAGCAAGACGGACCCCCGCTTCAATCAGCCGGCGCTCAACCTCCTCCCCCAGGCGTCGCTCCTGATCCAGCCGGTCCAGGTCAGCGACGAGCTCCTGGGCATCTTCGCGATCTCCTGGGTGCGCGACGCGCACGCCTTCTCGATGGACGACCTGCGCCTGGCCGACGGCATCGCCAAGCAGGCCGCGGTCGCCATCGAGCTGCACCGCACCCAGCGGCACATCATCGAGCAGGAGCGTCTCAACGCGGTCGGCAAGATGGCCAGCGGCCTCGCGCACGACTTCAACAACGCGCTCGTGCCGATCTCCGGCTACGCGGAGATGCTGCTCGAGCACCAGGAGATCCTCCAGGACGCCGCCAAGTCCACCAAGTACCTCAAGCTGATCATGACCGGCGTCGAAGACGCGGCGAGCGTGGTCAGCCGGCTCCGGGAGTTCTACCGCAAGCGGGAGGAGGGCGAGACCTACCGGCCGCTGTCGCTCAACCAGATGGTGGAGCAGGCGGTGGCCCTCACCCGCCCGCGCTGGCGCGACGAGGCGCTCGGCAGCGGCCGCACGATCCTGGTGGAGGCCGACATGCGGCCGGTGCCCCGCGTGCTGGGCAGCGAGTCCGAGATGCGCGAGCTCCTCGCCAACCTCATCTTCAACGCGGTGGACGCCATGCCCGAAGGCGGCCTGATCCGCATCCGTACCGGCATGCGCGAGGCCTCCGCGAGCGAGGAGACCCCGCTGGCCCCGCGGGTACCGCAGGTCTTCCTGGAGGTGAGCGACAGCGGCACCGGCATGACCGACGAGGTGCGCCGGCGCTGCCTCGAGCCCTTCTTCTCCACCAAGGGCGAGCGGGGCACCGGTCTGGGCCTGCCCATGGTGTACGGCATCGTCAAGCGCCACCGCGGCACCATGGACATCGAGTCCACCGTCGGCAAGGGCACCACCTTCATCGTCCTGCTGCCCGCCGACACCAGCCAGGCCCGCGAGATCGCGCCGCGCACCCACGCCCCGACCGGCCCGCTCCACGTGCTCGTGGTGGACGACGAGCCGATCGCCCGCGACGTGCTGAGCGAGTACCTCATGGGCGACGGCCACACCGTGGACACCGCGGTCAACGGCCGGGAAGGCTTCGAGAAGTTCAAGGCCGGCCGCTACGCCCTCGTGATCACGGACCGGGCGATGCCGGAGGTCGGGGGCGACCAGCTCGCCGCGAGGGTCAAGGAGGCGGCGCCCGACACCCCGGTCATCCTCCTCACCGGCTTCGGCGACCTCATGAACGCGGCCGGCGAGAAGCCGGACGGGGTGGACCTGGTGGTGAAGAAGCCGATCCGCCTCGCCACCCTCCGCGAGGTCCTCGCCAAGCTGACCAACGGGCCGCGCGCCGCCGAGGCGGCATCCAGCACGACCGCCTGACGCCGCGGCCTCAGCGGCCGAAGAGCGCCGCGCCCCCTGCCGCGCTGACCAGCACCGCCACCCAGGGCGGCGCCTTCCAGACCATGAGCAGCGCGAAGGCCACCAGGGCCAGCGCGAAGTCGGCGGGGCCGCCGATTCCCTTGGTCCACACCGGATCGTAGAGCGCAGCCAGCAGGACGCCGACCACCGCAGCGTTGACCCCCCGCAGGGCGGCTTGCATGGGCGCCCGGCGGCCCAGCGACTCCCAGTAGGGCAGCACCCCCACCACCAGGAGCAGGCCGGGCAGGAAGATCGCGACCAGGCAGAGCGCCGCGCCGGGCCACCCGGAGGGCGGCACCTCCATGATGGCCCCCAGGTAGGCCGCGAAGGTGAAGAGCGGCCCCGGCACCGCCTGGGCGGCGCCGTAGCCGGAGAGGAACGCGTCCTCGCTCACCAACCCGGGCTCCACCACGGAGGCGTGCAGCAGGGGCAGGACGACATGGCCTCCGCCGAAGACCAGCGCGCCCGCCCGGTAGAATGCCTCGATCACCGCCACCGTGGGCACGGACCAGACCGCGGCCGCGATGGGCAACCCGATCAGGAGCAGGGCGAACACCACGAGCGCGGCGACCGCGAGGGCACGCGAGATCGGCACCGCCAGCCGCGCGGGCGCGGCGGCGACCGGCGCCCCGCGGCAAAGCCAGCTTCCGGCGGCGGCACCGGCCAGGATCGCGGCGACCTGCCCGATCGCGGTGGGGGCGACGGTCACGATCAGGGTGGCGACCACCGCGATGGTGGCCCGGGGCCGATCGGGGCTGAGGCTCCGCGCCATGCTCCACACCGCCTGGGCGACCACCGCCACCGCGACCACCTGCAGGCCGTGGAGCATTCCGGTGCCGAGCGGGCCGGTCAACGCGGCGGCGCCCTGCGCGAACAGGACCATGGCGACCGCGGACGGCAGCGTGAAGCCGAGCCAGGCGGCCACGCCTCCGAGGAGCCCGCCGCGACCGAGCCCCACCGCGAAGCTCACCTGGCTGCTGGCCGGCCCGGGCAGGAGCTGGCAGAGGGCCACCAGGTCCGCGTAGGCCGCCTCGCTCAGCCAGCGGCGGCGCTCGACGAACTCCGTCCGGTAGTAGCCCAGATGCGCGATGGGGCCGCCGAAGGAGGTGAGCCCGAGGCGCAGGAAGACCGCGAAGATGGAATCGATCGGATCCGGCACCGGTGGACTACCCGGGGTCCACCATCGCTTCGGGGCGCACGGCGCGGTCGAACTCCTCCGCGCCCAGGTAGCCGAGCGCCAGCGTCGCCTCCCGGAGCGTGAGCCCCTCGGCGTGCGCCTTCTTGGCGATCGCGGCGGCCCGATCGTAGCCGATGATCGGGGCGAGCGCGGTGACCAGCATGAGCGAGCGCTCGACCAGCGACCGGATGCGCGCGCGGTCCGGCTCGATGCCCTTCGCGCAATGCTCGTCGAACGACTCGCACGCGTCGGCGAGCAGCCGCACCGAGCCCAGCACGTTATGGATGATGAGCGGCTTGAAGACGTTCAGCTCGAGGTGGCCCGACGCTCCCCCGATGCCCACCGCCACGTCGTTGCCCATCACCTGGGCGCACACCATGGTGAGCGCCTCGCACTGGGTCGGATTGACCTTGCCCGGCATGATCGAGCTGCCCGGCTCGTTCTCGGGGATGCGCAGCTCGCCCAGGCCACAGCGGGGTCCGGAAGCGAGCAGGCGCACGTCGTTGGCGATCTTCATGAGCGCCGCGGCCAGGGTCCGGAGGGTGCCGTGGGCGGCGACCAGCGCGTCGTGGGCGGCGAGGGCCTCGAACTTGTTCGGCGCAGACACGAAGGACCGTCCGGTCAGGTCGGCGATGGCGCGCGCCGCCCGCTCGCCGAAGCCCCGCGGGGCGTTGAGGCCGGTGCCGACCGCGGTGCCCCCGAGCGCGAGCTCCCGCAGATGCGGCAGCGCCGCCCGCACGTGCTCGAGGCCGTGGTCGAGCTGGCTCGCCCAGCCCGACATCTCCTGCCCGAGCGTGAGCGGCACCGCGTCCTGCAGGTGGGTGCGCCCGATCTTGACGACGTCGCCGAACGCCCGGGCCTTGGCCCACAGCGTGTCGCGCAGCCGGCCCACCGCCGGGATCAGGCGGCCCTCCAGCTGGTCCACCGCGGCGATGCTCATCGCGGTGGGGAAGGTGTCGTTGGAGGACTGGCTGCGGTTGACGTCGTCGTTCGGATGCACCGGCTGCTGGGCGCCGAGGCGGCCGCCGAGCAGCTCGTTGGCGCGATTGGCGATCACCTCGTTGGCGTTCATGTTGGTCTGGGTGCCGCTGCCCGTCTGCCAGACCACCAAGGGGAAATGGGCGTCCAGTCCGCCGTCGATGACCTCCTCGGCCGCCTGCACGATGGCCCGGGTCTTGTCCTCCGGCAGCAGACCGAGCTCTCGGTTCACGAGCGCGCAGGCCTTCTTGAGGATGCCCAGCGCCCGGATCAGCTCCCGCGGGAACCGGTCGCGCCCGATCCGGAAATGCTCGAGCGAGCGCTGGGTCTGCGCGCCCCAGTAGCGATCGCTCGGCACCTCGATGGTGCCCATCGTGTCCTTCTCGGTTCGCGTCGTGGTCATGGGGCCTCCCCGCGGCTCGCTTGAGCCGCCTCTCGCCTTCGCATAGTATCGCCGGGAGAGGAGAGCGCGCCATGGACTGTTGCGGTCACGAGGGCCCGGGCGGCGACGCCCGCTTCGACTTCCGCCGGGTGGCCGACGGCGTCCACGTCGCGGTCGCCGCCCCCGCCTACAAGGTCAACTCGAACACCGCGATCATCGAGAGCGACGACGGCGCGGTGATCGTGGACACGCACTCCAAGCCCTCGGCGGCTCGGGTGATCGTGGAGCGCCTCCGCGACGTCACCGCCAAGCCGGTCCGCTACGTCGTCAACACGCATTTCCACTGGGATCACTGGCACGGCAACGAAGTCTACCCGGCCGCCTATCCGGGCGCCGAGATCATCACCAACCAGCTCACCCGCGAGACGATGGTCAAGAAGGGGCTCAAGCGGATCCAGGACCACGTGCGGCAGGTTCCCGGCGAGATCGCCCGGCTCCGCGCCGAGCTGGCCGCCGCCACCCCCCCGCAGCGCGCCAAACTCCAGGCCGATCTGCGGCTCGCCGAGTCGTATCTGGCCGAGGTGCGGGCCATGAAGCCCGCCCTGCCCACCATGGCCTTCGAGCGGACGATGAAGCTCTACCGGCGGGACCGGGAGATCCACCTCCTCTATCTGGGCCGGGCCCACACCGAGGGCGACGTCTTCGTCTACCTGCCCAGGGAGAGGGTGGTGATCACCGGCGACGCGGTGATCGGCTGGACGCCGTTCATGGGCGACGGCTACCCGGAAGACTGGGTCACGACGCTGGATCGGCTCGCCGAGCTGGACTGGGACACTCTCGTCATGGGCCACGGCGAGCCGGCGGGCCGGGAGTGGCTGCGGACCTTCCGCGGCTACATCCACGACATGGTCGAAGCGGTGCGCGAGGAAGCCGCGACGGGCGCGAGCCTCGACGACGTCAAGGCGCGCGTGACCACGCGCCTCGCGCCGATCTACGAGCCGGCGTTCTCCACCTATCAGCACTACCGCCCGTGGCGCCAGGGCCTGCTGGCCAATATCGAGCGCACCTATGCGATGGTGAGCTGACCGCGCGATGGCGACCGACGAAGCGCTCTTCAACCCGCTCACCCCGGAGTTCCACGCCAACCCGTACCCGTTCTACCAGCGGCTGCGCGAGACGGATCCGGTGCACCTGAGCCCGCTCGGCCTCTGGATCCTCACGCGCTACGACGACTGCCTGACGTCGCTGCGGGATCCGCGCTTCGGCCGGGACGGCTTCGAGACCATCCTGGCCGCCCAGTACGGCGAGGAGTCGGAGACCGGGCGCCTGCCCCGCTCCATGCTCTTCCGGGATCCGCCGGACCACACCCGCCTCCGCGCGCTCGTCAACCGTGCGTTCACCCCGCGGGTGATCGAGGGCATGCGCGGGCAGATCCAGGACGTGGTGGACCGGCTGCTCGACCAGGTCGAGCGGCGCGGCCGCATGGACGTCATCGGCGACCTGGCCTATCCCCTGCCCGTCACGGTGATCTGCGACATGCTCGGCGTGCCGGTCGGCGATCACGAGCGTATCAAGGACTGGTCCTCCGACATCATCCGCAGCCTCGACGCCATCGGCATCCCGTCCGACCCCTCGATCGTCGAGCGCGGCCGCGTCGGCCGGCGCGGCATCGCCGACTACTTCCGGGCGCTCCTGCCGGAGCGGCGCCGCCACCCGCGCGCCGACCTGCTCTCCTCGCTGATCGCGGTGGAGGAGCAGGGCGACCGGCTCACCGAGGGCGAGCTGCTGGCGACCTGCGTGCTGCTCTTCATCGCGGGCCACGAGACCACC
>Ga0209640_10000745_pt1 | contig 25934 bp, 21 predicted proteins | sample RifCSP10_1_FD_184018 | JGI IMG/M metagenome (GOLD analysis project Ga0209640, IMG submission 184018) | Soil microbial communities from Rifle, Colorado - Rifle CSP2_sed 10_1 (SPAdes) (version 2) | ecosystem: Environmental > Terrestrial > Deep subsurface > Rock core/Sediment | place: Rifle... | reverse complement strand
CTTCCCTTCGCCAAGGGAGACCCGCTCACCGTGATCTCTCAGCACATCCACGCCACGGTCGTCCCGCCGCGGTCGAAAAACCCAAAGATCCCCCCGCTCTTGGAGCAACTCATTCTGCAATTGTTGAGCAAGGATCCAGCCGAGCGGCCTGAGTCGGCGGCGGCGGTGCGGCAGCAGCTGGAAGCCCCATCGCTTTTGGACCCTGAGGCAGGCGCCGATCGAGAGCAATCGCTGGTCGCCCGAATCATGCGGGGCCGATTCGTCGGCCGCTCGACGGAATTCAAACAGGCGAAGGAGCTTTGGGCTCAGGCCGCGGCGGGCCAGGGCCAGACCCTGCTGATCAGCGGAGAACCCGGGATTGGCAAGACCCGCTTCCTGCGTGAACTGGTCACCCATGTGGAGGTCTCCGGTGGACTGGCGCTCATCGGGGAGGCCTACGAAGAGGCGGGAGCTCCCTACGCGCCCTTCGCGCAAATCCTGCGCCGCACTCTGCAGCGGGCTGCCCAGGAGGGAGTGAAGCTCTCCGAGCTCAATCTGGCCGATTTGCTCGTGTTGGCCCCCGAGCTGCGCCCCTCTTACCCGGATGTTCCTCCCAACCCCTCGCTCAAGCCAGAGGCGGAGCAGCAGCGTCAGTTCGAGAGCGTGGTCGCGATGCTCTCGGCGGTTGGCGAACGGGCGCCAACCCTGCTGGCGATCGACGATGCCCACTGGGCGGACAGCGGCTCGTTAGCGCTGTTGCGCCACCTGGCACGGCGTACCCGCCGCCAGCCGGTCCAGCTTGTGCTTACCTACCGTGAAGTCGAACTCGACGAGGCCCGCCCGCTCAACGAGGCCTTGCTGGATCTCGATCGCAACCGGCTGGCCACCCGGCTGAAGCTGGCCCGCTTCACCCGGGAGGAGACCGGAGAGCTGCTGCAGGCGATCTTCGAGGAGGAGATCACCCCAGAGTTCTTGAATGCGATCTACCGCGAGACGGAGGGGAACCCGTTTTTCATCGAGGAAGTGTGCAAGTCGCTGGTGGAGGGTGGCAAGGTCTACTTCGAGAACGGTCGTTGGCACCGCCCCGGCATGGACGAGTTGGCGATTCCGCAGAGCGTCCGGATGGCCATCCAGTCGCGGATTTCCGCGCTCCCTGAGCCCACCCAGGACATCTTGCGGCTGGCCGCCATTCTGGGCCGGGAGTTCGAATATGAGACCCTCGCCACCGCCAGTGAACTGGAAGAAGACGCGCTGATCGAGGCGCTGGAAACTGCCGAACAGGCCCAGCTGATCGAAGAGGTCAACGGGTCCGGCGAGGTCACCTTCTCTTTCGTCCACGCCCTGATCCCCAGCACCCTGGCGGAGGGAGTCCGCACCCTGCGCAGGCGCAAGCTGCATCGGCGGGCAGCCGATGCGATTCGAGAGGCCCGGCCGGAGAACTTTGAAGCCATCGCCTTCCATTACGAAGAAGCCGGCGAGGAAGCGCTCTCGCTGGAGTATTACCTCAAGGCCGGGGAGCGAGCGGCGAAGGCTTACGCCAATCCGGAGGCGGAGCGGCACTTCCTGGCTGCCCTCGACCTGGTCGATGCCGAGCCGGAACGGGCGCGGCTGCTGGGAGAGCTGGCGCTGGTCCAATCCCGGCAGGGAAAGTTTGAGCTCGCCCTCGGGCGGTGGCTCGAAGGGATCAGGCTCTATCAAGCTCTGGGCGAGCAAGAGCCGATGGCGCGCTACTACGCTCGAGCCGCGCGGGCCGCCTGGGAAGCCGGCGATCTTCGGCGGGGGCTGGCCCTCGGCCAGGAGGGGCTCCAGGTTCTGGAAGGGGCACCCGCCAGCCAGGGGTTGGCCGACCTCCTCCACGAGGCCGGCAGGGCGTTGTACTTCAATGCGAAGCTCGAGGAAGCAGAGCCTATCCTCCGCAAGGCGCTTGACATGGCGGAACAGACGAACGCGCTGGTCGTGCGGATCGAGGCGCTGGTCACGCTTGGCACAACCATCCCCATTGCTCACCCTCGATCCGCCCAGGAGGGCAAGCAACTGCTCGACCAGGCGGTCCAGCTGGCACGCTCCAAAGGCCTGCCCGATCAAGAGTCGCGGGCGCTCAACAACCTGGGGCTGATCGAGGCTGAATTTCTGGCTGATGTGTCAAAGACTCGCGGCTATTACTTGCGGGCAGCCGAACTCGCCCGGTCGACCGGCTCTGCAGCGAGCGAGCTGTTTTATCTCTCCAATGCCTGCTCCAGCGCGATGGGGACTGGCGATTTGAACTGGGTACGCGAGCGCCTTCCAGGGCTGCTCGAGGCGGTTCAGGAATTGGAGAGTCCGGGCGCCGCGGGTGAGGCGCTACGTGAAAACAATACCTCCCTGGTTCGTTACTCGGGGGAACTCGACACAGCGCTCTCGCTCGCCCGGGAACAGTTCGAGCTCGGTCGGAAGACTGGATACGTCTTATCTGCGGCGGTGTCCATTGCTGAGGTCGCCCTGGAGACCCGCCAGCATATCGACGAGGCGCTGTCGATGGTCGAGGAGGCGAGCAAGGGACTCGAGTTTTTGGCTCCCGGTACGCTGCTGCTGCTCAGGTCTCGCCTGCTCATTGCCCAGGGGGACCTCGCCGAGGCGCGGCTCGCGCTTGAGGAAGTCATAACCAGATCTGGAGGGCATCCGATTGGCAGGTCCCAGGCGGGGTATGCGCTCGCGCAAGCCGAATCGGCGGTCGCTGAGAAGGATTGGGAGGCAGCCCGCCGGGGCTACGCCGAGAGCGTGGAATTTCTCGGCCGCGCCGGCTTGCGCTGGTACCGGGCCCGCACGCTCTGGGATTGGGCCGAGGCGCTCATCAAAGAGGCGCAGGGCACCGCCTTGGAAGAGGCCCAGAAGTTGCTCGACGAAGCGCGGGCGGAATTCGAGGCCATGGGCGCTCCGATCTACGCGGGGCGGATCGAGGCCAGGCTCAAGGAGCTCAACCTGGCACCCAGCTGATCTGTGATCCCCCGCGCACTCAGCCTAGCCCCCGCCCGCAACCCGGCCGCCACGCAGGGCGAACTCAGCCTCCACCAGGACCACCGCCGACACCATCACAACTGACAGGAGCAGGACGATCCCTTTTCCGGTCGCGGGAGTGTTGCCCAGGAAGGGGATGTTGTGCCCCGGCCCCAGCGCGAAGACCATCCCGGCCAGCGCGGTCGCCAGCGCAGCCCGCCCACTTCCCCCGATCCACCACCCGGCCAGCGCACCTACCCCGGCCGCCGCCAGCAATAACTGAAACACGAAAATCGCAACCGCCTTCTCCGTACTTACTGTGAGCTGGGCGTTCTCACTCATCGCGGTGAACATCGGCGGGCGCAATTGAGCCAGGATCACCGCCGGCGCCAGGCAAGCCGCGATCACCGCGATCAGCACTAAGGCAGACCAGGGCCTCGGAGGCAAGCCAGGAAGCAATTCCGAGTACGCCCACCCGACCGCCAGTCCACCCCCGGCCGCCATCAGGAGGCCGATCGGCAGGATGAACCAGATCGGGCGGATCCAGAAGTGATGGATCACCAGGAAAGCCAAAAGCCCTGCGAGCCCAGAGAAGACACCGGCGATCAGCGCGGAGCTCATTGCGTTCGCTTTCAACTAAAGGCCGCTCTCAACCCCGCAATCGCAATCCGACGACCAGCGCCGCCAGCAGCCCGAAGACCAGGTTGGACCAGATGACGATCTCTCCCAGCGGTTTTGCGCTTGGCATGATCGGCCGGAAGGCGATCAGCGAGGCCGCGCCGGCGAGCAGTCCGGTAAACAAGGCAATCGCGAGGGCGGCGATCAAACCGCCCCGGCTCCCCTGCGCCACCGCAACGATGGCCCACACCCAGCCACCGACCAGGACCATGGTGAACAGTGCCCACCCACCAACCATGGCCTTGCTGGCGTTCGGCATGTCCTCGGTGAGCACAAAACGGGCATCCAGAAAGGAGCGCCCCACTAAGCTCATCAGCGCGATGATCGAAACCGCAATAGCTCCATTCAACGAACTAAGCCAGGTCATGTCCACCTCCATCTGAGAGTATCCACACAGCCCGATACGAGACCGTTACGGACGGCCGCACGGTAAGGGTGACGGCGAGGTAATGAGAAACCAGGCTATAGGGAGGCGAGAGCCTATTGAAGGGCGTGAATCGATCAGTCTAAGAAGGTGGTCAGAGAAAGTGACCGCACGATCGAGCCTCAGACGACGATGCCGGCTCTGGGTTTTTGCCTGACAGCCGCTCGTGGCGAAGGTTGCGAAGCGCTAGCCGTGAAGGATAAGCAGCCGTTCCGCGGGAGCGATCGGTTTTCAGGAGGACTGCGATCTGAAGCGTAGTCCTAGCCATGCTAGGAGGTAGAGCCCGATCGCCATAAGGTACAGGCTCTTGATTCCCCACGCCAAGGAGCCATACTCGAGCATTCCCCCGAACATTGCCCCGCTCAGATTGGAGGCCAGTGGCCGAGCGGTCTCCCCTTTCCGCCTGAGCGATTCTGCGAAGATCAGCCCGGAGAAAAAGAGCGGTAGCGATAGTAACCCTCCGCCGGCCAGCAAGCGTGGCAGAAAGTTGAGTTGGTTGAGCGACTGGATGGGAAAGAAGTAGATTGCCACAATGCAGAGGATCAACAGACCGAAGGCAATAGGCAGACTGATCTTCCTGGTTCGCAGCACAACCAGGTTCGCAAACAGGATCATGAGCAGCACGCCGGAGATCGCAATCGCGTTCACGAGCCAGGTTGTGCCGAATAGTAGAGCCAGCTCTGTGATGCTTTTGAACTCGATGAGCAGGAATGCTGCGCCTAGGAACCAGAAATGCCAATCGGGTCGCAACATATCTGGGAACGATCGAGCCATGATAGCAAGGCAGGCAACACCGATTAGGGCCAGCGCCTGCCAGTAAACAGCCGGGATGCGCTTGGACCTGAGATACAAGTAGGGCCAGTCGTCGGTAGGGACGGGCGGTCCCTCGGGCGAAGATTCCGAATGCCAGGGAACCAGCCCGTTCGCGGAAGCAGTGGCTGAGTCGAGCGTGCCAGCCAGAAAGGTCGTGCCAAGCTCACCGCGATAGACATAGACCCGGTCTCGACCGAAAACATCCAGGAGCATCAAAGCCAGGCGCTCCTCTATCCAGGGCTGAATCGTCAGAAATGTAACCGAAACGATTCCCTGCTCGCTCAGGCGATCACGTGCTGCGCGGAAACTCTCCTCCGTGTACACAAAGGAATCCAGTCGCACACTAGAAAGGCTGGAAAGCAGAGTATGGGAATCAAGGAGCCCGAAGACGATCGCATCGTAGCGTTTCTCCGCCCTGCCAATAAATGACCTTGCATCGTCGACGACCGGCACGACGCGCTCATCGTCATAGGGTCGCTCCGGATGCAGGCGGAATCCGGCTTCAATGATCTCGGGGTCAATCTCCACTGCGTCGACGGCGTCAACCCCTGCTCGTAGAGCTGCGGCAACATCATTTCCCATCCCGGCACCGACGATCAGGATCTCGGCCTTCTCCCTAATGAAGCGATAAGGAAGGTCGTAGTTATAGGCCAACGCCTCAAGCTCGGGGAGCTCCCCCGCGGCCAGGGCAAGAAACGCAGGTGAGAGATCGGAGGCCTGTTGATGGAATCCGACCTGTGTATCGAGTTGGTAACCCACACGAACCAATTGGCCGTCCGATTGGCGTTGCCTGAGATCCTCAGAGATCATGAGCTTCTGGTAGGGAGACCAGATTGCATTACCGCTCGTCAGCGCTAGTCCGAACAACACCCCGGCTTGCAGCCCGACCGAGGGCCAGGTGAGAATCCCTCGCTTAGCCCCATAGACAACAACGCCAACCGCCCCCAACCCAAACCACACGAGTGGAGGTGTTTTGAGCGCAGAGGTCAAGGCGAAAAGCCACACACCGGCCAAGCTGGCTAAGACGTTGACGAAGTACGCCGGAAGCGGGCTATGTTCAGCCATCTCTTTCGCCACCGCTTGGCCAATTGGAACGAATGTGAACATGACCATAAGAAACAACACCAAGATGGGCCCAAAGAAGAGAATGGGAGCCATCCAGTGATTTGAGGGGATGACCGCCATGAGAGCCTCTTCCGCCGGGCCCGGAAGAACTAATTGAAAAGACTCAGTAAACTGCTTCACACCAATTACTAAGACGAACAACAGCGCCAGCAGCGGAGAGTATGTTGAACGAAGGTCTCTTCGCCGAGCCACGCCGAATCCCATCCCCAAACCGAGGAAGGCGGCCAGTAGCGTCAGATTCTTGAAGTAAGAGAAAAGGCGAACCTCTCCTGCTATCCAGCGTATTACAGCGAGCTCCAGGTAAAGGCTCAAAGCGCTAATCAGAAGAAGCGGATACCAACGGCCTATGACGACCCTGAGGTGACTTACTCTGAGCACATCCAGTTCCTCCTATCTATTCGCAACTGCGTTGCTGGTGAGCATGCTGGCAAGACGGTCAGGTCGACAAGTCTGTGATAGCCGATCTGGCGGAAAAAGCAAACCGCTCGGAAGTCATAGTGCACAGGCCACTCGTAAGAGGCAGCTGCATGAGCGTGAATTGGCCGTGCTGACCGCCGAGGCAGCGGTCCACAGGTTCGTCTTGGACGGCTGCGGCTGGCTTACTGGGTTAGCTGCGGGGGTGCTCATCCACATCTTGGGAAGGAAATCCTCCGGCCGGCCTTGTCCCCGGTCCGTGGAATGGGCGGATCTTCCCTCTAAACGGCGGAATTCGTCCATTTCCCATCGACGCCCCGCTAGCTAGAATGAGGCCGAGAACCCGCCCCCGATTGAGGTGAATGAAATGCTGCATGTCGATCTGGATGCGCCGGTGAAAGATTTCATGCGGCGAACGCTCTATTTCCTCGAACCAGAAGACACCTGCGACAAGGCCGCCAAGGTGATGAAAGATCCCGATGTCGGCAGCGTGTTCGTGGCCAAAAACGGCACTCCGGTCGGGATCGTCACCGAGCGGGACTTGGTCCGCAAACTGCTGGGGGAGGGCCGGGATCCGGCCAAAGTGAAGCTAGGCGAAATCATGTCGAGCCCGATCGTGAGTGTGGGCCCTGACGCCAAAGTCGGTGAGGCGCTCGAAATCATGGCCCGCAATGGATTTCGGAGGCTGCTGGTTATGGACGGCAAGCGGCCGGTGGGGATCATCGCCCAGCGCTTCACGATTAAAGAGGAAGTCGACTTCCTGAGAAGCAAGGCCTATGAGCCTGCCGAGGCGGCCATGCGCTATCACCCCTTCTATCAGGGCAAGGTCGAAATCAACCTTAAGGTGCCGGTCCGGAACGTGGATGACTTCGCGATCTGGTACACCCCAGGGGTTGCCGAACCCTGCAAGGATATCCAGCGCGATCCGCAGCGGGTGTATGACCACACCAACAAGGGCAACACGGTCGCGATCGTCACCGATGGAACCCGGGTGCTGGGGCTCGGCGACATCGGACCCCAGGCCGCCCTTCCAGTGATGGAAGGCAAGTCGCTTCTCTTTCGCTACCTGGGCGGGGTGGATGCTCATCCGATCTGCCTGAGCTGCACGGACCCGGACGAGTTCATCGAGACGGTCAAAGCCATCCAGCCCGCCTACGGCGGCATAAACCTGGAAGACATCGCTCAGCCAAAGTGCTTCCGAATCCTGAATCGCCTAATCGAAGAGGCAGACATTCCGGTCTGGCACGATGACCAGCAGGGGACCGCCACCGTCGTCTTGGCCGGCTTCTTGAACGCGCTAAGAGTCGTTGGGAAGAAGCTGGATCAGGTGAAAGTAACGCTGGTTGGAGCCGGCGCGAGCATCATCCGCACTGCGAGGTTGCTGAGGGTGGCGGGAGTCGATGCAAAGCAACTGATCGTTCTCGATAGCCGCGGGATCCTCCACGCCGGCAGGGACGACCTGGAAGGCAAGTACCCGGAGAAGTGGGAATTGGCACAGATCACCAACGCCGAGCGCCGGACCGGAGGAATCCGGGAGGCTCTGCTGGGGACGGACGTAGTGATCGCGCTATCGCGGTCGGGTCCAGGCGTGATCGTTCCCGACGATATCCGGCTGATGGGGCTCGATCCGATCGTGTTTGCCTGTGCCAATCCGATCCCCGAGATCTGGCCCTGGGAGGCAGCCGAGGCGGGAGCCCGGGTGATAGCCACCGGCAGGTCGGATTTCCCCAATCAGATCAACAACTCGCTTGGCTTCCCCGGTATTTTCCGCGGCGTGCTCGATGTCCGTAGCAAGCGCATCACGGACGAGATGTGTATCGCGGCGGCCGAAGAGCTGGCGCTCATCGCCAAAGAGAAGGGGCTGGATGCCCAATCGATCCTGCCAAGCATGAGCGAGTGGGAGGTCTTCCCGCGGGTTGCCACTGCAGTTGGCATGAAGGCCCAGGAACAGGGGCTCGCCCAGGTACAGATCGCCAGAGCAGACCTGTATCAGCGGGCACACGACCGGATCGGGCGGGCCCGCGCTATCGTCGAGAGCGACATGGAACGCGGGTTCATCAAGGAACCGCCCCCAGAAGAGACGATCATCTACCGATGATAGACACGGCTCCTCTCGGAAGGGCGTGGACGAGTATCGCTGGTTGACCGGACGATCGGCCTACGATTCGGTCGTCGTACGCTTCGGGGCTTGAACTTCCTCTATGAGCTCGAGGTCCCGCCGCAGGTTGCGGAACCGGCTGACGAGGCTGGCGACGAACAGCGCCATCGTCCCCAGGATCACCCCGTATCCGAACAGCATGTACCCAATCGTGTCCGGCGTCGCCTCTTGTAGCATCATCGCGTCTCTCCCTGGATCGATCTCAGAGCCACACCCAAGACCCGTCTCAGACGGTCAACATTTCCATCTTGCGCTGTTCGACCTGCTCGGCCAAGCGGCCCAGGCGGACCCGATGCCAGAGCAGGGTGACATAAATGAACGTAAACGTGAGCAGGCTGAAGAGGAAGGTCTGCAGCATGCGGGGCGTCATATCGAAGGCTCCCTGGGCGGAGGGGTCGTTGCTGCCGATCACGACCGGATGGATTGTGCGGAAGAAGCGGATCGACAGGAAGGTGATCGGGACGCTCACGAAGGCCGCGATCCCATAGACCGACCCGAAGCGGGCTCGCCGATCCGGATCATCGATTCCCTGGCGGAGCATCAGGTACGCGACATACAGCAATTCCATGATGGTAGCGGTAACCAGCCGGGGGTCCCAGGTCCACCAGGTGTTCCAGGCCGGCCGAGCCCAGATCGAGCCGCTGGCAATGTTGATGAAGGTGAAAACGATCCCGATCTCCACCGAGGCCACCGCCAACAAATCCCAGCCCCGCCGCCGGCGGGCCAGATAAACCGCTCCCGCCACGGCAGTCACCAAGAACGCCAGGCCGCCCACCCAGCCGGCCGCCACATGGAAGTAGAACACCCGCTGCACCTCCCCCATGATCGCCTCGCGCGGGGCGTAGCCGAACACAAGGTAGAGGGCGCCAAACAGCAGCGCGATTGTCACTCCCGTCAGGATTCTGAGCATCTTAGGCATTGGTTGCATGGACCGCCTCCGCTTCATTCGAGCTCACGGCTCATTCTTCGACAACATAGTCAAAGGTCATGATCGCAACTGCAGTGAACAGCAAATCGTACACGATCAGCAGGTTGATCCATCCCCGGATCTCGGCAAGGGGGATCGCCAGCAGAATCGAAGCGGTTGCGCGCACCGCCGCGATCAATACAGGCAGCACCACCGGAAAGAGCAGGATTGGCAGCAACATATCACGCGTGCGGGCCTGCGCGGCCATCGCCGAAAACAAGGTGCCGACGATCACATAGCCGATCGATCCCAGGACGATCACCCCGGCCAGGGCCGGCCGAAACAGGTTGACGTTGTACAGCAGGCTGTAGACCGGCAGGATGATCGCCGCCACGATCAACATGAACAGCAGGTTGCCGAGGGCTTTGCCGAAGAAGAGCGCCGAACGATCGACCGGGGCCAAGAGCAGCCCGTCCAGACAACTGCGCTCCCGCTCAACCGCCATGGCCCGGTTGAGACCCAGCGTGCCCGCGAAGGCGAAGGTCACCCACAGCACTCCCGAAGTCACCGATTGCCGGGCTCGGACGTCGAGCTCGAGCGCAAAATTGAAGATCAGGATGACCAGCAAAGAAAAGACCAGCATAGCCCCGAGCAGCTCTCGGCTGCGCAATTCGGCGGTCAAGTCTTTGGAAATTACCGCTCCCACCGCCCGCAGATAGCTGGCGAAAGCCCCGGGGGCCGGCGCCCGCATTTTGGCTTCGGCTCGTTCAAGCATGGGTCACCTGCCGATAGGCATTTGCCAGATCGGCTGCCGGCAGCTCGCCCTTGCGGACCGAGCGGGCAATCACCCCGCCGAAGAGAATGTCTACCCGCGAGGCCAATTTTGCCGCCCGGACCAAATCGTGAGAGGTCATCAGCACCGTGCGGCCCTCGCTGCTCACTTGGGTCAGCAGTCTGTCCAGGACCTCTGCCGCTTCGGGATCCAGGCCTGTATACGGTTCATCGAACAGCAATAGTTCGGGGTCATGCAAGATCCCGCGCCCGATTGCCAGCCGCTGCTGCATCCCCCGCGAGTATTTCCGAATCAAATCGTGGCGACGGCTGCTCAATCCGACCAGTGCCAGAACCTCGATGATCCGGGCCTCCAGGTCTGCCACTCCGTACATCCGGCCATAGAAACGAAGATTCTCCTGGGCGGTAAGCTCCCCATAGAGCAACGGTTGATGCGAGACAACTCCCAGGATCCGCCGGGCTGCGGCGGCCTGGCCCGGAAGCCGCAATCCAGCCAGCCGTACCTCCCCGAACGTCGGGCGGGCCAAGGAAGCCAGGATCCGCAACAGGGTCGTCTTCCCAGCTCCGTTTGGCCCGACCACTGCCACGAACTCGCCCTGCTTGACCGCCAGGTCCAGCCCGCGCAGCACCGGACGCAATCCGAAGGCCTTTGTCAGCCCGCGGACCTCAATCATCGCCGCTCCGCAGTCCGGACAAGGCCCGCGCCTTGAGAGCGGCGCGCTCGCGCTGGTAGGCCGCCTCGGCAATCTCCCCCCGTTCAAACTCGTCGTCGAGCCGCGCAATGGCACGAATGAGCTCGTCGGCGTTTGCCTGGGCCGGCAGTTTCTGCGGTTTTCCAAGTTTCCACCATCGCAGGGCCAGCAGCCCGGCACCGACCAGCGCGGTCGTTCCGAAGAGGGTGCCCGCAACCGCAGGCGAACTGGCCACAGCCCCGCTGACCCGGAAGCTAAGCAGCTCCCCGGGGTTGAGCGGCCCACCGGTGTAGTTGCGCATCGGCAGACCTCCCAGATCCTGGACGCCCCGGTCCTGCAGTCCGGACACTCGAGCACCCTCTGCCGGCACCAGGACCGTGACCGCCTGCACCGGCTGCTCCACCCGCTGCTCGAAGCGGGAAATAGCCGGCAGGTCGAAAGCAAACGCCAGCTGGTCGATTCCCGAGCCCGGGGGAATCGGTTCCCGATCTAGGAAGCCTTGCTCGGTCAGCTCGAAACGCTCTCCCAGTTCGCCCTGTTCGAAAGTCAGATTGACCGCCCCAGCTGGCAAGGGGATGCTGAGCGGCGAAACGATGACCCGGTCGGAAGGGTTGGCCAACACCCACAACTCCAATACCCGAATGAGATCCGCCTCCGGGAAGTCGATGAGCACATGCAGGCGCTCGACGGTCAGTCCGCTTGTGTCGGAGCTCGTCTCATAGATCGTGAGGGGAAGCTGGAGCGGGCTCGCATCGGCCGGGGCGTGGGCCAACTCGGATCGGAAAACCACACCTTGATACTCGACCGTGGTGAAGAAGAGTCTGCCCGGCACGCTCTCGATCTGGTCGAATCGAAATTCGCCCCGGGCGTCCGCCGCAACAGTCTGTTGGACTGCTTCTTGCTCTCCATCGAAACCAAATAGGTTGATCTGAAGTCCAGCCGGTACGTCCGCCGAAGCCGTTCCAGTGCGGACGGTTCCTCTCACACTAGTCGACAAGTTCGGATCGGCCTGCTGTTCGGGTGCTGAGCTCAGACTCAGTGCGTATCCGACCACATCCCACCGCTCTTGATCGGTAAGGCTACTAAAACCCGGCATCAGTCGGTCGATTCTGCCCTGGGTGACGACCGCGTACCATTCCTCCGGCCGCGCCGCCCGAGCTACCTCCGGATCGCCTAACGCAGCAGGCGGAAACTGAAGCGAGGCGGCCAGCTCTCCCTCTCCCCTTCCGGTTACGCCGTGGCAGGGGGCGCACTTATCGAGGTAGATCGCGGCTCCGGCGGCCAGGTCCGGGGGGCCGTCGGGTGGGGTGACCTCACTTGTGGTGGCAACCGTTGGAATCGGACGGGCCATCTGGGCCGTGGCCAGGGCCGGCGGTGGGGTAACGTCGCCGGCCAGCGAACAGGCGGCACTCAGCAGGCCGAGCAGGGCCGCGGGGAGGAGGCGCGCCTCCGCAAACCTCAAACTCCTGGCTCCTGCTGGGCCGCGCCGCAATGCGAGCAGAACCGGTCAGCCGGGAGGACATTCGACCCGCACTGGTGGCAGAAGCGGGCTTCGCTTCGGGCGACCGTCCGCAGTTCCTGGACCGCCGCTTCGAGCTTGGCCTCCAGACCGTCTTGCGGGCCGGAGGATTCCCGGAGCTCGTCAATCCGGCGCAGCACCTGGACACCCTGCAGGGTCAGCGCCTCGCGCTGAGGACGGTAGTCCTTGTCCAGGACTTTTCCCATGTAGTGATCGAGGTCCAGTTCTTGAAGCGCGTCCAGCAAATGCTCGCGTTCGGCCTGGAGCGACGAAATCTGCCCCCCAGTCTGCGAACCCCGCCCCCCGGCTGCGACCGGCCGGAGCACATAAGCCGCAACCAGCACGGCCATCGCCAGCCCGAATAAGACCGACCCGAGCTCCACCGGACTCACTCCCCCCTCGCAAGCTCGATATGGGCCATGATCGCCTCGAGCGACTCGTAGGGCCCGATCTGGACTGCGGCGATCCGGCCGTCCGGGCGGATCACGTAGGTCTCCGGGACTCCCTGGGTCCTAAAGGCTTGAGATATCCGGGTGCCGAGGTCTGGACCGTTCGGGTAGCTGATCCCGAAGCGCTCTAAATAGGCCAGCGCCTCTCGCTCGATATCGACGTAATCCACCCCCAGGAACGCCACGCCCTGATCCTTATAGGTTTGATATGCCTGTTCGAGTTCGAGGGCCTCCTGCTCGCACGGCTTGCACCAGGAGGCCCAGAAGTTGATCACAATCACCTGCCCCCCTAGATCGGCGGTTGAGACCTGGCCGCCCTCGAAAGTGGACAGAATGAACTCGGGTGCACGGCTGCCGATCCCGACCGGCCCTTGCTGGGCCCGGATCTGCCCAAACCCAACCAAGAGCAGCACCGACAGCACGGCTACCCAAACCAGGAGGCTGATCGAGCGACGGATCGGTGGTCGTTCCGCCGGAACGAGCTCCGCGGTTTCAGGCGTTGGCTCGACTCTCAACCTCGGGCCCTCAGCTCTTCTTCGAGCCGATCCAAGTACGGATCCTCCGCCGCGGCAGGCTGGCTCATGCCGTGATCGACCGGCGGCCGCCTCCAAGCGCGCATCGCCCCGACCAGTACCGCCGCGCCAGCCAGGAAGACGGCGGGCGGGATTAAATAGACCGCCCAGTTGAGACCGTGGGCCGGAGGCGCCGCTAGCACCCGATCGCCATACTGCTCTACGAAATACTGCTCGATCTGTTCTTGGTTCCAGCCAAGCGCCAGTTTCTCTCGGATCGTCTCCCGCCACTGCTTGCAGGCCAGGGTCGGACAGACATCCAGCGGCACATTCTCGCAGACCGGGCAGTACAGGCCCTTGGCAATGGCATTGACTTCGTCTTCGGTGGGTTCTTCAGCCTGAGCGGAAACAAGGGCCGGCGGCTCACTCGCCGCCAGGAAGCCGGCTAGCAGCAGCGCTGCGATCGGCTGCCTCATCGCTTAATCGCCCGACGCCCAGGCGCCGGCCGGCACGCGGCGCCGGACCGGCGCGGTCTCCCGGTCTGGCCAAGCTGCGACCAGGGTCCCCAGGATAAATACGAGACCGCCGAGCCAGACGAAATTCACCAGCGGGTTGTGGAACACCTTAAAAGTTGCCCCTTGCTGGGCGATCGGTTCCCAACCAACCAGCAGCAGGTAAAGATCCTCCTCCAGGGTGGAGCGCACCCCGGGAATGGTCATCGGCTGGTTCGCAGCCACATAGAAATCCTGTCGCGGGAACAGCCGTCCTACGAATCGCCCGTCTTTGTAAACTGACACCTCTGCCCGCGAGACCTCCCGGCCGTCCGGGGTGCCGAACTGAGTCAGCCCCTCAAAGACCAGGACGTGTTGGCCAAGGCTGAGCTGCTCGCCCCGGGCCAGGGTTCCCTGGGTTTCGGTCTGGAACAGCTCGATGCCGATGATTCCGAGCGCCATCAGGACGACGCCCAAGTGGATGATGTAGCCGCCGTATCGGCGCCGATTGCGTCCCGCCAACCGCACCAGGGCCAGCGGCACGCTCTCCCCATGCCGCCGGTGCCGGGCAAGCGCTCCCCGCCAGAATTCGTAAAGGGTGACCAGGGCGACCAGGCCGGCCAGCGAGTAGCCAAGTACGGCAGCCCAATTGCGAACGCCGGCCAACAGCAGCCCAGCCGGCACCACCAGCGACAGAGCCCCGGGCACCCAGAGCTGGCGTCCCAGCAACCTCCACGAGGAACTTCCATAGGCCGACAGGGGCGCCACACCCATCAAGAGCAGCAGCCCGGCGAACAATGGGCCGGTGATTCGCTCGTACCACTCGGGCCCGACCGTCACGGTCTGGCCGGTGAACAGTTCGGAGGCCAGCGGGAAGATCACTCCCAAGAAGCAGACCGCCAGAATGATGATGAACAGGAAGTTGTTGAGCAGGAAAAGCGATTCGCGCGAGATGAGCGAGTTGAGCTGGTTCTCTCCCCGCAGGGCGCCCCAGCGGTCAAGCAGCAACCGGACCGACACGATGCTGGTGATTCCGATAAAGGCAAAGAACATCGGCCCGATCGCCGATTGGGCGAAGGCATGGACCGAGGAGAGCACTCCGGAGCGGGTCAGAAAGGTGCCGAATATGACCAGGGCGTAGGTCAGAATGATCAGCAGCACATTCCAGTGCTTCAGCATTCCCTTCTTCTCCTGCACCATCACCGAGTGCAGGAAAGCTGTTCCGCTCAGCCAGGGCATGAAGGCCGCGATCTCGACCGGGTCCCACCCCCAATACCCGCCCCAACCCAACACGTCGTAAGCCCAGCGGCCGCCCAGCAGTAACCCGAGTGAGAGGAACAGCCAGGCGACTAGGGTCCAGCGGCGGGTAACCCGGATCCAGCGATCGTCCGTTCGGCGGGAGACCAGGGCGGCGATGGCAAAAGCGTACGGGATTACGAAGGACACGAAGCCCAGATACAGCATCGGGGGATGGATGATCATCCCCGGGTGACGGAGCAGCGGGTTGAGGCCCTGGCCATCGCTGGGGACCAGCGGACGAGCGCCGGCTGGCCGGAGGAAGGCGGTTACCGTGTTGCCCACGGGGTCGAGCCAGAGCCGGCGGAACGGATTTTCAACGAAGATCACCAGCGAGAGGAAGAAGGCCAGGGTGACCATCGTCACCACGATCACCCAAGGCAGTAGATCCCGATCGCGATCCCAGCGGCGCAGCCCCGCCGCACTGGCGAAGGCCGCCATCAACCAGGACCAGAAGACCAGCGAGCCCGCCTGCCCGCCCCACAACGCAGTAACTTTCAGATAGGGCGGCATCGTGCTGCTGGTCACCTTGGCGACGTACTCAACGTCATAACGGCCGGAGACCAGGAGAACGATGATCGCCAAGGCGGCCACGCTGATCAACGGCCAGGAGAGCAGCATCGCCCGCCGGGCGCTCTCGACTAATTCGGGGCGCTGGCGCTTGGCACCGAAGGCCGCCGCGCCGGCCCCGTAGAGCGCCAAAAGGAACGCCATCACCAATGCCGTGTAACCGATTTCCTCGGTCAATCCTTAGCCCTCGCGCAACGCCGACGGTCGGTTTGCAGGCTGCCGTCGGCGTTTGACTTCATGATTCTCGATCGCCCTCGCTAACCCTCTACGACTTGGAGGGGTACCTCCTCCTCGTAGCGGGTCGGGCACTTCAGGAGCAGTTCGTCTGCGCGGAAGACCCCATCCTGACCTAGTTCGCCGGTCACGATGGCCTGCGCTTCGTGGCGGATGAGATCTGGCTTCGGCCCAATGTAGATCACCTGCAGCCGGGAGGCCGCCGGATCGAGCAGCGAATCGTGTAGCACCTTGGCCAGTCCGCCGCCCGCTTCGATGACGTCGAGGTCAGCGGGCACGTTGGCCATGGTGAAGCTCAAGGTCAGGGTCGCAGAATCGTACGCGATCGAGTCGCCATCCACCGCTCCGGCCAGCTTGAGCGGGCGGCCGTAGACCTGGCCCCCCTTGCTGCGCATTTCATCGATCGTCAGATAGTATTGGGCTGCGGCCTGGGTGGAGGAGACGATGAGGTAAACCACCGCCGCCACGATCAGCAGGCCGCCGATCAGAAACTTGGCTCGGCCGCCGGACTCAACCTGGGAGGCTATTGGGGTATCCACGGTTTTCAACTGGGCGAGATTGTATCATCGGGACTGAGAGACAAAAGTCACCCAGATGGCGTCATTCGTTCTCACCCCGGCCCATCCTCCAGCGCCTAGATTAACTGCAAATGAAGTCTCCAGAATGGCCGAATGAGAACCGTGGCTGGGTATACTTGCAGCTATGCCTGCCACCCGGGTCTTGCTGGTTGATGACCACGAAGTCGTCCGGCTTGGCCTGCAGAGCCTGCTGGATGCCCGCAAGGATCTGCGGGTCGTGGCGGCTGTCGGAACCGCCGAGGAGGCGCTTGAGGCGGCCCACGCCCATCATCCAGACGTAGTCCTCATGGACATCCGGCTGCCGGGCCGCAGCGGGATCGAGGCCACCGAGCGGATCAGCAGGGAACTCCCGGAAACCAAGGTCATCATCTTGACCTCTTATGCTGAAGATGAGATGTTGTTCGCCGCCATTCGGGCTGGGGCGGTCGGATATGTGCTCAAGCAAGTCGGAACCGATGATCTCATCCGGGCCATCGAAGCCGCCGTCCGAGGCGAAGCATCGCTCGATCCGGCCTTGACCCAGCGGGTCTTCTCCGAGATCCGCAAGTCCATCCGACAGCAGGATGCCTCAGCCTTTTCCGAGCTGACCGAGCAGGAGCTGCGGGTGCTGGCCCTGGTTACCGAGGGCAAAACCAACCGGCAGATCGCCCAGGCGCTGTTCCTGGGCGAGGGTACCGTGCGCAATTACGTCAGCAACATCCTCTCCAAGCTCGGCGTCTCGAACCGTGCCGAGGCCGCGGCCTATGCCGTGAAGCACAACCTAAGGCAGATCCTTGGAGAAGGTTAAGATCGGCCTCCCCTCCGACCGGTCGCGCACCCGGGCCCTGGAGGCGCTCAATCAGGCGGCGCTGGCGATCGGGCGCGAGCTTGATCTAGACCAGACCCTGCAACAGATTGTCGATTCGGCCCGTGACCTGGTGGGGGCGCGCTACGCGGCCGTCGGCGTATTCAACTCCGATCGAGTGCTCGAACGGTTTGTCTTCTCAGGGATTTCCCCGGAGGAAGCCAGAAGGGTCGGGCAGCTTCCCCTCGGACGCGGCTTGCTGGGGGCGGTGCTCGATGAGGGACGCCCGCTGCGGGTCGCGCGGATCAGCGAGCACCCCCTGTCGGTCGGATTCCCGCCCAATCATCCGCCGATGACCCGTTTCCTCGGCCTGCCAATCGCCGCCGGCGGGCAGGTGCTCGGGAACCTCTACCTGACTGACAAGGGCGACGGGACAGAATTCACAGAGCCGGATGCTGAATTCGTTGGAATGTTCGCCACCCATGCGGCGGTCGCCATCCAAAACGCCCGGCTGTACGAAGAGGTGGGCCGGCTCGCCATCGTGGACGAACGCTCACGGATTGGAATGGATTTGCACGATGGAGTTATCCAGTCGATCTACGCGGTGGGACTCACCTTGGAGACCATCCACCTGCTCATGGATCAGGACCCGGCCAAGGCCCATGAGCTGATCGGCCAAGCAATCGCCGGGCTGAATGACGCGATCCGAGACATTCGCAACTTCATTCTCGACCTTCGGCCGCGCAGGTTCCAGGGCGACCTGGCGGGAGGGCTTGCCCAGCTGGTGCGCGAGTTCCAGGCGAACACGATGGTCAAGGTGGACGTCCAGGTATCGGAGCAGCTTCCCAACACGCTCCCGCCTCCGGTGAGCCTGGCAATCTTCATGACCGCCCAAGAAGCGCTTGCCAACATCGCCCGCCACGCCCGGGCTTCCCGTGTAAGGCTCGAATTGGAACACTCTGAGAAGGCGGTTACCCTCACCGTGGTGGATGACGGGCAGGGCTTTGACGTCCGGCAGCAACACCAGATGACGGGACATGGGCTGGCAAACATGCGTGCCCGAGCCGAGGAACTCAACGGCAGTTGCGACGTGAGCTCCGCCCCCGGTACAGGAACCTCGATTACCCTGGCTTTTCCACTCCCGTATTAGCTGCCCCAGAAGACGAATGTCAGAGCCGACGGCGACCATTGGCACTGTCCCGGTCCGCTGCCGGCTCATAAGCTTCTCTTATCGGTCCTGAAACTCTCGCCGGCTTCGGACGGGCCGGGGTGTTGGATCGACAGGATTCCCCTATGAAACGGGTTCGGGTGCTCATTATCGATCGAAACCCGGAGGTGCGGCGGGCGTTGGCTGCCCGGCTCGACTCGTCCCCTGGGATCGAGGTCCTCACCACGGCCGCCGGTGCTCGGGAGGTCTTTCCCCAGATTTCAGCGCTCACCCCGCAGGTGGTGCTGCTGGACTCAAAATCCCTGGGCCAGACTCCCGAGGCCAGCGAGATCGGCGAGACGGTTCGCGCTTTCCGGCGGCTGGGGCCACGGATCATTGTTCTGGCGACCTATTCCGACGAAAGCGAGCGCCAGGCTCTTCTGCAGGCCGGCGCCAATCGCTACCTACTCAAAGACATCGACTCCGCAGCGCTGATCGCCGCGATTGCGGAAGTCGCGGCTGAGCAGATGTTATCCGCCCAAAGGGAGTGACGCGATGATTGCCGCGGTGCGCGCATTACCTCTGGTCCTGTTGCTGGCCTCGAACCTAACCCGCCCGGTAGCTCTTCAGACGCCGGTCGCCCAGGCAATCCTGTTTTACACCCCGACCTGCCCGTACTGCCACAAGGTCATGACCGAGGACCTCCCGCCGCTGGTTGAGGCCCTCGGCAGCCAGCTTGAAATTCTGGCCGCCGATATTGCTACGGCTCGCGGCCAAGACCTCTACCAGACCGCGATCGACCAGTTCCAGATTTCAGAGGAGCGGCAAGGCGTCCCCACCTTGATCATCGGGGAGGAAATCCTGGTGGGTGCCGAGGAAATCCCCCAGCGGTTCCCGGGGCTGGTCCAGGCCAGCCTGAATAGCGGGGGGGTTGCCTTCCCTTCACTGCCGGGCTTCGGCCCATACGCCGATCAATTCCCGCGCTTCACAGCCGACGGAGTGGTCGGGGTCAAAGGCGAGAGCGTCTTTGACCGGGTGGGCCGAGATCCGGTTGGAAATGGGTTGGCGATCGTGGTCCTGGTGGGGATGCTGGTGAGCGTGTATCAAGTCGTTTCCCGGGTAAGAAGTTATCGGAATCGACCACGCAGCTTGCGCAACAAGGCAGTCGAGCAGGGGACTGCCTATCTTGGCCACTGGGCGATCCCGCTGCTGGCCCTCGCCGGGCTGCTCATCTCCGGCTACCTGACCGCGGTCGGGACCGGCAGCGCAGAGGCCTTCTGTGGACCGGTCGGCGACTGCGATGCCGTTCAGGAAAGCCAATACGCGCGGCTGTTCGGGGTGATCCCGGTCGGCGTCGTGGGCATCCTCGGCTTCGGAGTCATTCTGATCGCCTGGGCGATCGCCAAGTTTGGGGGTGAGCGGTCGGCGGACCGCGCGGCAAACCTGCTGCTCCCCCTGACCGTAGGCGGGACGTTGTTTGCTATTTATCTAACGTTTCTGGAACCGTTCGTAATCGGCGCCACCTGTTCCTGGTGTCTGATTTCTGCGATCCTCATGACGGCCCTCATGTGGCTGACCGCCGGGCCGGTCCCTTCGCTTGCCCGGCGATCGGCGTAGCCGGGTCTAGGAGGTCCACAATGTTCGAGCGAATCCTTGTCCCCCTCGATGGCTCCCGGCTGGCCGAGCGATCGCTTGAGCCGGCCGCCAGACTCGCCACTTTCCCCCACCACGAAGTCTTTCTACTTCGGGTGCCGGAAGCCAGGAGCATGTTCGAACCGGCTAGCTCCGGGCTGTTCGACTTTGGATTGCTCTGGCCACAGCAGGCCTTGGAACGGAATTCCCACGAAGCGCGGCAATACTTGCAGTCGATCTGCCGGCAGGTTCACGACCCTTCCCTGCGGTTGCGAATTCTGTTGTCCGAGGGCGATCCGGCCTCCGTCATCGTCGATACCGCCGCCCAGGAAAACATCGATCTCATCGTGATGTCTTCCCACGGCTATTCCGGAATCGCCCGCTGGGTGATGGGAAGCGTGGCGGAACGGGTAGTGAGGGCCGCCCGCTGCCCGGTTCTCACCCTGCGGTCTGAGAAGCCAATCCGAAACATCCTGATCACCCTCGACGGTTCCGAATTGTCCGAGCGGGCGCTAGGGCCAGGGGTCGAGGTCGCCGCAAGGCTGGGCTGCCCGGTCACCCTTTTTCGCTCGGTCACCGACCCGGCGATGAACGAAAGGATGGCGCGGCAACTCGAGCTGCTCGAGCCTGGCTTGGGCGACCGGCTGCTCCAGCACCCCTACCGGACGGTTGAAAGCTACCTGGATCGCCTCGCTCGTGATTACCGCCGTGCTGGGTCTGATCTAAAGACCGTAGTAGCCAGCGGCTCGCCGGCTTCGAGCATCCTGGATCATGCCGCCGGTTACGGTGTGGATCTCATCGTTATGGCGACCCACGGGAGATCCGGCGTGAACCGCTGGGTGCACGGAAGCGTCACCGAGAAAATTCTGCGCGCCTCGGGTTGCTCGATGCTGATCGTGCCGGCGGGATTCGCACGGCGACCGACGCTCCCCGCCCGCCAGCCGGTCGAGGAACGCTTCGAGCTCTCCCGCCCGAGTCTGAACTAATGAGGGCTAGCATGCCCGATTCGCTAGCGACCCTCGACGGCAATGAAGCCGTCGCGCGGGTCGCCTATCTATTGAACGAAGTCATCGCGATCTACCCGATTACGCCGGCTTCCGCGATGGGCGAATGGGCGGACCAATGGGCGGCGGAAGGCCGACCGAACTTGTGGGGAACGATTCCCCAGGTCGTTGAAATGCAGTCAGAGGGCGGAGCGGCCGGCGCAGTGCACGGCGCGCTGCAGGTCGGTTCACTCACGACCACCTTTACGGCCTCCCAGGGACTGCTGCTCATGATTCCCAACCTGTACAAGATCGCCGGCGAGCTCACCCCGGCGGTTTTCCACATCGCAGCCCGCTCGCTGGCCGCACAGGCGCTTTCGATCTTCGGCGATCACAGCGATGTCATGGCCGCTCGGGGCACCGGCTTTGCCCTGCTGGCCTCCAATTCGGTGCAGGAGGCGCACGACTTCGCCGCCATCGCTCAGGTGGCGACCCTCGAAACCCGGATTCCCTTCCTGCACTTCTTCGATGGCTTCCGCACCTCGCACGAGATCAACAAGATCCGGCTGTTGAGCAACGACGAGCTGGCGGCTCTGATCAACGGCAACCTGATCCGCGCTCATTTCGAACGCGCTCTTACCCCGGATCATCCGACGATCCGCGGCACCGCCCAGAACCCGGACGTCTATTTCCAGGCCCGGGAAACGGTCAATTCTCATTACCTGGCCTGCCCGGAGATCGTCCAAGGAGCGATGGATCGCTTCGCGGCCCTGACCGGCCGCCGCTATCGTCTCTTCGACTATGTCGGTGAACCGGACGCCGAACGGGTGGTGGTGCTCATGGGCTCAGGAGCCGAGACGGTGCAGCAGACCGTGGAGCACCTCGCCGAACGGGGCGAGAAGGTGGGGCTGCTCAAAGTCCGACTTTATCGCCCATTCGATGGCGAGCAATTCGCGGCCGCGTTGCCCAAAACGGTCGAGTCGGTGGCCGTGTTGGATCGGACTAAAGAACCGGGAAGCCTGGGAGAGCCGTTGTACCTGGATGTGCGCGCCGCGCTGGCCGAAGCCGAGCGCCAGCCGCTCGTGATCGGCGGTCGCTATGGCCTGGGTTCCAAGGAATTCACCCCGGCAATGGCCAAGGCAGTCCTGGACGAACTGGCCCAGCGGCAGCCGAAGAACCATTTCACGATTGGCATCGAGGACGACCTAACTCACACCAGTTTGGCCATCGACCCGGGCTTCGAACTCGAGCTGGGCGATACAGTCCAGGCAGTCTTCTACGGCCTGGGCGCCGACGGTACGGTGAGCGCCAACAAGAACACCATCACGATCATCGGCGAACGGACCGATAAGCACGCCCAGGGCTACTTCGTGCTTGATTCCAAGAAGGCCGGCTCACGCACAATATCTCACCTGCGTTTCGGCTCACGTCCGATCCGCTCCCCGTACCTGATCCAATCGGCCGACTTTGTTGCTTGCCATCAATTCGATTTCATCGAAAAGTTGGATGTGCTGCGGCTGGCCAAACCGAGCGCCACCTTCCTGCTGAACAGCCCCTTCGGACCTGAGCAGGTCTGGGACCAGCTGCCCCGCAGCGTTCAACGGACCATCCTAGACAAACGGCTTCGCTTTTACGTGATTGACGGAGAGCGGGTGGCCCGGGAGGCTGGGCTGGGGCAACGGATCAACACGGTCATGCAGACCTGCTTCTTCGCCCTCACTAATATCCTCCCGCTCGAAGCCGCGGTCGAAGAGATCAAGCGCGGGATTGAGAAAACCTACGGCAAACGCGGGCGGGAGGTCATCCGCCGCAATTTCAACGCAGTCGAGGCAGCCCTCAAAGAGTTCCATCCGGTGGCGGTACCGAGCACGGTAACCAGCGGCTTCGAACACCAGCCGCCGGTCTCACCGGTTGCTCCCGACTTTGTTCGAGAGGTGACCGGGGTGATGGTCGCCGGCGACGGCGATCAGCTCCCGGTGAGCGCGCTTCCGCCGGATGGCGTTTACCCACCCGGAACCAGCAAATGGGAGCGGCGCAATCTGGCCCAGGAAATCCCGGCCTGGGACACCGGCTTGTGCATCCAATGCGGAAAGTGCGTGTTCGTCTGCCCGCATGCAGTCATTCGGCAGAAACTGTACGACCCGGCGCTCTTGGAAGGGGCCCCCCAGAGCTTTCGCTCCGCCCCAGCCCGGTTCAAGGAGTACAAGGACCTGGTCTACAGTCTGCAGGTCGAGCCGGAGCAGTGTACCGGCTGTGCGCTCTGCTTCGAGGCCTGCCCGGTCAAGGACAAGGCCGAGCCGAAGCGGCGGGCCATCAACATGGCGCCCCAGCGGCCGTTACGGGAAACCGAGCGCGCCAATTGGGACTTCTTCGTCCAACTGCCCGAGCTGGATCGCACTCATTTGCCGCTCCACCAGGTTAAGTATTCGCAGCTCCTGCAGCCGCTGTTTGAATTCTCGGGAGCCTGTGCCGGCTGCGGAGAGACCCCCTACCTCAAGCTGCTGAGCCAGCTGTTCGGCGACCGGGCCCTGATCGCCAATGCCACCGGATGCTCATCCATCTATGGTGGCAATCTACCGACCCACCCCTGGACGATTAACCCGCAGGGCCGCGGGCCGGCCTGGTCGAACTCGCTGTTCGAGGACAATGCCGAATTCGGATTAGGGATGCGGATCGCCCTCGATCAGCAACTGGCGACCGCCAAGCAACTGCTGGGCGAGTTGCGGGAGGAGATCGGGAGCGAACTGGTGCAGGCGCTGCTTCAGACCGACCAGGCGGACGAGGGGCGGCTCCAGGCACAGCGCGAGCGAGTGGCCGTGGTGAAGGCACGGATCGCCGCACTGCAGTCCGAGCCGGCGCGGCGGCTGCTGGATCTGGCGGAGGTCCTGGTCCCCAAGACCGTGTGGATCGTTGGGGGGGACGGCTGGGCCTATGACATCGGCTACGGCGGCCTCGACCACGTGCTGGCCTCCGGCAGAGATGTAAACCTGCTCGTGCTGGATACCGAGGTGTACTCCAACACTGGCGGGCAGCAATCGAAATCAACCCCGCGAGCCGCGGTCGCCAAGTTTGCCTCGGCCGGAAAGGCAATGCCCAAGAAGGACCTGGGATTGATGGCCATGACCTATGGAAACGTCTATGTCGCCCGGGTCGCCATGGGAGCGGACGACCGGCAGACCCTGCGGGCATTCCTGGAAGCGCAGAGCTTTGCAGGCCCCTCGCTGATCATCGCCTACTCACCCTGCATCGCCCACGGTTACGATCTGAGATTCGGCCTTGACCAGCAGGATCGGGCCGTGCGGTCCGGCTATTGGCCGCTCTATCGTTTCGATCCCCGGCGCGCGGCGCGGGGTGAGAATCCGCTGCAGCTGGATTCGAAGCCGCCAAGTTTGCCCCTCACCGATTACATGTATGTCGAGGGCCGTTTCCGGGTGCTCACCCAGAGCCATCCGCAGCGGGCGGCTGAACTGCTACTGGCCGCCGAACGGGACGTCAAGGAGCAGTGGTCCCGCTACGAGCGGTTGGCACAACCCTGGAACGGTAGGGGTACCAAGCTTGTAGAGTCGAGCGAGCCTGTTTTGGCCGAACCTGCAGCGGACTAGCACCATGGATCTGACCACTCGCTATTTGGGCATGCGCCTGAAGAATCCGCTGGTCCCCTCGGCTTCCCCGCTTTCCCGCGATCTCGGCACTTTGCAGCGCATGGAGGAGGCGGGCGCCTCGGCGATCGTTCTCTATTCGCTCTTCGAGGAGGAGATCCTGATCGGCGACCTGGCTCTGCATGAGACCCTGAACCTAGGGACCGAGTCCTACTCCGAGGCGCTGTCGTACCTGCCGGAGGCCCTCTACTATCAGACCGGTCCGGAGGCGTATCTCGAGCATCTGCGTCGGGTGAAGGACAAACTGTCCATTCCGGTGATTGCCAGCTTGAACGGGATCTCAACCGGGGGATGGATTCGTTACGCTCGCGAGCTCGAAGCCATCGGTGCCGACGCTCTCGAGCTCAACATGTACTATCTGCCCACAGACCCTCATCTTTCCGGGAGTGTCGTCGAAGAGATGTACGCCCAGCTGCTCGGGGAGCTGCGCCGGACGGTCACCCTGCCAATCGCGGTGAAGCTCAGCCCGTTTTTCAGCGCCTTGCCGCACATGGCCCGTCGGCTGGCCGGCGTGGGGGCCCAGGGACTGGTGCTCTTCAATCGGTTCTATCAGCCGGACCTCGACATCGAGAGCTTGCGAACGGAGCCGACCTTGGAGTTGAGCAGCTCGAGCGAGCTGCGCCTCCCTCTCCGTTGGATCGCCCTGCTTTTCGGAAACGTGGCCGCCGATTTCGCCCTGACCACCGGCGTTCACACTGTGGAAGATGCGATCAAAGGTCTGATGGCCGGCGCTTCGGTGACGATGATGGCCTCCGAGCTGCTCCTGAACGGAATTCAACGGATTGGCGAGATCTTGAGTGAACTCGAGGTGTGGCTCGAAGTGCACGAATACGAATCGCTTGCCCCACTGATTGGGAGCATGAGCGTGCTCCGCTCCGGCCAGTCGGCTGCCTTCGAGCGGGCCAACTACATTTCGGTCCTACGCTCCTACCTGCCGGACGCCGGGCTGTCGACGCTTGCTGAGGCTTCCTGATAGAAGAACACGCCTCCCAGGGGAGGCGTGTCGCGTTCCGGGGCTGAGAACAGCTTGGCCTCAGGCCAGCCCGAATGGATCGTGCTCCGGGCGGGTGAAGGCCCAGCGACAGGGGAAACCCTGCAGATTACAGGCGACATCCCAGTCGCAGC
>Ga0209640_10000744_pt1 | contig 25939 bp, 13 predicted proteins | sample RifCSP10_1_FD_184018 | JGI IMG/M metagenome (GOLD analysis project Ga0209640, IMG submission 184018) | Soil microbial communities from Rifle, Colorado - Rifle CSP2_sed 10_1 (SPAdes) (version 2) | ecosystem: Environmental > Terrestrial > Deep subsurface > Rock core/Sediment | place: Rifle... | reverse complement strand
CCTCCCTGGTAAGTGGATCCATGGAGAAGAGGATCGAGTACCGAGTACCGCCGTTTCAACAGGACCGAGGAAGGGTCGGCGGGCCTATCCGCCGGAGGCGGATTGAGTCCAACAACCGGTTGCAGCGGACGGCGCTGCCGCGCCGCCGCTGAACCGAACGTTAGCAGGCGCAAGTGTACGGTCGTACATCGGTACCGTTGAGGCGGGATTCCAGCCGAGCCCGATCCAACATTGCGAAGGCAGACTCACGCAAAGGCATGACAGGCCGGTCGGGTCCGATGATGTCCCCAATCCCTGCGAGAACGCGAACACCTGGCTGCGGAGCGGCGGTCGAATCCTCCGCTATCGGCTTGGCGAACGCACCTCCTCGCCATCGAGGAACTCCGCCGCGCGTTGTCGACGCGCAGCCTGGGGAACGGCGGCACGAACGGCAACCGGCCGGCGCGCAGCGCAAGGTTGAACGCACGACGCATTTGCGCGCACTCCTGCTGGATGGTCGCCTGCGCGGCCCCCTGCTCCTGACTGTGCTTGACGCAGGCCGTCAGTCGCTCTGAGTGATGTCGACAGCGCGCGCGTCCGCGCCGAAGCAGGTTCGGATATGCACGCGCACGCGGGTTGTAGAGCCAAACGGCGAAGAAGCCCGTCGTCAACAGGATCGCTCCGAGCACGCCGGACTTGATCTCGGCCGAGTCCGTCCCCGGGTAGCCGTGCAAGGCCCAGACGCCGGCCAGAATCGGAAAGGCGCCCATGATTCTGGCGTCGGAGGGATCGAGGGGCCACGGCCAGCGCGTATCCATGAACTCCGGATTGAGAAACAGAAGAAGGCCGACGCTGACGCCGACGACGAAGCCGACCAGCAGAACCCGCCTGAGGCCCTCGAATACCGGCCCTTCTCGGAGGTCCTCGGGCAGGGGCGCCTTGGCCTGGTCGCCTCCAGGCTCGGTCAGGGGCAGCGTCAGGGGCTCGACGATGTACGCGAGCACCCAGATGTGGGCGACCCAGATGTTGGAGGACCAGTTCATCTGGTCGATGTGCCAGAAGCTGGCCACCAGCAGGGTCGCGAGAAAGGCATAGTTCGCCGCTAGGACCCATTGAAGACCTCGGCCAACGGCAGGCCCTTCAAGTCGTGCTTGCCGGGCACCAGCCGTACCACGGTGGCAATCCGGTGGGCATGCTCGCGGTCCCACGTGAACGGGTCGTCCTCGGGCAGAATCGTCAGGTCCACGCGCCCCAGCTGCTGCCGGTAGAACTCGTCCGTCAGGAGGAAGCGTACCTGAGCACGCAGGATCTCCGGCTCCAGAGAGTTGATGTCGGCGAGCGGGGGCACGGCGCGGAGGAGATCCATGCCATCTTCGACGGCCACGCGCTCGAGCTCGTCGACCGTCAAGGCTCCGAACGGAAGCAGAACGTCGGGCCGCGGAGGCGATACGCTGACGCACTGGAGCCGGCGACCGTCCAGGCCCGGGGCACCTGCCGGGTGCTCTTCGAGCTCGGCCCGCAGCCGATGGACGACCAGGGCGCCGGTGCTGAATCCGATCACACGTACCGTGTCCACCGACGCCGGAAGGTCGCCCATGTGCGCGGCCCACGCGCGCGCCAGAAAACGCATCGAGCCGCCTCGCTCGAAGTGCACCACGAACGCGAGGCTGTCGACGGGAATCGGCACCGCCGCAACGGCGTCGAAAGGATCGGCGGCAAGACCGCCGACGAAGTACAGGGCGGCGACCGGATGGTCGACGGAGGCGATCCGGCTGAAGAGGTCCGGGCGCCCGTCCGATGATGCCCTGCGCTCCGCGGGGACCTCGGAAGGGCCCGTCCCGTTGCCCGCATCCGCGGGCTCATGGGGATCGGCCGCCCGGGGCTGAAGCGGTACCTCCGCGGGCGGTACGTCCCCGGAGCCGGCAGCGACCGATCCGGTCGCGGCGTGTTGCTGCTCGAACAGGATCCTCAGCGTTTCGAACGAGGTCTCGCGGATCTTGCCCTGCGACAACTGAATGCCGTAGTCCCTCTGGAGCTTGTTCTTGATCTCGACCGCCATCAGAGAGTCAAGGCCGATATCGACCAGGGGCGTCGCCGGCGCGACCTGCTCGTCGGACTCGAGGCCGAGGATGTTGCGCACATCCGTGTACAGATCCTCCAGCGTCCGACTCTCGGCGTCGTGAACGGCCAGATCGTCGTTCCGTACCTCGAAGATGTCGTTGTCCAGGATGTAGCTGGTCCGCACCGGAGACCGGTCGTGCAGGCAGGCATCGAGCATCTCGAGACACGAGCTGAGCGGCTGCGCCTTGGTGTGAAGGAGCTCGATGTCGATGACGTCCCGGTTTTCGTGCACGAAGCCGACGTCGCCGATCACACCCCATTCGATGGCAAGCCCGGGGAGTCCGTCGTCCCGTCTCGCTTCGCAGAGACGATCCAGGGCGACATTGGCGTAGCCGTAGCTCGACTGTCCCGGGTTGCCATGTCCGCCGGCGAGGGACGAGAACATCACGAACTGCTCGAGATTCGGGCAGGAAGCGCGCGTGATCTCGTCAAGGTGCCGAGCCCCCCCGAACTTGACGCCCACCACCTCCTCGAAGCCCTGGACGGTCTGGCCGGGCAGCAGGGCGTCCCTGAGGACCATGGCGAGGTGGAAGACCCCGGCGAGTGGTGCCTGCCGTTGGGCGGCCTCCACCTGGCTCCGGGCGCCCTCCGCCGTGGACACATCCGCCTGGCTGATGACGACGTCGACCCCCTGCTTCTCCCACGCGTCGATCCGGTACCGCTGGTATCCGTTCTTGACCCCGCCGCGGCTCGAAAGAACGAGGTGCTTCGCTCCGCGTTCGACGAGCCAGCCGGCCAGCTCGAATCCGAACCCGCCGAGCCCACCGGTCACCAGATACGATTTCTCCGGGTCGCACGAGAACCGGGGCCGGGCCCGTACCCTCGCCGGAGCCGGAGATTCGGGCACGTCCTTCATGCGAACCAGGACCTTGCCCACGTGCTTGCCCTGCGCCATGAAGCGGAACGCCGACTCCACGTCGTCGTGCCCGAACACGGTGCGCGGCAGGGGTTGCACCACGCCGTCCCGGATCCCCTGTTCGACGAGCTCGGTCACGTGACGGAGGGTCTCGTGACCGTCCACGCTGTAGTTATCCAGGCCCACACCGAAGAAACTGATGTCCCGCAGGAACACCCCCATCCCGACGGGCGTGTCGACCGTCATGTCGTACTTGCCGATCTCGACGAACCGGCCGTAGCGGGCGAGGACGCGAACGCTGGCCTGCAGCTTGTCGTCCGCGAGGGAGTTGAGCACCACGTCCACCCCCCGTCCACCCGTCTGGTCCATCACGAGCTCTTCGAAGCTCGTGTCCCGGGAATTGCCGATGTGGTCGTCCGGAATGAACGGGAACGTTTCCCTCAGAAAGCGCCGCTTGGCCGGCGTACCGACCGTGGTGAAGATCTCGCAGTCCAATGAGTGGGCCAGCCGAATCGCCGCTTGCCCCACCCCGCCCGAGCCCGAGTGGATCAGGATGCGCTGTCCGGCGAGCAATCCGGCCCGCACCAACAACGCGAGGTACGCCGTCGCGTAGACGATCGGAACCGTAGCCCCGTCCTCGAGCGTCCATGCATCGGGAACATGCCACAGACACGGAAGGCCGGCCGGTCCCCCGGAGGAGTACACACGACTGGTGAGCGCACCCGCCGCGCAACCCATCAGGCGGGCGCCCGAACGTCCGATTCCCGAGAATTCTCCGGCCATGGATGTCAGTGCGCCGCTGGCGACGCCCATCGACAGCCGGTCGGTGGCCAGCATGACATCCTTGAAGTTCACGGCCGCGAAGTGGACGTCGCAGATGAAGTCGGCGTCGGGGCGTCGCGGCCCGTCGGCCCAGTGCAGCGTCGACAGATCACCCTGAAACCCGGTGGCCAGGGTCACGTGCTCACGCTCCCGGGGTGCCAGCCACGCGTCCGTCCTCGCGAGCCTGTACGTGCCCCACACGCCCCCCTTGCGGACGTTCACCGCCAGATCCCTGCGCCGTACGGCTTCCCACTCCTCCGGGGGGAGATCCCCGACCCGGGCCGGGGTGCCCTCACCGTCCGCATCCGCGAAGAACACCGTGCGCAGGAGCTCGCCGCCCGGTTCGAGGCGAGCACAGTTCGACAGCCCCACGAGTCCGGGAGCCTGCCGTCGATTCCCGGAGATCCAGACGTTGTGGTCGCGCCGCTCGCAGGCGGTCGCGAAGGCGCGCTGCAGTTCGCCGAGTGAGGTGGCGGCATCCACCCACTCCACGACCTCGACGCCCATCGGGCGAGCCGGACGCTTGCGGCACAGATACACCATTTGCAGCAGCCCGTCGATTCGCTTCGAGACGACGTCGAAGCCGCATTCGTCGAGCACCTCGTCCCACTTCTCGTTCGACAGGCAGGCGCCGAACGACCGGTCCTCGGGGTCTTCGAAGTTCCAGAGATCTTCGATGAAGCCCCAGATGCCCATGACGACGATCCAGCCGTCCGTGATCTCGTGGAGGAGGAAGAATCCTCCATCTTCGAGCGCATCGCGCACGTTGGCCAGGGCTCGGCGGATGTTCCCGGCCGCGTGAATCACGTTGCTCGCAACGATGAGGTCAAGCGGGTTGCCCACCGCTTCCGGCATCGGTTCGAGGATATCCCATACGACGTAGTCGGTGACCGCATCGTACGCTCCGAACTGGCTCCTCAGCCCGTCGAAGAACCCGCTGGTGATGTCGGTCAGGACGTAGTGATCGCGGCGTCCGCGGAGCTTCGGCAGGACCTGGTGGGTCATACCACCGGTGCCGGTCCCTATCTCGGCCACCCGGAACGTGTCGCCGATCCCCCTGTTCTCCAGCACGACGTCCACCATGGCGCCCACATGCCGGTCGTTGAGCACGACGGAGACACCCCGGCTATCCTTGAAGACCCGGGCATACTCGTCGAATGACAGGATAACCGGCATCGGGTCCGCCAGGAGCGCATCGCGTTGCGAGAACACGAAGCAGGCCAGCCGAAGGAGTATGGCATCGGGGTCGGCGGCGAAGCGCTCGAGATCCGATGGATCGGGCGGTGGCACCACGAGCGGCGCGAAGAGCTCGCCCATGCGCTCGAGGTGAGCGGGAATGGCGCTGCGCACCGCGCGCAATCGTGCGAGAAGATCATTCACCTGATGGATGATGTATGCTCTCGTGACCTTGGCGAGGGCCCGACCGTAGTCGTCGTCGCCAACGGGATCGAAGTCGTCCAGGGGCGAGAAGATCCGCACCTCCGAGACGGCCTGCTCGGACCTCGACACGACGGACAGAGGCTTGAAGTCGAGCCCGTCCAGCTGCACCGCGGCCGAGCGGATTCTCGAGAGCCGGGGTTCGAAGTGCGCTTCGAGCACCGCCTCGTCGGGTTGGAGAGCCGGGTCGATCACGATCCGGCGAATGGACGTGGGAACGAGAAGCCGTCGCTCGTGCCGGATGCTGCAAGCCTGCAGGAGCCCGTCGAGGAAAGTCACCCAGTTGCGGCGCCATGCGATGCGCATCGTCGAGGCGTCGGAGGCCACTTCCTCGACGGTTCGGAACTGGTCCCCGTATTCGTAGCCCCGCAGTCGCAGCTCCTTGTAGAGATCCGCTCCCGTCAGTCGAATCCCGCCGGGCCGGGGAATCCAGGCCGACGCGCCGAGCTCCACGCCCTTCCCGTACCGCGCGGTACCGCTGGCCACCACCTCGTCCTCTTCCAGCACCTCGAAACCACCGCTCCCGGGCAGGTAGTTGACGGTGAGGCGGGTCGGTCCGTCCGGGGAGACCATCACCGCCTGCCGGAATCGGACATCTTCGAAGCTCACCGCAAGCTCTTCGTACGGCACGTCCGCGAGACGGCCGAGCGTACGCCACACCAGCCAGAGATAGCCCATGCCGGGGAAGAGCACGCGCCCTCCGAGCCGATGATCGACGATGAACGAATACTCCTCGCTGCCGAGGTCGATCTCGTACGTGAACGCCTGGCCCCGGTCGGACCGGAGTACGTCCTTGCTCAGATCGGCGAGTGGCCAGGAACGACCGTGGTCCCAGGGGCTGATCGAGGGAACGTGCAAGCCGACGTCGAACTCCCGGGGCGGGGCCGCTCCGGCGAACCAGTCGACACGCACACCGTGCGTGTAGCACCCGCCGAGCGCATTCTCGAGCTCGATCCGGTTGTCGAAGTCCCGTCGCATCGCGTGCACGTAGCGACAGTCCCGGACGCCATCCAGGATGGAAGCCCTCATGAGGGAGTGCGGCCCCATCTCGACGACGACGGCACCCGCCGGAATCTCTGCCAGCGCCTCCGCGAACAGGACGGGATTCGTCAGGTTGTCCACGAAGTAGTCCGCCGAACAGGACCGTACATCCGGCCACTCAGACCTGGGCCTGGAGGTGGAGATCCAGCGGTCCGTGCGCGACCGGGGGGAGGAGATGAACGTCATGAGTGCCCGCCTGAGGCTCGGTGCTGCGGCGCGCACCCCCCGAGAGTGAAAGGCGATGCCCGACGAGTCGACCAGGTGAACGCCCTCGCCACGCGCCTCCAGGTCCGCCACCATCGCCCGGATCGCGGCGGTTGGCCCCGACATGGTCACGCTCTCGCTGCTGTTGTGACACGCCGCCGTGATGCCCTCCGCCTCCAGGCCCTTCGCGTGATCCCAGGAGCGCTCCACCACGGCCATGCTGCCCAACGCCTCCGGCGCCGCCTCGACGCAGGCGCCGCGGTGATAAGCAGCCAGAACGGCCTGCTCACGCGTCAGGCCGCCGTCCGCATAGGCGCAGGCGATCTCCCCGACACTGTGGCCGATGAAGCCGTCGGCGCGGATGCCCATGCGGGAGAAGAGGTCCACGAGACTCGTCTGCACCGCGGTGATTCCCACGAAGGCCCGTGTCGGAGATGCGAAGACGTCGGCGTCGTCGCTCTCGATGAGGGCCGTCACGTCGATGGGCGGATCGAGATCGGCCAGGGCTGCCGTGCAGGCCTCGATGGAGCTGCGGAAGCCCGGCTCCGCCAGGAGGTCCCGGGCCATGTGTGGCCACTGGGAGCCCATTCCCGGAAACACGAAGAACACCGGGGGCGATTCGGCGGGAGCGGTACCGACGATCGGTTCGCCGGGGCCCTCCGCGGCCACCGTGACCCCCCCACGCACACGGAACCCGTCCACCTCAGCGATCGTCCGGAAGAACGACAGCAGCTCAGGTGACAGGGTCCGGTCACGGAGGCGGTCGATCAGCCCGCGAACCGCTTGCTCACTGCGACCCGAGACGGGCAGGAAGGCCGCGGATCCGATCCGCGCCGGGGCCGCGCACTCGGGGGATCGCGATCCGGACAGGATCACGTGCGCGTTGGCGCCCCCGAAGCCGAACGAGTTGACCCCCACGATCCCGCCGTCCCAGGGGAGATTCTCATCGACCACACGGACGGTGCCGTCCAGAAGAGCGGGGATGTTCCGGTTGGGCTCATTCAAGTGCAGGTTCGCCGGGATGCGTCCGTGGCGTATGGAGAGGAGCACCTTGATCATCCCGATGAGCGCGGCACCCCCCTCTGCATGGCCTGCATTCGACTTGACCGAGCCGATGAGGAGGGGCCGGCCGGGCCCGCGGCGGTGGGGCTCGAACGCCTCCACGAGGGCCCCGACCTCCTGGGGGTCGCCGGCCTGCGTACCCGTGCCGTGAGCCTCCACCCAGGCGACATCCCGGGGATCGACGCCCGCCTCCCGGTACACGTCCCGGAGGAGTCGGGCCTGCATCTCGCCGTTCGGGAACGTGATCCCCTGCGCCGTGAACCCGTCGCAGTTGGTCCTGGTCCCCAGGACCCTCGCATACCTGCGGCGGGCGACATCGGCGCGACAGACGATGAGGGCGGACACGCCGTCCGCTCGCGCGTATCCATCCGCGCCCTCGTCGAACGACCTGCAGGCCCCCGTCGGGGAGAGCATCTGCAGCTTCGCGAACCCGATGCTTATCGACGGGCGGTGCACGAAGTTGGTGCCTCCGACGATGGCGAGATCGCACTGCCCCGTGCGGATCGCCCGAACCGCCGCGTCGAAAGCGACCAGGGACGAAGAGCAGGCCGTGTCGATGGTCTGGCTCGGGCCGTGGAAGTCGTAGAAGAAGGAGAGGCGGTTGGCGAACATCGCCATGGAGCAACCGGTGTTCTCGTAACCCGTCAGGTCCTCCGGAGCGCTGCCGTAGATGGCATTGGCGTCGCTGAAGCAGGCTCCGATGAACACGCCCGCGTTCGATCCCCTCAGCTCGCCCGGCACGATTCCGGCGTCGAGGAAGGCCTCGAAGCTCACCTCGAGCAGCATGCGGAGCTGCGGGTCCATCTTCTCGGCTTGCTTGGCATGCACGCCGAAGAAGGCGGCGTCGAACCGCGTCGGGTCCTTGATCTTGCCGAAGCGCCTCGGGAGTCCACCGTACCCTGCCGGAAATCGCCGATCATCCTCGGTCACCATGTCCACACCCTGGACTAGATTCTGCCAGAACTCGTCCGCCGAGTCCGATTCGGGCAGGCGACAGGATAGTCCAGAGACGATGACGTCACTTCTGTTCATGGATGGGGGCCCCTCGCGGTTGAGACCTCATGCCCGGATGGGCAGAAGGAAGGCGCCTAGAATCCTCTCCCTCGAGCCCTCCCGTCAAGCCAGGAGGGAGCGCAGCCGTCGGGCTCCGTCGGACGTGACCGGCTCACCGTGGCCGACCGCGAGAACGTCGGCTTCGAGCTCGGCCAGACGGCGGACCGAAGCGGCCTGCAGTCGGGCGTTCAGGGTGAAGCCGCGCCAGCCGGGCATGAACCATGGCGAGGTGACGACGGTGTCGCCCGTGAAGAGGACCCGTCGGTCCGGGCAATAGAAGGCAAGATGCCCCGGCGAGTGCCCCGGTGTGTGCATCACCTGAAGCGGGCCGAGCTCCTCGCCCCCCGCCAGGAAACGGTCCACCTGACAAGGCGGGTGGTGGGCTACGTTCAGGTTGTTCCCCAGCTGGAACAAGTAGGTCTTGAAGGAATCTTTCGGCAGCCAGGAGACCTGCTGGGCGGGGCGCTCACCGGCGATGATGTCGGCCTCCCACTCGTGGGAGTATACCACGGCCCCGCTCCGCTGCTTCAACTCGGCCAGGCCGCCCAGATGGGAGCGATGGGCGTGGGTGAGCACGATCCTCTTGAGATCGGTGACGGTTCTGCCGCACGCCGCGATCTGATCGAGGATGATCTTCGCATCCGCGTCGAACAGGGTGTCGATCAGCGTGAGGCCATCGCCGCCGTCGTCGATCAGGAAGGCGTGAACCTCGAACCCTTTCGATTGTCCGAGACTGTAGACTCCGGGTGCTATCTCCATCGTGCCGCCCTCCTCAGGTTCCGGCCTTCTGGCGTTCCGCCCACCACTCCTCGAGACGTTGGCGGCTGTAGGCGTAGGACACTTCGATGATGCGGTCGCACGCGGTGAATTCCAGCAGACCGAAGGAGTGCACCGGGGGACGGAGCACGAGGTCGACCGTCCGGTCGAGCTGCGCCCGCTGGCCCTTGTCGGAGACCGTCGCCGTCCGCACCAGGACTTCGAGGAGGCTGGGGATCCGCATGCGGACTCATCGGAAGGGGTTGAGCCGGCTGCGAACGACCTGCCACGGCGTCGGCAGCTCGTCGTAGTCGTAGTCGATCGGGATGGGCTCGCCCGGACTCACATCGACGGCAATGACCTCGCCCCCGCAGAACGAGATCATGTCCTGCTCCGGCACGTTGTCCAGAATCGCTCCGTCCACCAATAGCCGCGATCCGTCGATGACGGGAGGTGCGATCCCGGGGACCGAGGTCGAAGCACGCACCGCCTTCCACAACGGTCCCCTGCGGTGCACCACCTTCTCCCCGTTCTGGATATCCGAGGAGGTGCAGTAGAAGGGGATCCAGGTGTCGGCCACGTCCGCGTCGCCGTATGCGGAGCGGGCGGCGCGATCGAGCCCTGTCCGGCTGACCAGCGCGTAGACGGGCAGCGTGTACTTGGAAAGGGGCCGCTGAACCACGACCTCGTTCCAGCCCGCGTCACGCATCTCGCTCGTGGTTTTCCCCAGGGCGTACTCGGCCGCGATCCCGGCCCCTGCACTCGTCCCTCCGACGGCGTCGATCGCGATTCCCAGCTCCCCGAGAGCGCGGATCACGCCGATGTGGGCGAAGCCCCTCGCACCTCCTCCGCCGAGGACGAGACCCCGCCCGCGTCCGATGAGGAGGCGGGCGGCCCGCGCGACGTCGGCATCGTTGCCGGCGCGCACGTGGTAGTGCCGGTTCAAGGTGCGCGGGTCCAGCCACGCCCTCGTCCCGGAGGGACGCTCGGCGTCGGGTGGGTGCAGGAGCACCAGGTGCTGCTGCGCCGTCGCTTCCCCCAGGGTTCGCCCCAACCACGCTTCCATTTCCCCCGGGTGGGAATCGCGATCGGCGTTCGCAACCAGAACGATGCGGTCGGCCTGGCGCACGGAGCGCGACGTCCACGGCGTGACTTCGTCCTCGGCCTCGTAGACTACCAGGTCGTGCCGGGATTCATGCTCCTCGAACCACGGCAGGAGTCGCATCTGCTGGAGACCGGACTCCTCCTCGGCGAGCAGGCGTGTCACCTCGCCCCCGAGCGCGTCCCGGTTCAGGTGCAACACGCGGTGACTCTCCGCGAGCGCGCGCACCAGGCGCCTCGCGAAGTCGCCGAGATCCGTGCCGGCGTGGAGCGGGACCAGCGCGAGCGTCATACGAGCCGGCCTGCGGACAGACCCCACGTTGGCGTGCTTCAGCCGCTCGACGAGGAATCGGCTCAAATGCCTGAGCAGCCCGGGGTAGCGGGTAGTCAGCCTCTCGAAATCGGGACGGTCGCACGCCTCCAGGACGCTGTCGCGCAGTGCGACAACGGTTGCGCTGCGCGTTTCTCCGGTGAGCAGGGCCATCTCGCCCACCGTCTCGCCCGGAACGATCTCCCCCACCACCTTGTCCTGTCCGAGGCCGGAGTCGACCTGGACCTGCAGCCGACCGGAGACCAGCAGATACAACGTATCCCCCCGGTCGCCCTGGGCGAAGAGGCGTTCTCCCCGAGCGATCCGCAGCCAACGAAAAGCCGATCCGATGTCCGCCAGGGCCTCGGGAGTCAGCTGCCCGAAGAGGTCCGGGAGCCGTCGGGCGAGCTCGCGACGCCGCAGACGCCGCTGCGCCACCCCGGAGAGCGCCGCCGCACTCGATGGCTCCTCCCGGATCAGACCGTTCACGTCCGCGGCCGAGAAGCGCAGAAGCTCGGCGTCCTCCACGGCGACTACGGTCAGGCTCCGTGGCTCCCCGGACAGCACGCCGAGCAGGCCCGTGAGCTCGCCTTTCCGGATCAGTGCCGTTCCGGTCCCCGGTTCCGATCCCCGGGGGCCGATCGGCGGCTCCCGCGCCTCGAGGCTCCCCGTCAGCACGAGGAAGAGAGCATCGCTCGAATCGCCCTTGTGGAATGCCACCTCATCCTTCGCAAACCACACACGCGTACCGAATCGGACGAGACGCTCGAGCGTCGATTCGTCGAGGTCGCGGCAGTAGGGAAGCTTCCCGGAAGCGATTCGGGATTGGTCGTTCATGGCGCGGGCCGAATCCGCAAGGAGGTCCATGGCCAACGCCGAAAGAATGCGTATCCGCAGTCAAAACGGAAAGGGCCACCGCAGCGAAATCTGGGCGATGGTCCACTTGACCCCGGCTTCGTCCGCTCACTACATCTGTTCGCATTCCTCCCACCCCAACGGACATCGCCTGATGCGCCGGTCCCTCATTGGTCGGATGCTCACCGGGCCGTTCCGAGTCCTGAACCGCTTCGTGGACTGGCACCGGCTGCCCCTCCCCCTCGCGCTCATGAACTTCATCGCGCTGAGGATCGACCTTCGCGAGAAGAACCTCTACGATGTCCGCGGCCCCAACGGCACTCGACCTGCCGCCGGCGGTGAGACGGTGGAAATTCCGGAGCTCGCGGTCGGCTTCCGCACCGAGGACGGCAGCTTCAACGACCTCGATGTCCCGGAGATGGGACGAACCGGTGAGCGCTTCGGGCGCAACTTCCCGCCCGACTCGTGCCGGCCCGACATGGCCCGCCTGATGGAGCCGAATCCCAGGACCATCAGCAACGAGCTTCTCGCCCGCCGTGAGTTCGTGCCCGCCAGGATCCTCAACCTCCTCGCCGCCGCCTGGATCCAGTTCCAGACGCACGACTGGTTCAACCACGGTCGCTCCTCGGACGCCGAGCCGATGGACGTGCCGCTCCGGCGGGACGATCCCTGGCCCGAGCACCCGATGCGCGTGCCACGCACGCCGCCGGATCCGACGCGCACCGAGGCTGAACGCGACCTGCCGCCCACATTCATCAACACGGAGTCTCACTGGTGGGACGGTTCGTCCGTCTATGGAAGCGACGTCCAGGTGGCTGCGCGACTGCGCACCTTCGAGGGCGGTAGAATGGTGGTCCGCGATGGGCACCTTCCGGTGGACCCCGAGACCGGGATGCCCGCGACCGGATTCAACGAGAACTGGTGGGTCGGCCTCGGACTCCTGCACACGCTGTTCACACTGGAGCACAACGCGATCTGCGACCGGCTCCGCAGCACCTACGCCGGGTGGAGCGACGAGCGTCTCTATCAGACCGCCAAGCTCATCAATGCGGCGTTGATGGCGAAGATCCACACCGTCGAATGGACGACGGCGATCCTGCCCAACCGCGCCCTCCAGATCGGGATGAACGCCAACTGGTGGGGCGTGGCGGGCGAGCGCGTGAAGCGCACGTTCGGTCGCATCTCCAAAGGCGACGTCTTGAGCGGGATACCCGGGTCGAGGGCCGATCATCACGGAAGCCCGTTCGCGCTCACCGAGGAGTTCGTCTGCGTGTACCGCCTGCATCCCTTGATCCCGGACGAGGTGCGCGTCCAGGAAGCCCGGCACGGCTCGGTGATCAAGGACGTGGACTTCAAGGAGCTCGCGCTGCGGAACGCCGTGCGTTTCTTCGACGACGTTTCGATCGTGGATGCGTTCTACACGCTCGGAGTGGAACACCCCGGAGCCATGGTGCTCCACAACTTCCCGAACTTCCTGCGCAACCTGACGTTGCCCGATGGCCAGATCCTCGACCTCGCGGCGGTCGACATCCTGCGGGACCGCGAGCGGGGAATCCCGCGCTACAATGCGTTCCGCCGCCTTCTGAGGATGCGTCCGTTCAAGAGCTTCGATCGCCTGGCTCAGAACCGCGAGACGGCGGAGAAGCTCAGGGAGGTCTATGGGGACATCGAACTCGTCGACCCTCTCGTCGGGATGCTGGCGGAGCGACCCCCCGTGGGATTCGGCTTCAGTGACACCGCCTTCCGCATCTTCATCCTGATGGCCTCCAGGCGACTGAAGAGCGACCGCTTCTTCACAGAGGACTTCACCCCTCGGGTCTACACCCCGGAAGGTTTCCAGTGGATCGCCGAGAACGACATGGGCTCGGTCCTGCTCCGCCACTATCCGGAGCTCGCTCCGGCGCTTCGGGGAGTGAAGAACGCCTTCGGACCCTGGAACCGGGTGCCACTGGGACGCAAGGTGGCCAGCGCTCCCGGCTACCGTGAGCTTCTCGCAAAGCGGCGCAGCACGGCCGGACCCGTCGCTCGGTAGTCCCGCACAGCCACGTTCCCGCGCTGCGGGCCGGCGCCGCAGTGGCGAGCCGGTGGCGGCCCTGCCATTTTCGGAAATCGACGGTCGCCTCGGCACCGACTGTGGAATCACCCGACTCACCCTGGGGGAGCCATGCCGGAACGCCGCAGCCGCCGCGAATTCATGGGCCTCACCGCCGCCGGCGTGGCCGGTGCCTTCGCTCCGCCGTTCGTCGGCGAAGCCGGGGCGATCGGTCCCACCGGCCCGGCGACCGGCGCCGCGCCCGCTCAGGCGCCCCGGGGGACCGACCCGGACCTCGTCGTGCTCAATGCGAAGGTCTACACGATGGACGCAGCCCTGCCGCGCGCCGAGGCGTTTGCGGTCAGCGGCGGCCGGATCATCGCCGTCGGCTTGAGCGCGGACATCCGAGGCCTCGCCGGCTCTCGCACGCAGCGGTTCGACGCACAACAGATGACGGTCGTGCCCGGATTCGCCGACTGCCACAACCACGCGGGCGGCACGACGCTTCTCTACGAGACGCTGGTCGGCAATCCGTTCGAGGTCGAGTTCGTCACGATATCGAGCACCATCGAGAAGCTGCGGGCCAAGGCGAGGGAGCTTCCGCCGGGAACGTGGGTGGAGGGCTACTTCCACGACGACACCAAGCTGAAGGACGAGCGGCCGCTCAATCGTCACGACCTCGACCAGGTCTCGACGGAACATCCGGTCGTGGTCCGGCACCGCGGCGGCCACACTTCGTTCTACAACAGCAACGCGCTCGAGATGGCCAAGGTCACGCGCGACACGCCGGACCCGCCGGGCGGGACGTTCGATCGCGACGCGAACGGCGACCTGAACGGCCGCGTAACCGACCGCGCACGCAATGTCTTCAACGGCGTGGGCCAACGTCCGACGTTCACGCAGGCGCAGCGCGACCAGCGCGAGCGCGACGGCATCGCGCACATCTCGAAGCAGTTCGTGCGCTACGGTCTCACCAGCGTGCACCACGAGGGCGGCAGCCTCGAGGCGATCCAGGAGGTGCGGGCGCGCGGCGAGCTGCTGCACCGCGTGAGCTACGAGGCGAGCGGCCGGGTGCTCGACGCGATGATCGAGAGCGGCATCCACACCGGCTTCGGCGACGAGTGGATCCGGTTCGGCGCGACCTCCGAGCATACCGTGGATGGATCGTTCTCCGAGCGCACGATGGCGCTCAGCGTCCCGTATCCCGGCATCACGCCGCCGTACAAGGGCAACCTCACCGAGCGGCAGGACACGCTCGACGCCTGGGTCGAGCGGGTACATCGCGCCGGCATCCAGGTCAACTGCCACGCCAACGGCGATGTCGCCATCGACATGTACCTCACGGCATTCGAGCGTGCCCAGAAGGCGGCCCCCCGCCCCGACGCCCGCCCGAAGATCACGCACTGCACGCTGATCAACGACGACCTGATCCGCCGCATGAAGGCGCTCGGCGCCGTGCCTGCGATGTTCACGACGTACGCATACTACAACAGCGACAAGTTCCCGTTCTACGGCGAGGAGCTGATGAAGCGGGCGATGGCGTACCGCACGATGCTCGACGCAGGCATCTACGCCGCGGCGGGCTCCGACTTCTCGCCCGGCCCGTTCGCGCCGCTCATGGGCATCCAGGGCATGGTCACGCGCACCGGCTGGGACGGTACGTCGTGGGGCGTCAATCAGCGCGTCAGCGTGGACGAGGCGATCCGCATCAACACGTACAACGGGGCGTGGGCCTCGAAGGAGGAGCAGCTGAAGGGCACGATCACGGCGGGCAAGCTCGCGGACTTCGTCGTGCTCGCCGACGATCCGCACACCGTGAGCCCGGACCGGATCAAGGACATAGCGCTGGTGCGCACGGTCGTGGGCGGCAGCACGGCGTACCAGGCGTAGCGTGAACTGAGGCACCGTTGACGAGTGCACGTCTCGAAGCGTTTTCCGACGGCGTCCTTGCCATCATCATCACGATCATGGTGCTGGAAATGAAGGTGCCCGAGGGCACGGACTGGGAGGCGCTGCACGGCGTCCTGCCGGTGTTCCTGTCCTACGTCATGAGCTTCGTCTACCTGGGCATCTACTGGAACAACCATCATCACATGATGCACATGACGGAGCGCGTCCACGGGGGCATCCTGTGGGCGAACCTCCACCTTCTGTTCTGGCTGTCGCTCGTGCCGTTCACGACCGGCTGGATGGGCGAACACCACGCCGCCCGGGTGCCGACCATACTGTACGGCATCAACCTGCTGATGGCGGCGATCGCCTACTACATCCTCCAGTCCCTGATCATCCGCGACCAGGGACCGCAGTCGCGCCTCAGGACGGCCATCGGAAACGACTGGCAGGGAAAGGCATCGCCGCTGATCTACCTGGCGGCGCTGCCGCTCGCGCTCGTGCACCCCGGCATCGCGATCTCGCTCTACATCCTGGTCGCACTGATCTGGATCGTGCCGGACCGGCGGATCGAACGACACATCCGCGAGTGATCGACTCGACCCGCTGTGACGCGTCGCTGACCCGACAGGTTACGCGGCTGCGGGACCGCCTCCGTTCGTCCGGTCAGCCGGCGAACGCGTAGAAGAAGTCGACGTACGACTTCACGGCGCCGTCCATCCCCGCGACCTTCGGATTGGCGGATTCGATCAGCCAGAACTCGTCGGGCGCGTGGGCGCCATCGCCGTGACCGAGCCCGAACATCCCCGCGGCGAGCCGCAGCGGCGGGCCGGTGAACGTCACGCCGGGCCATGAGCCCGCGAGTCGCGGCCAGAGCAGCGGGTCGATGCCCGACCTCCGGTACGCCGCGAGCATCCCCTTGATGAGTTCCGAATCGGGGTCCGTCTCCGTCGGGTCGTAGCCGCCGCTCATGTTCACTTCGATGTCGCCGAAGCCGTGCTTCGCCAAGTGCGCCCGGAGCAATTCGAACGTGCCCTTCGCGGTCATGTCCGGAACGAGGCGCATGTCGATCTTCGCGACCGCGCGATGCGGCAGGATCGTCTTGCCGCCCGGTCCGGTGTAGCCGGCGACGAGGCCCTCGATGTTGATCGTGGGTTGCGATGCCAGCCGGACGAGCGAGTCGTGCCACGACTCGTCCTTGTACCAGCGCTCGACGCCAAGCGCCCGCTTCGTCGCCGCCTCGTTGCGCCGGGGCACCGAAGCTTCGAGGATCTGTTGCTGGGCCGGCGTCAACGGCCTGACCTTGTCGAAGAAGCCCTCGACGACGGGTGTGTGACCGTCCGGCCCGACCAGAGTATTCAGTGCCTGCACCAGGTGCCAGACCGGGCTGTCGAGCTGCGCCTCCAGACTCGAGTGCACATCGCGCTTCGGCCCGCGTCCCCACTTCTCGCCGGTCGAGACCAGCTCCAGCTCGACGATGCCCTTGGCCCCCAGGTTGACCTCGACCGAACCGTCGAGCGACTGGCTGCCGAGCGGGATGATGATGCCGACGCATTTCTTCAGCGCCGCCTCGACCCCGGGTTTGAACACGATCTCGTGGAAATTCGGCGAGCCGATCTCCTCCTCGCCTTCACACACCAGCACCAGATTCACCGGCGGCTTCGTGCCCGCGGCCCTGAACGCGTGCAGCGCGGCGAGCGCCGCCGTCTGCGGTCCCTTCGTGTTCGTCGCGCCTCGCCCGACCATTACCTTACCGACGCCGGGCCTGTCGACCAGCCGTGCCTCGAGCGGCGGCGAGCTCCACTCGGACGGATCGAACTGCTTCACATCGTACATGAAGTAGAGCCCGAGCCATTTCTCCGCGCCCGAATCGAGCGTCGCGAAGACGCCGGGCTTTCCCGCGGTGGGGATGATCTCGACGTGCTGGAATCCCGCTTCGCGCGCGAGCCGGGCCATGTACTCCGGCCCCTCCGGATAGCCACGGTCCTCGGCAGCGATCGAGGGGAGCGCGATCCAGTCCTGCAGCGCCTTCACGGTCGCCTCGTGCTGTCGCGCGATCTGCGCGATCACGTTCTCCTGGTCCCGGGCCCGGCTGTCCGCGACCTGGCCGGGCCCGGCCGAATCGGCTGTTCCATGGCGGACCGGCAGCGGCAGTCGATCGCCGATCGCGAGGGCAGCGGCTCCGACCATGGCTTCGTGCAGGAATCCGCGGCGGTCGATCTCGCCTGCGGGAATGCGCCTTTCGATGTTCTTCGACGATTCCACGTGCCCTCCTCCGGGTTCAGCCTCGATCGGGGTGGTTCCCGGTCCCCGCCCTGCCGGATCGATTCATGATCCGCCCGACCGGGACCCGCCATTTCCAGCGACGAATGTGCGAAACGAATGCGCGTGCCGCCAATTCGGCAACGCGATCACGCGGCTGGCCCCGGTTCGGCCCGGAGCCTTAGGCGCCACGCTCATCGAGGCGACCCCGGGCAACACCCGGATGGCGCTCGCGTACATGCCTGGGCTCTCGAGATCCACGCCGCCACACCGGGCTCGTTCTACGTGGGGCAGCACGACAACCCGGAGAACCGGCGCGCGCATTTCGAAACGACAGGACCCGAGATCTGGCGCGATACCGAAGGGCGGTGTGCGCCGCTGTGTCTCGCGCGCGAGCCGCTTCACCGGGGACAGCTCATCGTCTGCGTGCTGTGCGACAGCGGTGAACGCTACCTGAGCGTCGCGGGCCTCTTCACGGAGTAGGCCTACGCACCGGGACCCCCGGGCAGGGTACCGGACCGGAAGCGGGGCCAGCCGACAGGGGCGCATCCGGCCAGCGGGGTGGACACGATTCCGTTTGCAGTTGGACCGTGTCGCCTTCACCTTGATCGAGTTGGCGAAACTTCGACCGATGATCGGCGACGGAGAAAGGCGCTGCCATGAATCGAATTCCCGTTCCATCGTCCGGATCCGTCGGCCTCCTGATCCTGGCCGGCCTGGTATTGCAGCCGGCGCGGCTGAGCGCACGGCAATCCTTCGACGTCTTCGAGGCTTCGGTCGCCAGCATCCAGCGGGCGCTGGCGGACGGACGCGTCACCTCGGTTCAGCTTGTGGATGCCTACCTCGCGCGCATCGCGGCGTACGACACGGCGGGTCCACGGCTCCACGCGATCATCCGGCTGAACCCGGCCGCGCGCGTCGAAGCGGACGTGCTCGACCGCGAAAGGCGCGCGAACGGGCCGCGAAGTCCGCTCCACGGCATCCCCGTCCTGCTCAAGGACAACTACGATGTGCAGGGCATGCCGACGACGGCCGGATCGGTCGCGCTGGCCACCAACATCCCGTTCGACGATGCCTACCAGGTGCGCAAGCTGAAGGAGGCCGGCGCAATCATCCTGGGCAAGACGAACCTGCACGAGCTGGCGTCGGGCATCACGACGATCAGCTCGATGGGCGGGCAGACGCGCAACCCGTACGATCCGTCGCGCAACCCGGGCGGCTCGAGCGGCGGCACGGGTGCGGCCATCGCCGCGAGCTTCGCCGCGGTCGGCTGGGGCACCGATACGTGCGGGTCGATCCGCATCCCGTCATCGCACAACGACCTGTTCGGCCTTCGACCGACGAAGGGGCTGTCGAGCATCGACGGCATCGTGCCGCTCTCGCATACGCAGGATGTCGGCGGACCGCTGGCGCGCACGGTCTCCGATCTGGCAATCGGCCTCGATGCCACCGTCGGCTTCGACCCGAACGATCCTGCGACGACACCGATGCAACAGAACCCGCTACCGCGTTTCGCGGAGGCCCTGGATGCGGCCGCTCTGCGCGGCGCTCGCATCGGCATCCTCGAGAACCTGTTCGCCGCCCAAGGCTCGGACCCGGAAGCCAGCAACATCGTGCGCGCGGCCATGGACAAACTGAAAGAAGCCGGCGCCGAGACGGTCGATATCGAGATCGAGGACCTCGATTCCCTCATCAGCGGCGCCGGCGTCATCGATCACGAGTTCAAGTGGGATCTCGCCGATTATCTCGCGAAATCGCCGGGCACGATCGTGCGCTCCGTCGATGACATCCTGAGGACCGGGTTGTACCACGCCTCGCTCGGCGCAAGGCTCCGCCGGCGCAACGCCACGCCTGCCCGCGAGACCGAGGCGTACCGCATCGCGCTCGCGAAGCGCGCGAGCCTCACGACGGCGATGATCGAGGCCTTCGACCGGTACCACGTCGATGCTTTCGTCTACCCGACCATGCGTGAGAAACCCGCGCTGATCGATGAGCCGCAGGCGGGCAGCACGTGCGCTCTGAGTGCCGAGACCGGCCTGCCGGCCCTGAACGCACCTGCCGGATTCACCGATGACGGCATGCCCATCGGCCTCGAACTGCTCGGCCGGCCGTTCGCTGATGCGCGCCTCGTCGGCTTCGCGTTCGCGTACGAGCAGACGGCGAAGCCACGCACACCCCCGTCGTTCACGCCGGCCCTCGTCGATGGACACGCCCCACCGCCGATCGAGTTCTCGGCCAGCTCCGGGACCGGCGGCGGCCGGCTTGCGGCGGCCGGAACCACCGAAGGCCACTTCAAGTGGGACGTGACCCGCGGCACGCTCTCGTGGGATGTCTCCGTGACCGGCGTCGAGGAGACTCGCATCACCGCGGTCGTGCTGCTGCGCGCGGATTCCGCGTCAACCCGCGGCCCCGTCATCCACAGGCTCTCCGGCCCCGGCATCCTGGCAACGAAAGGCGAGGTCGTGCTGAGCCGTGTGGACCGTGAGGCGCTCGTGGCCGATCGCCTCATGGTCGCGACACTGACGCGTGAGGACCCGGCCGGCGCGGGCCGCGTGAGGCTCGTCATGAAACGATGATGCAGCAGATGCGGGCCTGGCCGCCCCGCTCAGGCCGGGCCGTTCATGCCGCAGGTGCCGGCCTCCGGAATCGCATCGAGGCGATGGTCGCGCTGTCCACCTGCGCCCGGATATCCGATGTGGTCGCCCGGCGGCACCTCAGTACGCCGTTCCCTGGATGTACTCCTTCAGCGCCAGATTCTCTGCCTCCGCCATTTCGACGCATGCCTTGACGGCGTCGCCGATCGAGATCATGCCGACGAGCGCGTCATCCACGACGATCGGGAGGTGCCGGATACGGTTTTCTGTCATCACCCCCATCATGTAGGTGAGATCATCCTCGAGTCCCGCCGTGATCACTGCGCGAGTCATGATCTCACGGACGAGCAGCGGGCCGATGACGTCGAGAGACCGCCCCTCTTCAGGTAGTCTGTCACAGAGCGCTCCGCATTCACGCAGGATGTCGCGCTCCGACAGTATGCCGGCAATGCGTCCGGCCGAGTCGGTTACGACGACCGCCCCGATCCGATGCTCGTTGAGCTTCCGGATGGCGGCATGAACGGTTTCCGTCATCTGGATCGTGACGACCGGGCCCGTCTTGCGCTTGAGAATCTCACTGACCTTCATGATGGGCCTCCGGCTGAGGGACACAATTCTGGGGGAGGTATACACGCTACCATGTGCCTTGAATGAGATCGCGTCAAGCTTTCTGATGCAAAAGGCCGGCCGGGGAGGTCGTTTGCGTCGGGTCATTTCGGCAGCCCCCGCTCCGGAATGGGACCTGATGGCCGGGACCCGTTTGAAACTCGATCCGGCCGATGGCGGGTTTCCCGAGTCGATCCGCCGGCGCCGGCTGACGCTCATCGGTTACGGCCGCGGTGCGATCGTACGGGCGTTCGAACGCGTGGAGAATGGCGACCCGATACCCGTCGTGGAGCGGTTGCTCGTCCGCCCAGATGTCGAGTACGTCCACGTGCGGGATGCCGATGCCGGCTGCTACGACTTCCGGATCGAAGCCGGATCTCACGCCATGTAGGCGCTACCCTCGCCTTGCTCGAACGACAGGCTCGCGTTCCCCGGCAGAAGTGATTCGAGCTGTTCGCGCAGCGAGTACGCGATGCGGGAGGCTTCGAGTCTGAGACTGCGGTCGCCGGTCAGGACCGACAGCCGCGCCGTGCCGCCGCTTTCATCGGCCTGTATGAAAAGATCCGGATCGCTGAGAATCGCGGCGCCGCGCTGACCCGGGCCATCCCAGGTCAGCTCGCGCACGTTGCCCTGCTCCCAGGCGAAACGCACGACGAGCGCGACGAAGACATCGCGCGCTTCACCGGTCCAGTTCGCGCTCAGAATCCGCGCGGCACTCGATTCGGGTTGCGAGAGGAATCCGGATCCAACGAGAAACGGCAGGGCGATGACCTCCGTATTGCCGGCCATGACCACGACGGCGAGCCGCAGGCGTTCGAGTTCGGCGGCGACGCCGCGAATCACGGTGACCGGATCCAGATCCAGGCTCCTCAGCTGCTGCCACCGCGACGAGAGGTCCGGCCAGCGGCGGCCGATTTCGTCGATGCGTGCGGCGGGCACGTTGTTGTAGCGTTTGTCAGCGACGTCGATGATCGTGAGGACCAGCGCCTCGAAGAGTGCCGGGTCGCGCACGACAATGCCGTCGGCAACGCGACGCTCACCGGTCAACGGCGCAAGCCGATCGTGCCAGCCGGCGGCCGGATCCCCGGGCCTCAGCGTCGTGCCGCCCTCGATTGGAGGTCGGGCCGACAGTGACCGGACAGCGGACGCCCGCGCGTTCTCGAAAGCGCCCGGTTCGACGCGCGGCTGTGCGCTCCAGTCGATGCGCTCGATGATGGACTCGCGCAACGCGTCGACGTTCTGGCGAGTCCGGGCGCTGACGATGCGGGGAGGCTCGATGGCCTCGAATCTCGACCGACCGCCCTGGCGGATTTCGAGTCCCGCGGCGATCGAGTTGATCTCGCGTTCCGCGAGCTTCGCGATTTCCGGATTCGCATCGGCCTGCGCGCCGACGACGAGAACCGGCACATCACGCGAGGCGTCCTGGATCCTGCGCACCCAGGCCTGGGCCGACTGGCCCGGTTTGTCGATCACGCTCGCGACGATCAGCGCGAGAGCCGTAAACTCGAGATCGATCTCGATCGGCCAGCGCCTGTCTGTGGTGCACTCGTAGAACACGAGCCCGGCCGGGCCTCCCGCTAGAGGTTCCGTTCCCGCGACCTGCGCGCCGCTGCTGACCGGGCGGCGGCCTCGTCGTTCGACCCAGCCGAACGTGCACCGGTCGTCAACGTTCTGCGGCGAGGCGTCACTGGAAAGGGCGCGGATGAGTTCTGACTTGCCCGCCGCCAGGTCACCGACGACGATGATCCGCGCGAAACGCGGACCGCCGGCGTCCGATGTCATCGACTGAACGAATTCCGGTGCGCCGTCTTCGACGAGGTCGGCCGGCGCATTCTGCTGGGCGAGATCGGGAGGCGGCGGCGAGGAACTGTCCGGCGCGTGCTGCTGAGCGGGCTCCGAAGGCGCATTCTGCTGAGTCGAGGCACTGGCTGAGGCGCTCGCGGCGCGAGCCGAGCGTCGCTTGCGGAACAGCTCGTACGCGTCGAAGATCGCGCTCGCCCCGGCGATGTGGCACACGACAGACGCGGCGGCACCGGGCGAATCGGCTGCGGCATCGCGGATCTCGATCGACGCAACCAGGCCACGCACGCGGTCCGAGGCGATGACGGGCCCGCCCACGAAGCCGGCCGGCAGCGTACGGCGATCGAGGGTCACCGCGAACTCGCGCCCTTCGAAGTCGGAAACCCAGGCCAGCCCTTCGACGCCACGCAGCGTTTCGCCGTCATGCCCGAGGATCACGACGCGCGTCGGTTCGACCTGCAGATCGCCACCCGTTTCCGGCGCAGCCGCCTGCAGCGGCGGCGTCGCCATCTGGACGGGCTCCGAGTGTGCATGGCCGGTGGCCGGCTCCATGACGAGGACGTCTGCGCCGAGATTCGCGTTCACGATGTCGAACGTGTCGTCGCCGGGGCTCGGCATGATGCGTATTCGTTCGCGACCTTCCAGCGGCCACCTCGATGTCGCGAGTGTGTACGGGCCGATGTAGAACGCCGTAGTCCACTCCGCCGTGCGTGTCGGCTCCGCGGGCGCAACGCGAACGCACGCTTCGGCCACGGCATCGAAAAGCGAGAGATCGAGCCACTCCGGTTCCCCAACGGCGCTCGTCGAATCGGCAGCCTCCGCTTCTCGCGTCACTACGTATTCGGCGCCGTCCAGCGTGCCGATGCGAACTTCCGCGACTGACCCGTTCAGGTCCACGACGCGGCCGGGCACCGCATCGACCACCCGCACCTGCTGCTCCCCACCGATGTGCCACTCCAGCTCGACGAGCGGCGGTTTCGTGTCGGGCACGCGGAGGCCCGTTCCGGATGCAGCCTCCACGAACGAGAGCGATCCATCGAGCAATTCGACGCCGAGTTGCACGTACAGGTTGAATTGGATGGACGGCAGAACCCAGCTCAACTCGGTCAACCGGGCCCTGGCCGCGAGTGGATCCGCGGTCATCCTGCGACGCAGCAGCGTGGAAGCCGCCAGGGCGAGCGTCGCGGCGGCCGGGGTATTGCGCACAGTCTCGTGAAGGCGCGGCCACGCGCGAAGCACCCAGCGCGCGATCTCGCCCGCGCGTTCCGGGCTCGTGGTCATGGCCCGGATCGCGGTGCGCAGCTCGTCATCGATCCGTCCCGCCGCCGCTTCGCCTTCCAACAGCGCGATCGCGTTGATGCGCTCCTCGAGCCGGAGCGCGGGTGGGAGTTGTTCGTGGGCGCGCTCGATGATGTCCGACGCTCGCCGGAACAGGTCGGCCTCGCCGGCGAGGTCGCGCCGCAGCACGTCGGCGGTCTGCGCGTCGAGCACGATGGCATCGACGCCCTGCGACTCGACCACGGGACTGAACCAGAGATCCGCCTCGGTTCCGACATCGGCATCGGGCAGCAGCTCGACGCGCAGGCTTCGCAGCAGGTGCGGCTCGATGCGGACGGCTGGAGAGGCGAGGCGGGCCAGGCGCCAGGCATCAGGCGAGTGATCGGCCAGCCATTGCAGCCGATCCGCCGCGACTTCCGCTGCGCTCGTGGTCATCGCGGCCTCGAGTAGGTGCGGCGCAGTGCGCGCCGGACTTCGCCGACCGTCGTGCGCTCGCTCCAGTGCAGCAGCGTCATGGCTCTCGCGAGGGCGGCGGGCCAGCGTCTCGCCTCGTACGGGACGAGGGCCAGGAGCACGAAGCCTTCGCTCCGTACCCGCTGCGCGAAGCGAAGCCACTCGGCCGTACTCGCGCGATCCTCGTCGAACGGCGTACTGCCGATGCCGAGATCCGTCACGGCGAGAATCGGTGTGCCGGCGGGTGGGGGCTCCCAGGCCGACCATTGTTCGCGCGCCCCGCTGCCCGCGCCTCGCGATGGGCAACCCGCGAAGCTTACCACTTCGAACCGGTCATCGCTCAGGATGTCGTCGAGCGCCTTGCGCAACGTCTGCTGATCGGCCCGGTACGGATCCATGCCGGCGCTGACATCGAGCAGGAGCTGGACGCCCCTGCGCAACGTCGGGACGGGGTGGCGTGGAAGCTCCCGCAGCGGCCTGCGTTCCGCGATCGTGCCGGTCACCTGGTCGATATCGACATCGCCTTCTGCGACGGTCGTCGCGAGTGCTGCGGAGAGGATGGACCGGCCCCGCGGCGGCCCGAACAGCGGCAGTGGCGCCGGCGGCGCCGCGTGTCCTGCGGGCCCGAGCGAATCTCCGGGTTGTTCCAGCCAGACCGGCCGCTGCGTTGTTGCCGGCGAGGAGGATGTCGCCGTTTTCACGGTTTTCACGATCGTGCGGCCCTTCCCGCTCGCCGAGCTCGACGCACTCGCCGGCTTTGGTGGCAGCCGGACTGGCCGGACCGGCGTCGCTGGACCCGGCAGCGACGGACTCCACTCGCCCACGCCCGGCTGGGCCGACGCGACCGGCGCGTGCTCGATGCCGAGCATCTCGCGGATCGTTTCCGCGGTCTCCGCGTCGCCCGGGCGAAGCTCGATGTTGACGCGGACGACGTCGCCGAGCGAGACGGGACCGCGCTTCACGCGGGCGCCTGGTCCTTCGAAGACGGAGGTATCTCGATCCGCTCGTTCTTCCACAGCACACTGGCGGCCAGTTCGATCCATGCATCCTGGCTCGTGCGGATGTCCAGATGCCGGCACGCCTCGATCGCATCGAGGAACTCCGCCGTTCCGGGCCGGCGCAGGTTACGCGACCGCGCCTCGCCGCGCAGCCGCATGACTTCGTCGGCGACGGTCCGGAAGAGCCCGGTCTGGTCCGGCCCATAGCGCTGTTCCGCGATTCGGACGTACCAGTCCGCTGTGGGCTCGTCCAGCTTCAGCGTCACGCAGCGACGCAGGAACGCCGGCGGCAGGTCGCGCTCCCCGTTCGTCGTCAGGATCAGCAGTACGTCGCGAACCGACGGTATCACCGCGTTCTCCGCGTCGGCCACCGGGAACGTGCGCCGGTCGAACGGCTCGAGCAGGTCATTCGGCACATCCGGATCGGCC
>Ga0209640_10000743_pt1 | contig 25941 bp, 34 predicted proteins | sample RifCSP10_1_FD_184018 | JGI IMG/M metagenome (GOLD analysis project Ga0209640, IMG submission 184018) | Soil microbial communities from Rifle, Colorado - Rifle CSP2_sed 10_1 (SPAdes) (version 2) | ecosystem: Environmental > Terrestrial > Deep subsurface > Rock core/Sediment | place: Rifle... | reverse complement strand
GCCGGAGGGAGAAGAACAGTGTGGGGGACAGGATTAATCCTGTCCCCCACGCAGTTTCCTGTACGGGCCCGGAGAGCCTGGTGCCGCGAGCGGCGTCAGGCCGCGGCGGAGGCCGGCTCTGCCGGCCGGGAGCTGTGGCCGGCCCAGGGGTGTTCGCGAGGCGTGATCCGCTCCTGCGGATCACGCCTCTGCGCAAGGGCGAGGGGGGCGCGTGAGCATGCTCGAGCGACCGAGTCGACAGCAACGGGGGCGATCGCGCCGCCGGGAGAAGATTCTTCGCCCCCTTCTCGTCGGCCTGCTCTCGATCCTTGCCTTTCTCCTCGGGATCGCGTTCGCGCGAACCCTCGATGAGCGCTCCGAGCCGGGCGGCGCGGTCACGAGCGTTCGGACGCTCACGCCGCTGCCGCAGCAGCCGCCCGTGCGGACGGTCACGGTCACCGTCACCCAACCCTGAGTGCGGCGACCTCGCGTTCCTGGGGCGCCGCTGGCAAAGGAGGAGAGGCCGAGGGCCGACGGGCAGTACATGAGTACGACCTAGGCCCGAGGCCGATGCATCCTGCCGCCAGCGGCGTCAGGCGCGGGCGAAGCCGGGCTTTGCCCGGCGAAAGCCAGCGCCGGCCAGGGGCGCGAGGTTAGAGTTCTTCGGAGGCTTCGAGTAGCCCGGCGAGGATGATCCCGACGGCGCAGGCGAGGCTGATCCAGATCCCGATCCCCCGGCTGGCGAAGAAGAACGTGTCCGGGATCGAGATCACACGCACGAGAACGAGAACCGTGGCCACGGAACCGACGCCGATCGCGACAAGGCTCTCGGGGACCGCAGCGGGCAGGTCGACGCCGACCTCTCGCAGCACCACGAGCAGTACGGCGACGAGGCCGAGGAAGAGGACGATCTTCCCGATCGTGCCCGTGTGCCAGCCGATCACGGAGACCGTTGTGCCGTTGCCCTCGCCCGTGTACCAGCCCGTCAATGCGGAGAGGGCGAGGAGCAGGCCGAAGAGGAATGTGAGCCTGCCGCCGAGGCCGGGCAGGCCGCCCGCGCCGGCGAAGGCCATCCGACCGCGTCCTTCGGGGCTGTCCATGGCGGAAGAATATGGCTTCGCACCGGCTGGACAGGCTGCACGGCGCGGAATCCTGTTCCTAGAATCCCCCTGTGGCCAATCCCGCACCCACCACCGCCCCGGTGACGGCTCCCGAGGAGGAGCCACCACTCGACCCGGAAGCAGTCGAGCGCGCCTACCGGTTCCATCGCGCGCGCCGGGCAGCCAAAGCCCGCTGGCACCGCGAGAAGCGGTGGGCAGGGCTCCGCTTCTGGATCGTGCTCGCGCTCGTTCTCGCCGTTGCGGCGGTGCTTGCGGCGCGGACGCTCGGCGAGATCGAGCGCGTCTTCGGGCTGTAGTGGTCGTGGTGCCGCGGCAAGCCGAGGGGAGGCCCGGGAGCCTCGCGCTCGGAGCGCTCGTCTTCGGCGCCGGGATCGGCGCGCTCGCGACGGAGATCACCGCGTCGCGCCTGCTCGCGCCGTACTTCGGATCCTCGACGATCGTATGGGCGAACCTGATCGGCATCGTCCTCGCGGCTCTCGCGATCGGCTACTGGCTCGGCGGCCGGATCGCCGATCGGCGCCCTCGGCCCTCGCTGCTCGGGCTCATCGTCCTCGGCGCCGCGGTCAGCGTCGCAGCGATCCCATTCGTCGCGAAGCCCTTCCTCGACCTCACCGTCGAGGGCTTGGACAACGCTTCCGCCGGAGCCGTTGTCGGGAGCTTTCTGGCCGTCCTGCTCCTCTGCGCGCCGCCCGTCGTCTTGCTCGGGATGGTGTCGCCTTTCGCGATCAGGCTCGCGGTGGCGAGCATCGAGACTGCTGGCGCGGTCGCCGGGCGGCTGTATGCGCTCTCGACGGCGGGATCGCTCGTCGGCACCTTCCTGCCCGCGCTCGTCCTCATTCCCGCACTCGGGACGCAGAGGACGTTCCTCGTCATCGCCGCGCTGCTCTCGGTCTCTTCGTGCTTCCTGCTCGGCGCGCGCTATCTGGTCGTCGCCGCGGCGCTCGCCGCGCTGGTGGCGATCCCGCCCGGCGCGGTGAAAGCGGAGGCGGGGCTCCTGTACGAGGAAACCTCGTACTACCAGTACATCCGAGTCGTCGAGCGTCCGGACGGGAGACGGCTGCTCTCCTTGAACGAGGGCGTCGCGGTCCACTCTGTCTGGCGGCCGGACTCGGTGCTCACCGGTGGGGTCTGGGACGCGTTCCTGGCCGTGCCTCCCCTCCTCGGGCGTCCACTCGAGCGCGTGGCGATTCTCGGCAACGCCGCGGGCACGACGGCGCGGGCGCTCGGCGTCTACTACCCGGAGGCCGACGTCGACGGTGTCGAGCTCGACCCCGCGGTCAGCCGGGTCGGTCTCCGGTACTTCGCGATGGGGGAGAACCCGCGACTGACGATCTACGACGCTGACGCCCGCCCGTTCCTGCGCTCGACCGACCGAAGGTACGACCTGATCGTGGTCGACGCCTACCACCAGCCCTATGTGCCGTTCTACCTTGCAACCCGCGAGTTCTTCGAGCTCGTCCGCGAGCGCCTCGCTCCCGGAGGGATCGTCGTTCTGAACGTCGCAGCGGTTCCCGACGACAAGCGGCTCGTGCGGGCGATCGGCGGAACGCTCGGCGCGGAGTTCCCGCAGGTGTTCGAGTGGCCCGCTCTGCGTTTCAACACCATCGTGCTCGGCTTGACCCGGCCGCTCGCCGAGGACGAGCTACGCGGCCGGCTTCGAGCGGGCCCGCGTGCCATCGCGCCGCTGCGCGAGTTGCTCGCACGCGACCTGCGACCCCTCGAAGCCGGCGGGCGCCCGTGGACCGACGACCGAGCGCCGGTGGAGTGGCTCACCGACCGGATGATCGTGTCGTACGCCGCGGAGGGTGGGCGTCTGGAGGAGGACTACCTCCCCACGAGGCCCTCTCCTTGATCTCGCTCGCGCGGCGCGATGGGCGCCCACTGCGAATAGGGCACCGGGGCGCAGCGGCGTTGGCTCCGGAGAACACGCTTCGCTCGTTCCGGGCGGCACATGACGCGGGCGTCGATCTCATCGAGTTCGATGTTCGCGAGCTCGTGAGTGGAGAGCTCGTCGTCGCACATTCCGACGATCTCTACGAGGTGAGCCACGGTGCCGCGAAGGGAAGCGTGCGGGAGAAGGCGCTCGGGGACCTGCGAGACCTCTGCCCCGACCTGCCGACTCTCGACGATGCCCTGCGGTTCTTCGTGGAGGATGCCCCGGACACCGGCGTCCACATCGATCTGAAGACCCCGAGCACGGCGCGGGGCGTCGCCTCCGCTCTTGTGCGCTTGGAGCTCGTGGAGCGGAGCTTCGTGAGCTCGTTCCATCGCACTGCGCTTCGCGAGCTTGCGCGGCTCGAGCCACGCGTTCCCCTCGGCATCTCGTTCCCGCAGGACCGCGTTGGCATGTACGGGCGCCGCGGGCTCGGGCTCGCCGTGACCGGCGGGCTGCGAGGCCTCCGCACCATCACCCCGTGGCTCGCGGGTGCCCTGCTCGCGCGCTCGGGAGCGACCGCGCTCGTGCTGCACCACGAGCTCGTGAGCCGGGCGGCGGTCCGCCGCGCCCACGACCGCGGAGCCTCGGTCGTCGCTTGGACCGTTGACGATCCTCGCGATCTCGCCAGGGTCGACGCGGCGGGCGTCGACGCCGTTGTGACGAACGATCCGCGCATTTTCGCGTCTACACTGGAAACGTGAGGACGGGAGTACGCGCAGTAGGCATTGGGCTGCTCGCGGCGTGCGCGCTCGTCGGTTTTGCTGCCGCGTTCGGGCTTGCCGCAACCGCTGGTGCGGACACCGGAACGACGGTGACGACGACTGACCCTCCGCCCACGACGGAGCCCCCGCCCACTGAGCCCCCACCCACCGAGCCTCCACCCGCGGAGCCTGCGCCGCCGACCGCTCCGGCGCCCATCGCCTTCGGCGTCACGGTCGGGGGCGTCAAGGTCGGTGGGTTCATGCCCGACCGCGCTACCGAGGTCGTGAAGAGGTCGTTCGCGCGCCCGCTCGTGCTCGTCCTCAGCCCGACGCGCAGGATTCGCGTCCAGCCGGGGGCTTTCCGCGCGAGGCCGAACGTGCCGAAGGCGATTCGGCGGGCCCGGGTCGCGCGTCCCGGTGCGACGATTCCGCTCGACGTCGACGTCTCCCGCGCACGCGTGCGGAGCTACGTCGAGCGTCTCGGCCGTGAGCACGACCTGAAGCCGGTCGACGCCCGGCTCGTGCTGAACGGCGTGAAGCCCCGGGCGATCCCCTCCGAGGAAGGGCGGCACCTGAAGCGCCTGGCGAGCTCGCGCGCTGTGCGTGTTGCCCTGATCACGAATGCCCGCTCACCGATCCGACTCGCGTTCGACACGCTCGAGCCCAAGGTCGACTCCGTGGACCTCGGCACCGCCGTCGTGATCCTCCGCGGCTCGAACAGGCTCCTGTTCTTCGTCGACGCGAGACTCGTCCGCTGGTTCGGGGTCGCGACCGGCCAGGCCTCCTATCCGACGCCGCTCGGCAACTACGAGATCGTGAGAATGCAACGGAACCCGTGGTGGTATCCGCCACCTTCGACGTGGGCTGCCGACGAGGAGCCGGTCCCGCCCGGGCCCGGCAACCCGCTCGGCACGCGGTGGATGGGGATCTCGGCGCCGTACGTCGGGATCCACGGGACCCCCGACGCGGCTTCGATCGGCTATTCGGCTTCGCACGGCTGCATTCGGATGCGGATCCCCGATGCCGAGTGGCTGTTCCGGCGTGTGAAGATCGGGACGCCGGTCTTCATCATCAGCAAGTGACGGGCGCCTGATGGCGCGGCGCGTACGGCTCGTCGCCCAGGGCGTGGCCGTCGGCCTCGTCGTGCTCCTCTTCACGTTGCTCGTGTGGACGCTCGTGACCGAGGAGGGCGGTGATCTCGCTGCGGCGGCTGCCCGCGGCGAACGGCCGCAGGCCCCCGACTTCACCCTCGAGCGCCTCGACCGGGACGGCGAGCTCACCCTTTCCTCGCTTCGCGGGAAGGCGGTCGTGCTCAATTTTTGGGCGTCCTGGTGCATCCCGTGCAAGGAGGAGGCGCCGTTTCTCGAGCAGGTCTGGCGGGAGAACCGCAAGCGGGGTCTCGTCGTGGTCGGCCTCGACGCCAAGGACTTCCGGAGCGACGCCCGAGCGTTCAGGAAGCGGTTCGGCCTCACGTTCCCGGTGGTCTACGACGGTCCCGGGGACACCCTCGGCGGCTACGGCGTGACGGGGTTCCCGGAGACCTTCGTTCTCGACCGTGAGGGGAGAGTGGTCGAGGCGTTCGTAGGTGCCGTCAACGCCGACGAGGATCGAGCGCGGCTGCGGTCCGCGATCGACCGGGCGCTCTCGTCGTGAGAAAGCGCGCGCTTACGATTGCCGCCGCGTGCGTTCTGGTCGGCGGTGCCGCGGCGTCGGCCGCAGGCCCGCCGAACGCGGCCGACCTCGAAGCCGAGCTCGTATGCCCGGTCTGCGAGACGACGCTGGACCAGTCGAACGCGCCGGTTGCGCAGCGGATGAAGGCGTTCATCCGGGTGCGAATTGCCGCGGGTGACACTGAGCAGGAGATCAAGGACGCGCTTGTCGGCGAGTTCGGCACAGGGGTGCTCGCGACCCCTCCCAAGAGCGGCTTCGGCCTCCTCGCGTGGCTCCTCCCGCTCGGTGCGCTTCTGGGAGGCGGGATAGCCCTCGGCCTGCTCGTCCGGTCGTGGAGCCGCCGCCGCGCGCCGCCGGAGAGCGAAGGGCCACCGCTCGACCCGCAGCTCGAGCGGCTCGTCGACGAAGAGCTCGCCCGCTTCGACGACTGAGATGAGCTGGACTGCGATCCCGGTCGCGTTCGTGGCGGGCATGGTCTCCTTCCTCGCACCGTGCGTCCTGCCGCTGGTCCCGGGCTATCTGTCCGCCGTGTCGGCCGTCGACGCAGAACGGCTCGGGCAGCCCGGTACTGCGCGGCGCGTCGTCCTCGCGAGCTTGCCGTTCGTGCTCGGCTTCACGGCGTTCTTCGTGCTGCTCGGGGTTGGTGCCGCGCTCGTCGGTGGGCGCCTCTTCGCGGACCAGTTCCTGCTCGAGAAGGTCGCCGGCTTCGTGCTCGTCATCTTCGGGCTGGCGTTCATGGGGCTCCTGCCGTGGCCCGAGCGGCTTCTTGGTGCAGGGCTGGTTCGAGGAGCGCGAAGCCGTGGCTCGCGTGTTCTCCTCGGCGGTGCCTTCGCCGTATGCGCGGCGCCGTGCATCGGGCCGGTTCTCGCAGCCATCCTCGTCCTGGCGGGCTCGTCCGAGACCGTGCTCGAGGGCGCTGCGCTCCTCGGCGTCTACTCGCTGGGGCTCGCGCTTCCCTTCGTGCTCGCGGGTGCGGTCTTCACTCGGGCGATGGCGGCGTTCCGGTGGCTTCGCGACCACTATCGCGCAATCCAGGTCGTCGGCGGCGCGATCATGGTTGCGCTCGGGCTGCTCCTGTTCTTCGAGCGCTTCTACGTGCTGCGCGTCTACCTGAACCGCTTCCTCGAGTGGCTCGGTTTCGAGCCGGCCTTCTGACGTTCGTCGAGGGCCGTAGGGGCGAGATATATCTCGCCCCTACGTCACACGCGTGGCGGCGCGAGCTCGAGGGAGCCGGAGGCAACGACTGCTTGCGCCTCCGCGACGTCCTCGAGCACGATCGCGACATCCACACCGCGGTAATGTGGTCCGTACGGACCGAGGCGTCGTTCGGCCTTCTCGAGCTGCCGCTCGCACCCGGCGCGGTTGCCTCTGCCCGCGTGATACCAGGCGACGGCGACGTGGACGAGACCTTGGAGAAAGTCGCGCTCCGGGACCGGCGCCTCCCGCCACTCGTCCTCGAGCTCCTCGTGCGCCTCGAAGTACGCACCCGCGCGGATCAGGTCGATCCCGCGTTCCAGCCCCATGTCACCGATTATCGGCGTCCGCGGCGATTGCTACTGTCGGCGCGTGGCGACGATCCTGCTCGTTGGGGTCGACCTCTTCTTCCGCGGAAAACTGGAGGGCCTGCTTCCGGGCCATCGGTTGGTCACGAGCGACAGCGTCGACCCTCCCGACCTCGTCATCGCGGACATCGCGCGCGTGGAGCCCGAGGAGGTTGTCGACACGTGGCCCGACATACCGATCCTCGGGTACACGAACCACACGGACAGGGCGGGTCTCCAGCGCGCTCACACTGCAGGCTTCGACCAGGTGATCGTGAAGTCGGCGCTCGTCGAGCGCGCGCCCGAGCTGGTCGAGCAGCTCACCGAGAAGTAGCGCTGCCGAGACCCGTCAGCTCGATCGGATGCTCTGGCTAGACTCGCGCGCGTGACGTACATCATCGCCGAGCCCTGCATCGACATCAAAGACAGGTCCTGTGTCGACGTCTGTCCGGTCGACTGCATCCACGAGTTCGAGCGGATCCTCATCATCGACCCCGAGGAGTGCATCGACTGCTTCGCACCGTCGGAGCAGCTCGTCACTGCCCACGGCCTCCGTAGGTTCGACGAGCTCGAGAACAAGTCGTGCCGCGTGCTCACCGATGTTGGCTTCAAGCCCGCGGTCGTGAAGCGGTTCCGGAAGAGGCCGCTCGTGAAGCTCGAGTTCGCCCCTGCCTTCGAGGAGCGGGATCGGTACGGCGGCACGCGTCTGACGACTCGGAACATCTCGCGCTTCCGGCGGACGGTCTGGGGGACGCCGACGCACGGCTGGCTTCTGAGCGACGGCCAGAAGACGAGCTCGCTGGGCGTCGGGCAGTTCGTACCAGCTGTGCGCGCGCAGCCGAAGCGGGATTCCGAGACCTATCGGCTTGGCGTGTTGCACGGTCTCGTCTTTGGCGACGGCGCGTGGAACAAGCAGGAGATCCGCTCCGGCGAGCATCTGCACTACGTCCAGCTGTACGGCGAGCGAATGGCTGCATTCACGGAGTTCTTCGACCAGGTGAACTTCTCCCCGTGCCTCGACGTCCATCCCGGATACGTCGGCACTGGGGTCGTGCGCTCATGCGCCAACCTGAAGCGCCAGCTTCCCGAGACCGCCGACTCCGAGTACATCGCCGGCTTCGTCGACGGCTGGCTCGCCGCCGACGGTGACCCGGTGAAGGCGGGTTCCTGGCGCATCCGGTCGACGGACCACGAGGCGCTCGCGTGGCTCGAGCAGGCGGCGGTAATCGCCGGCTACGTGGCCGTCGGCTCGGGCGAGGAAGGCAACATGGAGACCAACTTCGGCGTTCGCAGCCGGCCCCTTCGCTGGCTCTACCTCGCCACGCGCGAGACGCACTGGCGCGTGATGCGGGTCGCTGCCCCTGAAGCCGACGACGCCGATACGTTCTGCGCCGTCGTCCCGGGCAAGCACGCGTTCACGCTCGCGGGCGGGATCTATACATCGAACTGCGGGGCGTGCGAGCCCGAGTGCCCGGTGGAGGCGATCTTCCCGGAGGACGCGCTCCCGGACAAGTGGAACGCGTTCGTCGAGATCAACTACGCCTTCCCCGATCCGGACAAGATCAACACGCTCACCGACGCGTACGCCGCCGAGCACGACGTCCAGAACGAGCCGATTGCGTAAGGCGCAAGGCCGGAATCCGCTCGCGCGGATCCCGGCCGCGCGAAGATCCCTGAAGGCGGCCGCTGCGCGGCCGCGGCGCTTCTCCACACCGGGCGACCAGCTTCGCCGGCGAGGGGCGTCAGGCAGGTAGGAGATAGGCGCAAGGGCGCGGGTCGCCGGGAAGCGGCGACGGCGCGATCTTCGCGACGAGGTATCGACGCTCGCCGTCCTCGACCTCGGTCCCCGGTCGCGGCGGGTCGCCGGCTCGCTCGACGAGCGTGTACCCCGTCGGGGCCCAGACGAAGAAGAGGTACCCGCTCCTCCCGTTCCCGTCCACGGAGCTCGATCCTACTAGAGGGTTGACGCGAGAATGCAGCGCTCCGGCTGCGAAGCAGCCGGCTTCAGGGAAGGCGCGGAGCGCCTTGTCCGCGGAGCGGACCAGGGGAGGGGTTCCTGGGGAACCGGGAGGTTCCCCCGGCATCAACCACCGACCGGAATCCGCGCGTCAGCGGATTCCGGTCGCGCGCACGATTAGCGCCGGGCGGCGGACGGGGGAACCTCGATGCGGACCGTCGAGCCCCGTGGGTAGCGAACCTCGGAGGTGAACCGCGCGTTGAGTGTCGCTGCTCGCTCCGCGAGCGCTTCCAGCACTGCGCTCCGTCGCTCCGGAGGGCCGTCGTCGACGACGACGAGCTCTGCGCCGCCCGAGGGCGTGGGGCGAACCGAGATCTCGATTCGAGTCGGTGCCCCTCGCCGGACCGCCTGATCCAACGCCTCGCGGAGGATCTGGTAGAGGGCTGTCTGAGCGTTCTCACCGAGCTCGCCCGCGTGATCGACGTCGAGGTCGATCGTGACGTCCTGCCGGGACGAGATTCGCCGGGCGAGCGCGGCGACGGCAGCTGCGAAGCCGAGCTCGCGGAGAACCTTCGGCTCGAGGTCGTCGCACAGCGCGCGGAGGTCTCGGGTCGCGTCGCGCGCGAGCGCGAGGCCGCGGGCCAGGACCTCGTCGGCTCGTGCCGTCTCGCCGTCTCGGAGACTGGCGAGACCCGCATCGACCATCTGCGCGATCGCGGCGAGTTGCTGGACGGGCCCGTCGTGGAGCAGCTCGGCGAGGCGGCGGCGCTCCTCCTGCTCGGTCAGGATGCGCTCCGCGAGCAACGCGCGCTCGGCGTCGTCAGCGGTCAATCGATCATCGCCTCGCGCAGCGCGATGGCGACCGCTTGCGTGCGCGTATCGGCCTCGAGCTTCGCGAGGATGTGCCGAACGTGGCTCTTCACGGTCTCCTGGCTGATGAAGAGCTTCGCGGCCACGTCCACGTTCGACATCCCGTCGGCGAGCAGCTGCAGGATCTCGCGCTCGCGCGGGGTCAGGATGTCGGCCTGTCCCTGCCCTGACACGAACTCCGCCATCAATCCGGGGTCGACGAAGGTCTCGCCTGCCGCAACCTTCTCGATCGCGCGCAGGAGCGTCTCGTGCGGGGTCTCCTTGAGGATGTACCCTCGCGCCCCCGACTCGAGGCCTCGCTGGAGGAGCGAGCGCTCGCCGTAGGCCGTGAAGATCAGGACGCCGGTGCCTGGCACCTTCTCGAGGAGCGTCTCCGTCGCCTCGAGGCCGTCCATGTCCGGCATGCGCAGGTCCATGATCACGACGTCGGGTCGTCGCCTCTCGGTCAACGCGACCGCGGACGCGCCGTCGGTCGCCTCGCCGATCACCCGGATCCGCGGCGAGCGCGAGAGCGCGAGGCGCAAGCCCTCGCGGACGACCTCGTGATCGTCGGCGATGAGGCAGGTGATCTCGTCGGCCACGCACGCGATTCTACGGTGCGGATCGGCAGGCTCCTTCCCGGCCATAGCGCGAGATCCAGGGCGCCGGGACTTCAGGCTTCCGCCCGGCGCCCTTTCTCGTCGTTCCGCGCGCACCATCGCGCCGAAGGTTTGGCGCGGCAAACGCGCGGCTGCCAGGTCTAGCGTCTGAAGCTGTCGTGAACCTCGAAGACCTCCGGATCGGCGGAGAATTCGATTCCGATGTCGGCGAGTATTGGCATCAACGGCTCACCGAATGCCTCGAACTGCTCCCGAGAGTCCCAAATCTCGCTGACGCGGAGGTCTTCTTCCGGCCCGAAAAAGACGTGGTACTCGAGGCCGTCCGGAGGCCACGCTCCGACTTCCTCGAGCCGCCGGAGGCTTGCGTTGTATTTCTCTGACGTCAGGTTTGCGGGGTTGAAGCGGACAACGATGCTCATGAGGTGATCCTCCCTACTCGGGGTCGAACGGACCCTATCCAGGATTGCCGGGCGAAATGCGGTAACTACGCCACCAGCTGCTTGGAAGCAACTCTCTGCCGGAAGTAGCCGAACGTGCAGCGGTGCGCGCAGCCCATGTACGGGTGAGCGACCAGCGAAACGGCATCCCGCGGCCCGCGTCGAGTGCGCTCTTGCACGGCTCCCTCCTCGCGGTATTCGACGCGCACTCCTGGACGATAGAACATATGTTCGTACTCGCGCAAGGCTAGAGTCGCCCGATGGACGAGCTCGAGGCCGGGATCCGCCGCGTCACGCTGCCCTTGCCGACGCGGCCCGGGCACGTGCACACCTACCTGCTGCCCGGCGAGGACGGTTGGACGCTCGTCGACACGGGCGTGGGCCTCCCCGACGCGAAGGAGACGTGGGCAGCCGAGCTCGAGCAGGCGGGCGGCCGTGTCGCCACGATCTTCGTCACCCACTTCCACCCCGATCACGTCGGGGCCGCGGCCGACCTCCACGAGCTGACCGGAGCCCCAGTTGTCCAGGGCACGCTCGACTACGCCCAGTGCGAGCTCGTGTGGGGGAACCCGGCCTGGTCGGAGCGGCTCCGCGACTGGTTCCATCTCCACGGGACGCCGGACGACGTCACGGCGGAGCTCGTCGGCCAGAGCTCCGTCTACCGCCCGTTCATCCGCTACCAGCGCGATCCGATCCTCGTCGAGGCCGGTGAGCGCGTGGACGGGTGGGAGCTCGTCGCGGCGCCCGGCCATGCCGACGGCCAGCTGTGTCTACTCAAGGACGGGGTTCTCATCGCCGCCGACCATCTCCTCGGGCGAATCACGCCAACCGTGGGGCTCTGGCCGGCGAGCCGCGCGGATCCGCTCGGCGACTATCTCGCCGCACTCGACCGGACAATCGAGCTCGCGCCCCGCATCGCGCTCCCGGGCCACGGCGAGCCAATCGAGGATCCGGCAGGTCGGGCACGAGAGCTTCAAGAGCACCATCGGCTCAGGCTCGAGGAGACCGTTGCGGCGCTCGGGCCGCAACCCAGGACGGGTTTCGACCTGTCCTTCGACCTCTTCGGAGCGAACCTCCAGCCGGCAGGACGCCGCTTCGCGGTCGCGGAGACGCTCTCCCACGCCGAACGCCTCGTGCACGAGGGTGCCGCCCGCCGCCACGAGGACGGCGGAGCCGTCACCTATACTGCCGCCTGATTGATGGTGGACGACCTCCCGCCTAGTACCGGCGCCCCTTCCGGGGCGTGAGCACTCCTCTGCGCATCCTGATCGTCGTCCTGCTCGTGCTCGGGAACGCGATCTTCGTGACGGCCGAGTACGCGCTCGTGACCGGGCGGAGGTCGCGGTTGGAAGAACGGGCGGAACGCGGTGGCCGCGGCGCCCGAACGGCCCTTCGTCTGATGGACGACCCCGTCCGGTTCATCTCGACCGTACAGGTCGGGATCACCGTCTTCGCGATCCTCCTCGGTGCCATCGGCGAGCCGCTCTTGTCGGGCCTGATGGAGCCGCCGCTCTCGACCACGGTCTCGTTCCTCATCGCGTTCGCGATCCTCACCTACCTGTCCGTCGTCCTCGGCGAGCTCGTGCCCAAGGCGGTTGCGCTGCAGCGCGCCGAGGCGCTCGCGATCGCCCTTGCGGTCCCGCTCGACTTCCTCGCCAAGATCGCGCACCCGCTGGTGTGGCTCCTGCAGGTCTCCGCGAACGGAGCCCTGCGGATCCTCCGGGTGAAGCCGGCTCCCGCCGGGATGATCGCCTACACGCGCGAGGACATCCGCCATAGCGTCGCGGCGGCGGAGGACGTCGGTGAGTTCCAGGAGGCCGAGGAGGAGATGCTCTACAAGGTCTTCGACTTCGCTTCGAAGGAGGTGTCCGCGGTCATGGTGCCGCGGCCCGAGGTCGTCGCGATCTCGGTCGACATGCGTCCGGAGGATGCGCTCGCCACCGTCGTGGACTCCCCGTTCACGCGCTATCCCGTCTACCGCAGATCGCTGGACGAGATCGTCGGCGTCCTTCACGTGCGCGACCTCTTCGGTGCGATGCACGACCTCGGGATCGCCGCGGTCAGCCTCGAAGGGATCGTGAGGCCCGCCTACGTCGTCCCCGAGACGAAGGATCTCGCAGCGCTGCTGGCCGACTTCCGGCGCGGGAAACAGCACATGGCCATCGTGGTGGACGAGTACGGCGCGATGGAGGGGATCGTCACCCTCGAGGACGTCCTCGAGGAGATCGTCGGCGAGATCGAGGACGAGTTCGACCTTCCCGACACGTCGGTCGAGCGGATCGACGAGAAGCGCATCCGCATCGACGGGACGTACACGATCGACGACTTCAACGAGGAGTTCGGGACGGAGCTCGAGCAAGAGGACTTCCACACGATGGCCGGTCTCGTGTTCGGCGAACTCGGGCGCGCGCCGGAAGTCGGGGACTCAGTGACGACGGACGGCCTCCGCCTGAGCGTCCTCGAGATCGAGGGCTCACGGATCCTGAAGATCGAGGTCGAGTTCGGCGTCGGCGAGACGCCGACGGACGAGCCGGCGGCTGCCTAGGCCGCTCGGAGTGAGTCGAGCCGGCCGGTCTGCGTTTCGGCACCGAGACTTCGCGCTCTTCTGGGTCGCCCTCGTCGCTACGGGTTTCGCGATGCAGATGGCGACGGTGGCCATCGGCTGGCAGGTGTACTCGGTGCGAGAGAACCCGCTCGACCTCGGGCTGGTCGGACTCGCGGAGTTCCTGCCGCTCCTGCTGCTCGCATTGCCTGCGGGCCATCTCGCGGACCGCATTCCGCGGAGGCGTATCTACGCGCTCATGGTCATCGTCGATGTGGGTGTCGCGCTTGGACTTCTCGGGGTCACGCTTGCCGGCGCTCGCCACGTCTGGCCGTTCTTCGCGCTCGCGTTCCTAACCGGGGTCGCAAGCGCCTTCGGCGCGCCCGCCGGTCGCGCTCTCACCCCCTCGCTCGTGCCTCAGGAGATCCTCGTCAGCGCGCTCGCTCAGCGCTCCATCGCCTTCCAGCTCGCGCACGTCGTGGGCCCGGCCGTCGGGGGCATCCTGTTTGCGATCCAGGCCGAGCTCGTCTATGCGGTTTCTGCTGGGCTATCGCTCATCGCACTTGCATGTGTGCTCGCTCTTCGCAGCGGTCGCGAGCCGGCGGCGGAAGGTGCGGCCGACATCGATGAGGTATTGGCCGGTGTCCGTCTCATCCGGCGTACGCGGGTGCTCCTCGGCGCGATCTCGCTCGATCTTTTCGCCGTCCTCTTCGGCGGCGCCGTCGCGCTGCTCCCGATCTTCGCGAAAGACATTCTCGAGGTGGGGCCGACCGGCCTCGGGTTCCTGCGCACGGCGCCGGCGATCGGCGCGTTCATCGCCGCGCTCGCGATCGCGCGCCGGCCGATCCGGCGGCGCGCAGGCCCGACGATGCTCCTCGTCGTAGCGGGATTCGGCGCCTGCATGGTCGTCTTCGGTCTCTCGCGCGTCATGTGGCTCTCGATGCTCGCGCTGGCTCTCGGAGGCGCGTTCGACATGGTGAGCGTCGTCCTGCGTTCGACGATCCTCCCGCTCGTGACGCCGGACGAGCTCCGAGGGAGGGTGAACGCCGTCGAGATGGTCTTCATCAGCGCGTCGAACGAGCTCGGAGCATTCGAGTCGGGCCTTGCCGCTGCGCTGATCGGGGCCGTGCCGGCGGTCGTGCTCGGCGGAGTCGCGACGGTCGTCGTGGCGGGCCTGTGGTGGAAGCTCTTCCCACCTCTCGCGCGCATGGATCGCCTCGACGAGCTGCGGCCCGTAAAGGTCGAGGCTGCGTGATCCTGTCTGTCCGGGACATCTTGCGATCGTCGTGACGCCCGGGCACCATGGGTTGGTGGAGCACGACGACGAAGCCACTCAGCTGATGCTCGAGACGCTCTTCGACATCAAGGTCGCTGTTCTCGACATCCATTCCGCGCTGTTCGGAGACGACGATGAAGAAGAAGGCGAAGAAGAAGACGCCTGAGGAACGCGCTGCAGAGCGCGCGTACCGCGAGGATCTGACCCGTCGCCTCGTCGCCGCGATCCAGGCGTATCGGGCGCGCGCCGAGGAGAAGCGCAAGCTGCGCGGAGAGACCGGCGACTCGGCTGCGACCATCGGCCTCCCCGTCCGGAAGAGCTGGCTCGAGATGACACGCGAGGAGAGAGCGGCCGAGCGAGCACGGTCGAGAGACCTCGACCGCCGGATGCTCGCCGCGATCGAGCGCTACCGCGAGATCAACGCGGAGAGGCGCCAGCGCCGAGAGGCAGAAGCGTCCTAACCTTCACCGGGGCGAACGATCCCCGCCTCGTAAGCCAGCACGACGGCTTGGACGCGGTCGCGGAGATCGAGCTTGCGGAGGATGTGCGCGATATGCGTCTTCACCGTGTGCTCGCTCACGACGAGCCCGCTCGCGATCTCGGCGTTCGACAGACCGCGGGCGACCATGCGGAGCACTTCGAGCTCGCGCGGCGTGAGCTCGTCGAGTCCCGGGGGCGGCTGTATCGCCCGGCCTCCGGCGAAGCGCTCGATCAGACGTCGTGTCACCGCAGGGGCGAATAGCGATCCGCCGTCGGCGACGATGCTGATCCCGGCAACGAGCTGCTCCTCGGGGGCGTCTTTGAGCAGGAAGCCGCTTGCGCCAGCGCGGAGCGCCTCGTAGACATACTCGTCGAGGTCGAAGGTCGTCAGCACGAGGACACGCGGTGCGCCTTCCCCGTCGACGATCCGTCGTGTCGCTTCGATCCCGTCCATCACGGGCATGCGGACGTCCATCAGGACGACATCGGGCGCGAGTTCGCGCGCGAGCGTGACGGCCTCGAAGCCGTCCCCGGCCTCTCCGACCACCTCGATGCCCGGCTCGGCTTTCAGGATCATGCGGAAGCCCGCACGCACGAGCGCCTGGTCGTCCGCGAGCAGGACGCGGATCAACGTTCGCTCTCGTAGGGCAGCCGAGCTCGGACGATATATCCGCCCGCTGGACGCCCTCCTGCTTCGACCTCGCCGCCCAGCATTGCGACCCGTTCCTTGATGCCGACGAGGCCGTGGCCGCCGCCGTTGCCGGCTTTCGATCCGGACCCGTCGTCGGCGATCTCGAGCTCGAGGCTGTCTTCTGCATAGCGGATGGTGACCAGCGCGGTCGCCGGGCCGGCGTGCTTGAGCGCGTTCGTCAGAGCTTCCTGCACGATCCGGTATGCGGAGAGGTCGATGCCGGGCGGCAGCTCCGTCGGATCCCCCTCGATGGCCAGTTCGACCGGGAGTCCGGCGTCGCGCACCTGCTCCACGAGGTCATCGATGCGGACCAGGGACGGCTGTGGCGCCAGGGCCAGCTGCTCCTCGCTTTCGCGGAGCAGACCGAGGAGTCGCCGCATCTCGCCGAGGGCCTGGTGTCCCGTCCTCTCGATGGTGTCGAACGCGCCGCGAGCCTCCACCGGCTCGGCGTCGAGCAACCGCCGTCCACCGCGGGCTTGAACGACGATCACGCTGATCGCATGCGCCACGACGTCGTGGAGCTCGCGCGCAATGCGCTGGCGCTCTTCTGCGACGGCAGCTCGTGCACGCTGCTCCTGCTCTCGCTCGAGGGCGTCGGCGCGCTCCTCGAGGGCGATCTCGCGCTGCCGTCGGTGGTGAACCATCCGCCCGACGGTCCAGGGCACGCCGAAGAGAAGCCCGAAGAAGATTGCCCCGCCGATGTTGAGCGGTTCGGGGTCGTTCACCGCGACAACACCCGCCATGACCGCTGTCATCGCGCCCGCGAGCCACATGCGCCTCGACTCGGTGTGCGCTGCCGCCGTGTAGACGGCGACCAGTACGAAGAGCCCGAAGAACTCGCCGTTGCCGCTTTCCCCGATCAAGGGCTCGGCAAGCGCGCTTGCGAGCATCAGGGCGAGGAGCAGGAGTGCGATCCGGCGCCTGAAGACCAGCAGCACGCCGAGCCCCACTGCGATCGCAGAGTTCAGGGCGATCTCTGTGCTCGAGAGATTGTTGTCGAGGATGGTCTGCAGGAGCCCGAGGAGGACGACCACGGCGGCGAGAAGCACGTCGCCGTACCGGCCGAGCCCGCGACGAAGGAGATCCATCGCGAGAGACGGTAACGCCTACGCCGCGCGGAATCGTCGCCACGAAGGACGAGAGCCGGATCGCTCGCGCGGGCGATGCGGAATCAACCCTGACGCCGATGTGCGGTCAGCCGGCCCCTCGTACGCTCGGCAGGTCATCGACTCAGGAGGTAACGACCGTGAAAGCTGCGGCGGATGGAATGGGGGCGGGAGGCTGGAGCTCTGCACGCAAAGATCGTGTATCGACGGCAACGCCTGCGCTCGCGGGCCTGCTCGGAGTGGGCTATCTCGTGGCAGGCGTCGTCGGGGCAGCGGCCGGCGCAACCGGCGGCGATGGAAGCGATCTCGCCTTCTGGCTCGTTTTCCTCGTGGGAGGTGGGGCGCTCGTTCTGGCTGGTTCGTTCGTGTTCGGATCCCGCCCTGCGATCTCGGTGGTGTTGATCTCGGTCGGGGCGCTGGCTGGGGCGGCCGCGCTCTTCTGGAGCGTCGTCGTCCCGGTTCTTGCCTTGGCCCTGGTGGTGCTCAGCATCGTCCGTGTGCGCCGAGTCGCCGCCGGCCGCCGGAGCGTCTCCCGTGCGTAGGGCCCTCGCCCTTGTCGCTCTGGGCGTGGCCGTCGCGGGATGTGGTGGCTCGAACGACAAGTCGCGCGAGCCGGTGACGGTCGACGGTGGCGAGTACGCCTACGTCATGCCTGATGAGATCGAAGGAGGCGTGGTGTCGATGCGCTTCCGCAACACCGGGAAGGAACTGCACGAGTTCGCGTTCGGGCGAATCGACGGGGGCCACACAATCGACGAGACGATTCGAGACCTCTTCGCCAATGATGGCAAAGTCCCGTATGCCACTGATATCGGCGGGGTCCCGCTCCTATCGCCCGGTGAGGAGATCACGATCACCAGGCGTCTCGAGCCGGGTACATACGGTCTGCTTTGTTTCTTCCCGAGCCCGGACGGGAAGTCGCATCTCGAGCTCGGCATGAAGCGGGAGTTCCGTGTCGCAGGCGACTCGGGCGCGCAGCTTCCGGAGCCCCACGCGGTGATCACCGCTACGAAGGCTGGATTCGATGTGCCGCCCATCGAGGCTGGAAGACGCACGATCGAGCTTCGCAACGAGTCCGGTGAGGATCGCGAGTGGAACCTCACCGTCTACGCTCCCGGCAAGACCCCGAAGGATGTCGAGACCTGGGGGAACAACGGGCTCAAAGGCGATCCACCTGCCACCTTCTACGGTGCGATGCAGTCGATCCCGAGCGGAACGTCCGTGTTTGTGACGCTCGAGGTGGAGAGCGGGACGACGTATATGCTCGAGGATCTCGACGCCGGCATCCGGGCGGAGATCCGGCCGACGTAGCTACCGTCGTGCCGCAGCGCGCAGCCTTCCTGCCGGCACTCCCCTGATCGAGGCGTCGACGAGCTCGATCGGGTGGAGCGCCGGCAGCGGCTGCTTCGCCCGGCGGAGCGCCTGCGAGATCTGGACGAGGCATCCGGGGTTCGCGCTCGCGTAGGCCTGCGCTCGGGTCGCGAGGACGTGCGCGGCCTTGCGGTCGCCGAGCTCGCGCGCTGCCTCCGCCTGGACGACGTTGTAGATCCCGGCCGATCCACAGCAGAGATCTTGCTCGGCCGGTTCCACGACTTCGAGCCCGGGGATGCGTGCGAGCGACGCGTGTGAAGAGAGCGGCAGTCTTTGTGCGTGGCGCAGATGGCAGGGGTCTTGGAGAGCCACGTGCATGGCCAGGGGATGCCTGGGCGCGCGGGGAGCGACGTCCGCGAGGAGCTCGCCCACGTCGCGGACCTTCGCCGAGAACGCCTCTCCCTGCTCGTCGTCCAACAGCCAGCCGAGCTCCTTCAGATGCGACCCACAACCCGAGGAGTTGACGACCACGAGTTCGACGTCGTCGAAGGCATCCATGAGCCGTTGCGCGAACGCCTTCCCCTCCTCGAGCCGCCCCGCGTGGACGGAGAGCGCACCGCAGCACCCCTGCGGCGGTGCGACGACCTCGAAGCCGTCGGCGGCGAGAACGCGGGCGGTTGCGGCGTTGACCTCCGGGAAGATGGCGCTCTGCACGCAGCCGGTGAGGAGGCCGACGCGGGCGAGGGCCACCCCTGACGCGGGTGTGAGTGCGGGAACCCCGCCCTCGCCACGCCACCGCGGTGCCATCTCGACGAGCGGACGGAACCGCTTCGGCATCGGCGCTATCCGCCCGAGCGGGGCGAGCCTGAGCGCCGTTCGCATGCGGCCGGGGTAGGGAAGGACGCGGAAGAGGAGCCCTCGCACGAGCCGATCGCCAAGCGAGCGCTCGTACTCCTGCTCGATCGCAGCGCGTGTGCTCTCGATGAGCCGGTCGTAGCGCACGCCGGACGGGCACGAGCTCAGGCATGCCATGCACCCGAGGCAGCGGTCGAAGTGCGTGGCAACGGTCGAGTTGAGCGTGATGGTTCCGTCGAGGCGGGCGTCCATCAGATGGATGCGCCCGCGCGGCGAGTCCATCTCCTCGCGCCAGAGCACGTACGTGGGGCAGGTCGGCAGGCAGAACCCGCAGTGGACGCAGTCCGAGGTCAGCTCCCGGATCACGCGGCGAACACTCCTCGCGGGTCCAGCTCCAACTCGATCCTCCTGACGAGCTCGCGAACGCTGTTGCCGGCCTCCCGACCTTGTGGCTCTGAGCCACTTGGCTGCTCTTCACGGGTGTATGCAAGCCCCGCTGCAGGCCGGACGATTCCCTCGGAAAGCTTCGAGAGCATCTCGCCGAGGCGTCCCGGCTCGAAGCGCGTGCGTCCGCCTGCGGCGGTCTGGCGCTGACGCGACTCGGCCCAGACCTCAGAGTCGGCCTCTGTGCCGCCGACGAGGTCGCGCGCCGTTGCGAGCTGGGCCTCCACGGCTCGCTGCGAGCCCTCGAAGAGGACGGCGACGCGACCGGGATGGAGGACGTCGAGAGCGCTCGGCTGGAGTTGCGAGCGGAGGAGCAGCGCCACGACGGACGAGGCGTCGTTCGTCTCGACGACGAGCGAGCGGGCCGCCTTCGGGACCGGGTGCAGCCGGAAGCTCGCGCGTGCGATCAGCGCCAGCCTTCCGCGGGAGCCACAGACGAGGCGCGCGAGGTCGTACCCGGCGACGTTCTTGACCACCTTGCCGCCCGCGTTCGCGACCGTCCCGTCCGCGAGAACCACCGTCACGCCGAGGACGAGATCGCGGGGCGCGCCGAATCGATGGCGCAACGGCCCCGAGAGGTTTCGCGCGAGCAGGCTCCCGACCGTCGGGTCACCCGGCGGATCGAGCGAGAGCCGCTGGCCGCTCCGTCCCAGCGTCGCGTTCAGCGTCGATAGCCGGACACCTGCCTCGACCGTGCATGTGAGGTCGCCCTTCTCGTGCTCGAGGATCCGATCGAGCCCCTCGGTCGTCAGGTCGTCCCCGATCCGAATGCGTCCCCCGTCGGCGTGCGCCGCCGCGAGGATCGTCGAAGCCTGCTCGAGGCTAGAAACGCTCGGCAACGCCCATCCTCTCCAGCGCGTGGACGCGGTACGGCCCCGGCACCTCGCCGCAGAGACGAGGGGTCGGGATCACCTTGCCCGGGTTGCAGAGTCCCGCAGGGTCGAAGGCGCGACGGAGCCGCTCGAACGTGTGGAGATCGCGTTCGGAGAACATGCGCGGCATCGAGCAGGCCTTGTCCATCCCGACCCCGTGCTCGCCGGTGAGAGAGCCGCCCGCATCGAGGCAGGCGTCGAGGATCGCCTCCGCGAGCTCGCGTGCCCGCTCGGTCTCGCCGGCCTCGGCGTCGTAGAGCACGAGCGGATGGAGGTTGCCGTCCCCGGCGTGGAAGACGTTCCCGACGCGCAGCCCGTGTGCCGCCGACAGTTCCTCGATCCGGCGGAGCACGTCCGGGAGTCGCGTTCGCGGAACCACGCCGTCCTGGACGTAGTAGTCGGTGGCGATCCTGCCCATCGCGGCGAATGCCGACTTTCGGCCCTTCCAGAGAAGCGCGCGGTCTGCCTCGTTCGCTGCGGTTCGCAGCCCGAATGCGCCGCACTCCCTGCAGATACGCTCGACGTCGGCCACGTCGTCCTCGACCTGCTCGGCAACGCCGTCGAGCTCGACGAGGAGAACTGCGCCCGCTCCCTCCGGGTAGCCGGGGGAGACGGAGAGCTCGGCCGCCTCGATCGTCAGCCGGTCCATCATCTCGATCGCCGAGGGCAGGATCCCGGCTGCCACGATCCCCGAGACGGCGGCGCCCGCCGCGTCCATCGTCTCGAACCCGGCGAGGAGCGTCCGCACGACCTGCGGGGAGCGAACGATGCGGAGCGTGATGCGCGTCACGATCCCGAGCGTCCCCTCCGAGCCGACGACGACGCCGAGCAGGTCGGGGCCGTCCGGGTCGAGCGCCTTCCCGCCGAGCTCGACCACCTCGCCGTCGGGGAGGACCAGCGTGAGCCCCGTGACGTGGTGGGCGGTGAAGCCGTGCTTGAGGCAGTGCGCGCCCCCCGAGTTCTCCGCGACGTTGCCGCCGATCGTGCAGACCTGCTGGCTGGACGGGTCGGGGGCGTAGAAGAAGCCCTCTCCCGCCACGGCGTGCGAGACGTCGAGGTTCGCGACTCCGGGCTCGACGACGACCCGCTGGCTCGCGAGGTCGATCTCGAGGATCCGGTTCATGCGCGCGAGCGAGACGACGACGCCGCCTGCGACCGGCGTGGCTCCGCCCGAGAGCCCTGTTCCGGCGCCTCGGGCGACGAACGGGACACGTTCCCGGTGGCACGCGCGGACGACCGCCTGCACCTCCTCGGTGGAGCCGGGGAGGGCGACCAGCTCGGGGACCGCACGGTGCCCGGTCAACCCGTCGCATTCGTAGACGCGGAGCTGCTCGGGCTCCGTGATCACGTGTCCGGCCCCCAGCGCCTCCCGGAGCTCGGCCACGAGGGGGACGGGAAGGCTCACAGAGCCGAGTCTAGAGCGACCCGGCGTCGACCAGCGGCTCTGGAACCGGTACACGAACGGGCCGCGACCCTGGCGGTAGGCGATCCCGATCACGAGCTTCGCGAACGCTTCGAGGAGAGGAGTCGCATCCGAGCCGCCCGCGTCGACCGGCTCGAAGCCCGCGTCGGAGATCAGCTGCGCGACCGTGGCCTTGGCCGCGTCGTCGACGCGCTGCTCGCCTCTCCGAAGTAGGTTTGCGCCGTGCTGCCGATCGAGCGCCCCGGGAAGATCGTCTGCGTCGGTCTCAACTACCGCGACCACGCGGAGGAGCAGGGCGTGGAGATCCCCGCGGAGCCCCTCCTCTTCGCCAAGTGGCCGAACGCGCTCGTCGGCCCCGGCGAGGCGATCGTCATCCCGCCGCTCGTCACGAAGTGCGACTACGAGGCCGAGCTCGGCGTGGTCATCGGCACGCGCGTGAAGAGCGTCTCGAAGGAGAACGCGTTCGAGGCCGTGCGCGGTTACCTGTGCGCGAACGACGTGAGCGCGCGCGACCTCCAGTTCTCCGACGGGCAGTGGACGCGCGGCAAGTCGCCGGACACGTTCTGCCCCGTCGGCCCTCTGGTGCCGCGGGACGAGATCCCCGACCCGCACGCCCTGAAGATCAGGGCGATCGTGAGCGGCGAGGTACTGCAGGACTCGACGACCGCGAACCTCATCTTCGGCGTCGACGAGGTGATCAGCTATGTGACGCAGACGATGACGCTCGAGCCGGGCGATCTGATCCTCACCGGGACGCCGGCCGGAGTCGGGGTGTTCCGGGATCCCCAGCGGCTGCTGCAGCCGGGCGACGAGGTGACGATCGAGATCGAGCGGATCGGGTCTCTGACGAACCCGGTCGTCGCCGGCTAGCGGTTGCCTCGCGCGCGGCTGGAGGAGCTCACTGCGCCCAGAACTCCTCGAACGCCTCGGGATCGCTCGGTAACGCGAGCACGCTGCGGACGAGCCCACCCTCGATCCGGAAGAGCAACACCTGATCCAGCTCGAGCGTCCGACCGTGACGGGTGCCGCGCGCGCGATAGAGAGCCGCCGCGCGCCCGTCGCTCGCCAGGACGTCGACGAGCTCGGAGCCGTAGGTGCCGCCCGTCTCGGCGGGCAGGCGGGCGAGGAACCGGAAGATCGCATCGCGGCCCTCGTAGGTGCCGGCCATCACGCCGCGCCCCGGGACGTTCCAGACGGCGTCCTCCGCGAAGAGCCCGCGGAGAGCGAAGCCTTCCTTTCGAGCGAAGGCGTCGAAGATGCGCCGGACGAGCACTCCGTTCTCAGCCGCGCCCACGTGTCTCCTCCCAGCGCGCGATGAGGCCGTCGACATGGCGTCGTTGCGCATCGGTGAACGGGACCAGCGCGACGAGCCGGCGCGCCTCGGCCGGGTCGTCGTGCTCGACCGCCGCCTCCAGATGCTCACGCATCGGCGTCGGCTGGCGTAACTGGCGCCGCAGCCATCGCAGCAGGCTCACGCTGGCTTGATCGGCCACGGCTGCACGCTACCGCGTCTCGCGACTACCCTCTCGTGCGTGAGGTTTGCCTCGGTCGACGAGCTCGAAGCTGCTCTCCGCGGCGCCGACTACCTGCCGGACCGCGGGCTTGCGACCGCACTGTTCCTCGCGACCGCGATCGAGAAACCCGTGTTGCTGGAGGGTGAGGCCGGTGTCGGGAAGACCGAGGCGGCGAAGGCGCTGGCCCGAGCGCAGGGTGCGCGCCTGATCCGGCTCCAGTGCTACGAGGGCCTCGACGTCGCTCACGCCGTCTACGAGTGGAACTACACGCGCCAGCTCCTCCACATTCGAGCTGCGCAGGAGGGGACGGTCAGCGAGCAGGAGCTCTTTGGCTCGGACTTCCTGATCCGACGCCCGCTCCTCGAGGCGATCGAGGCCGAGGACGCCGTCGTCCTGCTCGTGGACGAGATCGATCGTGCGGACGAGGAGTTCGAGGCGTTCCTGCTGGAGATCCTGTCGGATTTCCAGATAACGATCCCGGAGCTGGGGACGGTCCGTGCACGACGCCGACCCGCTGTCGTCCTGACCTCGAACCGGACGCGGGAGCTCCACGACGCGCTCAAGAGGCGCTGCCTGTTCCACTGGATCGACCATCCCTCGCTCGAGCGGGAGGTCGAGATCGTCAAGCTGAAGGTGCCCGGGGTGGCCGACCGCCTTGCGCTCGAGACAGCAGCGTTCGTGCGCGAGCTTCGCGCGCTCGACCTCGAGAAGCCGCCGGGTGTCGCGGAGACGATCGACTGGGCGAATGCGCTCAGGGTCCTCGGGCATGACGACCTCGACGCCGAAGTCGTCGAGACGACCCTGGGGTCTCTGCTCAAGGTGCGTGAGGACCTGGACGCGATGCGCGACGGGCGTCTGCAGGAGCTCGTCGCGGGTGCGCTCGCGGCCGTGCGACCATGACGGGCGACGCGTTTCTCTCCGACCTCGTCTCGTTCGGGCGGCTCCTGCGAGAGGCCGGCGCGGAGGTCGGGCCCGGTCGTATCGCCGACGCTGTCCGGGCGCTCGACGCCGTGGGCCTCGACGATTCGCGTGACGTGTACTTCGCGCTTCGGCAGGCGCTCGTCTCGCACCGCGACGAGCTCGAGCTCTTCGACCGCGCTTTCTCGGAGTGGGTGAAGGGACGGGCCGATCTCCCGCAGCGAGAGCTGCCGACGGCGACCTCGTCGCTCAGGGCTTCGAGACCTTCGGCAGACGGCGGGGAGGTCGGCGCTGAAGGCGCGGAAGAGTCGAAAGCGCTGGGAGCGTCCGCCGTCGAGGTGCTGCGTCGGCGGGACTTCGCTTCGCTCGACGAGGCGGAGCTCGCGGACCTTCGCCGACTCCTCTCCGATATCGGCCGTGTGCGCCCCCGCCGCACGTCGCGGCGCCTCCGGCCGCACGCGCGAGGTGAGCAGCTCGATCTCCGCCGCCTCGTTCGCCGCTCGCTCCGCTCGGGCGGCGAGCTCGTCGAGCTACCGAGCCGGACGAGGAAGGTCGTCCCGCGCAAGCTCGTCGTGCTGTGCGACGTCTCCGGTTCCATGGCGCCGTATGCCCGCGCGCTCCTCCTCTTTCTCCATGCGACCGCCCAGGCGGGGAGAGTCGAGGCGTTCGCGTTCGGAACGCGGCTCGCGAGGCTCACTCCGGATCTCGCGACCCGCGATCCCGAGCTCGCGCTCGCGAGGGTGACCGCCCAGGTCGTCGACTGGGGGAGTGGAACCCGCATAGGCGGTTCTCTCAAACAGTTCAACGACGAGTACGGCCGCCGTGCGCTCACGCGTGGTGCGGTCGTGGTCGTCGCATCGGACGGTTGGGAGCGAGACGATCCGGCTGTGCTCTCGCGCGAGATGGCGCGGCTCTCGCGTGCCGCCTACTCCGTCGTCTGGCTCAACCCGCTCAAGGGGACGCCGGGGTACGAGCCGCTCGCGCAAGGGATGCGGGCCGCGCTGCCGTACGTCGACCGGTTCCTGCCAGGCCATAATCTCGAGAGTCTGGAGGGGCTCGCCGGCGTCGTCGCCGGCATCGAAAGGAGGCACGCAGCGTGAAGGAGATCCTGCCCGAGGTGGAGCGCTGGCTGGAAGCGGGCGAGGGCGTCGTCGTCGCCACCGTCGTCGCGGCACGCCGTTCTGCGCCACGACCGGTCGGGTCGAGCTTCGCCGTCTCCTCGTCGGGCGCTCTCTGCGGCTCGGTCTCGGGCGGCTGTGTCGAGAGCGATGTGTACGAGAAGGCGCAAGAGGTCTTCGAGAGCGGTCGGCCGCAGCTCGTTTCCTACGGGATCTCGGACGACGAGGCCTGGTCCGTCGGGCTCCCGTGCGGTGGAGAGATCGACGTCTTCCTGGAGCGCGTCGAGTGAAGGCGCGGAGCGCCTTGTCCGCGAAGCGGACCAGTGGAAGGGGCTTGGGGGAAGGCGCGGAGCGCCTTGTCCGCGCAGCGGACCAGTGGAGGGGGTCTGAGGGAACCGGGAGGTTCCACCAGGGACAACCGGGAGGTTCCACCACGAAGGGAAGCCGGCGATGAGCCTCCTCCAGCGGCTCGCGGAGCTGCGCGAGTCGGAAGGGCGCGGGGTCCTCTTCACGGTGCTGGAGGGCGCAGAGGCCGGGCGGAAGCTGCTCGTGTCCGAGGACGGCGAGGCCGTCGGTGAC
>Ga0209640_10000742_pt1 | contig 25944 bp, 18 predicted proteins | sample RifCSP10_1_FD_184018 | JGI IMG/M metagenome (GOLD analysis project Ga0209640, IMG submission 184018) | Soil microbial communities from Rifle, Colorado - Rifle CSP2_sed 10_1 (SPAdes) (version 2) | ecosystem: Environmental > Terrestrial > Deep subsurface > Rock core/Sediment | place: Rifle... | reverse complement strand
GCAGCAACCAGCGTCCGTTCGTCTCAGGGGACGTACAGCCGCACACCCGCGCCGAGTGCGCTCCGTCCTAACGCCATGTACACGGCGGCATCGTCTGAGCCAGGCACTGCGATCTGAATGATCGATTCGGCGCGCGCACGAGTCCGACGCGCGTACGACATCGCCTCAATCGCGGAGCCGACCCACAGGACACCGGCGGTGGCGGCGGCGATCGTGACGTTCGGTCTCGTCGTGCGCGGCAGCGAGTCGACGTATGGGTTTCCAAACGGGTCCCTGAACGTCGACACCTCGAAGCCCTGTTCGCGCGCCAATCCCCACGCGATGGCACCGGCCACGGAACCCAGAATGGCCACGCCAAAGAATGGACGGCCGGTCGACATCTGACCCATTCCGGGAAGGAGAAGGCCGGATCCGAAGGCCTGCCCCGAGCCGAACACGCGATCCTGCAGCCGCGCCACCGCGGCGTTGATCGCCGATCGCTCTGATGGATTCGCCGACAGGTCGAGGTACTTCTGGAAATCCTCGGTCGCGAGGGCCCGCTCGCCGCGCGCCGCGCGCGTAAGGGCGCGGTTGTAGTAGGGCTCCGGCGTGTTGGGTAGTTGAACCGCGATCGAACCGAATATCGAGTCGGCGGCGATGAACTGCTTACGCTCCAGGAGCGCGACGCCGGAACTGAAGTTCGCGCGCGCTTCGTCCACCTGCGCCAGCTGCGACCTCGGTACCAGCCTGACAATGCGACCCTGAACCTCGTCGGCGTCACGCGCATTCGGTGACAGCTGCAGATACCGGCAGTACTCCCTTACCGCGTCCGTGCTCGAGGAAAGAAACTCGTGTTCGCGTCCCAGATAGTAGGCAAGGACTGCATTGCTCGGGCTGCGTCTGGCCGCCTCGGCGAATGCGTCGCGCGCCGCCTCGTGCTCGCCTTGCAGTGAGGCTTCCTGGCCCGCGCTGATCAGACGCCGCGTTTCCGTATCGTCCGAGGGAGCCGACGTTGTCCCGCTCAGCGGAGTAATGAGCGCGGCGCACCCCGTCGGCGCGGCCGCCGCGAGAGTGCGCTTGGGCGCCAATTGCTGTGCGAGGGCGGAATGGCCTTGTGTCACCATCCCCGCCGCCACGAGTATCAGTCCGCATACCGCACGGGGATGGGTGTGCCGCAACCGGATGAGGGTGATCAAGGTGTCATCCTGAAGGTGTTCGATACGGCCACGACTCGACCGGCGGCAGTCTTCGGATCGGCCACGTCACCGAGGCCGGCGTGCCTGCGGCTCGCTCAAACCCAATGTATTCACGCGAGGCAGCCGGGTTCCGCCGAGGTTGGTGACTTGACGCACAGCGCGCGGCGCGACGAGTGCCAGGGACCCATCTCCGTCATCCATCTGGTTCTCGAGGCTGAAAAACGCGATCACGATCGAGCCTGACGTCGCGCCGGTCAAACCTGTCGCCGAGAACGTAATGCTGTACGACCCCGCACCAGTGATGGCGAGAGTGGCAAAGCCCGCGGTGCCGAAACCATTGGTTGGCACCGGGTTCCCGCCCGAGAGCGTTCCTCCGGCACTACCCGGATCATTCAGGGTGGCGGTGACGTTGATTCCACTCGAGTCTACCGTGTTGTTCTGCGCGTCGAGCAGTTGTATCACCGGCTGCATGGCGAACGGCGAACCGCTGATAGCGATACCTGACGGCTGTTGCACGATCTGGAGCTTCGCCGCGGCGCCCGCGGCCAGGGTGATCGCATTCGAAACGGCGTCGGTGAGACCGGTGGATTTGAACGTGAGGGTGTATGACCCGACGGTTCCGCTGATGCCAAGGTTCGTGAACGTGGCAATGCCTGACGCATCGGTCGATACTGACGCGGTTCCGATCAACGACGCGCCGCCGCCAGTGACTTCAGCGGTGACCGACACGCCGGACTGATTGACGGGGTTTCCGCCGGAATCTCGGAGACGGACGGACGGCTGCGAGATGAAGACCACGCCACTTTGCGCGTCCGTAGGCGGCTGCGCCACCATCGAGAGCTGAGACGCTGGCTCGGTCACCACGATGGCTGACGAAGTCGCACCGCTCAGTCCGGTCGCACTGAAGCTGAGGGTCCACGTCCCCGCGCCGCTGATGCCGAGGCCGGAGAAGGTCGCGACTCCCGATCCATTGGTTGTCGCGGTGGGCGATCCCACAATCGACGCACCGCCACCCGTGACGCCGGCTGTCACGTCGACGCTCGGCTGACTGACGTTATTGCCGGAGGCATCGCGGAGCTGAACCGCCGGTTGCGTCGCGAACGCTGTCCCACTGATCGAGGTCGCCGACGGTTGCGTGACAATGGCCAGTTGTGTAGCTGGCCCCGGAGTGACGGTGACCGGGCTGGAGCTGGTTCCGCTGAGGCCGGACGCCGTGAACGCGAGCTGGTAGCTGCCAACCAGGCCGGTGATGCCGAGTCCGGTGAACGTCGCTATTCCCGCCCCGTCGGTCAGCGCCGACGTCGACCCGGTGAGCGACGCACCAGCCCCGATCGACACCGACACGCTCACGTTCGACGTGCTCACCAGGTTACCGGCGCCGTCCCGCAACTGGACGGCGGGCGGCGTGGCGAGGGCGCTGCCGCTCGCGACCGACGATGACGGCTGGGTCGACATGGTCAGTTGCGTGGCCGCGCCGGCGCCGAGCAGGATGGCCCCGGACGTGACGTTAGGCGCGCCGCTGGTGGCAAAGTCGAGCGTGTAGCTGCCGACGGGGCCACTGAGTCCGAGGCCGGAGAACGTGGCCACGCCGGCGCCGTCCGTCACCGCGCTGGTGGAACCGATGAGGGATGCGCCGGCGCCGCTGCTGATCGAAGCCGTGACGCTGATGCCGGCTGTGGTGACCGGATTCGACTGCGCATCGCGCACCTGAATCGCCGGCTGCGTCGTGAACGCGGCTCCGCTGGCGGCGCCACCCGGTTGCGTCTGGATCGTCATCTGCGCCGGCGCGCCCGGACCGAGTGCGATGCTGCCGGATGTGACGCCCGTGAGCGATCCTGACGCAAAGGCAATCGTGTAGTTGCCGACGGTGCCGCTGAGTCCAAGACCCGAAAACACCGCCAGTCCCGAACCGTTGGTCGTGGCGGTGGCGCTGCCGAGCAGGGTCGCGCCAGGACCACTGGCGATCGACGCGGTCACACCGATACCGGCCTGAGCGACCGGGTTCATCTGTGCGTCACGAACCTGGATGGCGGGCTGGGTGGTGAATGCCGCACCGCTGGCCGCGCCGGCGGGCTGTGTGGTAATCGTGAGTTGAGTGGGCGTACTGGCGACGACACTGAAGGAGGACGAAGTCGTTCCAGTGAGTGCGCCGGAGCTGAAGGAGAGCGTGTACGTCCCGACCGTACCGGTGACGCCGAGTCCCGTGAACGTCGCGATACCCCCGCTGGTCGGGGCGGTCGTTGAACCGGTCAGCGAGGCTCCGCCTGCCGAGATGGCCACCGAGACGACCAGGCCGTCGACGGTGAGTGCGTTCCCCGCGCCATCACGAACCTGTGCGGCGGGCGGCGTGCCGAACGCGCTTCCCGTGGTGACGGTCGCTGACGGTTGGGTCGACATCGTCAACTGCGCGGGCGCGCCAGCCGCCAGGGCGATGCTGGCGGAGGTGACGTTAGGCAGGCCGGCGGATGAGAAGTCCAGCGTGTAGCTCCCGACCGTTCCGCTGAGTCCGAGGCCGGAGAACGTCGCCACGCCCGAGCCGTTGGTCACGGCGCTGGGGCTTCCGATCAATGTGGCGCCCGAGCCATTGACCGTCGCGTTCACGGTGATCCCCGCCGTGGTGACCGGATTCGATTGCGCATCGCGGACCACGATGGCCGGCTGCGTGGTGAAAGCGGCGCCGCTGACGGCCCCGGCGGGTTGCGTCTGGATCGTCATCTGCGCCGGCGCGCCCGGACTCAGCACCACGGGCCCGGAGGTGGCCCCCGTCAGTGAACCCGACGCAAAGCCGATCGTGTAGGTGCCGACCGTTCCCGTCAGTCCCAGGCCGGAGAACACGGCGAGCCCGGAGCCGTTGGCCGTGGCGGATCCGCCGAGCAGGGTCGCGCCAGGACCACTGGCGATCGACGCCGTAATCGCGGTGCCGGCACCCGTCGGATTCCCCGCCGCGTCGCGCACCTGGATGGCCGGCTGCGTCGTGAAGGCCAGGCCGCTCGAAGCGCCCCCGGGTTGTGTGGTGATGGTGAGTTGAGCCGCCGCGCCGGCGGCAAGCGTGATCGAACTGGATGTCGCGCCAGTAAGGGCGCCTGACGAGAACGTCAGAGAGTAGCTCCCGACGAGTCCCGAGATGCCAAGTCCGCTGAATGTGGCCACGCCGCCCCCGCTGGTGGTCGCCGTGGTGGATCCGATGAGCGCCCCACCGGCGCCATTAAGCGACACCGAGACTACCACGCCACCCTGAGCAACGGCGTTGCCGCTCGCGTCCAGCAGTTGGAGCGACGGTTGACCGCCGAATGGGACGCCGCTCTGTGCGTTGGAAGGAGGCTGCACCGCGATCACGAGTGCCGCAGCCGCACCGGGCGTCACGTTGATCGCGTTTGACGTCACGGTCGTGTAGCCTGTCGCACCGAACAGCAGTGTGCGAGCGCCGACCGTTCCCGAGATCGACAGTCCGGAGAACGTGGCGACACCGGACCCGTTGGTCGTGGCGGTTGTCGCGCCACCAAGCGATCCACCGCCGCTCAGGATCGCGACGGACACCACGACACCCGACTGCGACACGGGGTTGTTCGAACCATCGAGCAACTGAACCACCGGTTGGATCGGGAAGGGAATCCCGCTCTGAACCGTTGCCGATGGTTGAACCGACAGGGACAGTTTGCTGCCGCTGCCGGCACTCAGCGCGATCGTTCCCGACACGACGGGCGTGAGTGAGCCGCTTCCGAAAGTCAGGGTGTAGTTACCCGCTGGTCCGTTCAGCGTAATGGCGCTGAAGGTGGCTGTTCCAGCCCCGTTCGTGGTTGCGGATCCACCGGCCAGCGTCACGCCGGCGCTCGGCTGAACGGTTACCGTGATCTGGACGCCGGATTGCAGCACGTCGTTCCCCGAGACGTCGCGCAGCTGGACGACCGAGGGTGACGAGAACACCTGGCCGCTGCTCGCGCTGGATGGGGGCGCCGTTGTCAACGCGAGCTGTGTGGCCGCGCCGGGCTGAAGGTTCACGCTCGCCGAGGTCGCGGGAGTGAGCGCGCCGGAGGTGAACGTGAGGGTGCGGCTGCCGATGGTACCGGTGATCCTGAGGTCGCCGAACGTCGCCGTGCCGGACGCGTTCGTGGTCGCGGTCAGGGTTCCGCCTAACGTTCCGGTGCCGGGGGCGGTTATGGCGGCCTGCACCACGACGCCGGCGGTCGCCACGTCGCCTCCCGCGGCGTCCTTGAGCTGGATGATCGGCTGCACCGGGAAGGCCACGTCATTCAGTGGTGATGCCGATGGTTGCGTGACGATCGCGAGCTGCGCAGCGCTCGGCAGCGGGTTCACGGTGATGGCAGACAACCCGACCGTGCCACCGATGGTGGCGGTCACGTTGGAGGCGCCCACCGCGACCGCGGTTACCAGGCCGCTCGCGCTGACGGTTGCCGCCAGCGTGTTATTGCTGCCGAACGTGGTCGGCCGGCCGCCTAACGCGCTTCCCTGGATCACGTTCCCCGCGGAATCCCGCGGCGAGGCGTTCAGCTGCACGGTCTGTCCGGGCATCAACGTTGCCGATCCCGGCGTGACGACCACGCTGCTCACCCGGACCAGGTCGATCGTGACGTTGGCGACGCCCTGCACGCCTTCGGCCGTGGCTCGAATTTCCACGTTGCCCTGACTCACGCCGCCCACCACGCCGCTCGCCGCCTCGACGGTGGCGATGCCCTGGCTGCTCGAGGTCCAGAGGATGGTCCGGCCGGGCAGCGGCTGACCCGCGGCATCACGCGCTACCGCCGTGAACTGTCGCGCGTAGCCGACGTGCACAATGGCGGGATCCGGCGCAATCACGACGGATGCGACGGGCTGGTTGCTGACGGTGAGTTGGACATTCGCCTGGACCGCCGCCAGCTGGCCCGGCGTCGTGATGGTGGCCGTGACGGTCGCCGATCCGACCGCCACCCCCGTGACGGTGCCTGACGAGTTCACGCTGGCGACCGCCGCGTTGCCCGAACTCCAGGTGATCGTGCGGCCGATGGCGGAGAGCGGTTCACCGTCGCCGTCGAGGAGGTTGACTGTCAGGTTCACTGTCTGGCCCACCTGGACGCTGGCGGGCGACGGCACGATGACCGCACTGGCCACCGGCTCGATCAGCACGGTCACATTCACCGATGTGCTCGGGGTCGTGCCGTTCGGTCCAGCGCCGGGGGCGGACACCGTGATCGTGACCGTCCCGGCTGCGAGGGCTGTCAGCAGTCCCGCCGCCGAAACCGTCGCCACGGCGTCGTTGCTGGACCGCCATTCGACCGTGCGCCCGGTGAGCGGCTGGCCGGCGGCGTCGCGCGGCGTAGCGGTCAGCACCATCGTACCGCCCGCCGGAAGGCTTCCGCCGTCAGGCAGCACGGTGATGCTCACCACCGGGCTGGGGAGCACGGTGACGATGGACGTGCCAGTCTTGCCTTCGCCGGTCGCCGAGATCGTCGCCTGGCCCACCGCGACGCCGGTCACGATACCGGCAACGTTCACCGTCGCGACGGCGGCTGCGCTCGTCGCCCACTCGAGCGGCCGGTTCGGAAGTACCGCCCCCGTGCCATCGAGGGCTTCGCCTTGCAGCGTCAGCGTCCCGCCAACGATCACGTTCCCCGCCGGCGGCGAAATGCGAACGAGGGCGATGGGTGGCTGGGAAACCGTGACCGCTATCGTTCGCGACTGGCCGCCGCTCGAGGCGGCGATCTGCGCCGTGCCTGCACCCACCGCGCTTACCACGCCTTCCTGGCTGACGGTGACGACCGTAGGGTCCTGCGTTGACCAGAAGACCTTCGCGGTGGGCAGGAGCGCTTCGTCGGTGCCGTACACCCGCGCGCTGAGCGTGGCGTTTCCCCCGACGACCAGTGTCAGGACCGCCGGGTTGATATCCAGCCGCAGCACCTCCCGCACGTCGGGCGCAAACGGGCTGTCGCACGACGCCAGCAGCGCGGCGTAGGCGACCGCCAAAGTCCACCGGCGTCGCCGATCGCGGGATCGGGCAGGGGAAAGTCGCGACATCGGTGCCTAACGCGGCGGAACCAGAACCCGGCTGGGGCTCGGCACTTCGTCGCGATCGCCGCGACCGATCTGACCGTCGGTGTTCATGCCCCAGCAGTAGGTCTCGCCGCGCTCGGTCACGGCGCAGGTGTGCGCGCCACCCGAATTCAACGACGCCAGTCGGAACGCCAGCCCTTTCACCTGGACCGGGACCGACCGCGCGGCGGTCGTTCCATCCCCGAGCTGGCCATAGTTGTTGGCTCCCCAGCACCAGGCAGACGCATCCCGTCCACGCGCGCACGTGAAGACCGCGCCGGCCGAAATGGTGCTGAACGGTCCGGCGCCGCTCACGAGGTGTGGAGAGGAAGCATTCGCCGTGCTGCCGGAACCCAACTGGCCATTGCTGTTCCGTCCCCAGCACCACGCCTCGCCTGACGTAGTGACTCCGCAGGTGTGCGCTGCTCCGGCGGTAATGCTGACGAGCTGGCCGTCGAACGACACGCGCGCCGGCGAGGACCGGGACGTCGTCGACCCGTCGCCGAGCTGTCCGGATTCATTCTTCCCCCAGCACCAGGCCACGCCATCCGAGGTAAGCGCGCACGTGTGTGTCCAGCCGACGGCCAGTGCGGCAACGGTGCCCGGCAGGTCTGCCATCACCGGGGAATTCCTCCGCTGTCGCGAGCCGTCGCCGAGCTGGCCATCGGTGTTCGAGCCCCAGCACCACACCGTGCGCGAGCTCGACAGGCCGCAGGTGTGGTCGCGACTCGCGTCGACCAGTCGGAAGGAGACGGTGCTGTTGATGCGAACCGGTGCGTTGCGCGACTGTGTCGTCCCGTCGCCAAGTTGCCCGCTCGTATTCGCACCCCAGCACACCACTTCGTTGCCGGCGGTCAGGCCGCAGGTGTGACTCAAGCCGGCCGAGATCTGCGAGAACGTGAAGTCGCCGGCCACGATCGTTGGCTTGGGACGCATCTCGAAACCGCCATCGCCCAGCTGGCCGTTGTCGTTGCTCCCCCAGCACGCGACCCGTCCGTCATCAGCTAGCGCGCAGGAGTGTCCGCGGCCCGCCGAGATCGTGCCGGCATCTCTCGGGAAATTCAGTGCGGGCACGATGGGCGCCGACGGAATCACGGGGGCGGGCGCCGGCAGTACTCCGCCGCTTACGGTGTCCGCGGGGGGCGCGGTGCGGGTCGAGGCCGGCGGCGGCGTCGCTGCCAGCCGGGCCGAGTCGGCGCCAGGGCGAACGCCGCGGAGCCTCTCGTTAGGCTGCGTGAGCGTGGTCGTCAGTGTCGTGGGTGTGGCGGCGGCCGAGTCGAGCGACGCGGCAATCGCGCTGTCCGTGGCGCGCAGGCGGGCGCTATCCACGGTCGGGACGACCGGGACATCGATCGCCCGGTCATCGCGCGCGATGTCCGGGAAGTCGATCGATTTCAGTTCGGCGGCACGAGCGGGGCCGAATTGAATCCAGGCGAGTATCGATAGGGTCGCCAGGGCGAGCGTGAAGATGCTGCCGCGCACGAGCCGGGTTCGAGCCGGGCTTGTCGTTGCGGCGCCGTGAGTGAGCCGGGTGTTCGCCTCGTGCGGTGGACGCTGAATCGAGAACCCGCCGGACGGTGTGCCGCGCGCCAGCGCGGTCAGTGCCGCTGCGCGCGGCAGCGTCGCGGGGATTGCCCTTCGCGCGGCTTCACCGGTCGGCTCGAAGAACTGCTCTTCTGGCGGCGGTGATGACGCGACGAGCGTCCGTCGCGCCGGGTCCTGGCCGAGTGGTGCCACCGGCGTCGGTGGCCGTGAGAACTTGACCGTCTCGAGCGCTGCCTCGATCACCGAATCGCCGCGCTGCCTCGCCTGCTGGAACACACGACTGCGGCGGCGCCGGCGCTGCGCCGACTCCCATTCCTTGAATCCGGGAAGCGGCTGATCGGACGCGAGCAGCGTGAGGAAACGCGCGGCGCTGGGCCACCGGCGATCCGGGTTCTTCGGCATCAACCCCTCGATCAGGTACTGCGTGCGGGGCGGGATGTCGTCGCGGAACGTGTCGATGGCGGGCAACTGGTCGTGCTTCTGTCGATAGATCACGCTGTACAGGCTTTCGCCGGCCCAGGGCCGCTCGCCGGTGAGCAGTTCCCAGCCGACCATCCCGAGGCTGTACAGATCGCTGCGGCCATCGAGGTTCACGCCGTCGATCTGTTCGGGCGCCATGTAGGTCGGCGTGCCGATGGTCGTCCCCGTGGCCGTCAGCTCGGTGGGCGCGTCCATGACGCGCGCGACGCCGAAATCGGAGAGCATCGCCCGGCCGGATGTGGCGTCGAGGAAGATGTTCTCCGGCTTGACGTCGCGATGGACGACGCCGGCGCGGTGCGCGTAGGCCAGCGCGCGGGCGACATCGCGCAGCACCTGTTCCGCCCTGGCGGCGTCGAACGGTCCGTCCTCGGTGACGGCCTGCTTGAGCGTCCGCCCGGGGATCAGCTGCATAACGAGCGCCACACTGCGGTCCTGGAGGTGGCGAATCGAGTACACGCCCACAATGTTCGAATGCTCGAGTTGCGCCACCGTGCGCGCCTCGCGAGCCAGACGAGCCACTGCTTCCTCGTCGGCCGCGAACCTCGGCCGCACCACCTTTACCGCGACTTCGCGTCCCAGGTCGCGATCGCGCGCGCGAAAGACCACGGCCATGCCGCCGCGTCCGAGCTCGCCCATCAGCCGGTAGTCGGCGTCCAGCTCCGCCGGCCACAGGTGCGGCACGGCGTCGTCGGCGGGGCGCTCGGGCTCCGTCACCGGGATTTCGACGTCGTCGTCAGCCATACAGCATCGGCGGTCAGCCCGTGGTCAGCGCGCGTGAAAGACGAATACCACGGCGCCCATCTCGAGGCGGTCGCCGTCCTGGAGCGTGATACCGGCGCCGTGGTCCGGCAGCGCCGCTCCATTCAAAAGGACGGCGTTCGTGGTGGACATGTTGGACAGGTGCCAGCGCTGTCCGTCGAACGTCATGCGCGCGTGCTGCCTGCTCACGGTCGGGTCCAGCAACTGCACGTGTCGCAATGGCGGTCCCTCGCTTCGGCCGAAGGTGACAGTGATGTCTTCCTCTCCGACCTGGCGAGCGAAATGGATCTCCTGTCCGACATCCTCGCCGCCCACCACTTCGAGGCGACCAGGGAGGAACTCCAGCGTACCTTCTTCGGCGCGGAAGAACCGGACTTGCGTGCCCTCGACAAGGTGCGCCGATGGCGACCCGGGGCGCGCCTCGGCAGGGCGGAACGGACCCGTGCTCACCGTTTCGTGATCGTCGTCAGGCACGACGAGCACATCCGGTTCGATGTGGACCGGCTCCTCGTGCGTGATGGGAGTGACACGTCGCATCGATGCGGGCGAGGTCGATGTGATTCTCGGCATTGAACGTGGAGACACGCGAGAGGCCTGCGGCCATTCCTCGCGAGGCAACGCCGGCCTCGGCGCCAGCGCCAGATCCGGCTCGGCCATGGGCATAACGAGCACCGGCGCTCCGTGACGGCGCAGTGCCTGGTCGCGGCGCCTCCGCACGACGCGAAGCGCCACCAGCGTTACGCCCAGGATGAGGGCGAGTATGCCGACGATGATCCCGATATAAACCAGACTGACGCGCATCCGTACTGGATTGGTGGCCGAGGCAAGCCCACCCCCCGCTCCCAAACTGGCGCGCGCGGATGGGGATTCGCGTGCTCGGGAGCGTTGAGGCAGCACGAAATGAGCAGCCCGAACGCACCGACCACGCGGGTGCCGAACAGATAACTTAGAGCCGTCTCACGTGCGCGCCAGTGCGTTGCAGCAGCGTCACTTGGCTCGAAAACGGAAGACCACTTCGCCCATCTCCACGCGGTCCCCATCGCGGAGAACGACGGACCCCTGATCCGAGCCCAGCGGCTTACCGTTAACGCTGACCGGGTTGGTCTCCGACAAGTTGGTGAGACGCCAATCCTTGTCCTCGAGGGTCATCTTGGCGTGCAGGCGGCTGACCGTAGGTTCATGGAGCTGAACGTGCCGGTAAGGCGTCCCGTCCTGCCGGCCGAAAGTCACTTCGGTTTGGGTTGAGCCCGGTTGGCGCACAAAGCGGATCTCCTGACCGATCTCGCGCCCTTCGAGCACCTCGAAGCGACCCTGGAGAAACTGGAGCGTGCCATCCATGGGCCGATGCGAGCGTCGGCCGGCGGGCCTCGCCTCGGGTGGCACCGCTCCCGAGCGTTCCGCTGTGGTCTCCAGACGGAGGCGCGGCGGCTCTGGAGAAGCAACGGGCTCAGCCCAGGCGCTTCCCAACGTTCCGGTCGCAGCTTCGCGGCGTGGCGGGGCGTAGGGAGATTCGGGCGGTTCGGTCCGGACCGGTTCAGCAGCCGGAGCTTGAGAGACAACGTGCTCCGGAGTCTGCAGCCGGGTTGGTCGCGGCGGAGCGACGACTGACGCGTCTGAGAACGCCGCGAGCGTAATGCCCACCTGGCGTTGGCGCGCACGCCTGATCCGCGGCAGCACCGCGCCGAAAAAGACGGCGACGGTCACGGCCACAGCGGGAATTCCAACGACTATGAGGAGATCAGAGGCTCCCAAATGAACGTCGCCGTCTGGTGGTGAGGTGCAGCGGAGCCGGAGGCCGTTCCAATGTATATCCGCCAGGCGTCAGGCAGTATCACATACTGCGCTCGTCGCAGATTGTTGCGCGCTGCGATGCGCCGCTCGCTACCCTTCTGATGGTCAGGTCGCGCGAGCGCGACAATTGAGATTGCCTTCTTGCGGGATTAGGTTCCGCCCGTTCCAGTAAGGGCCTGTAGCTCAGGTGGTTAGAGCGCACGCCTGATAAGCGTGAGGTCGGAAGTTCAACTCTTCCCAGGCCCATTTATTCACACAGTAAGGCCCCGTTTGGACTTACGTCCGGGCGGGGTTCTGGTTTCCGGCTCCAACGGATCTGAGGTCGATTCGTGCTGTCGATTCGCGGCGGCTACATACGGTCGCCACGGTTACCTTCGGTACGAAGGTTCAGCGCTTGAGCAGCGCTCCGCAGGACCTTCACCGCAACTTGCCGGTCGTGCTTGCGGTCGCGGGCCAAGTAGACGGTCGCCATACCTTCCCTCGCCTGTTTCCGATCTCCCCGATCGAGCGCGCAAACCGGCATGGTTAGTGATGCCGATGCCCCCCCAAACGACCACGCGTTCCACGAGACGTTAGGCGGTAACCGCCAGATGGGCGAGGTACGATGAGCCTGACGCCGACTCGTATCGGCAGCGGCCGGCCCCATGCACCGGGGCCGAGCCCGTCGGCCTTGAAGTCCTCGTGGCCCCCGCATACGGCGTGGCCATCTGTTTCACGACGCCTGTCGGCAGGTTTCGATTATCTCCCGCTTGAACTTTCGCGGGTCGCTGATCACCGCAAAGAATTCGTCCAGATACTCGCGCGTCTCCTTGACGTACTTCGCGTCCAGCTCAGGCAGGCTGTCGTAGACCGCGTAGAGTCCCGTCCTCGTCTCCTGAAACTTCGTCAGGACCGGCGCCCATTCGGCGGCCGTGCGGCACACACCGCGATACAGGCGCTCGCGTACCGACTTGATCGGGAGCCGGTGGTCGGGGAACGAATACCGGGTCCAGACGATCCCGGTCCAGTCGAAGTCGTACGCCATAGGCCAGATTGCGCCGGTCTCCCTGTGCTGAAAAAGGACGATGTTGTGCAGGGCGAACAGAGACCAGTCGCTGCCGCCGATCATGTACTCGAAGAGCGAGACCAGAGCGCCGATATCGGGGTCTACAGTGTCCCAGATCGCACCCTTGGCCTCCAGGACCCTGGCGTTGTTACGGGCAGCGGCCAGCTTCTCGTTCTCGATGAGGAAGGCGTTGTGTGTCAGCGAGTCCTGTCTTCCGGCGGTGTCGACGTAGGTCGCCCGCACCAGACGAGCACGCAGGTTCACTGGGGTCAGAAGGTTGGCGAGCCCGTAAACCTGGTACTCCCGAAGCACATACTGCTCAAATTCTGCGCTCCTGCTCCGGCAGTGGGTGACCAGCTTGAGATCGCCCTGGTCCTCGAAGATCGTTCCTGACCGAGCCCCTTTGGGAAAGTCCACCTTGATCGGCGCGAAGTCACAATTCTTCCTCTGCCGTCGCCAGTGTCCCCGCAGCTCAAGCTGCACCTCGATCGAAACTCGACGGCCGTCGGCGGCCACATAGGATATCGAGCCAGAGTGCGGCTTCAGTTTGAGCGAGTCCCTCTCTCCCATGAGCGCCCCGAGGTCCGTGGCGATCCGTAGCTCCAGGAACGTCTTCGAACCCAACAGTGTCTCGCTCCGCTGCGCACCGGCACGGTGAGAAACCCCCGCCAACGCCAGTGGTGCGGTCAGCAACAGGACCAGCCGGGGACTCCGCATAGGTCCTCTCCGCGGTGGACAGTGAGTCCGTGCCGCTCGACTCCAATCTCGTCTGCGCCGATGGCCGGCTACAGAACCACTGACACTTACAATGCGCTTCGCCGACCGAAATAGCTACACGGGACGCGTCGCTCGGTGAAGGGGCGAACCAACCGTACGGTCCCGGGCTGTCCGGCGACTCACGCGAGACTCGCTACTGACGTCCTCCCTTCGCCACTTCGGTGAGGAAGGTCAGGAGGACGGCATTGAAACGCGCCGGCTGATCGAAGTGCACGCCGTGGCCGCCTCCGGCGATCGCGACTTTGCGTGCGTTAGGCATCCACCGAGCAAGCGAATCGGAGACGAGGTGAGCGCGCGGTACCTCGCTGTCGCCGACGACGAACAACATTGGAATGGCACGATTGCTTCACGTCGTCAAAGCGTGCTGGTGGGAATCGCCCCACGGCGGACGATCTTCCAGCAGGTCGCGGCCTGAGTAGGCCGCCCAGGCGGGGGCTTTCGCGTCGCCGGGGCTGTGCGGCGCATGCTGTCACCGTGCTGTCCCTCAACATGCTATCGAGGAGTTCGACAAGGATACTTGCTGTTCGAGGTCGGACCGATTGAGGGGGGTCCGTGAATACCGAACGGTACCAGCGCCTCACCGAACGGCGGTTCCAATCGAATGCTCCCAGGTGTTGCTGTGGTGCTGGCTCTGGCTCCTGCTGCTCTTCGGCCGCACGTTCCAATGCGACATGCTCGGCTTCGCCCTGTTCCTCCTGGTCTTTATTGCTAGCCAGCTTTTCTGGATTAGCCGCATCCTCGATCTCGGGGAGCGGTTCCTTCCCGGGAAGCCGCGGCGCGCGGGGCTCGCACTCGTCGCCGGACTCATTTACGTCATCGTCTTCACGTACAGCTATCCAAGCGTTCGATCCTGCTGCATGGGCCACTATTTCCGGCCCGCCGACTACGGGCTGCACGCGATTCTGATCGAGGGAGCTTTTTGGTGGTGGTTCGTGGGATCGCTGCTGGCCTTCGTGCTGGTTCTTGCTTTCGGAACAGTAAGCCGTGCCTCCCGTGTTGTTGCCTGGGTGTACCGCAAAGCGTGGGAGAGAACCCGGCGAGTTGTGACTCCTGATCCGGCCCGCGCCACACCACGATCGCTCGCCCGCCGTCAATTCCTCGAGCAGGCCGCAGTGCTGGTAAGCGCCACACCCTTTGCAGCGGTTGGTTACGGTCTTCTCTACGGGCGGCTCGACGTAGAAGTCGTTCGCCGGCGCATCCGGCTGGCGGGCCTGCCCGAAGCGTTCGAGGGTCTTCGAATCGCCCAGCTTTCCGACGTTCACATCGGTCCTTTCACGACTGCGGACTACATTCGCCGCTGCGTCTCGATCACCAACGAATTGAAACCCGATGTGATCGCGCTGACCGGAGACTACATAAGCTGGGACCCGGCGGTGGAAGGGGAAGTGGTTCACGCGCTGGCGGGCTTGCGCGCGCCCGACGGCGTATTCGCCTGCCTCGGGAACCACGAGGAGGAAGGCAAACTCGAAGAGTCCGTCAGCCTGTTGTTTGCCGCCGAAGGCATCCGAGTCCTGCGACAGGAGCGTGCATCCATCCAAAGGAATGGCGAGATGCTTACCCTGGCCGGCATCGACTGTCCGCGAGGGAACACAGGTGATGAGTACCGGGGCGATATGAAGCGGCGCTTACAAGGACTGGCCGTTCCGGGGACGGTCAACGTGCTCCTGAGCCACTACCCTGACGTATTTCATCGGGCAGCCGAATTCGGCTTCGATTTGACGCTGGCCGGGCATGCTCATGGCGGTCAGCTGTCGCTCGACTTCATCCGCCGCGGACTCAACCTCGCGCACGTTCTGTATCGCTACGACAGCGGATGGTACGAGGAGGACGGCGCGCAACTCTATGTCAACCGCGGAATAGGCACGACCAGCGCCCCAATCCGCTTCGGCGCGCGGCCGGAGATTACGCTACTTCAGTTGGCGAGAATCTGACCTTCTCACAGGTGGTGTTGCGGAAGATCGAACGAGCCGCGCTTCACTGAAGGGGAGGGGTATCGGAGCTCATGCGCGACCAATCACCTCAGACCGCTTGCCCACATTGGTTACGCCGAACCCGAGGCCACGGGCGAGAGTGCGACGGTCCCAGTTCACCGCCTACTGCCCGGCGCATCCACCTGACTGATGCTCCAGGCACGCTCGCGCGGATCCGAGCGGAGCTGGACCGACTACACCCGCACGGCCCCGACAGCGCGGACTCCGAGGCCGGGCGGGCTCCGGGGTCAATCCACAACGATATCCGGGTCGACGATTACCGTGATCGACTGCCCTGTCCGCCGTTCCGTGCACTTTCCCTCGACGACGTAGTGGTACCGATCCCGCTTTGGCTTGCTGGACCTGGCGACGTAGGGCTTGGTCCGCGTCGTTAGGTGCTCGGGGCTACCGTGGTCATCAAAGGGCCAGTGATCAATGGCGTGGCTGATCTTCACCACGTCCGCGACAGAGCTCGCCGCGACCTCCCACGTGACTTCGCAGGGGACGTCCTGCTCAAGTCGTAGCAGCGAGGGGTCAATTCTCGCGGTGATGACATCACCTTGCCATTGGAAGTCGATTTTGACCTTCTGGGTGCGCATGGACGCTGGCACGCTTGTGGGCGTCAGTGTCGGGACTGTCATGGCGATCTCCTGTGCTGGTGTGTTCTTGCCGGCGTCTGCGCGTTCCTGAAGGAGAACATCCAGCGCCACGCCGCAGGGTCGATTGTGCAGGGACCAGGCTGCTGTCGGGAAGCGACCGCCGCGGACATGTCGCGCTGATGCGCAGGCCGTTCGCTCGATGCGTCCTCGTTACGCATCGCGTGGGCGCTGGCATCCAGGGCTCTGGCGGTCGCGCGCCGTGCCTTGGCGGTTTGCATGAAGGGTCGTCAGCCTCACGGTGAGGTGCTTCTCCCTTCCCTGGGACGCCGAACATGATCGGCGTCAAGCTCCGGCGCAACCCTGCGATCCGGGCGACCGCGGCGTGGCGTAAGCCGGGAGTCCCCCCAACCTCGCAGGCTGGCTTCGATGCGTCAGCGCGGGAGAGCGCGGCCTTACTTCGATTCACTGAGGCGTGTTGCCCGATCCTCGAGTTCCGCGGCCTCCCGGTTGCGTCCCAAGCGCCTCAGCAGCTCGGCATAGTCGCGCAGCGTCTCCACAAGCGCCTCGTTCCCGGCACCGGGAGCCGCCGTGCGGATGCCTAACGCACGACGATACAGCTCCTCGGACTCACGCTGCCGCCTCGTGTCACGCAGCACGCCAGCCAGCGCATTCAGCGTGTTCGCAATGCTCGACGCGCCGGGCGTGAGGACCTTCTCCTTCACGGCCAGTGCCCGCCGCAGCAACGGCTCAGCCTCCGCGTTGCGCCCCAGCTTCCAGTACGTCTCGCCCAGGTTGTTGAGGACTTCGCCGAATCGTATGTGGTTCGGTCCCAGGACGTTCTCGTAGATGGAACGCGCGCGATTGTACAACGGAAGCGCCTCGTCGTACCGGCCAAGCCTCCAGTACAGCGCACCGAGATTCTGGAGGGTACTCCCCACGTCGTAGTGATCGGAGCCGAGCACGCGCTCCTGCATTTCCAGGGTCCGGCGCAACAGCGGCTCAGCCTGGTCGTACCGCCCGGTGGAGTAGTAGACCATCGCGAGCCCGCGCAGGTCGCGGGTCGTCCGCTTATCGTCTGGATCACGCACCCGCTCGTCCAGCGCCACCACGCGACGGTAGAGTGACTCGGCGTCTGCCAGACGGTCCTGCCGGACACGGAGTGCCGCGAGTCCCCCCAGCGTGGTGGCGACGTCGATGTGGTCGGGACCCAGGACCGACTCGCGGATCGAAAGCGCCTCTCGATAGAGCCCGTCGGCGTCGTCCAGTTCGCCCTTGTCGCGAGCCACGTCGCCGAGTGCATTCAGCGTCTCGGCAACCGACAGGTCGCGCGGACCGAATTCGCGCTCCCGACGGCGCCGTGCTTCCTCCAGAAGACTTCTCGCCGGGTCGAGCAAGCCTAATGCGTGCTGGACCGTGCCGAGCGTGTACATGATGCGAGCCTGGAGCACCGGCTGTTCCGACAGCTCGGTCTTTACTCGATCGGCGCCACGGTCGAGGATCTCGCGGGCGGTGAGCGAGTCGCCGCGCGCCCGACCGGGATCGGAGTTGAGAAACAGGTCGACCAGGAATTCGGTCACCTCCTCCGCCGCCGCCGCCTCCTGCGCCGCGCGATGCTCCGCCTGCGTGGCCCGCACGAACCCGACGACGGCCAGGATCGCACTGGCGAGAATGGCGACGCTGACCACACCCGCCGTGACAACACCGGTCCGATGCCGGCGGACGAATTTCCTGACGCGATAGCGGGTACTGTGCGGTCGAGCGACGACGGGTTCATGGGCCAGGTGGCGATGGAGATCGTTCGCCAATCCATTCGCCGTTTCGTACCGGTGGGACCGCTCCGGCTCCATCGCCTTCATCACGATCCAGTCGAGATCACCCTTGAGTTGGCGTCGCAGGACTGCCCGCTCCGTGTGACGCGCCTCAGCCACGAGGGTTCCTTCGTCTCCGAGCAGCATGAACTTCGCGCTGGGCGTGGGCGGCGACGTGTCACCGGCCGCGAGTCGGGCGAGAAAAGCGGTTACACCGTGCTGCGATGGGTCGATCGGCAATCGCCCGACGAGCAGTTCGAACAGCATGACACCGAGCGAATAGATGTCTGATCGGGTGTCCACGTCGACCGTGCCGGTATGGGCCTGCTCGGGGCTCATGTAAGCGGCGGTCCCGATCATCTGGCCCCACTGCGTGACCAGTGTCCGCTCGGTCAACTCGCTGCCCACTGCCTTGGCGATGCCGAAATCGATGATCTTGGGCTGCGGCAGGCCATCCTGTTCGCCGACCAGCACGTTGGACGGCTTCAGGTCACGATGAATGACTCCCTTCTGATGGGCGTGTTGCACAGCCTGGCAGACGCCGATGAAGAGCTCGATTCGCTTCTCGACGGAGAGGCGATGCGTGTCACAGTACTGCGTGATGGGGAGCCCCTTCACCAGTTCCATGGCGAAGTAGGGCTGGCCCGATTCGGTGGTGCCAGCGTGGAGGACCTTGGCGATGGCAGGATGGCTCATCACGGCCAGTGCCTGACGCTCCGCCTCGAAGCGGGCCACCACTTCCTTCGTGTCGCGGCCGGCGCGCACGACCTTCAGTGCCACTCGACGCCGGACCGCGCCAGTTTCCTCGGCCTCGTAGACCACGCCCATCCCACCCTCACCCAGCTCCTGGAGGATGCGATACGGACCGATCCGCTCCGGAAGGGGGACGGTCGGCTGGGAAGAAGTCGATCCGGTCATCACGTTCCCGTGCGATGGACTGCCCCGAGACACACGGCGTTCACCCGTCCGCTGCCAGTGCCGTTCCGATTTGCCGAACTGCAGCGAGGCGCGCGGAAAGTCGCCGCGAGTCCATGAAGTCACGCCTCTCTAGGCAAGACAAGTTGGAACGGCACTAGTCTACCACGATATCCGGATCGATGGTGACGGACTGAGCCGCTCCGCCGGGCGGTGTGCACGTGCCAACGATGTTGTACCGGTACGTGCCCGGCTGTGCATCGGCGTTCACGGTGAGCACCTGTTGTCCACCGCCTTGCACGATGTACGGCGGGCCCGGGGTGAAGGGCCACCTGGCCGAGTCCTTGGGACTGATCGTTATGCTGGTGACGTTGGCTCCCGAGGCAAACTGCAACACCACCTGGTCACCGGGATTCCGGTGGACCACCCAACCTTCGACAGTGACGTTCACCAGCACCTGGGGACAGGTAATCGTGACGCGCACGTCGGGCGGCGCGCTCACTGCTTGCTGCGCAGGGGCGCAGGCGGCAACGCCTGCCGCAAGAAGGCCGAAACCGGCGTACCGCGCGGGAGTGCCTCGCATGAGTGACTCCTGACGGAGGGCTGCTAGCATGGCTCGGCCCGCCAGCCAGCGCAAGACGCGGCGGCGTGAGGCAGGAGGCGCACTGAAGCCTCGCCAGGACGGGGGACGTTCGAGCGGGGCTTCTCATCTGTGTGTCCGGGCCCACGGGTCGAGGCCCAAGGTCGGAAGTTCAACTCTGCCTCGGCCCATAGACCCGCCAGTTCTTGCCCGTCTTCGGCTCACTGCCGAAGCGGGGCTTCTCCGTTGTCTGTCGTGCCGTGGGCGACAGCAGTCGATGGTGACGCCGGGTGCGAGCCATTTGAAACCTCATGGCGAAACGGTACCGTGACTTGACCGATCATATTCGCATATGCAAGTTGGATCTGTATTCGCGAATATGACCAGCCCGGCGCCGAGGATTCGGGTGACCACAGCGCTCGCCGCACCGACCATCGACGACCTCGATGTCCTGTTCAAGGGCTTCGCCGATCCGACGCGCATTCGCATCCTCAATTTGCTCGTCGCCGGCGAACTGTGCGTGTGTGACATCGTGGATATCCTGGCGCTGCCGCAGCCGGCGGTATCGCGGCACCTCGGCTATCTGCGACGAATGGGCCTGGTTGAGGCCACGCGCGAGTGGAAGTTCGCGCACTATCGTCTGGCAGATCCGGAGCACACCGTGCACCGAAGCTTGCTCAACTACACGCGCACCTGCTTTCGCGCTATCAACTCCCTGGACAGGGAACGCGCGGAGGCCAAGGTGCGCGTGAAAATGCGGGCCGCCTCCTCGGCGAAGGCGTGCGCGATCCCGTATCGCCGCGCGCGAGCGCCGAGATGACGGACGGCGCAACCAGGCGGATGAACGTGTTCGAGCGCTACCTGAGCCTCTGGGTGGCCCTGTGCATGATTCTGGGCATCGCGATCGGGAAGCTCCTTCCGGGGTTTGTGGGGCTCGTGCGCGGACTCGAGTTCGGCGAGGGCAGCCACATCAACGCGCCCATCGCGGTGCTGATCTGGCTCATGATCTACCCGATGATGCTCAAGATCGACTTCGCGTCGATCAAGGGCGTCGGGAGGCGACCCAAGGGGCTGTTCATAACCGTATTCGTGAACTGGTTCGTGAAGCCCTTTTCGATGGCGTTCTTCGGCTGGTTGTTCTTCCGCCATCTCTTCCTGCCTCTGATCGGTGAAGAGCTGGCAAGCCAGTACATCGCCGGGGTGATCATCCTTGCGGCGGCGCCATGCACCGCGATGGTCTTCGTCTGGTCGTACCTCGCCGACGGTGATCCGGCGTACACCCTGGTGCAGGTTTCGGTGAACGACCTCATCATGCTGGTCGCCTTTGCACCGGTGGTGAAGCTCCTGGTCACCGGGGCGTCGGGACTGGAGGTTCCCTTCGCGGTCCTGCTGTACTCCGTGATCATCTTCGTGCTGATACCGCTCGCCGCGGGATCGCTCAGCAGACGCGTTTTGATCGCACGCCGTGGGCTCGAGTGGTTCAATGGGCGCTACGTGGCGCTCTTCGCACCGGTCACGGTGCTGGCACTGCTCACCACGCTCGTCCTCATCTTCGCGTTCCAGGCCGAGAACATCACGACGCGGTGGTTCCACGTGGTGTTGATCGCGATTCCGATCCTCATTCAGGTGTACTTCAACTCGTCGCTCACCTACGGGCTCATGCGCTTCTTCAAGGTCCCGTATGCGGTTGCGGCACCGGGCGCCTTGATTGGTGCATCGAATTTCTTCGAGTTGGCGGTGGCCACCGCGATCGCGCTCTATGGAGCCGACTCGGGTGCCGCGTTGGCGACCGTGGTGGGGGTGCTCGTGGAAGTGCCCGTCATGCTCTCGGTATGCCGGGTCTGCGTCGCGACGAAGCCATGGTTCGATCGGGCGCAACCACAGGGGGCGTCGTGAGGTCGGCGTGCGGAGACCGCTCGGTCCCGAGGAGCAGCACGTGAAGCTCGCCCTCCTCTCCGATATCCATGCCAATCTTCCCGCGCTCGAGGCGGTGCTCGCCGACATTGCCGCCCGGGATGGCATCGCCGCCACGTATCACCTCGGTGACCTGGTCGGTTATGCCCCCTGGCCTGACGAGACGGTAGCGTTGCTGCGCGAAGCACAGATCGCCGGAATTGCCGGTAACTACGACTCGACGGTCGCCACGGATTACAAGCACTGCGGCTGCAAGTACGAGGATCCGCGGCAGGAGCAGCTCTCGCACCTGAGCTACGAGTGGACCCGCCGCAACGTGAGTCCCGAGACGAAGCGCTTCCTCGGGTCGCTTCCATTCCGGCTGGATGTGCGCGTCACGGGAGGCCATCAATCGGGGCCCACGCTGATCCTGGTGCACGGCACGCCGACGCTGAACACCGTCTACTGGACCGAGGACCGGCCGGACGGCTTCTGCCTCAAGATGGCGGGCCTCGCGGGTGCCAAGGCGGGCGACATCCTGGCGTTCGGCCATACGCACAAGCCGTGGCATCGCGTGGTGGACGGCATCCACCTCGTGAACACGGGCAGTGTGGGCCGTCCCAAGGATGGCGACTGGCGCGCGGGTTACGTGCTGCTCAGCGTGGCGCCTGATACGGTGAACGCGGAGTTTGTGCGCGTGGAGTACGACGTCGAACGTGCGGCACGGGGTATCGCTGCAAGTACGCTGCCCGACGACTTTGCGAACTACCTTCGCACGGGTGGCAAAGCGGTGTGAGGGCAGACGCAGGTTGACGGGGATGGGACCTTGCACGGAGAGGGGCTCCAACTGATCCCGGGAGGCTGGCGATCGCGTCGGTGCTGCGGCCCGATCGTCAAGCCGCTGAACGAAGACCCCGCTCGCATGATTGAGCGGGATCTTCAGTTCTCAGTGAGCCGGTCCTCAGTTCTGCCGGACGGCGTCGTACCCGACCAACCGGCGCTGCTCGGGATCCCAGAGCTTGAGCGACGTGGTGCGCAGGCTCTGCCAGAAGGTGAGTTCCGGCACCGACCGGAACTCAGGCACTGACTCGTGCGCATCTTTGAGCCGGTAGTTGGGAATGCGCGGATCGACGTGATGCACGTGATGACGGCCGATGCTGCCCGTGAACCATTCGAGCACACGTGGCAGCCGGTAGAACGAGCTGCCGTGCATGGCCGCAGTCACGTAGTCCCAGTTCTCATGATGGTCCCAGTGCGCGTGGTCGTGCTGATGCTGCACATAGAACAGCCAGATCCCCGCCAGCGACGCCAGGTACACGACGGGCAGATACACCAGGAGCATGGCGCGCCAGCCGACAAGCCATGTGAGCCCGGCGAGCATGAGCACCACCGCGAGGTTGGTGTAGTGCACATTGGAAATCTTCGCGGCGCGCGTCGCGCTCGCCGGGGCGGGACGGCGATAGTGCACGATCAGGTACAGCGGTCCGATCACGAGCATCACGAACGCATTCCGGTAGAAGCGGTACTTGAACCGCTCCCATCGCCCAAGCGCGCGATACTCATCGACCGTGAGGGTGTCGATGTCCCCGTGCCCCCGCCGATCCAGATCGCCTGACGAGGCGTGGTGCAGCGCGTGATCCCGGCGCCACTGCGCGAACGGCGTGAGCGTCAGGACGCCGGTGATGAAGCCGATGATTTCGTTCGCCCGCTTCGATCCGGTAAAGGATCCGTGACCACAGTCGTGCATGATGATGAACGTGCGCACGAAGAGCAGGGCGGTCACCGGCAGCAGGAGGATCGTCAGCCACCACGCGTTCGACAGGCCCCAGAACATCAGGGTGAATCCGGCGGCCAGCGGCACGAGCGTGTTCATCATCTGCCAGGTCGCGCGGCCGGCGTCACTGGTTCGGAAAGCGGCGGCGCGCTCCTGGATGGACCGAGAGCGGATGGTCGCGGGAACTGGCTGGGTTGCGGCGTCAGGCATTAGTGAAGGGTAGCAGGACAGGGCGCAAAGCGCAAAGCGCGGACGTAAAACGAAACTGGTATGGGAATTACGCCATCACCCTGCAGTTGGTGCCATTCGCCGACCCGCTCCCCGAGCCCGCGCGGCGTGGGGCGCCTAACGCTGCGTCCCCGGCGGCGTGACCACGTGCACGGTCTGTGTAGGAAAGGCGAAAGCGGTGCCCGACTGCTCGACGACGCCCATGAATTGCAGCAGGATGTCCTGGCGGATCCGCTGGAACTCGCCATAGTCCTCGGTCTGGAACCACGCCATGACCTCGATGTCGAGTGAGAAGGCGGCAAGCTCACGAAACCGGACGACCACGGCGTCGGGCCAGAACTTCGGGTGTTCGCGCAGGACCCGCTCGAATCCGGCGAGGACCTCGCGCAACTGTGCTTCCGTGGTCCCGTACTCGAGCCCGATGATGGCGGCCAGTCGCATCCGGTCGCGCGCCGTGTACGATTCGATCCGGCTGTCGGCGAGCTTCCCGTTCGGGATGGTCACGACCGTCCGGTCGAGCGTGCGGAACCGCGTCGAGCGCAATCCGATCCGCTCCACCGTGGCGACGAAGTCCTCGATCTTCACGAAGTCCCCGACGCGGAAAGGCTGGTCGACGCCGATCGAGAAGGCGCCAAAGAGGTTTTCAACCGTCTTCTGCGCCGCCAGCGCGAGGGCCAGCCCGCCGATGCCGAGTCCGGCGATCAGACTGGCCACCGGATAGCCGAGGTACGACAGCACCGCGACCACGGCGATAGCGAAGACGCCGACCTTGGCCACTCGGCTGCCTAACGGGATGAGCGCCCGCGACGGGCCGGACCGTGCCCACATCGAGTCGCCCAGCAGGTGGAAGCCGACGTCGACCAGGCGGAACAGCGACCAGTAGAACACCACGAAGTAGCCGGCGCGGACAAAGCGATACGCGACGTTGCTGGCCTCGGGGGCCAGCTTCACGGCCGGAATGAGCGCAGCGCCAAGGGCCAGTCCGAGCGCCGCGCTCAGCGGGCCCGCCAGGCGCTCGAGGAGAACGTCGTCCCAGGTCGAGCTCGTGCGCCTGACGAGTCGGCCGACCACCGCCCGCACCAGTCGCCCGGCAAGCTTGCCGAACAGAATGGCCGCCGCGATGACGGCGAGGATCGCGACCCACTGGAACCACGTCAGGCCCAACGGGCCATGACGCAGCAGGAAATCCGGAACGTCCATGAGATCAGTTGAGAGTTGAGCGCTGAGAGCTGAGAGGAGGAGGGAAGTCTCTCAACTCTCAAATCCTCAACTGCCAGCTCACATCTTCGTCTTCGAACGATCCTCGTAGGGGCGCAGCCACCAATCGAAGAAGGTCCATGTGCGATTCCAGGAATCGATCTGGTCCGGTGAGTCGTCGCGTTCCCACGTCGTTGGATTCACGCGCCGGTTGAACGTGTGGCCCACGCTCGACGGACCCGGCACCGGGTCGACGTAGATCTTCGTCTCGGCCAGGTCGGGCTTGAGCGCCCGGAGCTTCCACACCAGCTGCTGGTCCTCGACGTAATCCACGTCGGTGTCGTTGGTCGCGACGTGCACGAGAATCGGTACCTTGAGCTTCTCGACCTGGTAGAGCGGCGATCGCTCGATGTACAGCGCCTTCTTCTCGTGCGGCAGTCCCAGGACTTCCTTCTGCGTGGAGAATTGCCACTGATAGCCCGGTCCCTTGTAGCCAAGCCGAAAGACAAGATTCGAGACCGGCACCATCGCCGCGCCCGCCTTGAACGGATGCTGTTCGCGGAACAGCAGCAACGAAGAGATGTATCCGCCGTGGCTCCACCCCATGATGCCGATCCGCTCCGGGTCGACGTACGGCAGCGTCTTCAGGTACTCGACCGCCGACGCCACGTCGTCCAGCTCCTTCCCGCCGTAGTCGATCGCGTTGTAGTGCGCGGCGCCAAAGCCGGTGCTGCCGCGATACTCAGGCGCGATGATGACGTAGCCCCTCTGGATCGCCTCCTTCACGAACGGCAGGAGGCGGTAGCTCCACCAGCTTCCATGCACTCCACCGTGCACCCAGACCATCGCCGCGTGCCCCCGTGCGCCGCGCTTCTGCAGCGGCTGATAGAGCGACGCCGGGATTTCCATCCCGTCCACGCTGCTTCTGTACCGGACGTTTGTGTACTCGAGTACCCCTCGGGTCTTCGCGACAGTCGTGCTCTCGGCGACGAGGCGCTGCTGGATCTGCAGGTCGAAATTGGCCTGTCGGTGATCTTCCGGTCTGTTGCTGACGAAGAGTTGCCGCGCACGTGCGGTGTCAGTGACAACCGTTTGGCTTCCGCGCCCGCCGCCGCGCCCGCCGCGCCCGCCGCGGCCGGTATCCTGGGCGTCGGCGGTTGAAGACAGCGCGAGCACGAGTCCGAGGGAAAGCGCACCGAAAGCACGGACAATCTGGCCAGGTTCGTTGTACATGATGTCGGCTCCAGACACTGTGGACGCGCGTCCGATCTCGACGCGCTGGGACAAGTTCACCCTGAGCACCGGCGAATGAAAGAGTGAACAGCGAACAGCGAACAGCGAACAGCGAACAGCGAAGAGCGAAGAGCGAAGAGCGAAGAACGAA
>Ga0209640_10000740_pt1 | contig 25947 bp, 26 predicted proteins | sample RifCSP10_1_FD_184018 | JGI IMG/M metagenome (GOLD analysis project Ga0209640, IMG submission 184018) | Soil microbial communities from Rifle, Colorado - Rifle CSP2_sed 10_1 (SPAdes) (version 2) | ecosystem: Environmental > Terrestrial > Deep subsurface > Rock core/Sediment | place: Rifle... | reverse complement strand
AGCGGGGTCGCCACCGCCTGATCCAGCCGGCGCGTGAACAACTGCTGGGTCCCCAACTGGGCGCCGCGACCCGTGAAGACAATGCGCGTGCCGTCGGGGGACAGCACTGCGGTAATCCGTGGGCCTCTGACCGCCTCGGGGCCGGGGTCCACGCTGAGGCGCGTCAGCGGGCGCGCGATTGGGCGGGTGGCGCTCCACCATCGGTACCCGGACGCGGCGGCGAGCAGCAGCAGCACCGCGGCTACAGCAGGCCAGAGTAAGCCCGTGCTCTTGACCTCGCGCACGACGACCGGGGTCGCCCCACTCTCTTCGAGCAGCATTCGCGCGTCACCGATCGCCGCCAGACGTTTCCGGCGATCCTTTTCCAGGCACCAGCGGAGCAACCGCTGCGCGCGCGGCGGCACGCGCGACCAGTCGGGCTCCTTGTTCATCACGGCGCCCAGAATCTCGACGGTCGTCTCCCCCTCGAACGGCGTCCGCCCGGTGAGTAGCTCGTAGACGACGACCCCGAAGCTCCAGATGTCGCTGCGCCTGTCGGCAGCTTTGCCCTTGGCCTGCTCGGGGGGCATGTAGGCGGCGGTGCCCAGGATCACGCCGGCCTGCGTCTGACCCATGGTGAACGTGGGCGAGTTGGCGGGATCGCCGCTCGACTCGGGCTCGGCCGCCTTGGCCAGACCGAAGTCGAGAATCTTCACGACACCCTCTGGCGTGATCCTGATGTTGGCGGTCTTGAGGTCCCGGTGAATGATGTTCCTCTCGTGCGCCGCTTCGATGCCGTCGATGAGCTGCCGGATGACGGGGAGCGCCTCGTCCCACGACATCGGTCCGTGCAGGTTCTCGCCTTCGACGTACTCGAGCACGAGGTAATTCGGGCCGACGTCGTAGAGGTGGCAGACGTTCGAGTGATTCAGCGCGGCAATCGACCGGGCTTCGCGGGAGAAGCGCTCCGAGAACTCGGTCGTGGACACCTTGATGGCGACCTCGCGATCGAGGCGTGTGTCGCGCGCGCGATATACCTCGCCCATGCCGCCCTTGCCGATCGGGGCGACGATTTCATACGGGCCGAGCGTGGCACCTGGCACAAAGGACATCTGGTCAGGGGATTATAGCCGCAAAGTTCTTTACCCTTGTGGTAAAGACGGTTTACGATCGCGGTATGACGTCAACGATCTCCGCCAAGGGCCAGATCACGGTCCCCAAGGCGGTTCGCGACAGACTGGGCCTCCGCCCCGGCACGCCTGTGGAGTTCGAGCTGACCCCTGAGGGCGCGCTGCTCCGCAAAGGGCACAAGGGGGGGACGCGCGCCGTCGACAGGGTCCTCGGGATTCTGAAGCGAAAGGCCTCGACCGATTCGCTCATCGACCAGATGCGGGGCCCGGCGCCCGCCTCCTGGCGGAGGCGGCGGTGACGACGGCCCTGGATTCGATGGTACTCATCGATTTGTTTCAGCACGAACCCGGATGGGCGCCACGCGCCGCAACGGCGATCGACCACGCCATTCGATCGGGGCGGGTCATCGCGTGCGATGTCGTGTGGGCCGAAGTCGCCGGGCGGTTTCCTTCGGAGACTGTCATGGAGGAGGCCATGACCGAGCTGAGCGTGGAGTTCGACGGGATCAGCGAGCTGGCGTCGACGAGGGCCGGCCGGCTCTGGCGGAGCTTTCGCGACGCCGGCGGCGCACGCCGGGAGCGTATCGTGCCCGATTTTCTCGTCGGTGCGCACGCCCTCGATCGGGCCGATGCACTCTTGACGCGCGATCGCGGCTTCTACCGTCGGTACTTCAAGGGGCTCCGCGTCATCGAGCCGTGAGGATTTGTCGATTTCATCTTTACTCCCTCTCGTCCTGGCGGCCGTGCCGGTTACGCCGGGCGGCGATCTCCCGTTCACTGTCATCCTGAACTGCAAGGGCTTCTGAAGAAACGGTGAGTGAACCGAACGGCTCGCCCACACGCCCCGTCCTCGCAGAGGTTTGACAGCTCCGCATCGAGCCATGAGAATCCTGACACATGGCCTCATCGAAGAGCCTGGGCATCCTCGTCGGCGGTGGGCCAGCGCCGGGCATCAACACCGTCATCTCCGCTGCGACGATCGAGGCGCTCAACCAGGGCCTCAGGGTCATCGGCATCCGCGACGGGTTCAAGTACCTCATGCGTCGCGATCCGTCCGCGCTGCAGCCGCTCGCGATCGGCGACGTGTCGCGCGTGCACCTGCTCGGGGGGTCGATGCTCGGGACCTCGCGCGAGAACCCGACAAAGTCTCCCGAGACGACCCAGGCCGTGATTGAGATGCTGCGTCAGGCAGGTATCACGCACCTCGTGACGATCGGTGGCGACGATACGGCGCTCTCGTCGCGCTACATCAGCGAGCGCTCGACAGGTGCCATCCGCAGCGTGCACGTGCCGAAGACGATCGACAACGATCTGCCGCTGCCGCCACACGTGCCCACGTTCGGCTTCCAGACCGCCAGGCATGTCGGCGTCGAGCTCGTGCGAAATCTGATGGAAGACGCCCGGTCCACGCGACGCTGGTACGTCGTCGTCGCCATGGGGCGCAAGGCCGGGCACCTCGCGCTCGGCATCGGCAAGGCCGCGGGCGCCACGCTCACCGTCGTCGCCGAGGAATGTGCCTTGCCGCACGTCTCGTTTGCCACGGTCTGCGACATCGTCGAGGGCGCCATCATCAAGCGACGCGCGATGGGGCATCACTTCGGCGTCGCCGTGCTCGCTGAGGGCCTCATCGACAAGCTCGATCAGGGCGAGCTCGCCGAGCTGGAGGACATCGAGCGCGACGAGCACGGACATGTGCGCTTCGCGGAAGTGGATCTCGCGCGAAAGGTCAAGGCGGAAGTGCAGGGACGGCTCAGTGAGCGTGGTCTCCGCGTCACCATCACCGATAAGAACGTCGGTTACGAACTTCGATGCGCCGACCCGATTCCCTTCGATGCCGAGTACTGCCGCGACTTGGGCTACGGCGCCGTGCGGTTCCTGCTCGGCGGGGGCAGCGCGGCGATGGTCAGCATCCAGGGGGGACGCCTGGTGCCGATTTCATTCGACGATCTCACGGAGCCCGGGACCGGCAAGACGAAAGTGCGCCTCGTGGACGTCAACAGCGAGGGGTTTCGCGTCGCGCGCGCCTACATGATCCGGCTCGAAGCCGAGGATTTCGAGCACGCGGCGTGGGTGGACCGGCTGGCCGACGCGGCACATCTCACGCCGGGCGCGTTCAGACAGCGCTTCGAGTACCTCAGTTCGATGAAGCCCTAGTGCGATGAACGAACTCCCAATGGCCAACTCCCAACTCCCAAACGGTTCGGGTTTGCCGGAAGCTCGTATTGGTCGTTGGGCGTTGGAAGTTGGGAGTTGACGCGTTTCAGCCATGCCCATCAAGCGACTCGGCATCATCGTCGGCGGTGGCCCGGCGCCCGGCACGAACGGCGTCATCGCCGCCGTCGCGATCGAAGCCGTCAAAGTCGGATGCGTGCCGATCGGGTTCCACGACGGCTTCGACTGGCTCGCCCAGCGCTACACCGACGAACAGCACGAGCTGACGATCGACGAGGTCTCGCGCGTTCATCTCGACGGCGGCGTATTCCTCGGCACCTCGCGCCGCGACGTGACGCGCGAGCCCGAGAGCCTGGAGAACACCGTCGCCGCGCTCGCCAAGCTCAAGATCGACGCGCTCGTCTGCATTGGCGGCGACGACATGGTGCGCAGCGCCGTCGCTATCGAGCAGCGTGGCGGCGTGAAGGTCGTGCAGGTGCCCAAGAGCATCGATAACGACCTGTGGCTCCCGCTGCCGCTCGCGACGCTCGGGTACGAAACCGCCCGTCACGCCGGCGTCGGCATCGTGAAGAGTCTCATGGAAGATGCGAGAACGACCGGCCGCTGGTACCTCGGCGTGACGATGGGCAGGCCGACCGGGCATTTGACGCTGGGTATCGGCAAGGCGGTGAGCGCGACCTGCACCATCATCCCCGAAGAGTTCTCTGAAGAGGTGATCTCGCTGTCCGACATCGCCGACATCGTCGAAGGGAGCATCGTCAAGCGGCGCGCGATGGGCAAGTCGTATGGCGTCGCCCTCCTGTCAGAAGCTCTCGTCGAGCGCTTCAGTCCCCGCGAAGTGGCGGAGCTGCAGGACGTGGATCGCGACGCGCAGGGCAACATCAGGGTCACGGAGATCGACCTGGGACGAAAGGTCAAGAACGAAGTGCAGATGCGGCTCGAGCAGCGCGGCATCGAGGTGACGGTCGTGGACAAGACGATCGGGTACGAGCTGCGGTGCGCACCGCCGATTCCGTTGGACGCCGAGTACGCGCGCGACCTCGGCTACGCGGCGGTGATCTACCTTCTCAAGGGTGGATCGGGCGCGCTCGTGACCATTCAGGGAGGCGAGTTCACGCCGCTCCCGTTTGCGGATGTTCTCGACCCGAGCGGTGCGGGCCGGCGCCGTGCCGTGGATGTGACGACCGAGAGCTATCAGGTGGCGCGGCAGTATATGGTGCGGCTCGGCCCTCGCGACTTCACGGACGCGGCATGGATCGCCGCGCTCGCCACGGCCGCCGGCCTCGGCGAAGATGCGTTCCGCGCCAGGTTTGGACGGTTCGCCCGAGCCTGACAGCGGAGAAGCGTGCGACGCGCTCTCAGCCCTCCGGATTCATCACCCGGCCCAGAAACAGCACGCTGCCGTTGCGGTTGTCACGGATCAGGAACACGAACGGCCGGTCTGCCGTGAACTGCGGTGGCGCCATCACCTGACGGAACCCGACCCCCGTCGCCGCGGCCGCCTCCGTGCCCAGCTCGTTCACGTCCACGAACGCCTTGTGCACCACGTCGGCGATGTGCAGATTCCTCAGCCCATTGATGCCCGACAGGTTCGCCTGCTCACTGAATGCCAGCGGCATGCCCAGTCTCGATAGTGTGCTCTTGAGCGAGAATTGCGATTCCACCTTGAACTTCGGCAGCGTCACCATTACCCTGCCCGGCTTCATCGCCTCGATCCAGGCCTCGAGGTTGTCAGGCATCAGCTTCTTCTCGAGGTCGGCCAGCGTCGTCTTCTCAGGCGGCAGCAGCACGATCATCGACAGGTCCCGCCCTTTGTAAGGGAGATCCAGGCCGATCACGTCCCCGTTGCTCATGTGCCTGAACTCGCTGTCATGGTGCATCAGCGGCACTGTGACCGTCGTCCTGTCGTTGACGTGGAACTCACCGTCGCGCGTCCGCTTCGGGTCGAAGGCGTACTCCCAGTCGCCCATGAAGTAGACGGCGTTGGTCAGCACCAGGCGCGTCATGCGGTCGAGGATGCCCTTGGGCAGCAGCTCGGTGATCTTGTCGTGAGTCTGCTTCTCGACCCACTGGTTGATCGTCGTGCGAGCGGCCTCGGTGGCCTTGGCGAAATCCACCACGTTCAGGCCGGCGTCGTAGTGCTCCTTGTTGACCCTGAGGAAGTCGTCCTGGAAGTCGTAGCCCTTCTGCCCCCACAGGGCGTTGGCGGTGTAGAGCTGGTAGGGCCGCTTCTCGGGGTCGCCATTGACCTCCTTCATCAGGGCCGCGAAAACGGGGTGCAGGCGGGCCGGGGGCACTGAGAAGTGGAGCGCGCCGGCGATCTGATCGGCTGTGGTGCCGCGGGCACCGGCATGCGTCATGGCCAGAGCGGTCGAGACGCTGTATGGCGAGAAGAAGAGGTTGGCGTCCTGATCGCGGAGCGTGCTGTACAGGTCGAGGGCGAACTGGGTGTTTCCCCGGACAACGGCCTCCTTGTCGGCCGCGTCTGGAGGAGCGTTCAGCAGCAGGGCCGCGGCGACGGCGCCGAGAAACTGCCTGTGCGAAAGACCCTTACGAATCACCCACATCGGCGCATCTCGAATGACTGGTGTCAAGACAAGTGTCGGACCCTGATCGCTCAGCGTACCGGCCGCAGCGTCAGCCGCTGAACGCGCCAGTTGGTGATTTCGCCCACGTACAGTTCGTTCTCGCTCCGGCAGTCCATCTCGTGGACCGATCCGAACTCCTTCAGCAGCTTCCCCGCCGTGCCGAACTTGCCGAGGATCCGGCCGTCGAGCGTCATCTTGTAGATCTCGCCGTTCTCCATGGAGGTGGATGGATTGGAGTTCGACGCATACAGGTACTGCTGCGGACCGGGCGTGATGCAGATCGCCGACGGCGCGCCGACGTTGTAGTACTGCGCTTTGAACGTGCCCTCGCCATCGAACACCTGGATGCGGTTGTTCGCGCGGTCTCCCACGTACACGTTCCCCTGCGCGTCGATCGCGATGGTGTGGGGAATGTTGAATTGGCCCGGGGCCGAGCCTCGCGACCCCCACGACTTGAGGTACGTGCCGTTCCGGTCGAACTTCGCGATGCGCGAGTTGCCGTAGCCGTCGGCCACGTAGATGTTGCCGGCGCCGTCCCAGGCGACGTCGGTCGGGCGGTTGAAGTTGTCGCCGGGCACGCCGGTACCGGCGGGAGCGGCCGCGCCGCCGCGGCCACCTGCGGCCGGCGCCGCGCCTCCCCGGCCCCCAGCTCCTTGAGCCGGCGCTGTGGCCGCCGGCGCCGTGGCAGGCGGTGCTGCGGCCGGTGGCGGTACCTGCACCGCCTCGGGCTTGCGGCCCATCGTCATCACGACACGCCCCGCGGGATCGAACTTGATGACCATGTTCGAGCCTTCGTCGACCACCCAGATGTTGTCCTGGCGATCGACGCGCACCGCGTGCGCGAAGACGAGGCCGTAGAGGTCCTGACCGATCTCGCGCACGAACCTGCCCGACGGCTCGAACTCGAAGAGGCGCGCGGCGCCGCGCGCGAACGTCCGCCGCGTGCCCATGGTCGCCGCCGGGTTGCCGGTTCGCGTGTAGACGAAGATGTTGCCCCTGGAGTTGGTGGCCACACCGACCGCCTCGCCCATGTAGATGTTGTCGGGCAGTCGGAGGATGTCGGCGGCGTCGTACGCGATCTCGGGAATGCGCAACTGCGCCGACAGTGGGCCTACGGCGACCAGCGAGACCAGCGCGAGGATCTGAAGAAAGCGCTTCATGTCACCCTCCCTACCGGCTCGGACGCTGCGCCTGCGGCTTCAGCATGATCTTCTGGGCTCGCCACGCCGTGATCTCGATCACCACGAGCTCGTCCGGGTTGCGGCAATCGATGGCGTGCACCGTGCTGAACTCGCCGAGCTGCTTGCCGGGCTTCCCGAACTTGCCGATGACGGTCCCGTCCAGCTCCATCTTGTAGATCTCGCCGCTGACCGCCATCAGCGTCGAGTTGTTGTTGTCCGGGTTCGAGTTCGAGCTGAACAGGTACTGGTGCGGGCCCGGGCTGATGCAGACCGCCCAGGGCGCGCCGACGTTGTCGTAGATCGCCCGGAGAATCAGGTTGCTGTCGAACACCTGAATACGGCGATTGCCGCGGTCGCCGACGTAGATGTTTCCCGCGGCGTCGGACGTGATCGAGTGCGGGGTGTTGAGCTGACCCGGCTCGGAGCCGCGCGTGCCCACCGACTTGATGAACCGGCCGTTCCTGTCGTACTTGGCCACGCGCGAGTTGAAGTACCCGTCGGACACGTAGATGTTGCCGTCGGGGTCCCAGGTGATGTCGGTCGGCCGGTTGAACCGGTACGGTTCGGCGGGCGGCGGTGGAACCCCTCCCGTGCCAGGCACAGGCGTTCCCTCCAGACCGGCCACCGCCTCCGGCCTCCTGCCCATCGTCATCAGCACGCGCCCCTCGGGACTGAACTTGACCACCATGTTCGTCCCCTCGTCCACGGTCCAGATGTTGTCCTGTGCGTCGACGCGCACGGCGTGCGCCATCTCGAAGCCGTAGAGGCCCTGGCCGATCTCCCTGACGAAGGTGCCGTTCTGATCGAACTGGAAGAGCCGCGTGTCGCCGCTGCGATGGAACACGTAGATCTGCCCCTTGGAGTTGCGCGCGATGCCGATGCCTTCGCCGAGGTACAGGCCCGGCGGCAGCTTCAGGAAGTCCGGCACCGACTCGTAGGGAATGTCGGGGGCAGTGGCAAACGCCGGAGCCCGCGGCGGCACTTGCTGAGCCGAGGCGGGCACGGTCAGCAGCAGCACCACTGTCGCCAGGAAAAACCCGATGCAGCGTTTCATTGGGGCCTCCAGAAGAACTGAAGCCGGTTTCGCGGAGGGAATAGTAACTCGGTCGGTGAACGCTCGCGCTAATTTCTCGACATAGTCGATCTCTTGCCGCTCTGGCCCCGAGGCGCATCGTCACGGCATCACGCACCGCGATTTGAAACCGGGCAACATCATGCAGACCAAGAGCGGCATCAAGCTGCTCGACTTCGGGCTGGCGAAACTCGCTGACGGTCGGCCTGAAGGCGGACACTACGTACCGGACCTGACCGCGCTGCCGACGACGCCGCCGAACCTGACCGCGCAGGGCACCATCCTCGGCACATTCCAGTACATGGCCCCTGAGCAGCTCGAAGGCAAAGACGCCGACGCGCGGACGGACATCTTCGCGTTCGGCGCCCTGCTCCACGAGATGCTGACGGGAAAGAAGGCGTTCGAGGGCCAGAGCCACGCGAGCCTGATCGGTGCGATTCTTAAAGACGAGCCGCCGCCGATCTCGCAGGTGCAGCCGCTCGCGCCGCCCCTGCTGGATCGGGTGGTGAAGAAGTGCCTCGCCAAAGATCTCGAATCACGTTGGCACTCTGCGCACGATCTTCACGATGAGCTCGTGTGGGTTGCAGGGAACGCCGGCGCTCGGGACGCGGGACTCGGGATTCGGGATTCGGGCGCAGCCGACCGGCGCGCGCGATGGACCGCGCCGCTCGTCCTGACGGCAACTGCCGTCGTCGCCGCACTGATTGGCGCCGCCGGCGCGTGGTGGACAGCTCGACGGGTCGGCCCTGCGCAAACCGATCAGGTGTCGCTGGTGGACATCGCCCGGCTGACGCCCAACGTCGGGTTTTCGGACTGGCCAACCTGGTCGCCGAACGGAGCGGTCTTCGCGTTCAGCTCCAACCGGGACGGCAATTTCGAGATCTACGTCCGACAGGTGGAGGCCGGCGAGGACCAGAACATCACGAAGGATCCGTTCGACGATGTACAACCTGCGTACTCGCCGGACGGCAATTCGATCGCATTCGTCTCGACGCGGTCCTCGAGGACCGGCCTCATCAAGACGAGCGCGACTGTCAGCAGCTTTGACTATCGAACGTTCGGCGGGGATATCTGGGTGATGCCAGCGCTTGGCGGCCGCGCGCAGCGCCTGGCGGAAGACGGCAACTTTCCCGTCTGGCGTCCGGATGGCCGCGCGATCGCGTACGTCAGCGGTCCAGAATCGCATCGCGCGATTCTCGAGGTGGCCGAGGAAGGGGGAGCGCCGAAACCGCTGCTGCCGAGCTCCGCCTCCGACTGGGAGATCCAGAGAGTGCAGTATTCCCCGGATGGCCGGTGGCTGACGTTCGAGACCACGGACAGGAAGGTGCTGGCGCTTTCGACCGGGGGCGGGACGCCGCAGGACCTGCTGCAGGGCCGCAGTCACGCCTGGCACCCGACGGACCAGCGTGTGTATTACCTCAACACCGAGCCCGCCGGTGGGACCCGCCTCTTCGCAGCGGACATCCACGAGACTCCAGGAACCCTCTCGGCCACGATTTCGCCAGTCTGGTTGGTCACTGGAATGCTGCGAGATCTCGCGGTCTCTCCGGATGGCCGGCGTATCCTCGCGTCCGAGCTTCACGAGTCGATCAACGTGACGCGGCTGGAGTTGGCGCCGGGAGGCGCCGGTCCTGCAGGTCTCCCCGAAGAGGAGCTGAGTACCGGACAAGTGCGAGATGCCTATCCATCGATGTCCCCGCAGGGGGACCGTATCCTCCTCGCCAGCAACCGGCTGGGAAAAGGAGATCTCTGGACACTCGATCTCAAATCGCGTGGATGGGAACCTATCCCGATGCCAGAGAAGGCGTGCGCCATTTATCAGGGGTCGTGGGCGCCCGAGGGCAGACATGTCGCCGCCTCCTGTAATCTGCCGGACGGAACCCTTTCCGTCTACCGGATCGCGCTCGACGGCAGCGAACACACGCTGCTGGTATCGCCCAAACCGACTCTGGGAACCCAAAACAGTGCAATCGATCTCTCGCCTGACGGACGGAGTCTTCTGTACGGCTACCTCAAGGAGGGCTTCAATCAGTTGTTCATCCTCGACGTAGCGAGCAAACGTGAGCGTCAGCTCACGACATCGCCATCCGACAAGTACGACGGGCGGTGGTCGCCCGACGGCCGGTCGATCGTCTTTCCGTCGAACGACGGCGGCTATGTGCAGGCGTGGAAAATTTCCGCGCAGGGCGGCAAGGAAACTGCGCTGACGTCGGGCGACGAGCGGATGCGGTACGAGCGGGTGCGGCACGTCTTTTACTCGTCGCAGGACGGGCGATGGATTTACGTGCAGCCGAGCCATCGCAATATCTATCGCCTCCCCGCGGAGGGAGGAACGCCGCAGCAAGTGACGACCTTTCCAGAGTCGGGCCTCTACATCGAGGAGCCGACGATCTCGCCGGACGGAAAGTATCTCGTGTACGGCCGGGGTCGCGGCGGGTCGTCTCTGTGGTTGCTGACGTTGGGCACGCCCACCCGCGCCATCCTCGGAACGGACGCTGAAGAAGTGACGTCGATGAGACGATTGAGACGATGAGATGACTGCGCTACGATTCAGGCATGGCTGAGGGACTGATCACCGTGCACGAGGCGGGACGCGTGCTGGGTGTCTCACGCTCGACCGTCTGGCGGCTGATTCAGCGAGGCGAGCTGCCGAGCATACGGCGAGGCGGCCGGCGTCTCGTGCCAGCGACCGCGGTTCGCACCCGAACACGACGGCGAACCGCTGGAGTGGCTGCCTTCTCCCACGACCATCCAATCTTTCGTCTCGTCGGCGCCCGGCGCGGCGGAGGCAGGACGCCCGGCGCCCGCGACAAGCACGCCATCCTCGATCGGTGACGCGCAGCGTCCTCTGGGATTCGAGCGCCATCCTGGCTCTGCTCGACGCAGACGACGCCGATCATCCACGCGCGGTCTCCGTGGCTCGTACCATCGCGTCCGAACGGCGCCCGAGCTTCATCACCACCTACATCGAGGCCGTGGCCCACGCGTTGCTCGTCAGGAAGCTCGGGAGGACGATTGCCCGTCAGTGGCTGCTGACAGGCGGCTTGCCGGTCGTGCCGGTCCTTCCTGCCGAGGCACAACGTGCCAGGGACATCCTGGCTCAACACACCGACAAAGACTGGACCCTGTGCGACGCCATCTCGTTTGCCGTTCTGGACGCCCGTCACATCTCGCGAGCCTTTACCTTCGACCATCACTTCCGACAATACGGGCGGATTCGCGTGCTGGGCCTGGAATGAAACGTATGCTCGCTCGCCGGCGCCAGCGCGAGCACACGGATTCTCCCGCGCGCTGCCCTCCGGTGACGGGGCCCTCGTGGCATATACTTATGTATACGGCGTGAGGACTGCAGGGGAGGAATCCAGCCATGCAACGACGGGCCAAGGTGTTCATGAACAATCGGAGCCAGGCCGTGCGATTGCCGAAGGAGTTCCAGTTCAACACCGACGAAGTGTTCATTCGTAAAGAGGGTGGGGATGTGATTCTGTCACCCCGCCCGACAGAGTGGGAACCGTATCTCGATAGCGGGCCGGTGGCCTCCGACGCGTTCATGGAGAACGTCGAGGATCTGCCCGTGCAGGAGCGCGAGCGCTGAAGCGATGCCGGCCCGCTACATGCTCGACACGGACACGTGCTCCTACATCATGAAGCGCTCGAGCCAGGCCGTCATCAAACGGTTGCGCGCGGTTCCGGTCTCGGATGTCTGCATATCGGTCATCACCAAATCCGAGCTGCTGTACGGTGTCGAAGTGTCGCCGCGCCGAATGCAGGATGCCACGGCGCTGCAGGCGTTCCTTCCACATGTCGAGATTCTCGAGTTTCCAGACGACGCCGCCACCCACTACGCTCAGATACGTGCTGACCTGAAGAAACGGGGTCAGATGATCGGCGCGAACGATCTCTTCATTGCCGCTCACGCCCGCAGTCTCGGGCTCAGGCTCGTCACGAACAACACCACCGAGTTCGCCCGCGTGAAAGGGCTGACGCTCGAGAACTGGACGATTTCGGCTCGTCGTTCTCGCTCGAGAGACGACGAATAGAGGGAGTCGACGAGACAGTCCCCCGACGTGTGCGGGGACCCAGACGCAGACGAGGCGAGCCGACCTGCGTGCCTCGATGCGCCGCACATGATCGATAATCGGCCCCACGCGGGCACGACACGGTCGAGCGAACCTCAGAAGGGACTGTGGATGAAGACTCGACTTCTCGCCGTCATCGCCGTCGCATCAATTGCGGTCGGACCAGCCGGGCACGGCGCGCTGGTTGCGGCGCAGGCAAGAGCCGCTGGCCAGACCAGCCCGCAATGGAGCCCTCCTCGTACGCCGTGGGGCGACCCGGACCTCCAGGGCGTGTACTCGAACTCCAACGAATACGCCACACCCCTCGAACGACCGGCACAATTCGCCGGACGACGGCTCGAGGACATCAAGGGGGAGGAACTGGCCAGAGTGCGTCAGGAGGCCACGCGCCGGGCCATCGCCGGATTACTGGGGGGACGAGTCCGCGGGCCTGATGAATGGTGGCTCCAGAACCTCGACCTGGCGAAGCGGAACCAGCCGTGGCTCATCGTGGATCCACCAGATGGACACGTTCCCGATCTGACGCCCGAGGCGAAGACACGCCTTCAAGGCCTGAGGACGCGAAGCAGCTTCGTTGGCGGGCCCTTCAATGGTCCCGAAGATCTCGGGATGCTCGAGCGCTGCATCTCGCGCAGCGTGCCGGGCTCGATGATCCCGGTCATGTACGGCAACAACTACCAGATCGTGCAGTCGCCGGGCTACGTCGTGATGACCTACGAGATCATCCACGAGGCTCGCGTCATCCCGCTCGACGGCCGGCCGCACGTGGGCAGGGCCGTTCGCGCGCACATGGGAGACCCGCGCGGACACTGGGAGGGCGACACCCTCGTCGTCGAAACGACCAACTTCACCAACGCGTCGGCCTACCGCAATGCCAACGCCGACACCTTGCGAGTGATTGAGCGGTTCACTCGAGTGGCGGCCGGCCGCATCGAATGGACGGCCACACTCGACGATCCCAGGACGTGGACGAGGCCGTGGACCATCGCGATGCCGCTCGTGGCCGACCCGCACCCGATTCTCGCCTTCGACTGTCACGAGCACAACTACGGTCTGCGCAACATCCTCAGCGCGGCGAGAGCGGAAGACAAGAAGTAACGAGACGTTCCGCGTTCCGGGTTCCAGGGTCCGGGTTCGTGTGCTCAGTTCCGGTTCTAGGTTCCTGGTTGTTGGTTCACTGTTTGGTGTTCGGTCCCAAGCCAGGACCGGAACACCAAACCGCGAACCGCGAACGTGCAACCTGGAACGCGAACTCAGCACACGAACCCGGAACCAGGAACACGGAACGGCTCAGTTCACCAGCTTCCGATAGTCCTCCGGCGTGTCGATATCGGTCAGACACCCCTCGTCGTCGACGTCGACGTTCAGGATGTCACGCTCGTGGGCGCGCACGACGGTCTTGGCGCCGGCATCGATCGGCGCGTGGCGCAGCTCGTCGAACAGTGCCTGGTCGAAGATGACCGGGTGGCCGTGGCGATCGCCAATGGCGGGACGGACGATCGGGGCTCGGGTACGCCTCCAGGCCGCGATCACGGCGGTCACCGTCGCCAGGGCGACCATCGGCACATCGACCAGCGTGACCAGGACACCTTCGGTCGTGGAATCGACGACGGCGTCCATCCCGAGCCAGAGCGATGAGAGCTGACCCCGCGACGGGTCGGGGTTGCGGGTGACGATGGGCGGCGCCGGCAGCCCGGCCTGACCCAGAGCGTCGACGATGGCATCGTGGTCCCGGCCGGTGACGACCACCAGGTCGGCCACACCGGCCTGACTGAGGGTGGCGACGATGCGCGCCACGAACGGCCGCCCGTCGGCGGCCCGCAGCACCGCCTTCGGAGCGCGCATGCGCGTCGAGTCACCAGCCGCCAGAACGATTCCACGGAGCACGATTCATCCTAGCCCGACCCGGACAACATGGGTCCAAATGACGGTACCCCAATGAGTTCTGGCGTGCTTGACTTCCCTGCCCGACCCCCCTACACTGGCGCAACTTCCGGTCCGGTGCGCGCGGATTCCATCCGTTCACGAGGCATCGCGGCGTCTGTTCACAGCGGTTCGGAAGCGCCTGGGATAGTCCCAGGCCTACGTATCGGAGGGACACGTCCATGCCGACCGGGACTATCGCACGCCTGCTTATCGACAAGGGCTTCGGCTTCATCCGCGATGAAGGTGGGATCGAACATTTCTTTCATCGTAGTGCCGTGCGGCAGGCGGTCTTCGAGTTGCTCCGCGAGGGGCAGCGGGTCGAGTTCACGGCCGAGGAATCCACCAAGGGCCCACGAGCCGGGGATGTCCGATTGATCGAAGGCTAGGTTGCCTTGTCGCCGGCCCCTCGGGGGCCGGCGTGATCGCCGCTGCCCGCGCCCACTCCCCCCCTTCTCCAAGCTTTACGAAAACCAGCGACGCCAGCCAGAGTGCGGGTTGAGCGCGCCCGTCGACGGTTCGAGCACGAGCACGTCCTTCGCCACGGCCCGAGCGAAGGCGTGATCGGCGGTCAGCACGAGGCTCGCAAGCCCGCGCCTTTCGACGATGCGTGAGACGTCGGACGCAAACGAGGTCGCGTCTTCGCGGGAGAGCGTCGCGTTCGGGTGCTCGGCCAGCAGCACGCGCGGGCTGAGAGCGAGGGCGCGACCGAGGCGGATGCGGGCCCGCGCGACGGGCGACACCGACCCGGCCTGCCGCTGTAGATCCTTCTCCAATCCAACTTCCGTGGCGAGCTCGGCGACGCGCGCGCGGACATCCGAAGCCATATCGTCCACGACGAGGGAGAGCGGGATGGCCAGGTTCTGCTCGACGGTGAACTGCTCGACGAGGACGGCTCGATCCGTCAGCAGACCGAACTGGTCGAGGGTCGTGAGCCAGGATGCCGGATCGGCGATGGCGGACGTGGGCCTGCCGAAGGCCGTCACCTCACCGCTGTCGGGGAGGACCGCGCCAGTGATCAGGTCGACCAGCACCTCGGCCATCGTCTGATCGAGCCCGACAAGAGCGAGCGAGCGCCGGGCGTGCAGGTCGAACTCGGCGATCCGGAGCGGCCTGAGCCCCCGATAGTCCTTCGTAACCCCGCGGAACCGGACGAGAACCTCATCGGGCATGTCGACGGCGTGCCTCGCTCAGTTGCCGCCATTCGAGCGGCGGCAACGTCGAGGCCCCCGGCTCGATGCCGTGCGCCGGATCACCGTGGTAGTCGGAGCCGCCCGTCATCAGCAAACCGAGATCGGAGGCCAATCGGCGGTAGCGCTCGACGGCGGCCGCGTCGTGGTCGGGATGGTAGACCTCGAGGCCGTCGAGCCCGGCGGCGGCTAGAGCGGCGATGCGCGCGTCAATGCGGGTACGACCCGGGTGCGACAGCGAGGCGAGGCCTCCGGCGCGATGGATGATCCCGGTCACGACCTCGGGCGGCGACCCTGGCCTGCTCACGAACGCAGGCCCGCCGCTCGCCAGAAACCGATCGAACGCCTCCGGCGTGTTCGCCACATGGCCGGCGCGTTGGAGGGCGCGCGCGACCTGCGGCCGGCCGATGGAGCGTCCGGGGTTGCGTTCCGCCTCCTCGAGCAGCGCGTGCAGATCAATCGGCACGCCCAGCTCGGAGAGGCGCGCCGCAATCCGGTGCACGCGGGCCACGCGTGTCGCGCGCTGTGACTCGAGGAACTGGATCAGGCCGGGCTCGGCCGGGTCCAGGAAGTAGCCCAGCATGTGGACGTCGCGCCCGTCCTCGACCGCCGTGATCTCGATACCGGACACGGCGACGATGCCTCGCTGGCTGGCGCAGGCGTGAACCTCGGACAGCGCCGCCGTGGTGTCATGGTCGGTGACGGCGATGACGGTGATTCCCGCCCGGGCGACGCGATCGACCAGCTCCCCCGGAGCGTAGCGGCCGTCGGAGGCAGTCGTGTGGAGGTGGAGATCGATCACCGCGCGCCCGCGCGGGCGGCGGACGCAGACGCGGTACGAGCTCCCCGGCGCGGGCGCCCCTGGCGCTTGACGAGCGCCCGGTACTCGCGAATCAGCAGATCGAGGTGGTCGCGCTCCTCGTCGGCGAACTCCAGGAAGATCTGCTTCCCCTCGGAATCCTCGAACCGCTCACCGTACTTCTTGAAGAAGCGGTGCGATCCCCGTTCGCACCGGATCCCGATCATCAGCGCCTGCTGATCGTTGACGCCGCGCATCAGCCGCTCGGCGCCCTCGGCGAACAGGCCGTTGGCCGCGCCTTTGAAGAAGAGGAACGTGGGACGCGACTCGAGCTGGGGATCACGCCGCAGGAGCTCGGTGTAGCGCGCCTCCAGCTTGCCGAGGTGCTCCTTCTCCTCGAGCGCCAGGTCCTGAAACACCTTGCGGCCGCGCGCATCGCGCGTCACCCGCGCGGCACGGGAATAGAAGTCCAGGCCGCTCCGCTCGGTGGCGATCGCGATGCGCATCGCGTCGCGAGCGAAGACGAGATCGCTGTGCCCCTCCGCGCTCGCCAGCGAGGCGCGACCGGTTCGGCACGCTTCGCACGTTCCGTAGATCTGGACGACGCTCTGCGAGGCGGTGAAGCTGCGCGCTGCCGCGACTTCTTCGATGGAGGCCTCGATGTCGGAGCTGAGGAACTCGAAGGAATGATGACAGGTCTTGCAAATCAGGTGGAAATGGCGAGGCTGCCGGTAGGAGTGCTCGAACCGGAAGCGCCCTTCACCGAAATCCACTTTGCGGGCAATGCCCGCATCCACCATCCACTGCAGCGTGCGATAGACAGTGGCGCGACTGATCCGGTGATCATCGCGCCTGATGAGGTCGACCAGATCGTCGGCACTGAGATGCCCTTCCTGGCGCAGAAAGACATTGACGATCTGCTCGCGCTTGCTGGAGCGCTTGCCGCCGGCCGGCTTCAGCCGGCTGAGATCTGGAATGGACGTCAAAGGCACCCGCCCTTATACCTTACCTTTGACCTTTGACCTACTTGCTGCGTTCAGACACTAAAAGACTGGCCGCAGCCGCACGTCGACGTCGCGTTCGGGTTCTTGATCGTGAAGCCGCCTCCGGTGACGGTCTCGACGAAGTCGACCTCAGCGTCCTTGAGGTAGCTGATGCTCACCGGGTCGACGAACAGGCGCACGCCGTTGGACTCGTACACCTGATCAGCGGCACCCCCGCCTTCCTCGATCATCAGGCCGTACTGAAAGCCCGAACAGCCGCCGCCCTGGACGAACACTCGAAGGCCGCTGCCGGCTTTCCCTTCTTCCGCGAGCAGCTCGTTGATCTTCGAAGCCGCTGTCGAGGACACGTTGATCATAGTGATGGCTCCTGAACTCGGGCCTCCGCATGAGGCCCGCGCCGTTCGTCATGTGGAACCGGCCTTGTTGAATTATATGCCCCCGCGCTCGGTCGCGGCAAGCAGGGCCACCGACACCAGACGCCGTAACCTCCATGGGTACTTCTACTTAAGAGCGCCCTCGCCCAGTGCCGTCAACTCACGGGCCGACGCCTGTTCGACGTCTTTATGCAGGCTCTTCCCGTGGGCGTCCATCGTCACGATGGCGGGGAAATTTTCCACCGTCAGGTGCCACATTGCTTCAGGAGTGCCGAACTCCAGCAACGAGACGCCATCGACGCCCGTGATCGTTCGAGCATAGAACTGAGCCGCTCCGCCAATGGCGTTCAGGTAGACCGCTCCACACTTCTCCAACGCCGCTAAAGTCTTCGCACCCATGCCGCCCTTGCCGATCACGACGCGCACCTCATTGCGGGCAATGACATCCGCCTGATACGGCTCCTCCCGGATGCTGGTCGTCGGTCCGGCCGCCGTGACGCGCCATGCGTCGTTGTCCTTCGCCACGACCGGGCCGCAATGGTAGATGACCCCGCCGCGCAGATCCACGGGCGGATCGTGCGTCATCAGGTGGTGGTGGACCGCATCCCTGCCGGTGTACATGCGTCCGGAAAGCAGCACGACGTCACCCACGTTGAGCGAGCGCACCTGCTCCGCGCTGAGGGGCGTGCGGAGCGCGACCTCCCGTCCGGTTCGTAGAAACCCGGCCTGGTCGGCCATGTGGATCACCGGGCTCGATGCATCACGGTACAGCCAGCGACTGATCTCGCCTGTCCTGCTGTCGAGCACGACGCCAAGCCGACGATAGGCCCAGCAGTCATAGGCGACCGACACGAAGAAGCTCGCCGGCAGCCGGTTGAGCGCACCCACCTTGCAGCCGATGAGCGAGACGCGGCCGCCGAAGCCCATCGCGCCAATCCCCAGCCGGTTCACCTCACCCATGATTGACGCCTCGAGCTCGGCCAGCCGCGGGTCGGGATTGACGTCGTCCAGCGTGCGGAACAGCAGCTCTTTCGCGTGGATGTATCCGGACGTGCGGTCGCCGCCGATGCAGACGCCGACAGCGCCGGGCGCGCAGCCTTTGCCCTGGGCCTGCCACACGGCGTGAAGGATGCACTTGCGGACGCCCTCGAGGGACCGATCGGCGCGGCCCAGACCGCTCAACTCGCTGGGAAGCGAGTATTGGGCGTTCATGTTCTCGCAGCCTCCGCCCTTCAGAATCAATTTCACTTCGATCTCGTCGTCGTTCTCCCACTGATCGAAGTGCACGATCGGAGTGCCGGGGCCGAGGTTGTTACCCGAGTTCTCCCCCGTGAGGGAGTCAACCGAGTTGGGCCGCAGCTTGCCACGCCTGGTCGCTTCGGCCACTGCGTCGCGAATCTGCTTCTTCAGGGTGATCTGATTCAGCCCCACTGGCGCCTTGACCTCGAAGGTCGGCATCCCGGTGTCCTGGCAGATCGCGCCTTCGCAGTCGGCCGCCAGGTCGATGTTCTGCGCGATGACGGCAAGTGCCTGAGAAGACTGCGTCCCCGCCTGCTCCTGCGCCATCGCCACCCGCATCGCCGCCCGCACATCGGGGGGGAGATCCGTTGAGGTGCGGACGACGAGAGCCAGCACGCTGTCGAAGAACGAAGGGAGCATCTGGCCAGTATAATTTAGCCGGACTCCGGTCTTCGGTCTTCGGTCTCCTGTCGCCAGTAGCGCGGAGACTGGAGTCCGGAGACCGGCGTCCCATACATTGCGCGCTTCAGCCCGCGCGGAAAGCCCGCATGACCCGCGTCGAGCACGATTCCCTCGGCGAATACGCCGTCCCCTCCGACGCCTACTACGGGATCCAGACCGCCCGGGCCGTGGAGAACTTCCCGATCAGTGGACTGCGCGCTCCGGCCGATCTGGTCACGGCCACTGTGCTCATCAAGAAGGCGGCTGCCCGCGCCAACGTCGAGCTCGGGCGTCTCGACCGTCGTGTCGGCGAGGCCCTCATCCAGGCCGCCGACGAGATCGCCGGTGGAGCGCTGCGGGATCAGTTCGTGGTCGACGTGTATCAGGCCGGCGCCGGGACGTCGCACCACATGAACGTGAACGAGGTCCTCGCCAACCGCGCCTCGGAGCTGCTCGGTGGGTCGAAGGGAGAATACCGCCTCGTTCACCCGAACGACCACGTCAACATGGGACAGTCGACCAACGACGTGTTCCCCACCGCCACGCGCATCGCGCTGCTCCTCGGGCACCGGGCGCTCGTCGAGTCGGCACAGGCACTGGCGGCATCCTTGCAGCGAAAGGCCACTGAGTTTGTGACCGTCCTCAAAGTCGGGCGGACGCACCTGCAGGACGCGGTACCGATGACGCTCGGACAGGAGTTCAGCGGCTACGCCGGGTGCGTAGAACGCGGCGCGAAGGATGTGGAACAGGCCGCGGAGCAGCTGAAGGAGCTCAACCTCGGCGCCACGGCCGTCGGCACGGGTCTCAACGCCGGTGACGAGTTCAGCGCGCATGCCGTCGCCCACCTGGGGACGAGCGTCGGCATCGCCGTCATACCGGCCTCCAACCGCTTTCGAGTGACACAAAGCATGGGCGACGTGCTCGCCTATTCGGGTGCCATGCGACGCCTGGCGGTCGAAGTCGGCAAAGTGGCGAGCGACCTCAGGCTTCTGAGCATGGGACCTCGGGCGGGTATCGGAGAGATCGGCTTGCCGGCTGTCCAACCCGGCTCGTCGATCATGCCAGGCAAGGTCAACCCGTCGGTGCCCGAGATGGTGAATCAGGTCTGCTTCCAGGTCGTGGGCTGCGATACGACGATCTGCATGGCCGCGGAGGCTGGCCAGCTCGAGCTGAACGTGATGATGCCAGTGATTGCGTGGAACGCGCTTCACGCGTCGACGATCCTGCGCAACGCGATGCACGCGCTGCGGGTGCGCACCGTCGATGGCATTTCCGCCGACGAGCGCCGATGCCGGGAACTGCTCGAGCGCAGCACGGCCCAGGCGACAGCGCTCAGTCCGTACCTTGGCTACGAGAAGACCGCTGATATCGCCAAAGAGTCGGTCAAGACAGGGCGGCCGATACGCGACCTCGTCCTCGAGCGCCGCCTGATGGAGCCGGCGGAGCTCGATCGCATTCTGTCGATCGAAGCCATGACGCGTCCGGGCGTCGCGGGGGAAAAGCGGTGAACGGATTCATGCTGGCGCTGTCCGGGGCATTGAGCATTGGGCCTTGGGCATTGAGCATTGAGCATCGGGCATTGAGCCTTGAGCATCGGGCATTGAGCCTTGAGCCTTGGGCATTGAGCATTGAGCCTTGGGCGTTGCAGGACGCCCCTTCGAGCCAGCGTCACGGTCCGCTTTTTCCGCCCACGGACCTGGGACTGCTCGAGAGCCCTGATCGCGCGGCGTGGCAGAAGCCGGAACAGATCATGGACGCCTTGCACGTCGCGGACGGATCGACGGTCGCCGATATCGGCGCCGGCGCCGGGTGGTTCACGATCCACCTTGCTCACCGGGTCGGGCCGAATGGCGTCGTCTACGCTCAGGATGTCCAGCGGCAGATGCTCGAGGCGACACGACGGCGGGTCAGTCGCCTGGGACTGCAGAACGTGCGGACCACTCTCGGGTCCGGGAGCGACCCCAACCTGCCGGTCGCCGGACTCGATGCGATTGTCGTCGTCGACGCGTACCAGGAGGTCGAGGACCGCGTGACGTTCCTTCGGAACCTGGCGCGGGCACTCAAACCAAACGGCCTCATCGGCGTCGTCAACTACAAGCCCGGACGCGGCGGCCCGGGCCCCCCCGAGAATGCGCGCGTCGCCAAGGCCGCCGTCGAAGCCGATGCGCGGGCTGCAGGACTGCGGGTCGTGGACGAAGAAACGCTGCCGTATCAGTACCTGCTCGTGATCGCCAGGTAACGCGGCGGGGCTCCGGCCCCTCGGTGGAGTACAATCCGCGGCCATGGCTGCGACCTCATCGACCACGCTCGTTCATGCGCTCGCCTCGCGTCGAGGGTCCCTCGAGAGTGCGCGGGGAGTCAGGATCGCCTCCCTCGTGTTCATCACGGCCCTGACGGCGGCCGCTGCTCAGGTCAGCGTGCCGTTACCGTTCACTCAGGTGCCGCTCACGCTGCAGCCGATGGTCGTCCTGCTCGGCGGCCTCGCGCTCGGATCGCGACTGGGCTCGACGAGCCAGGTCCTCTACCTTGCGGCTGGCATCGCGGGCCTGCCCGTCTTCGCCGCGTCGCCGCTGCTGCCGCCGGGACCTCTCCGGCTGCTCGGGCCGACCGGCGGTTACCTGATGGCCTACCCGCTCGCCGCGTTCGTCACCGGCTACCTGGCCGAGCGTGGCTTCGATCGACGCTATGTGACGTCGGTCGTCGCGATGGTCGCCGGCCTGATCGTGATCTATGCCGCAGGCGTCCTGTGGCTGGGACTCTTCGCCCGTACGCCTGAGGGCGCTCCACCGGGCGTGAGTGCCGCCTTCTTCCTGGGCGTCTCTCCCTTCGTGGTGCCCGACCTGATCAAGCTGGCCATCGCCGCCGGACTGGTGCCGGCGGTGTGGCGCCTGGTCGGCCGGGCGCCCTAAACGTCGAATCACTTGAGTTGGCAGAGATCGTGTGTTCACGCTTCTCGGTTCTGACCTTCTCTGTTCGTGTTCAGGTTCGGTTCGGGAGTTCGGCGTTCCCTCTGGGATTCTTCGCGACGTCGGCCGTATCACCCCAGAACCTGAACACGAACGGAGAAGCGAGAACAGAGAAGGGTGAACGACAGATCTCATGCTCGATTCAAGTGACCTCTGGGAGTAGACCCCGATCATGCGCACGGCGCTGACGATCGCCGGGAGCGATTCAGGCGCGGGCGCGGGCATCCAGGCCGACCTCAAGACGTTTGCCGCCCACGGCGTGTACGGCACCTGCGCCATCACAGCTGTGACGGCCCAGAACTCGCTGGGCGTGACGATGGTCGAAGCCGTGTCGGCCGACCTCGTGACGGCGCAGATCGAGGCGGTCGTCTCCGACTTCGGCGCGCACGCGGCCAAGACCGGCATGCTGGCCAACGCGGCGATCGTCGAGGCCGTCGCCGCCGCCGTGCGCGACCTGGAGATTCCGCTGCTCGTCGTCGATCCGGTGATGAGCGCCAAGAGCGGAGCGCAGTTGCTCGACGAGGAAGCGCTGGCCGCCATGAAAGCCGAATTGATCCGGCAGGCGTTCCTCGTGACGCCCAATATTCCCGAAGCCGAGACGCTCTCCGGCGTGGAGATTCGAACGAACGAGGACCTCAGGGAGGCGGCTCGACGGATTGTGGCGCTGGGCCCGACGGCCGTCGTGATCACGGGCGGACACGTGCCGTCTCCCCACATCACCGACGTGCTGTTCAGCCAGGGAGAGTTCGTCGAGTTTCCGCAGACGCGCGCGACCGGCCGTCACACGCACGGCACCGGATGCACCTTCGCAGCGGCCATCACCGCGCATCTGGCGCTCGGCCATTCCCTGCGGGAGGCCATCCCCCGTGTCCAGCGGTATATTGCCGGGGCCATCCGCCACGCGCCCGGTCTCGGCCGTGGTCAGGGGCCGATGGACCACTTCTTCAACTTCGAAGTGCAAAGTGAGGAGTGAAAAGTAAGTCCTGAAGTGGGAAGTGCTGCCTGCGCATCGAGGCTGGCTATACTGGATCATGCCCGTGCCGCTCGTTGCCGTGACCCCGAGCCCGCTGGACCTCCAGGCCCTGATTCAGGAGGTCTCCGGTTCGCGCGCCGGCGACGGCGCCGTCGCGTCCTTCATCGGCCTGGTCCGGGACCACAACCAGGGGCGTCGCGTCTCGTTCCTCGACTACGAGGCCTACGAGCCGCTCGCGATTCGGGCTCTCGGCCGGATCGTGGACGAGGTGCGGCAGGCCTGGCCGGACACACGGGTCGGCGTGCACCACCGGACCGGGCGCATCGAGATCGGCGAGGCGAGCGTCATCATCGCCGCCGTCTCGCCGCACCGCGCCAGCGCGTTCGCGGCGTGCCGCTACACGATCGAGCGCGTCAAGCAGATCGTCCCAATCTGGAAACACGAGCACTTCGAGGGTGGAGACGTGTGGCTGGAGGGCGCCACGGCGGATCCCGACGACGAGTCGGCCCGCCAGACGGCGTATCGCGTCGCATGCGCGTGACCGTCAGGCTGTTCGCCCGGCTGCGCGACCTGGCTGGATCAGGCGAGCTGGTCCGAGACGTCGATGGCCCGGCCACCGTTCACACGGTGTGGAAGACCCTCGTCGCCGAGATGCCCGCGCTCGGCGAGTACGAGCGGACGATGTCGGTGGCCGTCAACGCGGACTATTCACGGATGACGGCCTCAGTAAGCGACGGCGACGAGGTGGCCTTCCTTCCCCCCGTCTCGGGGGGATAATTGAGATTGTTCGCGTAGTGTCCGGCTTCTTGACCGCCGTTGCCTGGGCGAAGGCGGTTAGCCGGACCGTGACAGTAGCGAGGCCCATGTTCGACAAGCTCACGTCAGTGGAATCGCGGTACGACGAGCTGATGACCAGGCTCGGCACGGTCGAGGTCCAGTCGGACGCCGCCGAGTACAAGAAGGCCGCGAAGGCGCTCGCGGAGCTGGAGCCGCTCGTCCAGAAGTTCCGGGAGTTCAAGGGCGTCGAGCTCGACATTGCCGGGGCCGAGGAGCTGTTCCGCGGCGCCGACGCCGACATGCGCGAGCTGGCCGACGAGGAGCTGAAGTCGCTGGGCGCGCGCCGCGAAGCGCTGCTGCAGGAACTGAAGGTCCTGCTCATCCCGAAGGATCCCAACGACGAGAAGAACGTCATCCTCGAGATTCGCGCCGGTACCGGCGGCGACGAGGCCGCCCTGTTCGCCGGCGATCTGTTCCGGATGTACACGCGCTACGCCGAGCGGCAGGGATGGAAGCTCGACGTGATGTCGAGCAGCGAGACCGGCGGCGGCGGGCTCAAGGAAGCGATCCTCTCGATCGAAGGCAAGGGCGTCTACAGCCGGCTCAAGTACGAGAGCGGCGTGCACCGCGTCCAGCGCGTGCCTGCGACCGAAGCCAGCGGCCGGATCCACACGTCGACTGCGACGGTTGCCGTCCTTCCAGAGGCGCAAGAAGTCGACGTCCAGATCAACGAGAAGGACCTGCGGATCGACACCTTCTGCTCGAGCGGACCCGGCGGCCAGAGCGTCAACACGACCTACTCCGCCGTCCGCATCACCCACCTGCCGACCAACCTCGTCGTGTCGCAGCAGGATGAGAAGTCGCAGATCAAGAACCGGTCGAAGGCCATGAAGGTCCTGCGTGCGCGGCTCTACGAGATGGAGATGCAGAAGCAGCAGGACGCGATCGCCAGGGAGCGGCGCGGCCAGGTGGGCTCGGGCGAGCGATCGGAGAAGATCCGGACCTACAACTTCCGGGACAGCCGCATCACCGATCACCGCGTCAACTTCACGACCCATCGCCTGCACGACGTGCTCGAGGGCGATCTCCGGGAGCTCGTCGACGAGGTCACCTCGTTCTACAACGCGCAGAAGCTGAAGGAAGTCACGACCGTCGAGCCCGAACAGACCGGACCGGCGAAGCACTGACGCACCGGCGTCCTCGAGACATGACTCCCGACCCCATGACATGTCTGCACGAGCGTCTGGCGGCAGGGCGCGCGTGTCTCGTCACCGCGGGAATCGCGCCGGCCGAGGCGGCCGTCGACGTGGACCTCTTCGCACGGACGATCCTCGGCTGGGATCGCGCCCGCGTGTTGACCGCGCGCGCCGAACCTGTGCCCGCCGCGCTCGAGCCTCGCTTCTCGGAGTGGATCACGCGCCGCGCGCACCGCGAGCCGTCCGCCTACATCGTCGGCGTGCGTGAGTTCTGGGGACACGACTTCCGCGTCACGCCCGACGTGCTCATCCCCCGCCCGGAGAGCGAGTTCATCGTCGAGGAATCGCTGGCCATCCTCGAGGGACTGGGTCTTGCCGCGCCCCGGCTGGCGGATGTCGGCACCGGAAGCGGCTGCCTTGCCATAAGCCTGGCGCTCGAGATCCCCCACGCCACGGTCACCGCAACCGACGTGTCTTCCACCGCCCTCGACGTCGCGCGCGAGAACGCGCGGCGGCACGGCGTCGAGCAGCGGGTGACGTTTGCCGAGACGTCGTTCCTCGACGCCGTCGCCGGGCCCTTCGATCTGATCGCGGCCAATCCTCCCTATGTCAAGGAGGGCGACAAGCCGGCGCTGGCCCGTGACGTGCGCCACGAGCCCGACGTCGCGCTCTTCGGGGGCGCCAGCGGTCTCAGCGGCCTCGAAGCCGTGCTCGAGGCCGCCGCGCAGATGCTGCGCGCCGGCGGCTGGCTCGTGATGGAGTTCGGGTTCGGGCAGGAGGACGACGTCCGCCGGCTGGTCGGCGTCCGCCCTGACGAGCTCGACCTCGACATCGAGGAGATCGAGGCGGCCCTGGCCCCCGACT